>Ga0180438_10000702_pt1 | contig 62098 bp, 69 predicted proteins | sample SS_ome_12_FD_132455 | JGI IMG/M metagenome (GOLD analysis project Ga0180438, IMG submission 132455) | Hypersaline lake sediment archaeal communities from the Salton Sea, California, USA - SS_3_D_2 metaG | ecosystem: Environmental > Aquatic > Non-marine Saline and Alkaline > Hypersaline >... | reverse complement strand
GAAAAATCACCTTCCGCTGATTTAAGCAGAGATATTTCTTTCTGCAGACTGCTCTGTTGTTGTGAAAGAACCATAGAAATTTCATTGAAGTTCTGCTGATTTATCGCACCGTATTCATCCAAGACCTCTAAGAAATATTCCGTAAGCTCCCTCTCAGTCCTCTCAATCTTCCTCTCCAGGCTGTTATACTGGACACTCAACGTCACAAAAGAAACAGCCTGTATGATAATTAAAACAGCTATAACAATAAAGAGAATGCTTTTGCCCTCCATTTTCACTTTTCCTTCGAAAATAGAATATTTATAGTTTGCTAATTTTCCCAGTGAAAGCTATTTAAACTACTCTTTCTTTTAAATCTCATGAAGATACACGCAATAGGCGGTTACAGTGAGGTTGGAAAGAACATGACCGCGCTGGAGATAGGTGATGATGTGATGATCTTTGATTCAGGATTATATCTTCCAGCGATAGTGGCTGTTGCAGAGCGCGAAAAAATTCCAACAGAAAAAGGAATGAGAGCAATAGGAGCAATTCCGGACGACCTTTACTTGCAAAAAAAAGGACTAAGAGAAAAAGTCCGAGCCCTTTTGGTTTCTCACGCCCATCTGGACCACGTTGGAGCGCTTCCTTTCAACGCGCATTACTACAAAGCGCCAGTTTTGGGAACGCCTTTCACTATGGAAGTTCTCAAAACTCTTATCGCTGACTCGAGCCAAAAATTCAAAAATAGAATAATTCCGATAAGGTCAAACGGTTCTTTCAATATAAAAGGCCGCAAAAAATACAAAGTTGAGTTTCTAAACATGACTCACTCAACCATTCAATGCACAGCAGTAGCGTTGCATACACCCAAAGGAATAATACTATATGTTAATGATTACAAGCTTGACAACACCCCTGTGGTAGGGGACAAGCCAAACTACAAGCGCTTAAAGGAATTATCAAAAATAGGAATAAAAGCATTGATAGTAAATTCTTTATATGCGCCAAAGGAGATAAAGACACCATCAGAAAAAATAGCTCGCACTCTTCTTGAAGGAGTTTTATTCACGACAGATAATAGAAAGTCAGGAATGATTATCACAACTTTCTCATCGCATATAGCTAGACTAAAATCCATAAGCGAATTCGGAAAGAAACTAGGCAGAAAAGTAATTTTCTTAGGTAGAAGCATGAACAAATACATGAACGCCGCAAAAAATGCCGGCGCTCTGCCTTTCAGAGGAAAAGTATTTTCCTATAAGAGACAAGTTGAAAGCATACTAAGAAAAGCAAATAAAAACAAAACAGAGTATCTCGTTGTCTGCACAGGACATCAGGGAGAACCCGGTTCAATTCTAGATAGAATTTCAAGAGACAAGCTTCCCTTCAGACTGGCGAAAGAGGATCACATTATTTTCTCATCCAAAACGATACCCTCTCCTATTAACGAGGTAACAAGAGAACAGCTTGAAAAGAGGTTAAGGAGCCACAATGTGAGAATTTTTGACAACGTTCACGTTTCAGGACACGGAGGAAGGGAAGACCTTCGCGATTTAATAAAACTAACAAACCCTGAACACGTGATTCCAACACATGGAGATCTGAAAAAATTGATGGCGGGAGCAGATCTCGCAGAAGAACTTGGATACAAACTGGATAAAACTGTTCATATCATGCAGGATGCTAAAGCAATTGAACTAAAATAAAAAGGAAAAATGGCAAAAGAAGAAGTTATCGGTGGCCTAAAGAACGCGATAGAGAGAGGTGAACCAATGGAAAAAGCAATCCAGAGTTTCATCAACTCTGGTTATAATCCTGATGAAGTCAGGGAAGCGGCAAGGTCTTTAAGCGCCGGAGGAGCAACAGCCATAATCCAGCCTCAAAAGAAAGAAGAAGCATCCCAAATACAAGAAGAAAAAACAAAGCCCAAAACAAACTTAATTTTTATAATAATTTTAATAATTATTTTATTAGTTGTGATAGGGGCGGTAATTGTTTTCCTTCTTTTCCCAGATCTTGTATCCAATCTTTTATCTTAAGATGATTTACGAACCAGCGGAAGACTCTTTCTTGCTAAAGAAAGAAGTTAAAAAGTATGCAAAAGGCAAAAAATTTTTAGACATGGGCGCGGGCCCAGGGATCCAAAGCCGAGCAGCAATAAAATCCAAAGCCAAATCAGTTCTTGCTGCGGATATCAGCCCAGAATCGATAAAACTTCTGAAATCTATTAAAATCCTTTCCATAAAATCAAACTTGTTCTCAAATATAAAAGGAAAATTTGATTTGATAGCCTTTAATCCTCCTTATCTTCCGGAAGATAAAAGAGAAGACAAAGAAAGCAGGCTAATAACAACGGGAGGGAAAAAAGGAGATGAAATAATCCTCAAATTTTTAAAAGAAGCACGGAATCATCTAACAAAAGAAGGTTTTATTCTTCTTCTCATCTCTTCCTTAACCCCAAAATTAAGAATTCTTTCTCTTCTGAAAAAACAGCAGATGAACAAGCAAATTCTTTCCAAAAAGAAGATTTTCATGGAAGAACTCCAGGTCTGGAAGATAACTCAAAAGGCATAATTTTAAAAGTCAGAAATCCACTTTCTTTTATGGCAGAAGAAGTAGACCCTCAATTAATGATAAAAGCATCACAGTTGGAGAAAAAATCAAAAGAAATAGAGACAGACCTGCAGTTTGTAGACAATCAAATACTTGAACTCGAGGAATTCAGCAAAAATCTCGATTTTTTATCAAAATCAAAAGAAAAAGAAGTTTTAGCGTCGCTTACTAAAGGGGTTTATGTCAAGGCAAACCTATCCGACAACGACTTGCTTGTTGATGTCGGCGGCGGAGTGATAATTAAAAAGACGGCCGCAGAAACAAGAAAAATCATAGAAGAACAGCTTAAAAAACTCAGAGAAGCAAGAGTCCAGCTCGCTGCACAATACGAAGCGTACAATCAAGGCCTGTTTGAGATACTTTCAGAGTTGGAAAAAGCCAAGAAATAACTACTTCTTCATCTTCTTAAGAAACTCGCCATATTTCAAAATTCCTTTTTCCGAAATTATCCCTTTTACGTATTTTTTATTAATCTTTTCAAATGCTGGATTTCTTATTTTAATTCTCTTAGGCGCCCTCTCCCAAACTTCCTCAAAATCTCTCTCTTCTATTTTGACATTCCTCGGAGAAAACTTCCATGAGTCCGCGACTATGTAAAACGAAATCTTATGCAGATAAGCAAGTTCCGCAATAAGGCCGGAACCCACTTTGTTAATTACTCCATCTTTCAAGATGGCATCAGCACCCAGCAGAACAATATCAGTCTTTCTAGTTTTTTGTTTCTTTTCCAACGCAATAGCAGCAGCCGCGTCCACAAAAGTCGTGACTTTTATACCTCCCTTTCTCAATTCCTTTGCCGTCTTTCTTCCCTGATACAACGGCCTCGTTTCTGTGTTATATACTTCAAATTTCTTGCCTTTTTTCCTTGCGTACAGTAATGCCTTAATAACATTCGTAGAACGGCAATGTGTGTATACAACATCACCAGATCTTATAACCTTGAAAACATGTTTATTTATCTTATCTTGTGCCTGCTTGAAGTGTTCCAGGACCTTCTTCTTTCCTAACTTATCTAATTGATTAAGAGCGTTAGAGAGAGTTGGCTCCGTAGGCCTCAAACTCAATAATTTCTTCTTATTTTGCTTTGTTGGTTTCATGGAATAGGCCTTAATCGCCGCTTTTGCTACGTTTGTCGCACCCTGAACTTTCACTGCTTTTATATCAGAATATATTTTTTTCAACAATCTTTCCTTCTTTTTCATAGCTTGATGATGCTTGTGGGATATAAAAAACTATTTAAATATGAACAGTAAGTTAATAACAAGAAAAAAATTCAATAAAGGTGAAACAGGATTTACTATGTTAGAAATGTTAATAAACCCAAGAAAGGCCGAGAGGCACCCTTGGGAATTATTTTTCGTAGGCATTTTCTATGCTGCAATCTCAGTACTGTTAGTTAATTGGATTTTTGCCCAAGATGCTGTTTTATCCCAATACTCAGGAATATTGGTAGTAACCTTCACGGTCATGTTCTCCATGCCTTTTGTTTACTATACCATAAAACTAGAAGAAAACAAGCTGGACGAAGAAAAGGAAACTCTTTCGCTGCTTCAGGAGCACAAGAAAGCAATTTTAACATTCTTATGGTTGTTCCTTGGATTTGTTGTTGCTTTTGCCGCTCTCCATATGGTATTTCCTCAAAACAACACGTTCCAGGCACAAATAGAAACATATTGTTTAATCAATCGCCCGTCCAATTTTGACAGCTGTGTCCAGCAATACATGGCGGAAGATGTAAGCGACGTTACTGGCTTTGCGACATCAGCAAAAGAAAGACTGTTTTTGATATTCACTAACAACATCTATGTTCTGATATTCACCTTAATATTCTCTCTATTATTTGGCGCGGGAGTGATATTCATACTATCATGGAACGCGAGCGTCATAGCGGCAGCCATAGGGATATTTGCGAACTCAAAATTAACACATCTCCCCGCCGGTCTGGCGAGATTCATGATACACGGCCTACCCGAAATAGCCGCATATTTTGTTGTGGCTCTTGCAGGAGGGATGGTTTCCATAGCAATAATCAAACACGAAACAGGCACAAACAAGTTCTGGGAAGTCCTCGGGGACTCACTCAACCTAATTTTAATCGCAATATTTGTCTTGTTTTTGGCAGCACTCATAGAGGTGTTTATAACACCTCTCTTCTTCTAGGAATATAATTAGCCTAATATATTCCCTACTTGCACTAATAAAGATAATAGTTCCTTCCCCTTTGATGTAATTTCATAATCTACTTTCATATGGCCAATATCATGCTTCATGACCAATTTTTTCTTTTCAAGTTCCCTCAGAACCCTTTGCAATGTCGTATGGCTAACTTTAGTCTTTCTAAACATTATAGAGTACTTTGATTTGCCTTTTTTGAGTATTTTTAGTACTTCAATAGAACATTTAGCCTCTTTAGTTCCAAGTATTATCATATTTTATAATCATAACATTTATAAATAAACAATACATCGCTAAACCGATGTATAAGAAATAAGTCTTTGCTAAAGATGAAAGCTCTCCCAATGATATCAATAATAACATTATTTTTAATAATGGGAATAATTCTTCTATTGCTCTTTTTTTCCTTTTTGTTAAAATGATGGATGAAAGAGATTGGAGAAAGCTTGGATTTAAGTCATCAGGAGCATATTAAATGATAACACTAAGAAAATGTGAAAAGTGTAACTATGAGACATTAAGTACAGAGTATGGAAACAGTAAGAAGAATCCTAGGGAATGTAAGTGTGGGGGATTGATGAAAGTTGTGGGAGAGGAAATGAATAGACATTAAAGATAAGTCTTCTTCTAAGATTTACGAAGTAAATCTTTATATATCCACTTTTATAGGTTTATTTAACACGAAATCTATGACAATGGAAGAGGAACAAGTCTTTAAAGAAAGAAAAGAGAAAGCGATAAACTATCTCAAAACAAACTATAACATAGTCAGCTATATCATCTTGGCTGTAATTGTTTTTATCGCGACAAGGATAAGAACAAGAAATCTTTCAGGTTTGAGAGATATAACAACAGGGGCCTGGACGCTGGGGCCAGACTTAGACCCGTTTTTTTTCCTTAGATGGGCAAAATACATCATAGAACACGGAAGTTTGATGGCAGTTGACATGATGAGATGTGTGCCTTTAGGATTCCAAACAAGCAAAGAATATCTGCTTCATCCTTACCTAATCGCATGGTTCCATAAATTTGCTTCTTTTTTTGGCAGCACTTCTGTAGAACAATCAGCTGCCCTCTATCCGGTATTCATGTTTGCTTTGACAGTCGTAGCTTTCTTTCTCCTCACAAGAAAAATATTTGTTGATATCTTAGGAAAAAGGAACTCAAACATGATTGCTTTAATTTCCTCCTTCTTCCTTTCAGTATTGCCCGTTATATTGCCAAGAACCATTGCAGGCATACCAGAAAAAGAATCTTCATCTTTCCTATTTATGTTCTTGGCGTTTTATTTCTTCTTGTCCGCTTGGAAATCAGAAACTAAAAAATCGAGATATATTTTTGCAGCCCTATCAGGAGTAGCATCTGCAGCAATGGCATTGATTTGGGGAGGATTTGTTTTCTTGTTCATACCTCTTTCTTTTGCCGTTTTCGTAGCTTTTCTTTTCGGCAAGATAAACAGAGAAAAAACATATACTTATGCCATATGGGTATTATCTTCTTTCATTTTGATGATGCCTTTCTCTCCGAGGTATTCTATAATCAACTTGCTTGAGTCAATAAACACATTCCCTGCAATATTTGTTCTTCTTCTTTTAATAGTTCACTCATTAATCTTTTCTACAAAATTAAAAAATTATATCAGGCCTCCTGGACCTTTAACTAAAATATCTTCTTATGTCTTTTCAGTACTGGCAACAGTTATTATTGGTATCATAGGTTCTACTCTCATCTTCGGTCCGTCCTTCATCATAAGAATAATAAATATAGTAATCGATAACTTAATAACTCCTGCAACTTCGAGACTTATTCAAACAGTTGCTGAAAACAGACAGCCGTTCTTTACCGAATGGGCAAGAAACTTTGGCCCTTTGATCAAGGGGACTCCTTTGTTCTTCTGGCTGTTTTTCACAGGCTCTATCTATCTATTTTATAAGATGATTAGGTCTTTCAACAAAAAAGACAGGATATTGCTGACATTTTCGTACATCATCTTTTTGATATTCATGGTGTTCAGCAGATATTCCTCAGAAAGTATATTTAATGGTACAAGTGGAATAAGCTTGTTGGTTTATGCAGCAGGTTTCATAATATTTATATTGGCCATTGGATATTATTATAATAAGTACTACAAAACAGACAACTTCGATAAAATCAGAAACATAGATTTTGGTTTGATTCTAATCTTTTCTTTATTCTTCCTATCAATCATAGCCGCAAGAGGAGCAGTTAGAGTTATCATGCTGCTTGTCCCTCCAACTTCCATCATAGTCTCTTATTTTGTTGTCTCTAGTATAAAGGACGTCAGAAAAATACAGGATGAAACAATGAAAATCATAGGTCTTGTCTTGATAGCTATAGTGGTGATTTCAGCAGTTTATTCAGGCTTCTACTTTTATAGGGCAAGCAGCTCAACAGCAGAGGGTTATGTGCCATCCGTTTATAACCAGCAATGGCAAAAGGCAATGTCTTGGGTAAGAACAAACACTCCAGAAGATGCCGTGTTTGGTCACTGGTGGGACTATGGTTATTGGGTTCAGACTATAGGAGAAAGAGCAACAATCTTGGATGGAGGTAACGCGCTGTCATATTGGAACCATTTAATGGGAAGATATGCTTTAACAGGAACTTCCAGCAAAGAAGCAGCGGAATTCCTTTATGCTCATGACGCAACACACTTTTTAATAGATTCAACAGACGTAGGAAAGTATGGGGCCTATGCAAAAATAGGATCAGACGTAAACTATGACAGAGCCAGTTTCATCCCCACATTCCTAAAGGATTCAAAAAGAACACAGGAGACAAAGAACTCAACAGTTTCTCTTTATCTCGGTGGGGTCACATTAGACGAAGACATCATCTATGAAGACAACGGAACAAGGATATTTCTTCCTGCTGGGAAAGCAGGAATCGGAGGAGTCCTAATCGAAACAGATAACTCTGGAAATATCATAGGACAACCGCAGGGATTGTATATTTACCAGGGAACACAATACAATCTCCCATTGAGATATTACTTTAATGGAGAATTAACCGATTTCGGTTCAGGCATAGAGTCTGGGGTATTCATGGTACCTGTTCTTGAAGGAAGCTCATCAATAGACAAAAAAGGCGCATTGTTACTCTTGTCAAAGAGAACGGTAAACTCACAATTTGCAAGACTTTATCTTTATGGAGGGGAAGATGAATACTTCAAGCTAGCCCATTCAGAAGAAGACTTTCTGATAAGTCAGATAAGAGCACAAGGTATAGAGGTAGGTGATTTCATTATTTACGGAGGGTTCAGAGGGCCTGTTAAAATATGGGAGGTCAACTACCCCGGAATCACTTTGAAACAAGAATATTTAGAAACAAAATATCCTGAGGAGCTTAAATTTGCATGATAGATTACATCTTGTTATTGTCAATCTTAGCAAGTTTTTTTGTAGTTCTTTATATCCTCCCACTTTGGATTAAAAAAGCAAAGCAAACAGGGTTGGTTTGGGAAGATATGAATAAAATCTCTTCGCCTCAAGTCGCTGGTTCTGGAGGAATTGGAGTTGTTTTAGGATTTGTTATAGGAGTTTTAATTTTTGTGGCATATAGAGTATTTTATCTTAAATCTCTCGATTTTCTTGTTGAAATTTTTTCTTTACTTTCCTGCGTGTTGCTTCTGTCGGGAATAGGATTGATAGATGATCTATTTGGCTGGAGAAAAGGAGGGCTGTCAATAGGCTCAAGATTGATATTAGTTTTATTTGCGTCAATACCTCTCATTGTAATCAACGCAGGAAAATCTGTTATGAGTCTGCCGTTTTTAGGAACCATAGATTTTGGCCTTGTTTATCCATTAGTTTTGATCCCGATAGGAATAGTTGGAGCCACAACAACGTTCAACTTTTTAGCTGGTTACAACGGCCTTGAAGCAGGACAAGGAATTATTCTTCTATCTTCTCTGGCTTTGGTTTCTTTTTTCACAGGAAACCCATGGTTATCTATTATATTGCTTTGTATGGTGGCTGCCTTATTTGCTTTCCTTCTCTTTAATTTCTATCCCGCACAAGTTTTCCCAGGAGATTCTTTAACTTACGCGGTAGGAGGAATGGTTGCCATATCAGCAATACTCGGAAATTTCGAGAAAATAGCGGTATTCTTTTTCATACCATATATAATTGAAACAGTGCTCAAATTAAGAGGAAACTTAAAGAAACATTCTTTTGGCAAGCCTTCAAGCGATGGAAGTTTAGACTTAAAATATAACAAAATATATGGCCTAGAGCATGCTTCCATATGGTTTCTCAAGAAACTCAACATAAAATCAACAGAAAAAAGAGTAACTTATTCGATCTGGCTGCTCCAGATTTTAATTATAGCAATAAGCCTTGTAATTTTCAGACAAGGTATCTTCTAACATGGACTTTAAGAAACTCGCTAAAGGAATCTTTGGGGGAAGCTTGATACTTTTAGTAACTTTCAATCTTTTCAACGCTATAAACTATTTTTTTCATTTTGTTATGGCAAGAATGCTTGGCGCAGCAGACTACGGGGTTCTTGCGACATTAATGTCCATAGTGTATATATTCAATGTTCCTTTGGAATCGATACAAACAATAGTAACAAAATATGTTTCTCATGAGAAAAGTTTTGGAAAGATAAAAAATATTGCAAGAAAAGTTTTAAAAGAGGGCTTTAAAATCTCTCTTAAGTTATTTTTAGTGTACCTTATCATTATGGTATTCGTAGGAATGTTCCTGAAAATAGATTATCCTCTTCTTGCTCTAACAGGAATATTAATCTTCTACGTTTTTTCTTCTCCAGTGAACAGAGGAGTTCTCCAAGGTAAGAAATATTTTAATACTCTTGGGATTAACATGATAATAGAAGCAATAACTAAGTTGTTATTTGCCATATTGCTTGTTTTCTTGGGCTGGAAAGTTTACGGAGCAATCACAGGGGTCATAATAGGAGTATTTTTTGCATTCATCCTTTCATTCTATCATTTAAAGGACGTCTTCTCTTCAAAAGAAAGCTATTCTCAAATGAAAGGAATATATGGATATAGCATGCCGGTCTTTACCATAATTTTCACAGTAATGATATTCTTTAGCTTAGACATAATTTTAGCCAAGGCCTTTTTCCCAAGCAATCTCGCCGGGCAGTACGCGATAGCGTCAATGATAGCTAAAATAATCTTTTTTGGAATGTCTCCCATAAGCAAGGCAATGTTTCCTCTAACATCGGAAGCCTCAAACAACAAAAAGCATTCAAGAGATATATTCATCAAATCTCTTTTGATTCTTGGATTGGGGGTTTTGGTAGCTCTATTGATAGTGTGGTTCTTCCCAGATTTATTGGTAAGAATTTTCTCAGGCCAGTACTATCCAGAAGCATCAAGAATTGTATTTTTGCTTGCTATATCAACGAGCCTGCTTTCATTTACCAATTTAATTCTTCTTTATAGGTTATCTTTAGGAAAAGTCAGACGTTATTGGCTAATTTTAGTCTTCCTAATTTTTGAAGCTATCCTGCTTGGATTATATCACACTACTCTAATTCAATTTGCAGCAACATTATTATTTTTAAACATGCTTTTCTTGTTTGGAAGTATATTTTTATTCAATAGAAAATGAAGTTGTCAATAGTTATGCCCGCTTACAACGAAGAAAAAAGAATAGGGAAAACTCTCCAAGAATATTCAGAATTCTTTGACCATCTATCAAAAAAAGAAAAATTCAATTATGAAATCATAGTCGTGATCAACAACACAACAGACAAGACAGAAGAAATAGTAAAAAAATATTTAAAGAAAGACAAAAACATAAAATATCTAAACTTCAAAAAGGGAGGAAAAGGTTTTGCTATAATAGAGGGCTTCAAAGACGCGTTGAAAAGAAAAAACGATCTAATTGGATTTGTCGACGCAGACCTCGCAACTCCTCCAAGTGCTTTTTATTATTTGGTCAAGGGAATTGGCAATAACAATGGAGCCATAGCAAGCAGATACGTAAGGGGTTCTATAGTTAAACCAAAGCCAACATTGAGGAGATATATAGTATCAAGAGGATTTAATCTGCTGTCAAGGGCGCTGTTCATGATGCCTTATAAAGACACTCAATGCGGGGCAAAACTATTCAAAAGAGAAGCTATAAAGAATACTATTCATAAACTTTCTCTCTCAAGATGGGCATTTGATGTAGATTTGCTTTATACTTTGAGGAGGCAAGGGTTTAGAATAAAGGAAGTTCCAACAATTTGGTCTGATAGGAAGTACTCAAAAATTAATTTTGTAAGAGCTGCCCCAATGATGGCACTGGGAATAATAAGGTTAAGGTTAATAAACTCTCCTTTTAAGATATTTATAAAGATATATGACAAATTGATTTTTACTTTAATATGGAGAAAAAGTCGTACAAGAAGTTGAATATAGGTTGTGGTGAAGATATAAGAAAAGATCACATTAATCTAGACTTTGTCAAAGATTCTGGTGTAGATATAATCCACGATTTGAATAAATTCCCATGGCCATTTAAGGCAAATACATTTGAAAAAGTTTTTGCGTCTCATGTGTTGGAGCATGTTGATGATTTGGTTGAGGTTATGAAAGAAATACACAGAATTTCAAAGAAAGGAGCAAGAATAGTTATAAGAGTGCCTCATTTTTCTTGTGGAATAAACTACAGAGACCCGACCCATAAGAGATTATTCAGTTTTTTCTCCTTTGATTATTTTTCAAACATAAAAGAATATTACAAAAGAGAGGATAGTAATCTTTTTTCAATTAAAAAGAGAAAACTAAATTTCACAAGACTTGCCTTAAAGCCTCTAAACTACATATTCAATCCATTGATCAACATAAGCCCTGCTATGTATGAAAGATTTTTTTGCTGGATCTTGCCCTGTTCAGAGGCACTGTTCGAACTGGAGGTTAAAAAGTAAAATGTGGGAGGGAAAGAAAGTTTCTGTAGTATTCTCAACATACAGGGATGTCAAGACAATTAAAAAAGTTATAGACGGTTTATTTAAGACAGGAGTGGTAGATGAAGTTGTAGCTGTAGATAATAATGCCGAAGAGGGAACAAAGGAAGAAATATTAAAAACAAAGGCAAAATATGCGCTTGAAACTAGGCAAGGTTTGGGATATGGGTTTATGACTGCATTAAAGGAAGCAAAAGGAGATTTAATAATAACAATGGAAGTAGATGGAACTTATACCCCAAATGATGTCTTCAAATTACTGTCCTACTCAGAAGATTTTGATGTGGTATGCGGAACAAGGACCAACTCTTCAACGATAAGAAAAGGATCTGAGATGGGTTTGATGACGAGATGGGCAAATATATTTTATGCAAAATTCATAAGCGTGTTATTCAGAACATCAAATCTAACTGACGTTGGTTGTATATATCGCCTTATCAATAGAAAATCCCTTGATAAAATAAAGAAAATTAAAATGGATGGAGGATGGGCTTTTAATTTGGATTGGATGATTCATATGATAAGAAAGAAAATTAAATTTATTGAGATACCCGTTAACTTTTTCCCAAGAGTTGGGGCCGCAGTAGGTGCAGGAAAGAGCAAGCTTGTTGCAGCAAAAATTGCAATAAGAATGATGGGTTTCATTATTAGACACAGGCTAAATTTAATAAAGAATAAAAAGTAATTAGACAGTTAAGTTTATTAATGATCTTTTTACATTCATAATATGGCAAAAATTTTAGTTGCAGGAGGAGCAGGATTCATTGGTAGCCATGTAGTAGATGAGCTGATAAACGAAGGAAACGATGTAGTAATTTTGGATAATTTATGCAGAGGATTTTTAGATAACGTCAACCCAAAGGCAGAGATAGTCAAGGGAGACGTATCTGACAACAATCTAATCCTCAATTTATTTGACAAACACAAATTTGATTATGTGTTTCATTTTGCAGCACAATCTGCAATAGGCTTGTCAAATTTCATCAAAAGATATAATCACAACGTAAATACTATGGGGAGTATTAATCTCATCAATGCATCTGTGATTCATGATGTAAAGTGTTTCGTTTTTATTTCAACCATTGGAGTTTATGGTTCTCAAACCCCTCCCTTTGATGAAGAAAAAACTAAACCCCATCCCCAAGATTCATATAGTATATCAAAATATGCCATAGAATTGGAACTTAAAACAGCAAAAAGGATGTTTGATCTTGATTATGTTATTTTTAGGCCTTATAATGTATATGGAGAGAGACAGGACATAGGAGATAGATATAGGAATGTAGTGGGTATATTTATGAGACAAGTTTTAGAGAACAAACCAATTACCCTTGTCGGTGAGGGTGAACAAAAATTTGCATTTACTTATGTATCAGATATTTCGAAGGTAATTGCCAAGTCACCTTTTGTTAAGGAAGCACACAATGAAATATTTAATATAGGGTCTGAAGGTGAAATAACATCCTTAAAAGAGCTAGCAAAGATAATTTCTGATTCTATGGGGGCAGAGTTAAACATAACACACTTGCCTAAAAGAAAAGAGGCGGCAGTAGCATATTCCAAAATAGAGAAGGCCAAAAGAATATTCAACTGGAGGCCAACAACCAAAGTAAAAGAGGGCATCAAAAAAACTGCAGAGTGGGTTAAAAAAACAGGAGTTAGAAGAGTCGTAGAATTACAAGATCTAGAAATAGAAAAAAATGCTCCTCCTTCTTGGAAAAATGAAAAAGATAAAAATTCTGTATGATTTTTTGAGCGAGCTCGGAGGATTAGAAAGGGTTATGTTCTTTCAAGCAAAAGAGTTATCTAAAAACAACAAGGTAGAGTTAGCTTTCAGTTATATAAACCAAAAAGAGAAAAGTAATATCATCAAAGAACTTGGCCTCTCCCCTCAAATTAAAATTGTCCAACCCGGGGGGACAAATAACCAAATAATTCAACTCATGTCCTCTTTACTTAATCCAAATAAAATTAAAGTAGGATCTGACTTAATAATTAGCCATAGTTTTATGACATCAAGGATGGCGCACAAAAATAAGAAAAAAAACGGTTCTCCATATGTGGTTATGTTGCATCACCCCCCAAATTTTTTGTACAACAGAGATATAAGATGGGCAAATAATTTTCCTCGGTTTCTTGCTTATGCACTTGGATTTATTTTAGGGCCAATTCTTAAGAGATTAGATAAAACGGCTGTTAAGGGAGCAGACGCAGTATTTGTCAATAGCAAATATACAAAAAGGAGGGCAGATTGTATTTATGGTATAGATTCTCTAGTTATTTATCCTCCTGTAGAAAAAAAATTCAAGATTGTTAGAAAAGAAAACGCAAGAAAAGCTCTTGATAGGTTGGGCATAAATAAGAAATTTGTTTTGCTCCATGGCAGGATAATAAAAGATAAAAGGCCAGATTTAGCAATTAAAGCATTTTCCAAAATCAAAAATAAAGAATTAAAATTAGTTATATCAGGAACAATAGATGAAGAAAGAAATATCAGGAAGTTGATTTCAGAACTGGGTTTGGAGAAAAGAGTAAAAATTATCGGCAGGGTTTCTGAAGAAGAATTAATCGCATTATACAACCTAGCAGAGTGCTTTTTAATGCCGGCCCCAGGAGAGGACTTTGGAATGACCTCTATAGAAGCAATGGCTTGTGGCTGTCCGGTTATTGCCTGGGGAGACAATGCAGGGCCCGAAGAAATAATACAGGAAGGCAGAAACGGCCTTTTAGCAGAACCATACAATGTAAAACATTTTGCCGCAAAGATTGAACATTCCTTAAAAAAGAGATGGAATAAAAAGAAAATATCAGCGTTCACAAATAGGTTCTCAGAAAAACAAATAAGCCAAAAATTAAATTTGGCTATCAAAAAAATCTTGGTGTAGGTTATAAACAAAATATTTTCCAATTATTTTTTCAGGAACCCTATTCTCTAATGAATTATGTAAAACTACATAAGATACATTATTAAGATCTGGAAATGGCTCATCAAGGCCGTTAAACAATCCATTATCCCAGAAAAACTCATCATCCATCTCTCTATTTTCTAAACTCTTTAAGAAATATGATTTCAAGTATCGCCAGGAGAAATCCAATTTTGGTTTGGAGTTGTCATTGGAATAAAATCTTCTTCCAGAATAATAACCAATTGCTTTTGGCGCAATTATTAATTCTCCTTCTTCAGTATTTGCTTTTATATATTCCCCAACTTCCTTTATTTCAGGGTCATGGCTCAACATTTTTACATCAAAGTAGATTGAAGATAAAATTGACAGAGAGATAAGGGCTAAAAGTAAAAGTTTTTTCTTATCCTTTCCTCCAGCGAAAAGCACAAGAACTATAGGCGCATAGACTAAAATATTAAACGCAAAATCTGGAAGATTTGTTGCTAAAATCAACCCATTACTGCTATAGGAAGTTAGCTGAGGATTAAGGACTAATAAAAGAACAAAAGAGAGAATGCTAATCAAAGAAACAATAAATATTATTTTGTAGTCTATTTTTAAGGGTTTTAACTTTTTATAAACAAAAATAGAAACGAGCACCAAAAAACCAGGCATAATACTTATGAAATATCTAGGATATCCAAAAGCAGGGCGGGGAACAAGAACAAACAATAGAAAAACAGGCAGAACATAAAGAAGAATTACATTGGTTAATTTAGTTCTATTCTTTCTAAAATAATTTATACTCAATAAAATCAGAACGGCAAACGGCAAAGTGATAAGTCTAACAAGCTGTGCTAAATTTAGTAAAAAACTAGCTAAATAAACTTTTAAATCTAAAAACTGTTCGCCACCCATTCTTGCACTGTGGGCTAAGAAGGAGAAGAAATTGCCTGGCTCCCAAAAGACAATATAAAGAGTCCAAATCAAAAGAAATGCCAAGAAGGCAACCACTCCAGTCATAATATATTTTTTAAGATCTTTTCTGAGATTCTTATCAATTAGGTAGTATATCCCAATGAAAAAGAAGCAAGAGGCAGATATAATATACCTATTCATTAAAGAAAAAAACAAAGCCAAAGATGCGAAGACCAGAAAATGATTTTTCTGAGTTTTGTAATGCATCAAGATAGAGTAAATAAACGCAAAAGTAAAGAACATTGAGAATATGTCTATATCAATTAAGATAGATGAGGACAAAACATAATAATTTATCATAAAAAACGATGAGGAAATTAGACCTATGATCCTCCCAGCACCATCTTTTATAAAGTTTGAACAAAATAGAAAAATAATTATTGCCGTTAAAATAGAGAATAGTGCATTTATAGATCTGGCACTAAGTTCACTAATAACAAATCTAAATGCCCAAGATAATGTAAAAATATACATCGGAGGGTGCCATAAAGCAGTTTGATTCAAAATTTGTTCAGAGTGATAGAACACAGGATGTCCTGTATTTTTTAATGATATTGCAGGCCTCACAAAATCTACTTCATCGACACTAAAATCATTATCAATTAAGATAAACCTGGCCAATAATCCAAAGATCACAAGAGATATTAAAAAATAAATTAATAATCTTTTTTTATCCATTTTTAAACATTTATTGTTGATCTATAAACCACAAAAGCAGGCTCTGTCTGTGCTTTGTCAAAGAAAAGAGCCATAACAGGAGACCATTTGTCTTGATTAATCGATAAATATTCATATAGGCTGCTTGGATGAGGAGTAAAAGCATGAATTACCACATAATCACTCTCTATTGTATCACTTACAGAAAATTTATCATTAATTCTGTTATAAATTCTTTCCGCGTAATAAAGAGAATAAACATCTATTCCGCTGCCGCTAATAATCGCATCCTCAGGAGTGTTTTCTTTTATCCATTCAAATCCTTGCCTCATCTCCAAGAAGCTTTCAGCTTTTGACTTTATCAAAGGATCTGCTGTTTTAACCTGAGCATAAGCTCCCCAAGCCAAAAGCACCAAAATAACAACCGCGGCGAGAGTTTTTTGATACTTTTTCAGTAACCCATAAACATAAGAAAACCCAAAAGCAGAAAGGCACGCAAGAGGAAAACTCGTAGCAAAAAGCCATCTATCTTCTGCAACCCTAAGATAAAACACAAAATAAGCATATATCAAAACCAAGAGCAACAACAAGAACAAATGACTTTGTAATCTTCCTCTTTTTCTAATAAGGTCATAGCCAACAACTAATTCAAATATAACAAAACCAATCCCGACAAGGAAGAAAATAAGGAACGGATTTCCCCAACCTCCCAGATAAATACGTATAAATTTAAGAAGACCAAACGCAATCGGCTTTGCCGCTTCAGTACCAGACGTTATGTAATCACTACCCAATACCGCAGGAAAGATGTTCCCCTTCGTCACAAAGTTGTAAATAAAGAACAAAAACATAGGAATCAGGCCAATAAATCCGGATATCCAGAAACTGCTTTTCTTTACTAAATCAACCCTAAACATAATAATCAAGAAGAGCAGATAAACAAAGAATATGAGGCCGTTAGGATACCTAATCAAAGAGCTTATGCTCAACAATATCAAGGAGATAGCAAACCATTTAGCGTTGAACTCTCCCTTAGTTGCTTTAACGAAATAATAAACGCTCAGAAATATAAAGGGCAAGGCAGGAACATTTGTAAGCAGTCTACAAGTATAGAACAAATGAATCCAGAGCACAGAAAATATGAAAGCCGCAATCAAGCCTATCCTTTTGTTGTATAGTTCTTTCCCGGCAAGATAAACAAAAAATACAGCAAGTACGGACGGAATGAACTCCAGAATAAATCTCACACCGACCTCAGGTAGCCCAAACATCACTAGGAATGCCCATAACAGTGGAAACAGGGGAGGTCTTATCACGGTTTCACCAACGATGCCAGGCATGTTATCCCATGCGTGATGCAAGAGATTCTTCGCAAGAGAACCATATGATGCTTCATCCCACCATAATGGTTGGCTCTTTGTTAATATGAAATAATAAAGTCTAATTGCAAACGCAAACACAAGAATTGCGACAAGCACAAAATTATTTGGTTTTTTAAGCCAGTTCCAAACTTTCTTTTTTCTTTTTTCAAAAGTATTCTCAACCATGTATTATACTGCAAACCAAGGTTTTTATTATTATCCCCTTATTTTTTTCACTATACCAGAAGTTGAGACTTTGACTTCTATCGGTATGAAAATTATCCTTCCCATATACCCTTCTATTACTCTCCTTTCTTCCTGATTCATAGTGCCAAGATTATAATCATCTGCTTTAACATAAATATCAGGCCTTAATTTATCTAACGCTCTTGTGGCACTATCCTCGTCAAATATCGTAACATAATCAACACACCCCAAACCAGCAAGCACTTCAGATCTTGCTTCTTGGCTTCGAATTGGTCTATCAGAACCCTTTAATCTGCGTATAGAGTCATCGGAATTCAGGCCTACAACAAGCAAATCACCAAGACCGCTTGCTTTTCTAAGATACCTAATATGGCCCTCATGAAGTATATCAAAACACCCATTTGTCCAAACTACTTTTCTTCCTCTTCCCTGATAATTCTTGATTATTTCTCCAAGTTCTTCTCTTGTTTTTATTTTTTCTTCGTCTTTAAATATCTCTCTTTCCAGTTCTCTCCTGCTCAAGCTGGCAGTCCCTCTTTTTCCAATCACTATTCCCGCAGCATGATTTGAAAGAATTACCGCGTCTTCCAAACTTGCCCCTGAAGCTAGAGATAACGCAAGTGCAGATATCACACTATCTCCTGCCCCTGTAACATCATAAACTTCTTTTGCCAAGGAAGGAAACTCTCTTACACCATTTCCATTATTTATGCCAAACAATAACATGCCTTTAGAACCTCTTGTTACAAGTACATTTGAACCAGCCTTCTCTCTAATATTTCTTCCCGCCTCATGAACATTTCCATCTTCAACACCAGAAATTTCAAGAGCCTCTTTTTCGTTTGACTTAACTAAAAAAACACCTTTGTAGAACGAAAAGTTTCTTGGTTTTGGGTCAACAACTACTCTTTTTCCACAACCTATCAATTTATCCATAAGTTCTTTAGACGCCACCCCCTTAGCATAATCAGAAACAACCACTATATCACAATTATCAACTTCCGACATAAGTTCTGGGCGATAAAGTCTTCTCGGAGCATCTTCTTCATAATCTAAGCGCATCAAATTATGATTCTGTGGCGATATTCTGACTTTTCTTGTAGTCGTTCCGGATATGGTAGGATAGAAATTAATTCCGCTTTGTCTAACCAAACTAGACAATTTTTGTCCTGCCCAATCGTTTCCTCTAAATCCAAAAAGACTAACTTTTCCTTCTAATGCTGAAATATTTACAGCAACATTTGCCGCGCCGCCAGGGACGCATTTCTCAGAGCTTACCTTAACAACAGGAACAGGCGCCTCAGGGCTTATTCTTTCCACCTTTCCATCAATAAATTGGTCAAGCATAACATCTCCAACCACAACTATCCTCTTGCCTTTAAAACCTGAAATTATGTCTCTCAAATCACTCATTTTGTGCTTTCAACTCTCTCCCAGGCATCCTGATAATGTGCTTTTCTAAATTTTGTGTCTAAAAATACTTTTGCCCACATATGACCCCTAGCCAATACCAATTGAATAGTCCAAAATATTTCTTTTAAGTTTTTTGGATATGAAATAATTTGAGAGATTCCTCTTGCCTCATTACCAAATGTTTTAACTCTAGGAGTTGTTTTTATGTCAACGTACTTTCCTAATGTTTCGTGAGCTTTGCTTGTTCTGGTTTTCTGTTTTATCCAGTCCTTCCAATTATCAACGTTTTTAACATAAACTTCTGCTTTTTCAGCATAACCAATTCTATAGCCTTTTTCCCAAAAAAAGTAGGGAATAACAGTATCTTCAGCGACATCTAAAGGTATAGAATTTATTTTATTTTTTCTGAAAGCAAAAAGATACCCAGAACATTCTATGAAATCCTGATTATCAAACGCGCTTTTTCTCAACTTATGTGCGGCATCAAACAAGAAATTAGCCCAATATCCATATTTTGTTTTTCTATCTTCAACAGGAACAGGCCTTCCCGTTATACATCCGATTTCAGGATTCTTAAACAGCTTAGAAATCTCCTCAATAGCGCTGTCATTTACATAAACGTCACCATCTGTCAATATAACTATATCAGATTTCAATTTTGGAAATATCAAATTAAGGGCATAACTTTTTCCCTTGCCAGGGTCTTTGAATACCCTTACTCTTTTATCCTTTTTTGCGTATTTCTTAGCAATATCAAGAGTTTCTTTATCAGGTGCAGAAACAACCACATCATATTTTCTTCTTGTTTTTTGATTTAATACAGATTCGATAGCTTTTCCTATAGTTGGTTCTTTAAACGCGGTAACCAATATCGTAATTTTCTCAGACAAAACCTTCTCCAGAGCAGATAAAATATCCTTCACATATATTTTCTCCATGCTTTTACAGTCGCTATTGTAACAGCATATGCATTTAGATTTTGATATTACTTTTTCACCAAGGCCATAAAGATCCAGTTCGGCAGGTGATGTCGGACCAACCAGGCATACAGTCCTTCTTTTCAAAGCAAGGGCAACATGTAGCCCAAGACTATCCGTAGTAATAAACAGACTGCACACGCTGATAAGGGCGGGGAATTCCAGCAAGTCGTTGCCACATCCCGTATCAATCACGGGAACTTTGACCAAACTCATTATTTTCTTGTTTCTCTCAATTTCTTGAGGGCCGCCAAAAAGAAGCATTTTTGCGCCATATTTTTTTTGAACTTTATTTATCAAATCTACAGTCTTTTTGACAGCTAATGATTTTGGCCATCTGTCTGCCGATCCAGCATTAATCCCGATAATTAGATCCGTCCTCTTTAGGTTATGCCTCTTTAAAAATTCTTTAGCTATTCTTCTTTGTCTTTGATTTAATCTTAGAAAAGGTTCATACTTTTTGTGGTTTAACCCAATAATCTCTCCAATAATCTGCTTGTGAGTTTTCCTATTTTTCTTTTTCAATATATCGTTCTGTGGCTTTTTCCCTAACCTAGACATGTCAAACCATTCTTTAGCTGTTTCTGTCGCACTAAACTTTCCATTCTTAAATAAGAAACCAATAATTCTTTTGTACCTCAAAGAGCAGGCAAATTCACAAAGCTCTTTGCTCTCCTCCAAATTAATAATCAAATCAAACGGAAAATTTCTCAGCTTTTCCTTGTCTTTTTCAGCTATTACTTTTGTTACATAAGGATTGTTCACAAAAAGAGGAATAGCATTTTCAGCTGTTAACCAAATGATTTTTGGATCAAAACGCGCATACTTCTCTTTCAGTGCCTGGGCTATAAAGTTGCATCTCAAAACATCCCCCATTGCGCCTGTCTTTATAATCAAAATGTTCATAGAAATAGAGAAATTGTATGCTTTAAAAGGTTTATTACAACGAGTTTTTATACAAATCAGCCGTCTTTTTTGCGATAACATTCCATCTATATTCCTTAGCTTTCTTGAGGTTATTTTTTGATATTTTATCTCTTAATTTCTTATTGTTCAATAGCTGAATTATCCTCTTCTTATATTTCTCATTATCGCCGTATTTAACAAGAAATCCATTTTTAGGTTCTTTCATTTCAAAAGGAACTCCGTTAACAGGGCTTGCCACCACAGGAAGTCCTGAAGCCATGGCCTCAAACAACGTCAAAGGCAGACCTTCCCTATAACTGGGCAGAACAAAAACATCCGCTGCCCGATACATTTTAACAATCTCTTTTCTATCTCTGGTTTCATCCATCAAAATAATTCTCTTTTCATTTCCTATCAGTCTCTTAATTTCTTCTTTCATCCCTTCATCAGGCCCTCTTATAACAAATGTTACGTCCTTCCTCTTCTTCAATACGGACTTAGCTATCTCAACAAATTTATCAGGTCCTTTAGTCACGTTGAGTCTTCCAAAAAACAAGACCAACTTGCCTTTGATTTTATTCTTTTTCTTAAAATCATTCTCCTCAATTTTCTTGAAGAAGATATCAGACATGCCGTTTGGAATAATAACTATCTTTTTCTTGTTCACACCGTATTTTTTCATGAAACTCAGCTCCCAAGGAGTTATTGCTATAAACCTGTCAGTTAATTTCGCAGCAAGTCTTGAAAAAACATTGTAGCTAACCAAAAGCCCAATTTTTCCCAAGGCAGAGCGATGTGCATCTGTCCAGGGGCAATGAGTAGTATGGATATGTTTGGCACCAATAATTCTGGAAGCTAAAGCGGCCAACACATAATGCACATGGCCAAAGACATGACTATGGATAACATCAGGTTTATCTCTAACCAGCTTAACAAAAACACTTGGCCAAATTGTCGCGAAATTAGCAATTTTAGCTATGTGAAAACATCTATGGACATGAATGCCATCAATAATTTCTTCTTTTTTCTTTATTCTTTTCTTCTTGTCCCAGTCGGAAGTATATACATGAACTTCGTGTCCCTGCTTAATCTGTATCTTCGCGAGTTCTTCAACTACTTGCTTCACCCCCCCTATAGCAGGAGTATAAAATGAACAAACATGTGCTATCTTCATATTTAATTTTGGGATTGTATACTTTTAAAACTTTTATCACTGGGTATCAGTAAACATATTTTAAATACAATCTAAACAAAAAGAATTCATGGCCGAAAAAAGAGTTCTGCTTGGCGCAAAATATTCAGTAATAGAACCTCTTGGATTGTTACACTTATCTGCCGTCGCAAAAGAGGAAGGATGGGAGCCAAGAATATGCCTAGTAAAAGACAATGATTTCAGGGAATTTGAAGGATTTTGTCGTGGAGCCAGACCGGATTTAGTGGGATTCACGGTTTATACAGGGAACCACATACCAATATTTAGATTTTTAGACGACTTAAGGAAAAAATCACCACACCTACAAACAGTGCTGGGAGGACCGCACGCAACTTATTTTCCAAAAGATTCCAGCAGACATGCTGATTTTGTTGTTTTGAGTGAGGGTCTAAACGGATTCAGGAGAATATTAAGAGGAGAAGCGCCTAAAGGCATAGTTGCCTTGTTAGAAAAAGAGCGTTATCCTATCTCAGACAGAGAAGCATTTTATTTGGATAATCCCGAGCATCAAAGAAGTAGGATAAAAAGTTTAACTACCAGCTTTGGTTGTCCCTTTTCATGTACTTATTGTTACAACAGCAGCAAACTTTGTGATATCAGACAAGATCTAGATGATGGCCAAGCAAACGCTATGGAAAGATCACTAGGAAAGGGAGGAAGATTATTCCCAAGATTTCAAAGACCAGTGGGGGATGTGATAGAAGAAGCTAGACAAATAGTCAAAATTTCTCCAGGAACAAGAATGATTTACTTTCAGGATGACGTATTCGGAGGAGATGTTGATTGGATGAGAGAATTTAAAAACAAATGGGATATTGGGCTTCCTTTCCACGCCCAAATGAGATTCGAAAACGCCAATCCCGAGTCGGACAAAAACAAAGAAAAGCTGATGCTGATGAGAGAAGCAGGCTGTACAGGCCTTACTTTAGCAATAGAATCAGCAGACCCAATAATAAGGGGAGAAGTTTTGAACAGAAACACTCCTCAAGACTTGATGTTCAGCTCCTTGGCTTTTTTGGCAGGACTAGGATTAAGGGTAAGAACAGAACAAATGTTGGGTCTTCCTTATGGAGCAACATCTCGGCCAACAAAGGTAGGAATAGAATCGGACTTGGAAATCCTTGACTTAAACATAAGATTAAGAGAAGAAACAGGTCTTCCTACAATGGCATGGGCATCAACATTTGCTCCTTATATGGGAACGAAGATAGGAGCATATTGCAGAGAACACGGGTTTTATTTAGGGGGCAACGATGATATTCCAGATACTTTCTTTGAAAGGTCTGTTCTAAGATTCCCGGCAGAGTGGGTGGGTCCTTCTCTTTCACCGGATAAAGAAGAACTATGGATGTCCCATTCAGAATTGGAAACGCACAGAGATAAACTGCAAGTTTTGAGACATCTTTTCAATTATTATGCATTACTACCAAAAGGAACAAAACTGGCAAGAAGATTTTTAGATCAGGATCCAGAAGCACTAAGGGAACAAAGCGAAAGTTTCAGGGAGTTAAGCACAATCACAAGACGTCATTTGTACGATAGCGTGCTTTATGATGTAGAGGACAATTGATATAGTAAGGTTTTTTAAGCACTTTTATTCTACCTTTTTATAAAACACGCAAAAATGACAAAGATAGACAAGAAGAAGATAAAGAAGATCCTTTTAGTAAGAAATGATAAGATAGGGGATATGGTTCTCTCAACCCAGGTATTCAGAGAGCTAAGAAAGGCATTTCCCAGGGCCAAAATTACTGTAATAGCCTCAGATCAAAATAAATCCATAATAGAGAAAAGCAAGGATGTCGATGAAATTCTAATCCTTAATTTTTCTCCGAGAAAACCAAAAGAGTTCTTAAAATATCTTAAATTAGCAAAAAAAATAAGAAGAGAAAAGTTTGATTTTGGAGTTAATCTTAGGGGAGGATTTTTTGGTACTTTCTTTCTGCTTTGGTTTGGAAATGTAAAATATACATCCGGATTTTACAATCAGTACATAGGGAAATTCTTCCTCGATGTACCTCTCAAAAAGATTAAGACCCAAAAACACAGAACTAAATTAGTCCTCGACTTAATCAACAAGCCTCTTGGATTAAACGCAACGAACAACTGGCCTGTGATATACACAGACAAGAAAGACATGGCTGAATTCAAAAGAATCCTAAAGGAAAATAAGCTAAAGAAATACATTTGTATCATACCAGACGCCAGCTTTGAGGAAAAAGCACTTCCTTTGAAGACATTGGATTCTCTAATAAGGAAATTGAAAAAGGAATATCCCAAGAAAAAAATAGTGTTAGCTGGAGTAGACAAGGAAAAAATAAATTGGCTCGCAAAAAATAACCCTGGATCAGTGCCATTGGTCAGAAAACCAATCAGAGCAGTCTATCTATTGTTCAAAAACAGTGATCTTGTCATCGCCCCAGACGGAGGGGCCATACATCTTGCTTGGGCAAGCAAAACAAGAGTTGTAGGAATCTTAAGAGAAGACCTGCCATGCTATGTGGATCCACTAGGGAAGAACGTAAGATTCATTAGGAAGGAAATGAAAGATGTGAAAGTATCGGAACTAATGGTTTTGATTAAGGAGCTTTTTAAAAAATGAGATTGGGCCCATATCTAAGAAAAAAACATTCACTTTTTCACGAATTTTTAAGGAGAGTAACCAGCATAATAGATTATGTGTTATGGCTGCTGTTTGACCCATCAAAGTACACCATCATTAAAAATAGAGATGTCGATAAGATCCTAATAGTTTTAATTTACCAAACAACAGGAAATATAGGCGGAAATTTCTGTGCCTTGGGTGTAGCCAATTATTTTAAAGCTCTTTATCCTAAAGTCAAGCTATCTTTTTTACTGGACAAAAAATCCATGAACCAATTTGGAAAGGTTCCAGGTATAGAAATGATAGAATATAAAGGAAAAGATACCATAGGAAAATTAAAAGAAAAGGGATTCAAAGCAGCCTTTCTTTTACATTTAGAATCTCTCAAAACAAGAGACTTTAAGTTTGTGCCTTATCGCCTGGTGTTATCGAAGACAAACGTTTCAAGTTTAATCAGTCCAACAGGAAAATTATTTATCACAAGAAAAGTATTGGTGCCGAGAGCACCAATGCCAAATGGAACACACATGGTTAATTTATACTTTAAACTATTTGAGGCGCTTGGGTTTAGATTCAAAGAATACGGGATCAAATTCTTCCATACTAAAAAAGAGGAAAGCAAGATCAATCAATTCTTAAGGAAAAACAAAATCAAGAAATTCATTATAATACATCCTGGCGGGAAGCACGTGGTGAGAATCTTAAAGGAGGGGAAAATTTCTCCTTTTTTATGGCCCTTGGATAGGTACTCAAAAGTTGCTAAGCACTTCATGAGGGAAGGGTATAAAATTTTAGTTACAGGAGCGCCAGACGAAAGCTACTTGGTCAGCGAAATGGCAAGACTTGGAAAATTACCTAAAAAATCTCTCGTTGATTGTTGTGGAAAGTTCTCATTCAGGGAAGTCGGAGCTTTGCTGAAAAAAGCCAGTGCTCTGGTCAGCACAGATACAAGCATAGTGCATTTAGCATATCAAGTTAAAACTCCAATAACAGAGTTAATGGGTCCTTCAAGACCTGACATCTACGGACCATGGCCCCTTCCAAGTAAGAGACATATAGTACTTTTTGATACTGGTCCGTGTTCTCTCTGCCAGATTAAGATGCCTTGCCCAGAAAATAAAGTGTGCATGGCGCGTATCAAGGTAGACGACGTAATAAAAGCAACAGAGCAACTTCTGAAAAAAAGAAATGTCACAAAATCTATCAGATACCTTTAAAAAGACATCGCTGTATCCTTTTTTATGTTGTCAAAATTCATCTCAGCACTCAAAATAATAAAACTAATGAAGAATTTTCCAGTTTATTTTTTCGACTATTTCGGGATGATAAAAGCCCCTTACATAACATATGAACTCAGAAACGGAGTTAAATATCGTGTAAGAAGCGGGACAACGGACAGAGGAGTAATAAACGAAATATGGGTACATAAGGACTATACTCCCAAAGGATTCAAGATAAAGAATAACGACATAGTGCTGGATGTGGGGGGGCACATAGGTATATTTTCAATCTTTGCTTCGAAAATGGCCAACTATGGGAAAGTATATGTTTTTGAGCCTTTCCCTGAAAACTTTGATTTGTTAAACAAAAACATAAAGCTAAACAGGGCATATAACATAAAGCCTTTCAATGTTGCATTATCAGATAAGACAGGAACAAAGGAATTCTTTGTCTCCGAAACAGAAAACAAAGGAGGAGGTTCTTTTTACGAGAGAAAGGAGAAAAAGACCAGAAAAATCAAGATTAAAACGCAGGCATTCAATGAATTTTTTGACAAAAATGAGATACAAAAAATAGATTTCTTGAAGATGGACTGCGAAGGAGGAGAATACAGCATCCTGCTGAAGTGCTACAAGAAAAACCTGAAGAAAATAAAAAAGATGAGCATTGAATATCATAATATCAACAAAAAACAAAATGGCCTTATTCTAAGGAAATTTTTGGAAAAATCAGGATATAAGGTCCTTGTTTCTCCCATAAGTAAAAGAAGAGGAATGATTTACGCGAAACTCTCCTGATTAGTTGAATTTCTATATCTAACATGTAACATATACAAAAACGAAGCAGATAATATACCTACGGAATTGAGGAAAATATCAAATAAGGCAAAATGCCTGCCAGGAACAAAAAGCTGATGAATCTCGTCAGAGATTCCATAAAGAATAGAGATTATAATCGATAAAAATATAAGTCTCGTTCTTTTTCGCTTTATCAATGAGATAGACAAGAAAAACGCCAAGAAAAAGAAAGCAAAGATATGATAGATCACAGCATTTACATTACTCCCACTACCACTGCCTCCTCCAAAGGTCAATGATGAGATATAAAATATCAACAAGGCAATAATTATTGCTGCCGACCAAGAAATTTTATTATGTCTTTCAAGCCAGGAAATCATTTTCTACAATAAATTTTAGGATAGCTAAGATTTAATACCTTGAAACTTTTTTTATCTAACTTGTAATCTTTTTTTATCAGATTTACAATTTTTGGAAAGTTTAGTTCCATAGCTTTTAGCCACGCAACACCGTATTTTTTATTTAACCATTCACCTGGATGGAGGGTGGATCCAGGTCTGCGTGGATGAGGTTTTTTATAGGCCTCATACCTAAGTTTATCAATGCCCTTAAACAAAAATAAATACTCCGATTTAGGTAGTAATCTAATTGCTCTATTCAGTTCCTCTTTTGTTGCGGCTCTTTGAAAGATCATAAAGAGACTTTGATAAGAGTACTCGTCTGTAAAAATTTTTTCATTTTCATTTTTTAATATTTGATATTTTGCTAAAACTGTAGAAAGGTAGGAATTTCGCACCAAAAACACTTTGAATCTATCTTTTATTGAAAGTTTTATATCTGCAGAATTCAAATTCAACAAACCAAATAGAACAAGAGTACTAATAGGATTAGTCAAAAAGTGCTTCAAAAAGTAAAATATTTTTTTTAATCTGCTAGCCTTTTCTATCTTAGAAACTGAAAAGCCCTTTTTATCCAACCTTTTTTTAAGAGCAGACTTTCCTGTATTGGGCAATCCAAAAAACTCAACAATCATAAACCTTCATAATTTGGTCGATTTTTATACTTTCCTATAATTCCCTAATTAAGTTTATAAAGCAATAGTAATTTTTACACTGATGGCAAAGAACACTTTAGAAAAGATATTCTACGAATTCAACAAAAATAGGATAAAATATTGCATAAGGGGAAAATACAGACACCTTCCCAAGACTTTAAACGGGGGGGACGTAGACACACTTATAGAAAGAAAAGATTTTCCTCAGGCTCTGAAAATAATTAGAAAATTAGGGTTCAAATTTTACCCCCACACAGATCCTAATTTATTCTATTTTTACTACGATTTTCAATTAGGGCTGGTACATTTAGATATCCTTCTAATAGAGAAAATGGTGCCTATCAAGAAGCACAAAACATTTTTCATTCCTGCAGATGAAAAACCAATACCTAATAGAAAGAACTTTTTGTGGAAGATCAAAACAAGCATAATGAGAAAATTGCATTATTTATTCAGGGGACCAGTAATAGTCTTTGAGGGGCCTGATGGGAGTGGCAAGTCCTCTAATCTTAGAGAGGTTCTTGAGGCAATTAAAAGAATAAAATTAAAGAAAGATAAAGTCCACTTTGCCACACCTTTCAAGGGAAATAGAAAACCTTCCTCATTAGATAGGTTGATTTCTAGAACAAGAAGTCTTTTAAGGGTTTATAAAAATAAGATTTTAGGGAGAGTTTCGATAACTGATAGATACATCTATTTGACATTTAGAAAAAGCAATCCTCTTCTGAGAAAACTGTTAAGATTTCTTGCTCCAAAACCAACTTTAGTTTTTGTTATGAAGGCGAGCATAAAAACAATAAGAAGAAGGAAAAAAGGGCAGAGAGACAACTTAAGCCCCGAAGAATTAAGAGAATTATACAGGGTATATGATTCAATACCCCGCGCAAAATTTATAGACACAGAAAAACCAATAAAGGAAAATCTTGGGACAATGGTAAATTTGATGTTGGAAAAAACACTAATCTAAAACTGGCGTGTTAATTTAATATCTGAGAAATCATTATTGTTTACGATTATATCTGCCATTTCTTTATCTAAACCAAATTCTTTAGATTGATATTCATCAACATCCTTAAAGAATCTTTGTTCGATTAAAACGGGTTTTTTTGCATTCCTCCCTTTTTCAACAACTCTTTTAAGTCGAGTTTCGAACTTGCTATCCACAAAGATCATAATATCAAAACAATCTCTTAATCTTTCAGTGCTCAAGAAGGCCCAATCTATCAGCAACCAGACTCTATCATTGCTATATCTCTTTTTGTTGTCTCCAAATGAAAATTCTATTTCACTATCTACAAATTGGATGCCCATACTCAAATTAAGATTCTTGGTTTTTGGATTGCACAGGCCTGATTCATTAAAGCCCTCCTTATTTTTTAATTTAATGATATGTTTCTTCATCAAGTCAAGATTGTAACGATAAGCTTTCCCAACCCAAGAAGGATCATCCTCTCCCTTGCTCCTCAATTTGCGGATATAATCAAATACCTTATTCCTGTCCTCGCGAGAGGTTGAAGTATAAATATCCCCATCAATACTCAACGCTGAAATTCCCTTTTCAGAAAGATACTTAGAAAATCCTTCATTAAGAAATGATTTTCCGGATCCAGGCAGGCCATAGAAACCCACAACAACAACCTCACCGGGTTCTTCCTTCTTAATTTCCCTTATCAGCTTATACAATTCCTCATAGACCATAATGAAAGGAAGGTTTTTGTCTTTTAAATCTTTCCCTCAAATTATTTTCTGTAGATGTAAAATCTTATAGAAATCATAGTTGCAGCTCCCACACTAAGTATCCAAATAAAAATTGGGGATTGGAACAATAACGCAAGGGTTACTAAACTTTTTTGAACATATGAGCTAAATGCGATTTTAGTTTTTAAATTACCAAAAATTTTCTTTCTTATGGCTGCTCCTTTCTTCTTTTTGCTTGGGAAATATGCCTTTGAATATGCAGAAGACAAAACATTGACAGAGAACAGAAGCATTCCTACTGCCCCAGTCAATAAGCTGCCCATATACACTCCCGCCATCAATATCAAAACAGGGAAAACCAACATGCCTGCCATAGAATCAACAAACGCCCCGAATTTATTCTGGGCAGCAGATCTCTTCACTACAGTTGCTCTAAATCTAGCAACTTCTCCATCCACACAATCTATAACAACATGCAGTTGAGTAAGTAAGGCCGCCAATATCCAACGGCCTTGAAAAATAAGGAAGATTCCAATAAGATCTATAACAGGAGTCATCATTGCAACAAATTCTGCCAACAATGTAAAATGAAGTATGATCCAAGTTAAATTCCTAGATAAAAATCTCAAGATATAATGTGAAACCAAATCCTCTTCTTCTTTTGCCTTTTGGTATTTTTCTTTTATCTCTGCAGGGGATGGAACAACATAATTTACCATATATCTAAAAAATAATTTTACTATTTAAACATATTTATCAAATTTCACTAAGAAAGGTTTTTATATGCTCTTTAATAATCTTTGAGATGGTCAAAAAAGGACAATATGTTATTGTGGCAGGATTCCCGAGATGTGGAAGCACGTACTTAGCAAATATATTAAGGCAACATCCCCATATTTGTGTTCCAGAGATGAAAGAAATAAACTATTTTAATAAAACTCCAAAATATCTCTCAAACCCGAATGTAGTGTCAAGAAATAACAAAAAGAATTTTGAATGGTACAAATCTTTGTTTGATCATGATAAAAAAATATTAATGGACTTCTCAATTTTGATAGCGTATGATCCAAATGCACCAAAAAGAATAAAAGAAAAACTAGGCGACATAAAAATTATTTTTATTACAAGAGAAAAAGAAAAGCACAAGGAATCAGTTTATAAAATTCAGAAAATTCTGGGAGGAATTCCAGATATAAGCTACAAAGAGTATCTAGAAAAATATGATTTTTATGCCAATCATTATTCAAATTTTGAAGAACCAATCCAAAGATTTAAAAAGAATTTTTCAAAAGTGGGAATCTTCAACATAATTGACAATGATACAAAGAAAGAAATCAGAAAAATAATAAAATTTATGGGGTTGAAAGATCATAAAGACATAAATTGGGACGTTTTTAGAAACGACAGCAAGAGTGAAAGAAAAAGAAGGTTCCTACAGGGCATAAGGAGAACGATGTTTATTCACACGCCTAATCTACACAATGTATTTAGGTGGTTAAAGGAAAAGCTTGGTTTAGCAAAGATGTGATGTGGGATGGTAATCTTTTTAAAACCCTATATTCTCCCTTTCTGAATGGCAGAAACAAGCAAGATTATACTGAACGACCTAAAGGAAATCTCTGAAAAACTAAGAGAATTCTATGAAAAACTTAGTGGGAGAACAATCGTTATCGCAGGCGGAGCAGGATTTCTTGGCAGATACCTAGTACTAACTATCGATTATTTAAACAAAAACCATCTAAGCGAACCCTGCAAGGTAATAATTGTAGATAACTTCATCACAGGAAGTAGAGACTGGATAGAAGAAAGTGAAAATATCAAATTGATTGAGCAAGATATTACAAAACCTTTGGAAATTGAAGAACCTGTGGATTACATAATCAATGCAGCTAGCCTTGCATCCCCTGTTTTCTACAACAAGTATAGGCTAGAAACAATAGACGCAGGCATTATAGGAACAAAGAATCTATTAGAATTTGCCAGAAAGAAGAATGTAAGAGGATTTTTATTCACAAGTTCGAGTGAAGTTTATGGGAACCCTGATGAGAAGTTTATACCAACAAATGAAGAATATCTTGGAAACGTTTCTTGCATAGGACCCAGGGCATGTTATGACGAACCAAAGAGGATAGGCGAAACCCTTTGTGTAACATATAGGGATATTTACAACCTTCCTATTAAGATAGCGCGCCCTTTCAATATTTTCGGGCCAGGAATAAGATTGGATGATGGAAGGGTTGTTCCTAACGCAGTGGTTCATGCATTGAAAGGTAAGGAAATACCAATTTATGGAGATGGTAAGAACACAAGAACTTTCTGCTACATATCAAATGCAATAGTTGGATTCTACAAGATCCTATTATCAGACAGAAATGAGATTTATAATGTTGGTGCAGATTACCCTGAAATTGAAATTAGGCAGTTGGCGGATATAATATTGGGGCTTGTTGGAAACAACGAAGCAGGCATTAACATAAAAGAAGGACCTTCAGAAGTATACAAAAAAGCAGATCCTAACAGGAGGTGCCCTGATTTAACAAAAATAAAACTCCAATTAGGATATGATCCTAAGATAAATTTAGTAACAGGACTAAAAAGATTCATAGAATGGGTAAAAGAAGAAAAAAATCAGGGAATGACTCCAACTAGCAAAGAAAACAACTTAGGATACATAAATAATTGTAGACTATGTGGTGGGAAAGATTTAAGGAAGTTTATATCATTAGGAAATTCTCCTCTTGCAAATAATTTATTGAAAGAAATGGATGAGAAAGAGGAAAAATATCCTTTGGATGTAGTTTACTGTCCAAGATGTAAGACCTGTCAATTATCATACACAATAGACCCAGACAAGGTTTTCAGAAACTATCACTATGTGACTTCCACAACACAAACATTTAGAAAGCATTTTGGGGACATGGCAAAGAGCATAACAAAAGAATTCAACTTGGGCAAAAACTCTCTTGTAGTAGATATAGGCAGTAACGATGGACTATTGCTGAAGGGATTTAAAGAAGAAGGTGTGAATATTATGGGAGTAGAACCAGCTACAAACATAGTAGAGATAGCACGTAAGGACGGCGTAGACACACTAAACGATTATTTTAATGAAAATGCCGCACAATCAATAATTGCTCTGAAAGGCAAGGCGGATGTGATAACTGCAAACAATGTTTTTGCCCACACTTACGATCTTAAAAGATTAGTTTCAAACGTAAAGGATTTACTTAAGGACGACGGAGTTTTCATAATTGAAGTACAATATCTATTTGACACAATAAAGGAATTAACATTTGATAATATTTATCACGAACACATCTATTATTTCACAGCTACTGCCCTAAATAGGTTTTTTAAGGATCAACGAATGGATATAATTAAGATAGAGCACGTGAATACCCACGGAGGGTCTATCAGAGTTTATACTCAGAAAGAGGGTGGAAAAAGGCAGAAAGATTCTTCTGTAGATAAAGTATTAAAGGAAGAAGATGACTTTGGATTAAATGACTTTGTAACTTACAAAAATTTTGGAGAAACTATAAATCGTATAAAAGACAAAATAAAATCCTATATTGCAAGAGCAAAGCAAGAAAACAAAAAAATAGTTGGCTACGGCTCTCCAGCTAAGGCTACAACTCTTCTAAACTTTTGTGAGGTAAACAACAAAGAGATAGATTTTATAGTTGATGATAATCCTCTAAAACAAGGACTTATTGTGCCTGGAGTAAAAATTCCTATTAAGAGTAGCGAAGCTCTAAAAGGATACAGGCCAAACTACATAATAATTCTTGCCTGGAATTTTGCCGAGGAAATTATAAAGAACAATATCAAATATAGGGAGGAGGGTGCAAGCTTTATAGTGCCCCTGCCAGAACCTAGGATAGTTTAATCTTTATCCACTAAAGAGCTTCTTTTTTATTAATCTCAATATAAATTTATCATTTCTATCAAGGCAATTTCCTTTAATTATCAAAATGGTATAGGTAGCAAAGAATACGAAAATAAGAAAGATTAAAGAATAAACGTTAATCGGCAACAATTGTTTCAACCCAAGTAAAATCAGAGCAGGTATAAGGGATACAACTAAGACCCATAAAATCTTCTTTCTCATAGGAAGAATTGAAAGGTGTTTCCATGATTGAAATACAAAAGTCATATTAAGGATTATCAAAGAAATCATAGTAGCAAAGCCTGCACCACTAATACCATATCTAGGCACTAATATAAGATTAAGAATCAAGTTAATTACAGAAACAACTATTATATCTATTAATATTAATTTAGATTTACCTTTCATAGAAATCAAATCTCTTGATATTTCAAATACGCTTGTGAATAACGCTCCCACAGTTAAAAATCTCAAGGCATTAACTGCAGGGAGATACTGTGGACCAAATAGTATATTAATAAATGCGTTGGGGAAGATCATAATTAACAAAAATATTGGCATACTAAGTATAAACACCCACTTACCAACTTGCTTACTCAATTGCCTCACAAGATCTATCCTTCCCCTGGAATACTCTTTTGTAACAAGAGGGAAGAATAATTGAGTAAATAGATCTTTAGACAATGTTAAAAGAATAGATATTGGTATAGCTGCATTATAAAACCCTACTTCCTCCACAGTTCTGAATATCCCTATGATAAGTGTATCTGTCCAATGGAATAGAGAAACAATAATCCCAAAAAAGATTAATGGCCATGAATAAGAAATTAAGTTCTTGAGAATACTTCTCTTTTTTTCTTCGCTAATTTTTTTCTTTACAAAAACCTCAGGAATATGCCTTTTCAAAACTAAATAACCTACTAATAATGAAGCAAACCCTCCTGCTAAATAAGAGATAGGTATTGATAGCGAATTGAATCCAATGAGGATCAATAATACCAAGACTGCTAACTTGGAACCATTCTCAAATATCCTGGATATGAAAGAGAACCAACCTATCTTTTCATAACTTCTTATAATCGATAAAAATGTGCCTAAAATTATTGTAATTGGGATAGCAAAACTAAAGAATTTTAAGAATAATATTAGCTGTGGGTTTGAGAATATTCTTTGAGATATAACTTCAGATAAAAAGAATAATATGGCTGCCCCGATGACGCTAGTTATGATCAGAATCCTAAGAACTGTTCTAAATATATAAGAAATGTTGCCTTTTTGGTTTTTACCTCTAAATAAAGAGATATATCTTAAGAGGCCCTGGGTCAAGCCAAACTTAGTAAACACAATAAACCATCCAATAACCATAAGTGAAAGGGAAAATAAACCATAATATTCAGGACCATAATACCTAGCAATAACTATCCTATAACCATAAGTAAATATTTTTGATAAGATAATTCCAATTAATACTACAAATGATGACTTTGCGAGTAAAACAAGTGATCGATCAAACAAACTTAATTTTTTACTGCTCATCTTTAACATTTATCAGCCACAATAAAACTTATTAACTCTCCTATTAAAACCTTATCATGTTAGTTAAAATCCTTGGGGCCATAGATCTTATGGCCGCATTTGCGTTTCTTATGTTGGTCTTTGGAATACAGCCGTGGATGCAGTTTATTTTATTCTGCGCAGGGCTTCTGTTTCTCAAGGGAATGTTCATCTTAACAGGAGATGTTTTAAGCTGGATAGACGTTTTTTCATCAATAATACTCTTTTTCTCCCTGCTCTTCGCAATACCAACTCTGCTTCTTTGGATGCCTGCGTTTTTCCTTTTGGCTAAAGGCTTCGTCAGCTTTCTCTAATTTTCTTTCTTAGCCAATTAATTAGGAAGAATTCTCTTCTATACAAATAATCTCTCACAGTCAAATCAACTATATCCAACAAAGAATGGAATATCATCCCCACAACTAAATAGAAAAAACCAACCCATAAATAACCTAAAAGAAAGACAAGTAGATGAAATTCAAAAGTATGAAAAATATGAAAGTCCCCCTTTCTTCTTATCTTTTTATTCTTCAATCTCCTCGCTTCGAGATCTCTTTTTTTGTGGTATTCAAAGGCCTTAAACAAACCCAATTTTCCAGTTTTCCAAACAGCAACCATGTAATGGTCAAAATCAATGAAGAAAGCACCAAAAAATATCAGGAACAAGTAAATCAAGTTTGTCTCAGAAAAAACTATGCAAACCAAAGTTGTGAACAAAATGCCCAACAAAAAATGCCATTTAGGTAACATTTCATCCCTCTATCTTCTTCACCATATCCGCAAAAGCGGGCCTTGTAATCAAAACACCGGCAGTTATACCAATTATCGTCGTGAAAGCAAATCCCTTAAACAACCCCGCCCCTGCCCAATACAAAGGAATCAGAGAAGCAACAGTAGTCAAATATGCTGTTCCTATAACAAACAAAGCCCTTTTCATTCTTTCTTTTATGCTAATCTCTCTGCTCCTTTCTGCTTCATCCAAAATAACGATCTGTTGGTCAACTCCTGTACCAACGGTAGCAAGAATGCCTGCGATAGAAGGCAGATCTAAATTCCATTTAATAAGAGCGGCAACACCCAAGATAATCACAAGCTCAGATAAAGCGGTAAACAACAAAGCCAAGGAAGCTTTTAGTTTTTTGTATCTAACAAATATAATAATCGCAACAAGCAGAATAGCAATTCCTCCCCCCAGTAAAATTAAGTTAGTAAAATCACTTCCCAAGTTAGGGGATATAGTATCAAGCTTAACGATTTCAAGTTTATATGGCAGACTTCCTGTTATCATAATAGTCTGCAGTTTATTCATGGAATTCTTAGCATCAAAGAATGCATCCTCTCTTGTCTCTCCAACTCCAGAACCCTGTATCGCAATTTGTGTCGCAACCTGTCCCTTCAAATCAGAGCTAATCAATAATGAATCTGCTTCCTGGTCGTCAACAAACAAACGAAGTTTCTCAGACAAATATCTTCCGCTCTCGTCCAGCGAAAGACCCTTTGTGATTTCAGCATGTCTTTTTGCGGCCTCTTCTGTAAGATATATTACAAACCTAAAGTTGCAAATTTCCGTCCCTTCCTCATTAGTGATGCATCCGCTTATCCCTGCACATGTAGCATCATTTCTGCAAACATCGCTAATATCCTGTTTACCACCAAAGAAAACACTTTCATTTCCTATCTTTGCTTCAAACTTACCCTGTTTAGCGATTAACTCCTCCAAATCGGAAGGTGTTGCTCCAGCTACTTCTATCAACATAAACTTATTTCCTGAGAGATCTGTAATCCCTTTAATGTTAACATCCGTTAAACCAAAAACGTCAAACCTATTCCTGCTAATCTCTACTAAATCAGCCAGCTCCTCGTCACTGAGCTCAACGTCAGCTTGTATAAGCGCTCTAGCCCCCCCTCTTAAATCAAGCCCCGTTTGTATCTTAGTTCTTGGGACATCGTCCACACTAATCAGAGGAGGCTCGCTCGTCAATAACGTATATTCAATATTTTTGGTTGTTATATCCAACCTAATCTCCTCTCCAGAAGCAAAAAGCCCTCCAACAATTTCAGCATAATCACTCTTATCGCTGATTGTCTGGCCGTTTATTGACTTGATTATCTCTCCCTGTCTCAAGCCCGCCTCGAACACGCTAGAATTTTTCTCCACAGACCTTACTATAACTCCTGATTCAAAACTTGGTCTTATAGCCAACAATGACAAACCCAAAATCACTATCAAAATCCAAATTCTAAGGGTTAATCTTCCCATTCTCGCGCCCTCCTTTTCTTTTCTATGTACAACTTTAATATTCCTGCGTTTGAACACCATGTATTAATCAAGTCAAAACCTAAACCAATCAATAGAATCGTAAATATTTGCCTCAATATTCCTGAGAAGTTGTATATAACCAATAGTGAAATAGCAATTGCAACAATAGATGTGATGGTCATGGTTGTTCCTGTTTTTAGTGCTTCGAACATCTTCTTATTCACATCGCCTTCTTTTCTTTTTATCAACCTAGATGTCAACAATATGTCAGTGTCGACACTATAACCAATCAGCATCAAGAACGCTATTATGCCTGCGATAGACAAATCAATCCCCAGCATATTCACAACAGCAACAGTCATGGTTATATCCGCAAAAGCAGATAAAATAACAGCCAGGCTCGGTATAGAATAAATTGTGTAAAACGCAAGAAGAACCACAATAGTAGGCAGCAACAACCAATAAGCAGGATAAAAGAAGAACAACAACAAGGAAATGGCAGCAATTATCTTAAACCACCTTGACTCTCTTAGTCCGCCTTTTCTAATCAAACCATAAGCAAGACCTAAAATCATCATAATTCCGGCCAAAGAGGTAATAATCTTAATTTCAGGCAAAGCCAATCTTATTCCCAAAAACGTTAACATTGTTGTCGCTGCTTTTATCGTCGGGGATTCACTAAATATCAAGAAAACAACCCATGCCATAAGCAAGAACGCAGCGATAATGGATCCTCTCAATTGTTGATAAAAACCACTGGATAAAGTAGCTCCAGTAAATTCTACCGAAGAATTATCCTGATTCAACTCATATCCCAAATAATCTTCTAAAACTTCTTTTATTCTCTCAGCTGATTCCACTGTTTCAACAAAAAATCCTTTTTGCCGTCCAGTTCTAAAATCAGATATCTCCCTCACAGTTAAATCAGGAATCTCATTACCAACAACTCTTTCCAATTCCTCAATATCAACATTTTCATCAAAAACACTAATCGTAGTTCCACCAGTCAGAGAAACATCTTTCCTAATAATGTCGCCGTTTTGATTGTAAAATCCGGCCAAATAAATAAGTGAAACTACCAGTATAATTGCAGGAATAATCAACAAAAACTTGTATGTTTTATCGTACCAATTTGTCATTTTTTCTTTTACATGCGCGGTACGGGAATCGAACCCGTGCCACTTGGTTTTTTCCTTGGATAGTTTATCCTAAAATCGTTGGAAACCAAGGATTCTACCATTAAACCAACCGCGCTTATCAAAACTTATATCAGAGAGGTTTTAAAGTTTATCTTTTCCAAGCGCGCCCGGAAGGATTCCCGCAGGTTTGTAAGAACCGAGGGGACAAAGAATCCTTGATTCTTTGGATGTTCAAATCCGACAACGCGCCCGGAAGGATTTGAACCTCCGACCTTTGGGTTAGGACCCCACTGCTCTATCCAGGCTGAGCTACGAGCGCATCTTTGTTCACCGCAGCGAGAAAATCCGCAGTGAAACGAGGAACTTCACAGCAAGAGTGAATCAAAGATATGCGGGGACTAGGATTCGAACCTAGGTAGGCACTAAGCACAGTGGATCTTGAGTCCACCCCGTTTGACCACTCCGGCATCCCCGCCTTTAAAAACTAAGTTTGAAAGCGTTTTAAAGCTTTTTATTGGCATCATTCTCGAGGGGTAAGTTAATCTTTTATACCCCAAAATCGTCGTATAACCGCCGGTTGAAGGATAGATTTTTATGTCTTCGGACATAGTGATTTGTCTGGATGCCGGCACTGTTTTTAATCTCCCTTTATTATTCTATAACTATCCTCTTCTATATGCCTCGTGCTGAATTCAAACAGCTCAGAATCTTCAAGAGCAATCATTTGATGAACTCTGCCAGGCCATATATACAAACAATCTCCTTTTTCCATTATAATCTCTACAACATCTCCGTTGTTATACTCTTCCAAAGAATCAGCAAGAATCAACTTCAATTTTCCGCTCTGTAAATAGAATGTCTCATCTTTTATCTTGTGATAATGAAGACTGCATTTCTTATTCTTTTCAAAGAGCAATAATTTTCCGCAATACTTATCATTGTTAACTATCCAATCTTCATATCCCCATCCTTTTTTATGTCTTTCCGGCTTGAACTTGCCCTTCCCCATTCTTTCCTAAACCCTCCCTAAATTTTAAATCTTTCTTATTTAGAAAGCTTTTTATACCTATAATTTTCAGTATTATTGAAGACGGTCATAGTGACCTGGAAACACCTCTTCCCATTCCGAACAGAGAAGTTAAGCAGGTTACGTCGTCTGTGTTAGTCTCCGACCAGAGGCGAAGCAGGGATGCTGTCTTCTTTTTTCATATGTTTTTTATACTCCATATTCTTCAAATTTCTATGAAGACCAAACTATCAAAAACAGAGGCAAAAGAAAAGATAACTTCCTTCTTCAAAAAATCTAACTTCACACCAGAAGAAGTCAAGAAGATCAAAAGACTCGCAATGAAATTCAACATAAAATTAAAAGAACACAGAAAAAAATTCTGCAAGAAATGTCTCTCCAAACTAAAGGGAAAAACACGAATAACAAAATTATATAAAATAGTTGAATGTTTTACCTGTGGTTATCGAAATAAATTCAAAATAAAATGATAATACTATTCATCTCTACTTTATTTCTAACTCTATTATTAGTAAGAATTGGAGCCCATAAGTTTCATGATATGGAAAACTACGGAACTAAGGATGATAGATCAAGAACAATAACCGGATTTCTTAGAATAAAAACGGGCAAGGATTGGCATCACATTCATTTTGGGTTAATTCTCCTTCTTATAGCGTCTCCCATAATATTATTATATGGATTGACTACAATTAGCGTCATATTATTAGCAATAGGATTGAGTCTTGTCGCTGATCAGATAACTCCTCTAATTGATAGAAAAAGTAACTATTTCCATAAGAATAAGTTAATACTCTCCATAATTTTCCATCTGATTATAGCAGGAATAGCAATACTTATTCTTCCAATGAGTTAATTATACTTTCAGTTCTTCAAGAATTTGGCTGACACAGGTCTCAAGATCCTGATGTTCAGTATCTATAACCATATTTGCATCTCCAGGTTCATCAAACGGAGCAGATACACCGGTAAATTGAGGTATTTCTCCAGTCTTAGCTTTAGCCCACATCCCTTTAACATCTCTTTTCGCACAAGTCTCTGCGCTACATTGAACATACACCAATTTGAAATTATCTTTTCCTATAATCCCTCTTGGTATTCCTCTTAATTCATCAGTTGGAGAGACAAAACTAGCTACAACAGGAGTGTTACAATCATTGAATAATTTAGCAACATGACCTATCCTTCTCAAATTTTCCCTTCTGTCTTCAGGGGAGAAACCAAGATTCTCATTCAATCCTCCTCTTACATTATCTCCATCAAGATGTCTGCAATTATAACCTCTATTATCTAACTCTTCTTTCAACCTCTTTGCTAAAGTAGTCTTTCCTGCGCAAGGCAATCCTGTTAACCATAATGTAGATCTAAGTAACATAACATATTCCGCTACTTCTGGAGGAACTCTTGTTTCTCTGCCCAATCTAACATTAGTTCCAGAAATTGCCGCAATATCTTTTGGAGGCTCTATGAAATTTACTTCATAACCTACATTCCTCCCAATATTTACACTCTCTATATCAGGAATTGTGATTATTCTAACTTTATCTCCATACACTCTTCTTATCATGGCCTCTCTTTGTTGCACTGTATATGGATTGTTATCAGAAATTTCTGTATCTCTTATTGCTACACAAACCTTCTTTCCGGCCGCTATTGCACGATCTATGATAAACTTATGGCCACTATGAAATGGCTGCCATCTTCCGATATAAAGGGCATGTCTTTGATGATCATTAAACCTGCTTCTTTGCATGCCAATTCTAAGTTTGACAAGTTATAAATATTGTTATCCTAAAAAATACACATTGAAGAATTTCAAGCCTTTTTGAATTTGGTTATCTCAGGAAGCATATCGGCGTGTCCTAATAGTGCTGCTCTGCAGCAATATCTCTCCAATTCTAAATCATCCAAAACCTTGCCAGTATCCTCTCCTGCTTCGACTCTTTTCTTATACTCTTCCCATAAGTGCCCAATCGGCTTCCCGCATGAAAAACATCTTACTGGAATTATCATATCTATATCTCTCAAAATTGCTTTTTAAATCTTCTGTCTCATCAGTTACTTTCTAGAGTTCTGGACCTAGTTTCTTCCAGCTCCCAAATCATAGTAATGATCACAACATCTCATCAAATTCATATTTTCTATTTCTCTGCATTTAGCTAGATACGCATCTAAATCCAAGTATAGACCTTTTAGATCTCTTGTTTCAATTTCTCTAACTGTTTTACGATTCATTTTCTTATTCTAAAAGTTGGACAAGTCCTTTTTAAATCTTATTATTAGTGTCAAAGAAAAGCCCATTGGTTATATTAAAGGAAGGGGTTATAGGGAGGGTAACCTTGGTTTCCCCATTATTCATAATGTAATGCTTCAACAGGCTTTAGCTTAGACGCCTGATATGCAGGAGCTATTCCAGATATTGCACCAACAACAAAAGAAAATATCAAAGCACCAAGAATTAATTCTAAACTGAGATGCGCCTGCAATAAATTAGTATTCAGGAATCTGACAGCAATAAACTCGGTGAGTTTAGCAAGCCCTACTCCAATGCCTACACCAATCGCACCCCCTATAAGACCATATATCCCGCTTTCAATCAAAAATATTTGAAGTATGTGGGAATTTCTTGCGCCGGTTGCTTTCATCACACCTATCTCCTTTGTTCTTTCCAGCACGGTCATATACATAGTATTCATAATTCCTATACCTCCCACTAATAGAGAAATAGCCGCTATTCCAACAATAACAGCTTGAACAACAGAAAGAATATTCCCGAACGTATCCATTAGCTGTTCAAAAGTCTGGACCGTAAAATCTTCTTCTCCTTCTTCTAAATCTCTATCGTCTCTCAGTTCTTCTTCTATTTCTTCAGCAACTTTGGCAGGATCAAAACCTGATTTTGTTTTTAATATAATGTTTGTAAACCCTTCTTCATCAAACAATTCTTTAGCGGTTTCAATCGGAATATAAATTTGAGTATCGTCTTGACTGTTTCCTATTTTGGAAACACTGCCCACAACCTCAAATTCTTCATCTTCTATTATTATTTTATTTCTTATATTAATTCCTTTTTCAAAAAGTTCCCCCTCTTTAATCAGGTATCCTATAAGTGCTTTGTATCTGTCTCCATTTCTTAAATCTCTGCCAGTTTCTATATCCGTAGCAAAATCGCTTATGCTTATGTCCTCAGACATTCCTATAACAAAAGTATAATGAATTTCATTTTTATACTCTACTTTTGATACTTTATATATCATCCCGCCTGCCTTTTCAACACCCCTAACATCCCTGATCAAATCCAAGTCCCCCTCATAAAATTTATCCGCAGCTAAAATTCCTCCTGCAATCTGGGCAGAACCTGCACCAGGAGTTATTATGATTTTATCTACGCCAATATCTTCAAACTGTTTTTCTATGGATTCTTGCAGCCCTTCTCCCAAAGAAATCAATCCAACAACAGCAGCTATACCAATAAAAATACCAATCATAGTCAAATAACTACGAAGCCTTCTTTTCTCTATGCTTCTATAGGCAAACTTAACATAATCAATAATCATTCTTTTCTCTTTCTTCTCTTTCTCCAGTAAAGATATCCTATAATAATAGCAACAATTACAACAACAATAACAACAGTATAGTTCTTCTCTTTCAATCCTATCCTGGATATCTCACTAGCGCTATAAATTCTTAATTTTAGGTCTACCCTCTCTTCATATTTTTCATCATCTTCATCTTGATATTGAATCGACACAGGAAGTGTTAGAAACTCTTTTACACTTGGATTTGCATAAATCTCAAAGTCCTCACTTTCAGTATCGTCTGAGTCTATATCTCCGATGTATACATAGTTGCTCGTGGAAAGCAGTTGATATTCATCTGTGGGCATCAATGTAAACTGAACAAATTTCGCGTCTCCCTGCTCTGTGTTTGCCATCTCTATAGTAACTGTGCCTCTTTCTCCTGCCTGCAGGATATTGCTCTCTCTGATATACACCTTAATTTCAGGAACATCTCTGCTTTCAACGTCAATCATAAACTCATTTTGATTATATAAGAACGAAATGTCTCCTACGTTGATTTTGAGCTCAATCTCGTTTTCTTCTTTCTGCGCTTCTTCGTCCACTCTAAGTTTAAAGTCTACAATGGGAGCATCAACCCCTGTTTGCCCAGCCCTCAATCTTCCTATAGACTCAACAGAGTTTCCAGTATACAATGAAAAGGGATAATCGGGCAGGATTTCAACATCCACGTTATCTACTGTTTGGGCCCCCAGATTCTCAATCTTAAACCTCACTTCAACAACCTCTCCTTGTTCAACAGGGTCAGGATCTTGATTAAGCAACGTAACCCTTATATCTGAAGATTCCAGGGAACTAACAAAACCAGATGCTAAGACTAACATAAACATAAAGACTAAAATTCTTTTATATTTCATCTTTTAAACCTCTTTTTATGATTATCTTGTATAATCATTCCATCTTTTAAAATTATCGTTCTGTGGGCATATTTGACTAAATTTGTATCGTGTGTAACCAAGATAACAGTTTTCTTCTCTTCTTTCTGCAGTTTAGATATCAACGTCATAATTTGCAGTCCTGTCTTACTGTCAAGATTTCCCGTCGGCTCGTCAGCGAGTATAATCTCAGGATTATTTGCCAAAGCACGTGCGATAGCAACTCTCTGCTGTTCTCCACCAGACAGCTCAGCAGGCCTATGGTCCATCCTCTCTCCCAGCCCCACTTTCTCTAACAACTTTCTGGCCGTCTTTTCCCTTTCACCTTCTTCTATATTTTGGAATGTCATCGGGAGTGTAACGTTGCCTACCGCATCAAGAATTGGCATAAGATTAAACTGTTGAAAAACAAATCCTATTTTCTTTCCCCTTGCCTGCGCAAGTTCACTTTCACTAAACTTAGAAACATCCTCACCGTCAAGATATATCTTTCCCTTTGTTGGGTCATCAAGTGCACCAATCATATTCATCATGGTGCTTTTGCCAGAACCGCTGGCGCCAAGAATAACAATAAAATCACCCTCGTAAACATCTACGTTTATGTTTTTTAAAGCAGTCACAGGAACTTTTCCTGCCCTATATGTTTTATACAAACTTTTCAGTTCTATTACTTTTCTCTTTTTTTCTTCCATTTTTCCTCTTTTTAATAAAATCTTTAAGGATTTGTTCTTTTTATAGTTACGCTAATTGAACTATTTTCTTAATCTCCTCAACAAACTTTTTGACCTCTTCCTCTGTGTTATAAAAATACAGAGAGGCTCTAACACTCCCTTTTATTTTCTTTTTATTAAACCAACTATGAACACAATGCGCCCCGCTTCTGGTCATTATACTGCTCCCTGTGCTTAATATTCTTGAAACATGATGTGGATCCATTCCTTTTATGTTAAAAGAAAATATTCCTCCTCTTTTCTCCGCATCTTTTGGCCCTATTATCTCAACCTTTTCTTCATCAGCCAGAAGCTCTGTCATTAATTTATTCAGCTTAGTCTCATGTTTCCCAATCTTTCCCAGCCCCACTTTCCTCAAGTATCTTGCTGCCTCTCCCAATCCAATTATCCCTGCGTAATTCTGCAGGCCCGCCTCAAATTTCATGGGAAGCTCTTCCATCTTATAACTATCATATGTGGAATCGACAACGGTCTCTCCACCAACGATAAATTGGCTCATTTTTTCCAGCAGTTCTTTCTTTCCGTATAAAACTCCCGTGCCAGTCGGGCCGCACATCTTATGCCCTGAAAAAGCAAGAAAATCAACATCCAAATCTCTCACGTTAATCTTCATTCCAGGAACGCTTTGTGCCCCATCAACCAGCACCAAAGCTCCATTCCCATGAGCAATCTCTACAATTTCTTTAATGGGATTTGTGATACCATCAAGGTTTGACCTCTGCACAACAGAAACCATTCGTGTCTTTTCGCCGAAGCTCTTTTTCAAGTTGTCAAGATTAAATGTATTATCTTCATTACTTTCAACAACAACAAGATTTATTCCAACCTCTTTCTCCAGTTTCAGCCATGGAATAAGGTTGGAGTTATGTTCCTTGTCACTAATTATGACTTCATCTCCTTTTTCTAGTCCAATAGCATTAGCAATAAGATTTATTCCTTCTGTTGTATTTCTCGTAAACACAATCTCAGCAGCAGATCCAGCGTTAATCAACTTCCTGACCTCATCCCTAGCGTTCGCGACCTCCATATCTACTTTCCTTGCAAGTTTATGTGCACTCCTTCCAGAGCATGCAGGATAGTTTTCATAATACTCCAAAACCTTGTTTGTCACCTGCCTTGGCTTCAAAGACATGCAGGCATTGTCAAAATAAATAATTCCTTTTTCAAGAACAGGAAAATCCTTTCTTATTTTTTCAATATTAAATCCAAATATCATTCTAACTTCCTAATTGACAGTGAGCCTCACATTCTTCTATTGAAGTATGGTTAAAGACACAACCCTTGACTATTTCTTTATCTACACCCAGATCCATCGCTATACTTTCTGCCTCCTCATCTCCTAGCTGCCCAAGTGGGTCAAATATACAAAAACCATCTGATTGAGGCCCATTGCAGTTCCCATATTTAGCATAGTTATATAATCCAACAGAGCCGGCATAAAAACTCCACAAAAATATAATCACTAATATCCATGAAATTATCTTATAATTTCTGTAAAAAAACCTTGCAGTCCTGGGAGAAAACTTCAAAAAGGTTCCTGTCACATCACTTCTTATCTTGTCATCCAATCCACTCGAGCACTTTCTCAACGTAACAGTCCTCAATATACAATCCAGTGAATCAAGAGTTAACTTTCTATATCTCACGCTAAAAATTCCGAGTATCGCAAATATCGGCAAAGCAACCCAGCATAATACCATCTTTAGTTTCCTACCTATACTTAGTTTCATCCATTTTAAAACTTAACTACTACACGAATATTTAAATATACCATGTCCTAAAAAATCCTACTAACAAAATTTCAAAGAGGTTTTAAGCTGAAAAATGACAAAAAAATGTATTTATTGTGATAGAGAAATAGATGAAAACTCGGTTGTCGACGTATGTTTCTCGTGTGGATATCAGGTCTGGGGCCGTAAAATGTTTGAAACCATAGTAGAGAACATGGAAAACGCCCGTGATTCCGGCGACCTCAACCAAGGTTCTATATACGATTCCCTCGATATTTTCGAAGATTGAAATCTTTAAGAAACCTTTAAACCCAGAGATTTATACTTCAATCGAGGGTTAAAGATTTGTAAGGCAAATCTTTTTAAACTGATTTTTGCCCATATTATCATGGCTAAACAGAAGAAAATCAGAGAAAAAGGAAAGATATCCCTCACCAAATACTTCCAAAAATTCAAGGAAGGAGATTTGGTAGCTGTAGCTCGTGAACTTGCCGTGAAATTTGGTTATCCAGCAAGATTACAGGGCAGAACAGGCAAGGTAATATCTAAAAGAGGAGCGGCATATTACGTTGAAATAAAAGACTTTAATAAGCCTAAAAAGTACTTAATTAAACCTGTTCATCTCAAAAAAATACAGGAAGTAGAAGCAAAATGATAATCAAACAAAAACCGCTAACTCTTGCAGAAGTTGGTGAAATCATAGGCAAGGACGAAGAAAAGAAACAGATGTTATCTTATCTGAAGAAGTTCTCAAAACTCTCTAAAGATAAAGCAGATAGCATGGCTAAAGACCTAAGATGTCTTGATAACCTTAAGGTCAAAGAAGAGCATATTGCCAAAATCGTTGATTTGCTTCCCAAAGACGCTGAAGACCTAAATAAAATATTCACTGATGTAAGCTTATCAGAAGAAGAATCAAATGCGATACTTGAAATCGTTAAAAAATACTGAAAATGGCAGAGAAAGAAGAACACGCAATAGTCTTAGATTATCTCCCATATGGTTATCCGATGGAGAAAAGAATGAATCCTGTAGCTCAAGCTATAGGTGTTAAGACACTAGCTCTTCTTGAACTTGTTCCAAGACGCGGTGTTAAACTTGAACCAAAAGAAAAAGTTTATATAGGTCCTGACAAGAGAGATAAGATATACTTCATCGCGGGAAGACTTCATAAGGAGAAGTTAACCGAGACTGCAAAGATCCAACTGCGAGAGTTTGTTGAAGGAGTGGTTGCGGAGCAGGAAAAGAAATTTGTAGATTTCTTTAATAATGCTCAAGCAATCAATACTCGTCTTCACCAATTTGAGCTTTTGCCTGGATTTGGAAAAAAGCACACAAAGGAGTTAATCGAGGCGCGTGAAGAGAAACCTTTCAAATCCTTTGAGGACTTGAAAAATAGGGTCCACGGAATTCCCGATCCAAAGAAAGCAGTCGAAAAAAGAATAATGGAAGAACTGCTTGAAAGGCAGCGTTTCAACTTATTCGTGAGATAAAAATGGCAGAACAGAAGACAAAACAACCAGAAAAGAAGGAAGAAGAACACGAAACCCTAGTCAGAATCCTTGGTTACGACATATCCAGTTCCAAAAATATATATGTGGGGTTGACAAAGATCAAAGGAGTTTCATGGGCAATATCAAACGCAGTCTGCTCTAAGTTGGGATATCAACGCTCAAAGAGAATATCTGAACTGTCCAAGAATGAAATAAAGAAGATAGAGGACTTTCTGAAGAAACTCCCCATTTTTGACTTTTTGAAAAACAGAAGATTTGACAGAGAGACAGGAGAGACATCACATTATTTTGGCACGGATTTAGACCTAAAAAGAGATTTTGATATCAAGAGGCTGAAGAAAATCAAAAGCAATAAGGGAGTAAGACATGCCGCGGGACTTCCAGTTAGAGGTCAAAGAACAAGATCTAACTTCAGAAAAGTCGGAAGAGCTGTAGGGGTAGCTAAGAAGAAAAAATGAAGAGAAAAAGCAAACTATTTGTAAAACCAAAAAAATCTTTTGAGAAAGAAAGGATAGAAGAAGAAAACGCACTGCGTACAAAATATGGTCTCAAGAACAAAAAGGAAATCTGGAAAACGCTTGCAAAAATAAATTATTTTAGAGGCAGAGCAAAAGTTCTCGCAAGATCTCCCATGGAAGAACAGCAAGTTTTGTTCAATAAATTAAAAGCAATAGGATTAAAAACAGATTCTATAGCGGATGTTTTGGACTTAAAGGTTGAAGACCTGCTAAACAGAAGACTACAAACAATCGTAACAAATTTAAAGTTGGCAAATACACCAAGACAAGCAAGACAAATGGTTGTTCATAAAAAGATACTTGTCGACGGTAAAGTCGTCGATTCGCCAAGTTTCATAGTTCCAGTAGCCTTAGAAAAAGCAATTACAGTTAAAGTTAAGAAAAAGAAGCCAAAGCTAGAGCCAAAACCAGCCGAAGCTCCCGCCAAAACACCAGCCGAAGTTCCAAAACCCGCAAAACCTGCCGTAGAACAAAAAGCTCCAGAGGAACAAGAAGAAAAATCAGAAGCTAAACAAGGAGAAGAAAAATGACTGATAAAGAAATAAAACCAGCAGAACCAATAGATATAACAGATGATGTAGTGAAAGAAGCAGAACCAGAAAAGGTTCCTAAAAAGGAAAAGAAGAAAGAAGAAAGATTAGGAATAGCATACATTTACAGTTCATATAATAACACAATAGTTCACATAACGGACTTGGCAGGAAACACAATTTCAAGAGTTAGTGGTGGAATGGTCACTAAACACAGCAGACTTAAAGCAAATCCCACAATTGCTATGTTCGTTGCTAAAAGAGCGGCCGAAAGAGCAAAGGACTTAGGAATAACAGGTCTGTATGTAAGGACAAAAGCAAAAACAAGAGCTCCCGGGATTGGTCCTGGCGGACACGCAGCAGTAAAAAGTTTAGGCAAAGAAGGTTTTAGAATAATTAATATTCTTGATGCAACAAAAGTTCCAAGAGGCGGGCCAAAGAAGAAAGGAGGTAAAAGAGGAAGAAGAGTATAAAGATTTAAAAGACTCTTTTCCGTAATTTAATCATGGAAATAATCGAAAACACTCCTGAAAAACTTATTTTAAGAGTAGAAATAACAGAATATCTCGCAAACGCAATCAGGAGAAGTGTCCTCGAAGTTCCTACTCTTGCCGTGGACGAAGTAGAGGTTTTTAAAAATGATTCAGCGTTATACGACGAAGTTTTGGCTCATAGAATTGGTCTTGTACCTCTCAAAACAGAGAAAAGCATGTCTTCTAAAACAAAGATAGACTTTAAGCTTTCAAAAACTGGACCTTGTACCGTCTACGCTGAGGATTTGCAGGGAGCAGCAGACATAGTTTATCCAAAAATCCCTTTAACCATTCTTGGAGAAGGTCACAAACTTGAACTTGTAGCAACAGCAATTCTCGGAGCAGGTATAGACCATGCAAAATATACTCCCGGGCTCTGTTTCTATCGCCATATCCTTGAAGTAAAATCAAGCCCCAAAATAGATGAGGTAATTAGGAACTCTAAGGGCATGATAAAAGCAGAAAAGAAAGGGAACAAATGGATTTGTGATTTAAATGAAACAGAAATAGGACAAATCACAGAATCTGACAAGGATGCCATATCAGACTCTCTTGAGCTTCTTCTTGTCATAGAATCATATGGGAACATGCCTGCCAAAGACATATTGACAAAAGCCATTTCCTCACTGACAGGAAATCTTTCTTCTTTCGAAAAAGAGCTCAAGTAAAAGCTTTAAAAATTCTCTTTTCTTACTACATTTATGCGGGGATGCCGGAGTGGTCAAACGGGCGACGTTAAGGCCGTCGTGGCTTAGTGCCTACGAAGGTTCGAATCCTTCTTCCCGCATCTTTGTTCACCGCAGCGAGTCTTCGAGTTCCGAGAAGATTCGAGCAAGGGTGAATCAAAGAGAATGTCTAAAAGACAAGAATCAGTGAACTTTAACATACTGTCCGCTCTTTACCTTAACTTTCTTCTTAAGGCTGTTTGCCTCAAAATGTTTGTAAGCAAAATAGGAGCCAACAAGACCTGCTAAAGCAATAAAGCTAATAAAACCAATGAGTAGTCCGTTCTTTGTGTTTTCACTTAAATCATCCAATCTAGGTAACCCGCTGCCTGTAGTGGCAGTTGTTATTGGGCTATTTGAATCGGAAACATCAGTTTTGCCTTCTTCCTTATCTTCATCCTCATCGTCTTCCTCTACAGTTGTTGTGGTGGCGTTGCCTCCACCTCCTCCACCCCCGCCTGAACTGGATGTATCTTCATCTGTGGTGCTGGATGTCAAAGATTCCCTATAAGTAGAGAACTCACAGTATGGAACCTGCCATACACAATTAGTGGCATCTAACAAAGTTGCTTCTGCGGTTCTATCAATACAATTTTCTCCGTTATCATCACAGTGATATAACGCATCACAGCTGTCAGAGAAAGGTACCTTGATTCTGCATTCTTCAGGATGTAAATTATTTATTATCTTATCTCTGGTTTCAGAAGTCAAACCAACAACAGAACTTGTACCAATGATGTCTCCAGAGCCACTTATTGTTCTTACTTTATCGTTTAGCCCAGACTTTGTAAGACTTGCGTTGATAAACTCAAAGTAAACACCTCCATCCAGCTTCTCAAGCTTAATGTTAACTTTTCTTCCCTCACTGTAATTTGTTTTCATACCTGCGTTAGAACCGCAAACATGCCCTTGCCAGTGTTCATAGCTTCCGTTTTGGTTCACATCATAATATACATTCCAACCACTCCCTGCCTTTATTTTTGTCACAAAGTTACAATATCCACATTTTGGAGTGGCAGCAGTAGTAAAGTTAGAGCACCTGCTCACAGCACACTTTCCTCCGTTGTCGCAAACCTTCAACTTATAGTAGTATGTCGTAACATTGGTAAGATCGTAACCAATATTATCACTATAAATATCCGTTTTGTGCCATAACTTATATGTCCTTACATCCTCATTTAGTATGCCAGAGTCATAGATAGTAGCGTTCAACGTTCCACACCTTGAATCATTTCCATAAAACTCCAAAGTGCCGTTTGTAGGTTTGTTTGTATCAAACATAATCAAGGCAGAATCGGGATATTCCTCTATCTTCACACCAATTACCTGTGGTGCCCTTGTATCGCTGATAGTATTAACTCCCGCACCTTCACAAACCTTGGCAAACTGGCAGTCCCAATCCCAACAATCAGTGGAATTATCGTTGTCATCATCCACACCATTGAAGCAGTCTTCATACCCAACAAACCCTTTCTTCAGTATATCCTCAAACTTAGCCATATCTGCATCATAGCTAAACATATCCATTATTTCAAAGTCAATTGCTCCAGGAGTTGTCCACCCTGCATCTACAATATCAGAAGGAGATGTTGAGTTGTGAGTTCCATCAGCCATAGCAACAGCAACTCTAATATCCTTGGTAGAATCATACAATGTTGGGAATCTGGCCAAGTCATCTTTCTCTATAGCAATCATTGGTCCTCCAATCTCTCCGCACATTTTTTTCTTCCATGCGCTTAACTTAATATCCGTCGCTTTCCACTGGCTATTGCTACACTTGTAAGCAACATAACTTTCTACCGCCTTGCTCTTGTTCATACTCCATTCTGAAGCATACTTCAATCTAAATTCATATCCTTCTGCGGAACTATTATGGCTTAATGGACAGCTCCCTGTTGTCTCTCCGTCAGTATCTAAATACACATAGAATTTGATAGTGTCATTTCCATTTCCTACTTTGTCACTAGATCCTCCTGGACCCATAAACATAGAAGAGATTTTTTCTTTGTTACAAATGGAGGCGTTTTCAAAGTTAGCTACATTTGAACCAAATCCATAAGAGTCCCCCATATCTTTCATGCCAAATCCACATATGTCCACACTTGGCTGGCTTGTTTCACTTCCATCACATATATCTCCCCCTATCTGAACAGGTGCTCCGTTCTCCATACCATCAAACATATTATTCATTCCAGCTGGATTACACCAACCATCCACCCACCTACACCCAGAGTTACTACATTCCCCCTGAGTTGTGGAGGAGAAACAGGTAGGCTCACAGCTATTCCATGTTGTATAATTGCAATACTGGTTTGTATTACAAGCATCAGCATCGTTTTGCAAAGTATTATTCATCCAACATTGATCCATAACATTTGTACACCAGCTTCCCCATTGGTCACTGTTCCACCAGCAACTATTATTTGTACAACTGCTTTCATCGTTGTATTGCCAGCAGTCCTGGCTCCAGTCAACATCACACCAAGGATAGAATTCTGGGAACCAACCACAACTAATATTTATCAATGAACTATTTGTACACATTGCCTGATTCCCATCATACTTATAACATTCAGAGCCCATAGCTCCTCCTATTCCTCCCCCTCCTGATATCGCTCCCGCAGAGAAACCATCTTTTGGATCACACCATCCTGAGTCTTTCCATCTACATCCACTAGTCGAATCACAGTTTGTTTGATTGTTAGTGTTAGTGTCATTATAACAAGCATTCATATGTACCTCCTCGCACCATCCAGATTCTTCTTTCCATACACAACCTCCAAGCGCGTTACATCCGCTTGAATTTGAGTTATAATCAAAGCACCCAGGTTCACAAAAAGCCCACCCTCCTGCGTTATTGACATTCCACTTACATAACTGATTTCCGTCTCCATCAGTAGCAGCCAAACAGTTCGTACCAGGATCATCGTTTGAAGCACCTTGGTCATAATACCAGCATTGTTCTTGAAGAGCACCGCACCAATTACTAGTAGGATTCCACCAGCATCCTCCTTCAGTACAAGTGCTATTAGTTGTATATTGCCAGCAGTTTCCGCTCCAGTTCACCTCACAATAAACTTCTGACTCCCCTGTCTGCCAGCTGCAACCATCCACAGCGTTACAACTTAAACTGCTTTCTTTCTGCCAGCAGTTTTTTGGCTGGAAATCTACGTGATCACACCATCCACCTACAGTCTCACACCATTCTGTTCCACTACCCATCCCGTTGCACCAACTATCATTTGTCCATACACAATCGGCAGTATCAGCACAATTAGTTCTGTTTAATCCCATACACTGCTCGGCTATACTCCAGTCAAGCTCACACCAACTGCTTCCAGAACTATTATGCCACTCACAATTATCATTTGTATTGCATGTTGCTTCGTTCTCATCGGATTGCCAACAGTTTGCTCCGGGATAATCACACCAACCGCTTGGATTCCAGCTGTCATTTATCCAGTCACATCCGTTATTTATACAACTAGTATTATCTCCCCATCCAAAACAATCTCCTGAAACAAAACCGCAGAACGAATCAGAATAACACGATGGGTCACCACAATCTATTAATCCATCATCATTATTATCTATTCCATCCCAGCATATCTCTGATTCATCCCCTGTATTTAACACACAAGAACCCTCATTGTCTGTTCCCTCCCATTCACAACTTCCTTTAGTACCGTTAGTTAGTTTAGTTCTACCAATATTAGTACAGTCTGTTCTTGTATAGCACCTATCGCACACATCCTCACATGTCTTTTCTGATTTAGAAAGGCAATATCCCTGAGTATCGGTACTATTATCTGTTATCCACTTACAATCTCTATTTTCATTACAATATTCTCTTGGTGTTTTTGTGTTGTTTGTTCCAAGAGGATCTCCCATAAACGTACATGCCCCACAATTAGTGTTACTACAATCTTCAGCTATACCTCTTTTGAACTGGTCCTTTGCCTCACAATAACCAAAATCATTTGGTGCAGCAGAATTTTCCTCAAACCCACAGAAACCAAGTTCAGAATTTAGACAAGCAATTTTAGCATCTTCTAATGAACTATGGTTTGTCCCGTCTGATTGATATTCACACGCAAAGCAGGCCTTATCGCAATTTCTTTCTTCATCAAACTTATATTCACATCTTCCCGAAGGAACAGAAACCCATCCATTATCTGTTGCTTCACAATAATTCTCTATTATCCATTTACCTCCTGCAGACTCACAGTTTTTCTTGTTCTCTATTTTGATCAAACTGTGTGTCTCATTTCCAAATACATTGCTTGCTTTAAACTCGCATCTCTCGCTAGAGTTATTCCATTTACAAGGCATATACCATGGGTCGCCAGCGATCTGCCCACACAATGCTTCGCTGGTATATGAGTTATAGTCCTCACAGAAGCTTGCTCCTTCTGGAGGTTCTTTTATATCATCCCAACAAGAGCTTGTCATTCTATTTGTTTCACAACTTCCGTTTTGCCAAGAGCAGCAGCTTGAAAGCATTGATATAGAATTGCATAACTTAGAGTTATTTATATAAGAACATGTTATACCATCATTGCTGATATTAGTTCCATAGTTGCTCAAATCCCCTGATGTAATAGGATCACATAACCCATTACTATAATTACAGCCAAGCACATTGTTACACGACGTCTCGTTCATATCAAATAGATAACATCCAGGATTCCAATCCTCAATAAGACTTGTTCCGCTTCCTCCCCCAACAGATCCCCAATTAGGTTCAGAACAATTTCCTCCTTGAGATGGATTGTTCCAATCATTGTATTCCCACCAGCAATAAAATGTGTCCATACAATCTCTTTCAGAACTTATGTTCTGGCAGTTTACAGCAGAATAATCCATATAACACCAACCATCATTCTCTCCTCCCGCACCATTGCTGTCCCATATACAATTCAATCCATATTCATTATCTTCACAAAGAGATTGATTTCCTCCGTCCCAGCCATCCCATAACCAGCACTGAACTTCTTCACACCATCCAGAACTTTCCCACATAGACCACACACATTCTGATTTCGCAGAGCAAGTTTCATTTGTATTATAACTCCAACAATCATCTTTCATACACCAGCTTCCTTCCCATCTACAGTCCAAACCATAAGAATTACTCTCACATGTACTTTCATCAGTAAAGTCCCAGTCCCAACAGTCTATTTCATCACATCCATAGTTTGTCCATTCACAATTTAATCCTACAGCATTTTCACAGCTCGTTCTGTTGTTTTTGCTCCAGCAGCTATTCTCTTTACAATAGCTCCCATCTGTCTCCCACGTACAATTATTTCCTCTCCAGTCTTTTGAGTTGGTACAATTCGTTTCATCAGAATGGTCCCAGCATCCTTTTTCCCAGCATGCACCCCATTTACATCCGCTTGCGGTATCACAAGAACTTGAATCTGTATATTGCCAACAATCAGCGTTAGGGACAGTTCCTGTATACTCACATTGATCTTGCCATTCACAGCTTAATCCTCGAGAATTACTTTCACATTCAGTCTGAGAACTATCAAAGTGCCAGCAGCTTTCTCTCTCACATCCCCAGCTTGTTCCTCCTGCTTCCCATGTACAATTCTTGTTTGGAATAACAGTAGTAGAACACTCATCTTCTGTACCCAAACTCCAGCACATATATTCTTCACACCAGCTCCCCCACGGGTCACTTCTCCAGTTGCAATCGTTGCTTGTACAATAATCTTCTGTATTATAATCCCAACAATCAACAGCAGAAACAAAATTCACAGAAATTAAGACACCAAAAACTATTACAAAAAAGAAAACTAACGGCCTATAGCGTTTCTCCAGCATTTTCACCACTTTTTTACACGAAAATAATGACTTTCTCGTTTATAAATCTTTTCAAGATTATTGTCGTGACCTCCTTTCATTTTTTTTCACTTTTTCCTCCAATTTTTTCACTCGAATCTCCAAGTCCCTCATTCTTTTTCCAGCATCCCCTGTCTCAACCTTTTTCTCCATACTCTCAACAAACTCAGAGAGGTAAGCGTTAAACAAAGTGCTTAGCTTCCCGCCGAACAACTCCAGTTTTGTCTTCGCTTTCTCCAGCTTGTCTTTATCGACACTAATATTTACCCTGACCTTTTCTTTCCTCATTTCTCTTATTTTATAGTTACACACTTATACACACTTTAGTATAAAAATCTTTCCATTGAGATAACTTTAAATACCTTAAAAAATGAATCTTACTATGGTCAGTAAAACAAAAATAAAATCAAGAATCAAGAGAAAGACAAATACGGAGTTAGCTGAAACCATCTCTTTAGCAGCAAAAGCTGCTAAGCCATGGATGGAAGTAGCAAAAATTCTTTCAGGACCAACAAGAAAATATTCCTCTCTTAATCTATCAGACATAGAAAAACAAACAGAAATAGGAGACACAGTAGTTGTTCCAGGAAAAGTTCTCAGCAAGGGAGAACTAACAAAAAAAGTCAGAATCTGCTCCATTTCAATCTCCCAGTCAGCGAGGGAAAAACTAAAGAAAACAAAGTCAGAATCTGTAACAATACTCGAAGAGATTCAAAAAAACCCAAAAGCACAAGGAGTTAAAATATTAAGATGAAGTTAGTAATAGACGCAACAAACGCAACCCTAGGAAGACTTGCCAGCTACGCAGCAAAGCAAGCACTTTTAGGAAAACAAATAATAATAGTAAACTGCAGCGATGCAGTAGTAAGTGGAAGGAAGAAAAACATAATCGCAGAATATCAAGAAGCAAGAGCAAGAGGAGGATCTGCATTAATGGGCCCACATTTTCCAAAACAGCCTTTCAGAATAGTTAAAAGAACAGTAAGAGGAATGCTTTCATACAAACAAAAGCGTGGAAAAGACGCACTAAAAAAAGTAATATGTTACAACGACGTTCCAGCAGAATACGAAGAAGCAAAAAAAATACACGCCGGAAAAGAAAAGAAAACAACCACAATTAAACTTTCAGAACTCAGCAAAGTAATTTAAAATGGCAAAACAAATACCAATAGAGAAACAAATAATCTCAGGGAAGAGAAAAACAGCTATAGCAAAAGTCAGAATAAGGCAAGGAAAAGGAAACATAACTTTCAACAAACTTCCATACATAGAACTACCTCTATTCCATAAGCTCGCTCTCGCAGAACCTCTTAGAATCTATCAGCGCGAATTCGGAGATGACCTAAAATATGACTTGCATGTCAAAACATCAGGAGGAGGAAAAACTTCACAAATACAAGCAGCAAGATTAGCAATCGCCCGTGCCCTACTCAAAATAACGGGTTCAGACACTCTAAAGAAAGCATTTCTTGCCTACGACAGACATCTAATAGTCCAGGACGCAAGAAGAAAAGAAGCTTACAAGCCCGGCGATTCAAAGGCAAGATCCCGAAGACAAAAGTCCTACAGATAATTATACAGCCCTTTCTCACTGTTAAGTTACAACAATCCAAAAGGTTTAAATATCTCAATTTATCTTCTAAATCATGGCAAAAAGAAAAAAGAAATTCAATATCCAGCCAAGAATCACAGTCCCAACTGTAGTACCTTATCTAATCGAAGGAGAGGATGTACCAGCAATTTTAGACGAAGTTAACGGAGTTATTGATTCAGAATTTAATGGTAATAAAAATTTAAAAGTCCTTAATTTAAGAAAAAACGGAGACAAACAAGTTGTTACTGGTTCAAATTCTTTAGTTTTGCCTGTTGTTGCCCAAGTAGTCTCTCCACAGTTTAGAGTAATGAGGCCAGAAAAATTAGAAACAACTCTTCAGGAAGGAGACCCAATAGGAATAAAGGGCAATCATTATGTTGATTATGGTATTGTTCTCGACTTTTCCGGTAATAATCATGCTTCTGCACTCGCGTTCTATGAACAGCTTCCAAAAGAATTAAGAGATTTTGACAGATTACCTGCAGTTGTTGTTGGATATGGATTAGCCAACTCAGAAGCCGGAGATTACAGTGTTTGTCCAATTTTCACAGACGGAACAGAAATAAGGACAGTAAAAGTCTTTGCTGGAAAGACAGGAGATTTTGATGCTAATGACACAGAGTTAACACATTCTGGAGTACCTTCAAAAGTTGGAAGCGGAGCAAGAAGATTATACACAGCATCACAATCCAAACCATCTTTAGATAATTTAGGCCTTTCGGGGTTGAGCCTGGACGGGGGCCTCAACCTGGACTCGAGCAACAGGTATCTTGCTCTCTCGTACGGGGATGGTCGGGTAGTTCTTGAATCCGGCGAAGCCGACGCGCGCGATTTTTCAGTTAAATTAGAAAGAACTTATACAAAAAAGAAAAGCGAACTTTCTGAAAGATTTGAAAAAGCGAGACAAGCATTAGACAAAGGTTACGAAGAAGCTTGTGAACAGCTTAGAAAACAATAAAAACAATCCTTTTCTTATAATTCTCCTGGCTATGATTTAATCATAGGTAGGCTACACGCCCTGTGCTTATGGCTCTTGTAAAGGGTTATTAAATTCAACAATGACATTAAGTAACTTTTGCGAAATATGAATTTGTGGTGGCTTGAAGAGCAGAGGGCTACACCTTTCGAGGTTGAACCTGAACAGGAACCTCAACCTGAACTCGAACAACAGGAATCTTGCTAACTCGAACGAGGATGGTCGAATAGCTTACTACGCATAGTCAGGATTAATATTATGAAAACTTACAAAAGTCTTTACGATTATCTCTGTTCAATAGGAAATCTAACTCTTGCTTGGCGCAAAGCACGAAAAGATAAAACATTAACAATAGCAGTTATGGAATTTGAAAAAGATTTAATTAAAAATTTACTTGAATTGCATTATGAACTAAAAAATAAAACTTACAAACCAAGGCCATTAACTACCTTCATTTTGCGAGACCCTAAAACAAGAGTTATATCAAAATCTGATTTTAGAGATAGAGTTGTTCACCATGCATTAGTTAGAGTAATTAGCCCATTTCTTGAGAAGAAGTTTATTTACGACTCCTGTGCTAATCAAATAAACAAAGGAACATTATTTGCATTAAACAGATTTGAAAAATATTGGCGTAAAGTTACTAAAAATCATACTTGCGGAGCTTTTTGCCTTAAAGCAGATATCAAGCATTATTTTCAAACAATTAATCATAAAATTTTGATTGAGATTTTATCTAAAAACATAAAGGATAAAGATATAATCTGGCTCATTAATCAGATACTTGAAAATGTTTCTGGCCGAATTAGGGGGGGGGCGAACGCAATGGGGAATGCCTCTCGGCAATCTGACTTCACAATTTTTTGCTAATGTTTATCTTAATGAGTTGGACTATTTTGTCAAACATAAACTAAAAATAAAATATTATATCAGATATGTTGATGATTTTGTAATATTGCATCCTTCCAAAAGACAAGTAGAAAAGTGGAAATCACAAATTGATAATTTTTTAACCAATAAACTAAATATAACACTCCACTCCCACAAATCAAGAATAATCTCTTTATCAAAAGGAGTAGACTTTGTTGGTTTTAGGAATTTTGGAAAATATAGATTGTTACGAAAACGTAATCTAAGAAGTATGTGGAAGAAGATAATAGCTTTTAAAAAAGGCAAGAGAAATTTCGAAAATATATTTGAGTCATTTAACGGTTGGCAGGCTTACGCAAAATGGGCAAACACATTCAAATTAAGAAGAAAGTTCAAAAGAAAAATAATTAATTTAATCTGGAAGAAAACATAGAGAACTTACTCTAAGGACTCTAGAGGATTCTTTATCTTCTTCAATTCTTCCGAGGAAACATGAGCATATATTTGCGTGGTTGAGATACTTTGGTGGCCAAGTAGACTTTGGATATATCTTATGTCCGTTCCCTGCTCAAGCAAATGAGTCGCGAAACTATGCCTCAGTGTATGTGGCGTGACTTTCTTTTGTATCCCAGCACGGGCAGCGGTCAGCTTAATTATTTTCTGTATATTTCTTGTTGTCAGCGGCTTTGTCTTAGAAAAAACAAACTCATGTTCTCTCCCTTTCAAATATTCTTGAAGTTCTTCCGCCAAATTCTCTGAGATAGTAAACAATCTGTCCTTGCTTCCCTTCCCTTTCCTAACCCATCCAGTCTTATCCCCCAAATTAACATCATCTAACTTTAAATTCACCAGCTCAGAAACTCTCAAACCAGAAGAATACAACAAAGAAATTATCAATCGAGATTTTCTGTTATCCGCAGCATCAATCAATATCCTAACTTCATCTTTTGTCAATACCTCTGGCAGCCTTTTGTCTTTCTTTGGCATCTTCACGTTGCCGAATTCTTTCTTCAAAATTTCAGAATAAAAAAACTTCAAAGAAGCAGCAGCAAGCATTATAGTATTCTTTGCCTTGGTGTCAAACATCTCAGACAAATAAAGCTTGGCGTCATCCTCATCAATATCCTTCGGTTTCTTTCCTATCCTCTCCAAGAATTTCTCGACGAAAAAAGAGTAATTTCTAATCGTCAAAGGAGAAAAACCTCTTATCTTAAGCTCTGTCCTGAGCTTTTCAACCTCTTTTTCCATCACCCAATTAAAACGAACTTTTATTTAAACCTTCCCACCACTAAAAATCACCCGCAGTAGATTTATAAAATGCTCTTTCTTTCCGAAATAATGAATAAAAGGGCCTTTTTAGGAATGTTGGCATTAATAATACTAATAGTACTCATCTCAAGCGCAACGCTCTACTTCAAGTTTTACAGGGGAGGCCTTCAAATAATGTCCGGAGATGTCACGGTAAACATCAACTATAGTGTATCAAAAGGAAACACCTCAGAACAAACAAACTCAACTTTCTCATCCCAAGAATCACAGGACTTCGACGACAACATAACAATAACAGACATCACAAACTCATCCAACTTCTCAACAGAAGAGTAACCTTTATATATCTTAAAAACAGCCCATATATATGAAGATCGATGAAGATCTTGCCGAACTTCTTGGGATACATATAGGAGATGGTTGTATAAGCAAAAATAAAAGATATTCTGAGTATTACTTAGGAGGAGATCTAAAAGAAGAAAAAGAGTACCATGATAATTGGGTGGCGCCTTTATTTAACAAGAAAATAATGATTCCTTTATTTAACAAAAAAGTTATTTATAAAGAACATCCCAAGATTGGTGTTTATGGATTTTACATCTTCAGCAAAGATCTTGTTAAATTTTTTGAAAAATTAGGCATCAAAGCAGGATCAAAAATTAACCTTAGAATCCCCTCCCAAATATTATCTAATAATAAATTATCTCTGAGATTTTTAAGAGGGTTATTTGATACAGACGGCAATATTTATTTTGACAAAAACAGATCTGCTAAAAATCCAAAAAACGATCGACCAGCAATAAAACTAGGAACTGTCTCAAAAAATTTAATTAATGATTTGTTCTTTCTTTTTAAGAAACTAGGATTAAATCCAAGACTGAAGAAACCTTATCAAGGAAAAAGAGATAAAAATGCAGTACATACAGTTCTAGTTTACAGAAAAGCAGATATAGAATATTTTATCAAAAACATTGGATTTAAAAATCCCAAACATAGTACAAAATGGCTTATCTTTAAAAAATTAGGATATTGTCCTCCCAAAACAACACTAAAAGAGAGATTAAAAATCTTGCAGGAAAAAGTTTATAAGTGATATCCTTGAGATATAATTAAGCGGGGATTCCTGAGTGGTCAAAAGGGCAAGACTTAAGAAGTCTGTCTTCCGATAGGGAGATCTAAAACAAGATCTTATTTAAGAAATCTTGTGGCTTAGTGCCTTCGTAGGTTCGAATCCTACTCCCCGCAT
>Ga0180438_10000700_pt1 | contig 62173 bp, 57 predicted proteins | sample SS_ome_12_FD_132455 | JGI IMG/M metagenome (GOLD analysis project Ga0180438, IMG submission 132455) | Hypersaline lake sediment archaeal communities from the Salton Sea, California, USA - SS_3_D_2 metaG | ecosystem: Environmental > Aquatic > Non-marine Saline and Alkaline > Hypersaline >... | reverse complement strand
CTCAGGACGGCGGCGTTGGCCGGGGTCAGAGGACAGCGCAGGACATTGTCCTTGAGCTCTCCCTCAAAGCCGGCGGTGTCCCCCTGGATGCACAGCAGTCTGCCTTTGTCCCCTCGGGCCAGCACGTAGGTTGTACCGCCCGCCTCTACCTCCGAGCGCGGATAGATGGATAGGTCCGCCAGATATGTCTGATCCATTGTTGTATCTCCCGAGATCCTTTCGTGCTTTGAGCTTGAGTCGTGAACATCAATCATCGAACTTGTAAGCTCGCTTGGCCAGCCTGTAGGCTGCGTCCAGGGCCATCTCATGGGCGTCCTCCACGTCCACGATGCCCCGCACCACCAGCCCGGCGATCCAGTTACAGACCGCGCGCCGCCAGACGTCGTGTCGCGCCGGAATCGAGGGGAAAGCCCGTGTATCGTCGTTAAAGCCGACGGTGTTGTAGAGTCCTGCCGTCTCGACAATGCGGTCAAGGTAGCGCCGGATGCCGTTCAAGCTGTCGTGAAACCACCAAGGAGGTCCCAGCTTGAGGGCGGGATAGTGTCCCGCCAGCGGCGCCAGTTCGCGCGCGTAGGTCGTCTCGTCCAGGTTGAAGACGATGAGGGTCAGGCGGAGATCGTTGCCGTACTTGTTCAACAGGGGGTGGAGGTTGCGGGTGAACTCGCAGCACTGCGGGATGTCAGCCCCCTTGTCCATGCCGAATCGCTCAAACACGGGGGGATTGTGATCTCGCATCGAGCCTACGTGGAACTGCATCACCAGGCCATCCTCGACGCTCATGCGGGCGCTTTCCATGATCATGTGTGCCGTAAACCGCTCGGCGTCCTCTGGCGTAGTCTGGCCTTGCAGGGCACGCTGAAAGATGGCCTCGGCCTCCTGTGGGCCCAATTCCAGCGTGAGAGCTGTCGCTGCAGCGTGGTCCGTAGCGGTGGCGCCCATGCCCTTGAAGTAAGAGCGCCGATCCTCCAGGGCCTGGACAAAGGTTGCGTACGAGTGGACGGTGATGCCGCTGATCTCGCTCAGGGCCTCAATGTTCTCCCGCCAGCCGGGTGTGAGCAGGTTGACTACTGCATCCGGGCGAAAGGTGGGCCGGATATTCCCCTGCCAACCCGAATCCCGGATGGCCTGGTGGAGGGCCAGGGGATCGGTGGCAGTGTCGGTGGTGGTCAGCACCTCGATGTTGAAACGCTCAAAGAGCGCGCGCGGGCGGAACTCGGGCGTTGCGAGCTTGGCCTCGATCTGGTCATAGATGGCCTGGGCCGTCTCGCCATTCAGCTTTTCCTCGACGCCAAACACCTCGCTCAGTTCCTGGGTCAGCCAGATACCGGTGGGTGTTCCGCGAAACAGGTAAAAATGCTCGGCAAACGTCTGCCAGATCCTGCGGTGATCTCGCTCTACTGGCCCGCCGTCGATGCGGGGCACGCCCAGTGACTCCAGGGGAATGCCCTGCGAGTAGAGCATGCGGAAAACATAGTGGTCAGGGACGATCAGCAGGTCAGCCGGGGTGCCAAAGCTGGCCTCCTCATCGGCTAGAAGCCGGGGGTCGACGTGCCCGTGGGGGCAGATGAGGGGTAGGTCAGCCACCGCCTCGTACAACTCCCGGGCGATCCGCCGTTGCGACGGATCTGGGTCAAAGAATCGTTCGGCTGGTAGGTGCCACCTGGCATGGTTCATGGTCCCTCCTCCTTCTTCGGTGCCGGATGCGGCGCACTGTCACGGACGATCAGTTCCGGTTGTAAGACTGTCATGCGTTCATGGCTGGGGCAGCCTTCGATCCCATCCAGCAGCAATTGCACAGCCAGCGCCCCCAGCTCGTAGCGCGGTACGCGGCAAGTGGTGAGCGGCGGGGTCACCAGGCCGGAGAGCGGGATGTCGTCGTACCCCACGACGGCCACGTCGCCGGGCACCGATCGGCCCAGGTCGGCGCAGGCTTGCAGGGCACCCACAGCGACCAGGTCATTGTAACAGAACAGGGCAGTGAGCTCTGGGTGGGTGACGAGCAGGTCATGGGCAGTTTCCTGTCCCCCCTTGACGCCGGGTGAGCAGGGGCGTGTCCAGGCGGGATTGTAGCCCATCCCAACAGCCTCCAGTGCCGCACGGTGGCCCCTGGCTCGCCGGCGACCACTATGCGAGGCAGGCGGCCCGGCAAGGAATCCGATGGCCCGGTGCCCAGCTTGCAGGAGGTGCTGGGTGGCGAGTTGGCCACCGCAATCATCGTCCACCACCACCGAACAGACACCGTTCCCCTCCAACTGGCGGTTGACCAGTACCACCGAGGGGTGCCAGGTCACCACGGTCCGAAGCGCTTCCTCCTCGAGCCGTGAACTGCATAGCACGAGGCCATCCACTCGTTTCTCCTCCAGGGATTTGAGCACAGCCAGCTCGCGCTGCGGGTCTTCTTCAGTGTTGCACAGGAACACGTTGTATCCCTGGGCGTAGGCCACGTGTTCCACGCCGCGCACTACGTCGGAGAAGAAGGGATTGGCCACGTCGGGTACGACCAGGCCAAGGGTGCGGGTGCGCTGCGTGGCCAGGCTGCGTGCGATGCCACTGGGCCGGTAGCCCAATTGCTCTACGACCGCCAGCACTCGCTGGCGGGTGGCCGGGCTGACGTCCCCTTTGCTGTTGATGACCCGCGAAACGGTCATCGATGACACGCCGGCCTCGCGGGCGACGTCGGCGATGGTCACGTGGTTCGCCACGGATTGCGTCTCCCCAGGGTAGGAATTGTTAGCGCTAACGGTAGCGCTAACAAAATTGTATCACACCATTCTGGACTTGTCAAACGAATATGGGAGCGAAGTAACGGCTAGGGGTTCGGAGGTTGGTGCTGGGGCAATTCTAGCGTGAAGCGGGTGCCAAAGTCGCGCTGGGTGTCGACATAGATTCGGCCGCCGTGAGCGTGGACGATGCTGTGGACGATGGCCAGGCCCATGCCGGCGCCTTCGTCGTGCCCAGGGGAGCCTCCTTTGGTGTCGCGTCCCCGGTAGAAGCGCTGGAAGATGTGGGGCAGGTCTTCGGAGTCGATGCCAGGGCCGGTGTCCTGCACCCAGAGGTGTACTACGTTGTCATGGGCGTTATCGTCCGCGCTGGCAGACGCCTCAGCGCCCAGCTCGACCCGGCCACCAGCTGGGGTGAACTTGAGCGCGTTGTCCAACAGGTTCGAAAGGGCCAGCTCGATGCGGGCGCGGTCGCTGTGCAGGGTGAGGGGTGGGGAGGGGAACCGGATGGAAAGTGCAACCCCCATTTCTCGGGCTCGGCTGGAGTAGGCGGAAGCGGAGGCTTCGAGGAGATCGGCAACGTCGTGTTCTGCCAGCTCCAAGGCTGCCAGGCCTGCATCCAGGCGCGACAGGTCCAGGAGGTTGCGGGTGATCCATTCCAGGCGTTCGATCTGGATTTTGCTCTCGGCCAGGAATTCGGCCTGGGCGGCAGGGTCGTCGGCTGCAGCTCCCCGGAGCAGGTCGTTGAAGCTCTTGAGGGCAGTGATGGGGGTGCGGAGTTCGTGAGAAGCGTCGCCAATAAAGCGCCTCAAGGTGTCGCGCTCAGCTTCCAACTCGGCAAAGCTGGTCTCCAGGCGCTCGGCCATATGATTGAACTGGCCGGCCAACTGGCCGATCTCATCTTTGCTGCGGACCGGGGCCCGGCTCGAGAGGTCACCGCTGCTCATCCGGCTGGCCACGCGGGACAACTCGCGCAGGGGGGCGGTAAGGCCCCGGCTGACGAGCAAGCCGACGGCTATGGCCAGGAGCAGTGCCCCGGCCGCGGCAAGGAGGAAAGCCTGGCGGGTGGTGCGTAGGGCTTCGGAGGCAACGTCAGGGCCGTGGCTGATCTCGACATAGCCCAAGGGTGTGTTGGATTCTCCGATGGGGACATCGATGACCTGGTCGGAACGGGGGACCGAAGCCGCAGCGATGCCCAGCTCTTGAAGCTGATCCGGTCCCTTGACGACGTGCAGCGAAAAGCCGCTGGGCCAGGTGCCCTGCCTCCAGACAACCAAGGGTTGGCCGCGCTCGGAAGACAGGCGCTCAAAAAGGCGGAGCTGCTCCTTCCAGGAGAAGGGCACTGCCCACCGCCGGCCTGCGGGTAGCTGGATGGAGAAAAGCTCGGGTAGGTCGTACTCGAGCTCAAGAGATCCCCTGTGAGGCAGTAGGAGCCAGGCAAAAGCGTCCTGGCCAGCACGAAGCTCAGAGTCGGCGAGGATCTGGCGCTCGGCGTTCAAAATGCGCACCCGGGTGTTTCCCAGGAAGGAAAAAGTCTCGGCCAGTTCCTGCAACTCGGACCGGTCCACCATGGGCCACAGGTGTGCCTGTGCTTGTTCGGCCACGGCTTCAGCGTTGGCGGTCAGGTACTCCCGCTCTCGACGTTCGACATAATCCGAGACCAGTTGCAGGATCACGGCGCCGACCACGCCCAGCGTCAACAGGATCAGAAAAACGTAGCTGAGTACGAGTCGCCAACGGATGGAGCGGAACATGGCTTACTCCCGGAAAACCCCTGGGGTGTCCGCAGCCGCCACTGCTGCACGGCGGCTACCGGAACAAGTCCCAGGGTCTGGCATGCGGGATGCGGGTGGTCCGCAGTTGGGATGGTCCGCTACGTGGTGTCGCCGGACTGAGGCCCGCGGAACTCGAACTGGCGAAGTCCTTCATCAAACTCGAAGGGCCACTGATCTGGGTCAAGGGGAAACTGGCCCGGGTCGATGGGCAGGCGATCAAGGCTGAATGGCAGGCGATCCTGGTTCTGGCCGGACGAGCCATCGTCTCTGAAGTGGAATCGAAATCCACGGGGGTTTTGACCTTCGCCAAAGCCGCCCATGTGTAGGGCGCCGCCAATGAACACACCCAGGTAACCCTTGCCAGCTTGGTCTGGATGCTCGACCAGGGTGACTGTGATCTCCCGTTCCTCCTGATCCCGCAGGTTGTAGATGGTGAGGGTGACCCTGTCCCCGGGCCGGTGCTGGCCGACGGCAGCCGCCAGGGCATCAGGATCGTCCACCGCCTCCCCGTCGAGGGCTGTGATCAAGTCGCCCCGCACGATGCCCGCTACTGCAGCCGGGCTGTCCTCGGTGACCTGGAGGACGATGACGCCCTGGAGGTTCCTACCGCGGGGCAGGTTAAACTCGTCGAGTTGTCCAAAGGGCAATATGTCCTCCAGGTGCTCAAGCGGGGGCATTCCTTCGATGCGTCCAAGAAAGGCTGGAGAGGAGGAATAGGTCACGCCCAGGTAGGCTACGCCTGCCTGGGCGGGGTGCTCACCAAGCTTGACGCGCACCTGTCGCGTTCCCTCGCCAGGGCGTTGGATCTCCAGCGTGACTTGGTCGCCAGGCTCGTACTGGCCGATAAGGCCGGCAAGGCTCGCATCGGGCCCGATTTCCTGGCCGTCGACGGCCCTGATCACGTCGCCGGGCTGGATACCTGCATCGTCGGCGGGACTGCCAGGGGTGACCTCGGTGACAATGGCGGCTGCGGTAAAGACGCGGACAGACGGTTCCACGGACAAATCACCATCCAGATCCAGGGCGACGTGGGGAGCTTCCCTGGAGAACAGGTCGGTGACCTGGCTTACGCCATAGATCACGGCGCCGCCAATGACCACACCCACGCACAGGATCAGGGCAAAGGCGGCAACAAGGATGATGGCGATCGACACACGCTTTCGTTTTTCGGCTCGTTCGGGCATTCGGAACCTCCTATTTGCGTATCCATGGGTGCAACGTACCTTCAATGTTACCAGAGAATGGTTGTGGTCAGGTTATGGCTGTGTTAAGATTTCGCAACGTTGGGCCCTTCGGAGACGCCGGCCCAACCAGGAGGGTTGGTTGAAGACTTTTGTATAGGAGTAGGTGTGGGCAGGGCGGTATCTTTGCACCCCCCACCCCCTTCCTCCAGGGAGGGGGATGGTCAAGGCTCGAATTTATAGCCGATGCCGCGCACCGTCACGAGCCAGCGTGGCGTGGAGGAGTCATCCTCGAGTTTGGTGCGCAGGTGGCGGATGTGCACGTCGACGGTGCGGCCGGAGCCTACGGAGCTATCGTAGCCCCACACCGCCTCGATGAGGGCATCGCGGCTGAAAGGGCGTTGGGGATGGGTGACCAGGTAGCGCAGGAGGCGGAACTCGGTGGGCGTAAGGTCCACCGGCTGGCCCTCACGGGTGACCTGCAACCGCTCCAGGTCGACGACCACTGGGCCAAAGACGATTCTCTGGGCGCGGGCAGGAACAGCAAGCTCGCCGTAGGCGCGGCGAAGCAGGGCCCGGATGCGGGAGATCAGCTCCCGCAGGCTGTAGGGCTTGACGACATAGTCGTCGGCGCCAAGTTCGAGTCCCAGGACTTTGTCGGTCTCTTCATCCCGGGCAGTAAGCATGAGGATGGGCACGCGACTGCCCTCAGCACGGAGTTGGCGGCAGACGTCAAAGCCGCTGATGTCGGGCAGACGGAGATCGAGGACGATGAGACTCGGGCTCTCTCGCCGGGCCAGCTCCAGGGCTTGCCTGCCGGTGACAGCCCACAGGACCTCAAAGCCCTCGGCGGCCAGGCCGTATTCCAGGCCCCGGGCGACGGCGCGTTCGTCTTCCACGACCAAGATACGTTCTCCGGTCATGGTCGATTCGATCCTATGGTGCTCTTGGTCAGACAATCCGTGGTCATGGTAAGCCACCCTGCTCGATTATCAGTAGACCGCAATAGCTCACAGGGGATCGCCAGATCCGGTGCACTTCTGCCGGATCTGGCGATCCGCCAGGAGCAGCCTGCGGTGTACTGATTATACGATCGGAGGGCTACTTGTCGCAAGTGGAGAGCGCGGGTTGGCGCGCGCATTCACGCCGCTTCAAGCCTGTGTTTGCCCTAGCGTACAAAGGCAACCCCGCCGTCCACCGTGAGGATGCTGCCCGTGATCTTGGCTGCTTTCTCAGAGAGCAAGAACAGGGCAGCGTTGGCCACATCCTCGGCTTTGATGTTGGTCCTGAGCGCGCAACGCGCCTTGTAATAGTCCGGGATCTCCTCCTCGGCGATGTTGTAGCGCCGGGCCGTGCCCAGTCGATAGCTATCGTCTTCCCAGAGCGCAGAGCCCTCGAGGACGGCGTCCGGGCATATGGTGTTCACCCGAATGCCGAACTGGCCCAGTTCCATGGCCAGGGCCCGTGCCAGGGTCAGTTCGCCGCCTTTTGTGGCGCAGTACAGGCTCTTGTCGGATGCCCCTACCAGGCCGTTCTTGGACGAGATAAAGAGCAGCGAGCCACGGGTGCCTGACGCTTTCATGATCCTGGCGGCTTCGCGAGCACATTTCACATAGCCTTTGAGGTTGGTGTCGATGATCAGGTCAATGTCCTCATCCGCCAGGAGGTCTACTGGCTTGATCTGGGTTGCAGCCGCGTTGTTGACCAGGATGTCCAGGCGGCCGAACGTCTCAATGGCCTGGGCAAAGGCGTAGTTCACCTGGCCGGTATCGCGTACATCCGCTACCACCGAGAGCACAACGTCGTTGCCATGCGTGGCTGCCAGCTCCTCGCTGAACCCCTTAAGCCTGCTTTCGTCGATGTCCACCAGGGCAACCTTGGTGCCAACCCGGGCCAGTCCCATGCCGATCGCCCGGCCAATGGCGCCTGCCCCGCCGGTGATCAAGGCGACCTGCCCGGCTAGATCTTGATACTCTGCTGTCATTCTTCAGCCAACCTCCCTGTGGTCTACCGGCTGGTACAACAATGGTTCCAGTGCTTTGTAGGTTTCGTTGAATAGCGCGCGCCTCTTCCGGTACAGGGCCGCACGCTCCGGATCGGGAGAGGTTTGATTACCCAGCCGTACCGTCTGGTCGACGGCAGACGGGATATCCTCGTAGACGCCAACGCCCACTCCAGCCAGCAGTGCTGCCCCAAGGCAGCCTGGCTCGTCGACGCAGACCGACTGTAGGGGATGGTCCAGGGCATCGGCGATGATCTGCCGCCAGATCGGCAGACGGCTCCCCCCACTCTCGCCGGTGCGGACCGTGGTCAGGCCCTCTCCTCGCTCCCGGGCGATGGCCTGGATGGCCTCGAAACAGTTGGCAATCGAGTAGGCAATGCCCTCCATGATGCTTCTCACAAAATGGCCTTTGCCGTGCCAGTGGCGAATCGCCAGGAACGCCCCTCCAGCTCCCGGGTTGTAAAAAGGAGATCGCTCGCCGTACAGGTAGGGATGAAAGAGCAATCCACCGCTTCCAGGTGGGACGCTTGAGGCCAACGCTTCCAGGTCACGGTAGGCCACAGCCCCTTCTTGGCGATCTACAAGACCCAGTTCTTTGAACCAGGTAAGGACAGACGACCCGGCCATCGATGAGGCTGACACGGTAAACCGTCCTGGGACCACGTGTTGCTGGCTCCAGACCATGTGGTTCCCGGGCCTGATCGCTCCCTGGAAGGAGGCTCGCAGCGTGCTGTTGGTGCCGAGCAGCATCCCTACCTCCCCAGAGCCGGTAATACCCAGGCCGACCAGTGCGCAGTGGGAATCCCCGCCCCCGTACACGACGGGGGTGCCTGGCTTTAGGCCAGTGGCCTCCGCCGCTTCAGAGGTCACGTGGCCGGCGACTTGGGTCGGTCTTCCGATCTTGGGTAGCTTTTCCTGGGGAACTTGAAGCAACTCACAGAGGGTGTCCGACCAGTCCTCTCCCGGCATAGCGAGGAGGTGGGTGCCAGTGGCGTCGCAGATCTCGGTGCCGATTTCTCCCGTGAGTCGGTACCGCAAAAAGTCCTTGGCCAACAGAAGCCAGCGCGTCTCCTCCAGTGCCCTACGGTCATGGGTCTGGACCAGGTAGTAGATCGGGGGAAAATGCCCGGTCATCACCCTGCTACCCGATAGCTGGACCATCGCGGCCAGCACCCCGCTTTGCTCCAGGGCGGCGAGGCTCCCGCCCAGACGCGGGTCGTGGGTGACAATCGTGGGGCGCGACGGCTCGCCTGCCGCGTTCAAAAAGACTGGGCAGTGATGGAAGCCACATACGCCGATGCCGGCAATGTCGCCAGCGTTAACACCTGATTCCGCCAGTGCTGCCTGGATCGCCCTGCAGCATCCGGCCCACCAGTCCCTGGGATCCTGTTCCGCCTGATCTGGTGGGGCCGGCAGGTATTTGTTTGGGGCGAATCCCCGTCCCAGAGGCTGGCCATCCAGATCGTAGACGACCGCCTTCAGGCTCGTGGTGCCCAGGTCTATTCCCAGTAAGTATCGCACTTGGTACGCACTTTTGCGGAGTCTGGCAGAATGCACAGGGGATGGCACGTCCCCCGTAGCATTCTGCCAGACTTCCACTCCGTCAGGGCTCTGAACACGGGTTATCCCGTGTGCTTAGAAGGATACACATGTGATCTTGCATTCCTGCCTGTCAGTCCGCAACATCACGACATTCTCTGGCACCTCTTCCAGGTCGATCCGCTTGGTGACAATGCGGGTCATGTCCATTCCATCGGCCATACACTCGATCACCCTGGGAAACGTTCCGTGCCCCGAGTGGCCCTGTGCCCCTGTGATGCTGGCTCTTCTGACCTGCAGCACTTCACCGGTCACCGGCATCTTGGCGTCGGCCCGGGCCAGCACCACAACCGTGGCGTTGAGTGTTCGACCCTGCCAGATTGCCTGCTCGATCTCGGGATAGACGATGGTCGGCAGCCCCGTTGCTTCCAGGTACAGATCGGCACCCATCCCGTGGGTCAGCTCCAATACCCTCTCGACAAAGCTCTCCTGGATGGGGTTAATAGCGTAATCCGCACCCATCTCCAGCCCCAGTTTGGCCCGGTCCTCCTGCGGTTCCGAGATGATGACCACCGACGCGCCCTGTCGTTTGAGGATGGCACAGGCAGCCATACCCACCGGCCCTCCGCCGCAGATCACCACCTTGTCTCCAGGCCGAATGCCTCCCCCCCGTTCGATCACGGCATTGTAGGCGACGCTCGTTGGCTCTACCAGGCTCCCGGCCACGAACAGATCCTCTTCGTCGTACCGGTCCGCCAAGGGCTCGAGGCTCCACAGGGTCCTGGCAGGCAACACGAGGTACTTGGCAAAACCGCCGTCGATGTTGATGCCGATCTCATCCAACCGCTCGCAGTGGTTCGGGTAGCCATCGGCGCAGGGCTTGCACTCACCACACCAGATCATCTCCTCGGTGCAAACCCGTTCTCCACCCTTGAATGGCTTGTTTGTCAGCTTGTCACGCGCTTCACTGCCCGCTTCGACGACGATGCCTGCTACTTCGTGCCCGAGGATGCAAGGAAAGCCCGTGAGCCCGGGATAGAACATATAGTCCTCTTCATCCGGCTGGGCGATGTGTACGTCGCTGCCGCAGATGCCACAAGCCTTTACCTCCAGCAGCACCTCTCTTGGTCCGGGCTTCGGAATGTCGTACTCGACGATTTCGATCCTCGGATTCCGCCATACACGGCTTCCCAGGTACGTCTGCCTCCCTTCGATGTCCTTGGGGCCCAGTTCAAAATCCGGCCTCGGCTCCCAGTCAGCGAAGAGTGTTACTCCCTTCATCTTGCCTTCCATTCTTGGTATTCTCCTTTGCGAATTATGTTTGGTTATCGCTTGAATTACTTAGTTCATCAGAAGCAGCTGGGCACGATGCCTGAGCTCCCGTGCCAGTATCGCCGGATCCCACTCCCAGTGACGGTCGCCCAACAGCTCTACCGACCACAGCCCGTCGTACCCTGTAGCATCGATAGCTGCGATCCCCTCCTTTAGAGGCAGGATCCCGTCTCCGGGCAGCACGTCGCGGTCGGCGTCGCTCCACTCCTCGCCCTGGCGGGGGAGTACGTCGCTGATGTGTGTGACGACGATGAGATCCGGTTCCAATGTTGCGACCTTATCCCAGGGCGTCCCTCCTGTCCACAGGTGAAAGGTGTCGAGGCAAAGCCCAATGTTGTCGCGACCTGCATCGTCGAGGACCTCCAGGGCTTGTGCCAGCGTGCGCAGAGGGGTAAAAGATACCGGCTCCAGGGCCAACGTAACGCCAAAGGGTGCTGCGATGTCGGCCAGCTCGGCGAGGGCTCGTCCCACTTTGATCCTTATCTCCGGCCAGGACTGGCCGCGCAGGGCGTCCAGCGCCACTACTTGCAGTGCCGGGCAGCCCAGCGCCTGGGCTACGGCGCACACACGCTCACACAACCCCCGCAGCTCACGGCGTGCTGCTGCATCCTGGCGTTCGATGTGCAGGAAGGAGTTGATCATCCCGACCGGCAGTGTCCTCAGATGCGGCAACAGATCCTCGGGCTCGTAGCCTGCATCGAGATAGCGAAGCAGCTTGGGCAGGTAGATCTCGATGGCATCATAGCCCGCCTCCTTCGCCACCCGGATGTCGGTCAGCACGTTGGTGTACATGATGCTGCCGGTGTGCAATCCCAACTGCATAGTCCAGTCTCCATTCTGCCTGGCAGCCAGAGCCAGCATCTAGGGAATAACAAGGAGCTTGGCGCATTCCACTCCGCTCTTGCCCAGCTCAAAGGCGTCCTGGATCTCATCGAGCGGGAACCGGTGGGTCACGACCGGCATCAGGTCCACGAGTTGGCGCGACATGAACGTCAAGGTCTTGGGGAAGAAATAAGGACTTCCACTGGAACCTATGATAGTTGTGCGCTCAAAGATCGCCTTGCCTATCTCGACCGGGACCTTGCGCCCCGCGCTCTGGCCGATAAGGACGATGCGGCCCTGCTTGGCCACCACGTCAAAGGTGGCCGCCAGTGCCCCGTTGCTGCCAGAGCACTCCAGAATGAGCGTCGCGCCCCGGCCGCCGGTGTGATCCAGCACCTGCTCTACCAGGTTGCCTGCTGTCGGATCGATGACCAAGTCTGCACCAAGATCGCGAGCCATCCGCTGTCGGAAGGTTTGGGGCTCGACGGTGATGACTGGCGCGCCCGATGCCTTGCAGGCAAGCATAGCGAACAGGCCAATCGGACCAGCCCCAAAGACAACCACCCGGTCGTGAGGTGCAGCGCCGCCACCAGAACCCCACACCCCGTGGTAGGCGACCGAGACCGGTTCCACCAGGGCTGCCTCTTCGTAGCTGACGTTGTCGGGGATCCTGAACAGCCGCTCCTCCCTGGCCAGGGTGTATTCGGCCATACCCCCTGGATACTCCCAGGAGAACCCATAGAGTTCAAAGTCTGGGCACATGTTGGGCTCCATCCCGTCCTTGCAGTTCGCACAGATCCGGCACGGGATCGGCACCTCAGCCACCACCCGGTCTCCGGCAGAGATGCTCTTGACGGCGTTGCCCACCTGTATGACCTCGCCGGACCACTCGTGGCCTGGGATGAAAGGGAACGTGCCTTCCTGGTTGGTGCCCTCCCACATATGCACGTCAGTGCCGCACACACCGGCTGCCTTGACCCGGATGAGTACTTGGTTGTCCGCTGGCTGGGGATCCGGCAATTCCTCCAGCCTCAGATCATGAACGTCACGCAACACGGCTGCCTTCACGGCTTAGCACCCCCTTTCCCACTCCAGTTGTTGGTGCGAACATGGTTCATTCCCTGAATTCTCGGCATGGTGGTGATTGGTGGTCAGCACGTGCCGCTTCGGCGGTGAGTCAACATCAGACCTTGCCAGTCTGAACCTGCCAACGGAGCTTCTCCAGGGCTGAGCGCACGTCAAGGAGTGGATAAGCCAATTGCTGTTCAGTGTAGCTGGCGCTCAGGCTGGTATCCCTGGGAACCGGGATACCCCGCCAGTTTGCAGCGTCAGAGGCATCCCACGGCCCTGACTCGATCAGGTCGGCATTGAGCTCGAAAACCTGTGCCGCGGCACGTGCGAATTCCAGTCGGCCTACGCTTTCGCCGCCACAGCAGTGGAATATGCCACGCTTGTCGAGCTCGACAATGCGAATGATCATCTCGCCGATTTCGCTGGCAAGCACTGGCGTCCCCCGCATGTTGACATCCCCTTCCCAGACGGTGAACGCTCTATCCTGTTGCAGTTCAGAGATCACGGCCCAGGCGAAATTGCCAAGCCCTACATTCTGGGCCAACGTCAGCTCTGGGCGGGCCCAGTGCATGCCATTGACGCCGGCCACACGAGCCACGGCCCAATTGTCGCCTGACGCTGCCAAGCAGGTTTCTGCGACAACTTTGAGCAGGCCGTAGTAGTTGATGGGGTTGGGCGGCGTAGTTTCATCCGCGAAGGCCTGGGTTCCGTCAAAGACCCAGTCGGTCGAGATCAGGATCATTTTCGCTCCGATCTCGTTGGCTGCTTCGGTCAGGTACCGTGTCGACTGTACGTAGGAGCGCCAACCCAGCTCTCGATCCCGGTAGATGAGGGGCAGATCCAAAATGGCAGCACAGTGAACAATGGCCTCCGGTCTGAAAGCGCGCACGGACCGCAGAACCTGATCACGGTCGCTTGTGTCGACTGCGCCATAATCAAAGGCTACCGGCAGGGTAGGCTGTCGCCTGTGGATGGTCGCAAATACGTGCGCCCCATGACGCTCAACGGCCACTCTGATCACGTTGCAGCCGACAAGCCCTGTTCCACCCGTGACATAGATTCTCATTTGCCTGGTCTCGTTCTTCATCAGCACCAATGCTGTCCCTGCAGCCGGCTCTCCCGTCTGGCGCTTCGACAGGGCGTTCTTCAGTGGTGGTTGCACATCAGAGACAGTTCCTTCAGTCTTCAGCCCTGCAACTCTCGAATATAGGTGATACCTCTCTCGGCTGCGATGTCGGCGTCGGGCAAAGGCATAAACTCCCCAGAGACGTAGCCCTGGTAGCCTGTGGCCTGGAGGGTGTCAAGGATGGAGCGCCAATCGAGATGACCAGCGCCAGGGTACCAACGGTTCGAGTCGGCAACGTGGAAGTGAAAGATGCGGTCGCCGACGGTGCGGATGCTCTCCTCGATGTTGGGCTCCTCGATGTTCATGTGAAAGGTGTCAGGCATGAGGCCCATATTCTTGGCGCCGACCCGGTCCAGCAGATCCAGGCCCTGGCTCAGGTTGTTGATGAGGGTGGTCTCGTAGCGGCAGATCGGTTCCAGCGCGATACGCACGCCGTAGGGTTGGGCCGCCGCACAGCACTGCTGCAGGGCGTCGACAAGCCAGTCCATGGCCTGTTCATGGCTCACACCAGGCTGCACGATACCTCGCAGGAGGCCGACGATGATCGCGGCGCCTGTTCGGGCGGCAAAGGGGATGTGGGATTGGGTTCGCTCGATGGCAGCGGCGCGGACCTCAGGTTCAGGGTCGGAGTAAGAGAGGCCTTCCTCGCCCCAGGCTTGGCCCGTGCCGATGGCTGGGATCTCCAACCCGTGATCGGTGACGATACGGATCAACTCATCGGCATCCACGAGCTTGGGATCGCGTATCGCCAGTTCGACGCCGTCGTAGCCCCAGCCAGCGATCTTGGCCACGTTGGCTGCAAAATCACCTTTGAAGGCAACCGCCTGGAACTGGGCGGTGTGGGTGGAAAGCACGATGGATAGTTTCACAGTTTCATGCTCCTCGGAGCGGGTAAGGTCGCCACTGCACCAGCCTGAATGACTGGCATGGCAGCTACGGATCTTGCCCCCTGCTCCCCAACATGCCGGGGAGCAGGGGGACGAACAAAGGAGGAAGGAAACTAGATCACAGTGTCCTGGCCGATGCGCGGCAGACCGTACACCGGCTTCCAACCCTCGCTCAGCGGCTCGCGCAGGTAGGGTTCCATCTCGGCTTCGGTGCGCAACGTGATCTCTGCCACGGGTGGCACGGTGCCGGCCGGAAAGACTTCCAGGATTTGGTCGTTGAGCAGGGTCAGGTACTTGAGGATGGCAGCCACAGGCCGCTTGGCCTTGTCAGCCGAGCCCTGGGTGGCTTTGCCGACTACGCCTTCGGGCGTGGCGGCGAGCTCGATGGCAAAATGTCCCTCACCCTCGGACCAGCGACTGGGCCGGCTGAAGGGGTCTACCGACTTGTCAAAGTGACCTTCGGGCAGATAGGCCTTGCCCTCGGTGTCTACGGCATAGCTCATGTCTACCATCTCCGGGTGGAGCAGCAGGCCGAGGGAGGTCTCGGACTCGTCGGCGTGTACAAAGGTGGTGTCCCATTTGCCACCCTTTTCCTTGGTCCGGAAGAACTCGCGCACGGCGCGATGCCAGTCGATGACGCGAAAGATGCCGGGCAGGTGGTAGCGTTTCTGGAACTGTTGGATGGCCGATTCCAGCATCCACAGGTGCCCATGGTTGTTAATGAGGATCTGCTTGCGGAAGCCATCGTTCCACAGGCCGAGCATGACGTCGATGAGAAATTCACGGGCCACGTTCTCGCGGATGGGGATGGTGCCGGGCATGCCCATGTGATGGTAGGGGTGGGAGCCATAGTTTAGAGGGGTCAACGCCAGGTTGACCGCCGCACCCCGCTTGGCCGTGTAGCGACGAACCCCCTCCAGGATCTGGCTGACGTAGAGGGTGTCCGAGGCGCTGGGCAGGTGGGCACCGTGCAGCTCGGAGCATCCGATGGGGATAAAGACGATGTCGTTTTTCCTACGATTCTCTTCGACCTGCCAGCGTACGGTGGTCTGGATGTAGGAACCGGGCTTGCCCCACTCGACGGGGGAGGGGACGCCGTACTCAGCCAGGATGGCATCGATCTCGGCGTCGCTGGCTTCCCATACTTCCTTCTTCAGGCGACCGACGGTGTTGTCCTCGAAAAAGAGGTCCGGTTCGTCTGTAGCCAATAGGCCTGCAAGTTCTTTTTTCTCCGACATTACTACACTCCTTACGTTAGGATATTGTTTGATTAGGCCTATCCTGGCAAGAGCCGGGACAGGCGGGAATCACATTGGGATTCGACGGTGGACGCAGGACAACCGATGACGAGGGATGAATGCTGTTATTCGTCTTTGCCCTCCGTCCGGTTTTCCTAGATCTCCACCGGCCGTCCCTCGTGCATGGACCGCGTGGCGGCAATGCCAATGGCCACGATTGCGCGGCTGTCGTAGCCGGTGATGGGTGGTTCGATGTCCTGCAGGACACAGTCCACAAAGGCCTGAAGTTCAGATATGAACGCCTCGCCCAGGCGATCGGGCGTGGTCCAAGGCATATCGTGGTGAACACCCTGGGGGTCCAGCAGGCGTACCGGCGTCTGGCGGAAGCGACCGATCTGTACGGCGCCCTGGTCGCCCACGACTTCTACGCGCAGGTCGTGGCCATAGCGGGTCGTGCGGCTGACAAAGAGGCTGGCCATCGTCCCGTTGGCAAGACGTAGGGTAACGACTGCATTGTCCACGTCGCCCACAGCACCCACGGCAGGATCGACTAGGGCTTCTCCCTCGGCGTATGCCCGGACCACCTCATCGCCCAGCAGCCAGCGTGAGAGATAAAAGTCGTGGTACATGGCATCCAGCAGCAGGCCGCCGCTGACGGCTGGATCGGCAAAGCTGGGCGGCGGCGGGTCGGTGTCGCCGCTGATGGAGCGAAAGACAAGCGGCTTGCCGATAGCGCCCTCGTCGATGAGTCGCTTGGCCTCCACATGGCCGGCGTCGAACTGGCGCACGTGCCCCAGCATCAGCTTGATGCCTGCCCGTTCGGTGGCGCTGATGGCCCGGTCGCAGGCGTCCAAGGTCAGGGCCAGGGGCTTTTCGCAGAAAATGTCCAGCCCGGCCGCAGCACACTGCTCGACGTTGTCGGCGTGAGCCGAGGTGGAACTGGAAATGACCACGGCGTCCAGTTCCTCCTTGGACAGCAAGGTGTCGAGGTCTGGGTAGATGGCTACATCGCCGCAGCAACGACGCACGTCGGACCCCCGTTGATCGTTTGACGTGGTGACGGCTACCAATCTTACCCCGCGCACCCGGCGGGCCAGATTCTCGGCGTGGGTCAGCCCCATGCGTCCGGCACCGATTACGGCGGTTCGGAGATCATCCATAGTTCATTGCTTCTCCTATCCGAGCGACCTCAATTCAGGCCTTGCGGATGCAGGATTGGGCCCATCACCTGAATCCGCGAATCCACGAGCCTACGGCTCCATCTCCTCCAACCTGACGGGACGACCCTCCTCCACAGACTTTTTGGCAGCGAAGCCCATGACGACCGGGATGCGACCGTCGATGCCGGTGACAGGCGGCGGGGTATTGTCCAGGATACACCGGACAAAGGCCCCGATCTCGGCCACGTAGGACTCGGTGTAGCGCTCCATAAAAAAGTTGAGCGGAAGGTCACGATGGACGCGTTGGGCATCGCTCACATGGGCTGTGTTGGGATAGTTGTTGTCGGCGGTCACGCAACCGGCGCTACCGAACACTTCCACCCGCTGGTCGTAGCCGTAGACAGCCTGGCGGCTGTTATCGATGATGCCCAGTGCTCCGCTGGCAAAGTGTAGCGTCGTGACAGCAGTGTCCACGTCGCCTGCCTCGCCGATGGCAGGATCCACCAGGACGCCACCGGCAGCATAGATGGCTTCCACTTCACTGCCCATCAGATAGCGGGCCATGTCAAAGTCGTGAATGGTCATGTCCACGAATATTCCACCGGAGACCTTGACGTACTCGATGGGTGGCGGCGCGGGATCGCGGCTGGTGATGCGCAGGATCTGGGGCTGGCCGATCTCCCCGGCTGCCACGATCTCGCGTACGCGCCGGAAGTTGGGATCAAAGCGCCGGTTGAACCCGATCATCAGTTTGACGCCGGCCCGGTCCACTTCCGCCAGGGCGCGGTCAATCTTTTGCAGATCCAGGGCGATGGGCTTCTCACAAAAGATCTGTTTGCCTGCCTGGGCGGCCTCCTCGATCAGCTGGGCGTGCGTGTCGGTGCTAGAGCAGATCAGGACGGCATCGATACGGTTGTCTTCCAAAATGCGGCGATGGTCCTCATAGGCGGCAGGCATGCTCAACTCGGCGGCCAGCTTGTGGGCTGCCTCCGCAAAGATGTCCGAGACCGCGACCAGATCCGCCTCAGGAATGCGGTAGGCCAGGTTTTCGGCGTGCACCCGGCCGATACGACCAGCACCAATGAGACCGACCCTTATCTCACCTCTCATGGTTATGCCTCATCATTCGTACTTTGTCGTTCCAAACGAGCCTATCGACATCTCGCAAGTGGATGCCGAATCTTTACTGGGAATAGGCCCCGTACTCCTGCCATGCCTGCCACATGGCCATGATGTTCTCGGGCGGGACGTTGGCCTGGATGTCGTGGACGGCGGCAAACACAAATCCGCCGCCCGGTGCCAGCGCCTCGATGTTCTGACGTACGTGCTCCTTGACCTGGTCGGGGGTGGCGGTGCCCAAGACCCCCTGCGTGTCCACACCGCCGCCCCAGAAGACTAGGTCGCGTCCGAATTCCCGCTTCAATTCGTATAGTTCCATCCCTGCGGCGCTGATCTGTACCGGGTTCAGGATGTCAATTCCGGCATCGATCAAGTCAGGGATCACCTTGCGCACTGCCCCGCAGGTGTGGTAAAACACCTTAACGGGGGCTTGCTCCTTGATGAAAGAGAAGAGTCGCCGGTGGCGCGGTTGGATCAGCTTGCGGTACGTTCGGGGCGACATCAGCGGGGCGTTCTGCCCCCCCAGGTCGTCGGCCTCGACGACAATGTCCACCAGGTCGCCGATCTCTCCCAGGGCACGTTCCCAGTAGGCGCTCTTGAATTCCACCAGGCGGTCGAGCATGGTCGCCACATAGTTCTGGTTCAGGGCCAGATCGACATAGTACTGTTCGTAACCGCGCAGCCAGGAACAGACTTCGGCGATACCGGCGCAAGGCCCGGCCAGGGCGACGGCTTTGCCTTGGGCAACCGCCGCCTCGGCCTGGGCGCGCAGGGGTTCGAAGCGCGCATCATCCACCGGGTCGGGGAAAGGGTAGCTCTTGAATTCGTCCAGTGAATCGGCTCCGGTGAGAGGATGGTAGTACATGTCATAGTAAAAGCCACCCTCCTTGGGCATGCGCCAGCCGATGCCCCATTCGTCGGTGTAAGCCCTATAAGCGCCCTCATCACGGTAGACGTACTCGAAGGAAGAAGCAGTGCCCGGCAGTACTGGCCGCACATCGGTCCACAACGATTCGGCCAGGTCTTCATCCACTACGACCAACTGCTCGGGGACGAAGGCGATCCGTGGTTCGATCTCTGGCAGGTCCAGGTGCCGGCGCAGGTTCTCGTAAGCGCTCACGTGGATGGTGCTCAGCCCCGTTCCTCCCAGATCGAAAGGAACTCGGTCCGGCTCCTGATGGTTCAACGTCTGCACCACTCGATCACGTGAATTCATCTTGACTGTCTCCGATGCTATACCCACTGGCGATCAGGTCACTACCAGGCAGGTGATATCGGTGGTGTTCAGCAGCTTGCGCGCCACACTTCCCAGCAACTCGCCGCCCGGATTCAATCCCCGATGCCCAAGCACAATGAGATCGATCTCATTCTGCTGCGCATACTCTGCTATCGTAGATGCTTCGTCACCCACGAGATACGCGCGTTCTGCGCCTGATACTCCGGCCTCTTGGAGTTTCTCCAACGCATTCTCCAAGATGATCTCCGCGGAATCCTCCAGGATCTCGCTTCGCGACTGCGTCACCTCCCCAGCCCGGATCATGGCCATGATCTCCTTGGGAAGCGACATATTGCGAATCACATGCAACAGGTATACCGAGACGTCAAAGTGATTCGCTATGTCGGCTGCCGCGGCGATGGCGCGCGAAGAATGGCGCGAGCCATCTATTGGGACGAGTATTCTTTTGTACATGTCCTCTACTCCTTTTGTCAAACCACTATGGCGGGGCATCACTCACCGGCTGCCCACACCTTGACGGCACGAACCGCTTCGTCGTTGACCTGAACTCCTGTTGATACCGGCCGCCTGCCAAGCACGAGTATCACCGTCGCCTCTGCGTACTGCTCGGACGGGATATCGACGTGCCTTCTCGCGGCCGCTGACACGCTATCCGGTCGCCACTCTGTGTCTGCCGGCAGACCCAGGGCAGCGAGGAACGCAGGTCTTAGCTCCTCGTGCTCCTGGCACTGGAACTCAACGTGGTGAGCAAACTCGTGAACCAGTGCCCCCTTGAGCACCGCCGGCGTCGCCGGCACCCGGACGGTCACGGTAGCCGTACCCGGATCGTAGACCGCCCGGCTGTCAAGCGAGCGCACAGCCTGCAGCGTTACCGGGCCAAAGCAGTCTGCTCTGGCCCGGAACACAAGCAGAAAACTCGCCCAGGTCTCCTCCGCCAGAAGGCGAAAGTCACTCGCAACGGACTCGCCCACCAGGAGTGCTGGTCCATTGTTCCGCACACTGCAATTCGCGGCACATATACCCAATGTCAAAGCCAGCACGAGTCCAGTTGTGAGCACCCGGAACCGGTATCCACTAGCACCACGCGCTTTTGCGCTCATGGTATTCTGATGCCCTGAACCACCTTACCCTTACGGCGACAGGGTCTCTGTCGTCTGCTGGCTGCCCGCTGCAGTCCCAACCAGCGCACCGGTGCAATCGGTCTCCGAAAGGGGCTGTGCTTATCGAGCAGCCTCTGCTGCTGCCGCCGCCCTCCTCCGGGTGACTTCGTCGAGTTCGTGGGTCAGGGCTTCCAGTTCGTCAGCCCCAGACATGCTCCGGATCATATCCTCACGGCTGATCTCGTCCTTGTTCCAGATGCCCAAGGTTCTGCCGCGTTTGAGAATGATGAACCGGTTGCCCACGGGATAAGCGTGGTGCGGGTTGTGGGTGATAAAGATGACGCCCAAGTTGCGGGCCGCGGCCTGGGCGATGTATCTCAGCACCGTGCCGGCCTGTCTCACACCCAAGGCGGCTGTAGGCTCATCGAGGATCAGAACCTTGGCCCCGAAATAGACCGCCCGGGCGATGGCCACCGACTGGCGTTCACCACCTGACATGGTGCCTATCGGCTGGTCGGGGTCGCGGATGTCGATGCCCATCTTGCCCAGTTCTTCGCGGACGGTGTGCTTGGCAAAGTCGATGTTGTAGCGGCGGAGTGGTCCCCATCCCTTCTCTGGCTCGGCCCCCAGGAAGAAATTGCGCCAGATGGGCATCAGGGGGACCATGGCTAGGTCCTGGTACACCGTTGCGATCCCACGGGAAAGAGCCTCGCGGGGGGAGTTGAACACCACCTTCTCGCCCTCAAAGTAGTAATCGCCATCGGTCTGTTGGTGTACGCCCGCAAAGATCTTGATCAGCGTGGACTTGCCGGCGCCGTTGTCTCCCAGGAGACAGGTGACCTCACCAGGATAGACCTTGGCCGACACGTTGCTTAGCGCGATCACACTGCCAAAGAGCTTGGACACGTTGCGGACTTCAAGTATGGGCTCAGTCATGATGTCTCCTCCTCCCCTTCCGTCCGGACCTTGGCGGTGGCGACGGTCGTGGCTTCTGCTCTCCTGCGGGTAAAGTTGTTGACGAGAACTGCGACGAGCAACATGACGCCCAGGAAGGCATAGAACCAGTCCGTATCCCAGCCAGCAAAGGTGATGCCCACGCGGACCATGCCAAAGATGAGCGCGCCGATCGAGGCGCCAATGGCCGAACCATAGCCGCCCGTCAGCAGACAGCCGCCGATGACGGCCGCGATGATGTAGACGAATTCCTGGCCGATGCCCTGGCTCGCGACGGCCGAGCGCAGGCGCAGGATGTTCATCATGCCCACCAGCCAGGCGGCAGCCGCAGTGGTCATGAACAGCGCAATCTTGACCCACTGGGCGGGCACACCCTGGCTGCGCGCCGCATTGGCATCCCCGCCGGTGGCGAAAATCCAGTTGCCGTACCTGGTACGGAGCAGCACCCAGCTTGCCACGATGGTGATGGCGATCCACCAGATGGTCACTGTTCTGAATTCGGCACCGAACAGTGAGAATTCCGTGTTAAAGAGCAGCTTGGCGGCTTCAAAGCCCGGTGCCGCGTCGATACCCGCGACCCGGACTTGGTTGACCACGAGGCGGGTCACGCCCACGTTGGCACCTCGCAAGATGAAAAAGGTGGCGAGGGTCACGATAAAGCTGGGCAGTCCAGTCTTGACCACCATCAGACCGTTGAGGTAGCCCACCACCAGGGCAAAGATTAGGGCGACCAACATAGTCAGCCAGATGCTCCATCCGAGCTGGGTGGCCAGCATGCCCGCGATCAGGCCCGTCGTTCCGGTCATAACGCCGGCAGAGAGATCGAACTCGCCACCGATCATCAACAGTGCCACTGCGACCGCCATAATGCCCAGGGTCGAAGATGAGTCGAGGATGCGGGCTACTCCGGTGACTGAAAGCCAGTTCTCAGATGCCATTAGGGCAAAGAACAACCATACGACAATCGCTCCGATGAGAGCCCCAACTTCAGGCAGCCGTAAAAGTCTTCGGAAGAAGCCAACTTCCGCGAGACGCTCGTCTGTCTGCGCTGCCCCGGCCATATTCGTTGCCATAGTAACCTCCTTTGGTGAAACTCCACCGTGGACTCTGGGGTCTTGAGTCTTGTGTAGAGCGTCAGGCCTTTCCTGGAATGTGGATGAATAGACGGAGCGGGATGCAGGCTACAGGTGGTAGCTTGTCATCCCGCAACCGTCCGTCTCATTCGTCGAGGCTTACCGCGTTCCAGCCGCAGCGAGGTCCTTGACGGCACCCGCGTTGCTGGCGTCGACGATGCCAGGGCCCGTGAGGACCGGCAGGCCACCGCCGACAGTATTCGCATTGGCGTTGTACAGGTACAGGAAGACGACCGGCAGGTAGCCCTGCAGGTACTGCTGCTGGTCGACGGCGAACATGATTTTGCCCGCCTCGATGGCCTCCAGAACGTCCGGGCTGAGGTCAAAGGTCGCCAGCATTTGGCTCCCACCAGCGGCTTCGATGGCCTGCATGGCCGCGTCGGCGATGTTGGGGTTGAGGGCCAGGATGGCGTCGATGTCCGGGTCGGCGATGAGCTTGTCCTGGATGCTGGCCAGGGTGCCGGCGATGTCGCGGACGCCGGTGGTGGCCACGTTGAAGCGCTCTACCTCACCACTAAAGGTGTCGGCGAGGCCATCGCAGCGCTCCTCAATGCCGATGTTGCCCTCCTCGTGAAGGATGCACAGGACCTTGTTGGCCCCGGCGGCATTGAACTGCTCGCCCGAGCCCTGCCCGGCCACGAACTCGGTCTGGCCGACGTGGGTGATGGCGCCCAAGTCCTTGTAGACGTCGACACCCGAGTTGATGGTGATCACCGGGATCCCGGCATCCGTCGCCTTCTTGACCGAATCCCTCATGGCGTCGGGATTGGCCAGGGAAACGATGATACCGTCCGCACCGTTGGCGATGAGAGTCTCAACCAACTGCGCCTGCTCGGCGGGGTCCAGGCTGCCGCCCGAGACGAGCTCCACGCCCATGGCCTCGGCCGCATCCTTGGCGCCAGTTTCCACAACACCCCAGAACGACGACTCGGCGGGGTTCTCGTGCACGGCCAATCCGATCACATAGCCGGTCTGAGTGACTTGAGGCTCCTCGGCCTCCTCGGCTGTCGGCTCTTCGGCTGCCGGTTCTTCAACAGCAGGTTCCTCAGGAGCCTGGGTGGCCGCGGGTTCCTCCGTGGCGCCACAGGCTACGAGCGAGAGCAGCAACACGACTGCCAGCAACAGTGAAAGAATTTTTACGCGTGACATTTCTTTCTTCCTCCTCTTTCTCAGATTTGAATGGAATTCGACTTCTACACCTACCTGCCTGATACCGGGTTTGCGGGAACTATCACCTCCCTTCCAGAACCGGAGAGTAGAGATCAGAAGTGAGAAGGAACTCGCACCGTGTGAGTTCTGTGGCTACCCTCGCACTGGTGCCAATCACTTCTCGAACGCCATCTCTGCACAATCTAATCTGCAACTTCCAACCTCCAGCTTCCAACCTCCAATTCCTAATTCGGCTTGACCAGGATCTTGCCATCAGCCCGCTGGGTGGACTTGGCGATGGCTTCCACCGTCGCCTCCAGACCAAAGCGGGCGGTCACGATGGGGCTCAAGTCCAGCCGGCCGGCAGCCACCAATCGGATGACGTTGGGGAAGGTCTCGTGGCCGGAGTGCCCCTGCGCACCAAATGCCTGGGCGCGGCGTACCTGGAAGGCTTCCAGATACATCGGCACCTTCTGGGCCGCGCGGCCGATCTGCACAACCTTGGCGTTGATGGCCAGTGCTTTTTCCATCTCGGGGATGGTCAGGTGCGGTGCACCGGCGGCCTCGACGTGAAAGTTGAACCCTTCACCTTTGCTCAGCTCCATGAGCACGTCGCCGGCACTGACTTGGCGCGGGTCGTAGACGAAATCGGCTCCTACTTGCTTGGCCAGATCCATCCTGACGGGCGAGACCTCGAAGGCGGCGATGATCCCCGCCCCGGCGGCCTTGGACAGGCCGATGGCCGCCAGGCCGATGGGCCCTGCGCCAAAGACGCTGACATAGTGGCCGGGGCGGAATCCACCTGCCCGTTCGAACATGCCATTGTAGGCTACGGTTGTCGGTTCGGTCATGGCCCCCACTTCGTAGGCCTTTTCCTCGTCGCCAAAGCGCTCGGCGATGGCATTGATGGGCCAGCAGAACTTTTCGTCCACGGCGATAAAGTTGGCAAAAGCACCGGGAATGGTAAAGCCGATCTCTTCCAGGTTGGTGCAGTGATTGGGGTATCCGTTGCGGCAGGGGATGCAGCGGCCGCACCACATCATTTCCTCCACGGTCACCATGTCGCCGACCTTGAGAAGCTCGACCTCTTTGCCAGTCTCGATGACCTTGCCCGAGAATTCGTGCCCTAGGATGGTGGGGAACTTGGTCAGGCCGGGGTAGAGGATGTAATGGTCCGCATCAGTCTCGTAAAAGTGCATGTCAGAACCGCACACGCCACAGGCCTGCACCTCCAATACGACTTCTTTTGGTCCTGGCTGTGGATCGGGCCAATCGCGCACCTCCAGATCAGGATGGCGCCAGATGCTGCTACCGGTGATGGCCTTGCCGGTCTGCTCTTCCCAGGCCGACACCTCATATTCCGGTCTGGGATCCCATTTGGCCTCCAAAACTAGACCTTTCATATACGAACCTCCACAGTGTTGTTATTATGCTTCCGCGGAGAGCAGTTGTGCTCCCGACGATTCACGGACGATCAGTTTCCCTCGGACGACGACGTTAGAGACTTGGCCAAGATGGGGGGCGCCGTTCTGCAATAGCACCAGTACCATGTCCATGGCCTTCCTGCCCATCTTGCGCTTGGGCTGGGCGATGGTGGTCAAAGGTGGATAGACGTAGGACGCAGTTGGGACGTCGTCAAAGCCCACGACAGCCAGGTCATGCGGGAGGTGGAGACCTGCCTGGCGGGCGGCCAACATCAGCCCAATGGCGGTTACATCGTTGTAGCAAAAGACGGCGGTGGGCCGCTTGGGCATAGCCAAAGCGATGGGTAGTGCCTGTTCTCCACTGTCGGCGTGACCGGTACCGGGGATGACAAGATCTGGGTCGTAGGGGAGGCCGGCCTCAGTCAGCGCCTGCCGGTAGCCGGCCTGCCGCTCCAGGTCATCGCTCTGATCGGCAGCGCCAGTGACGTACGCGATGCGCTCGTGGCCAAGCTGGATCAGGTGTTGGATGGCCTGGTAGGCGCCGTGGTGGTTGTCCACATTGACCGAGAAGGTGTAACGACCGGCGTGCTCGCTGTGGCTGTTGATCAGGACTACGGGTACCCCCAGGCGCTCCAGGTGCTCGTGGTAGATGGCACCCACGCGGGAAGAGGTGACAAGCACCCCATCCACACGCTTGGAGCGAAGCATCTCCACAGCAGCGATCTCGCGCTCGGGCTCAGCATTGGAGCTGGCCAGGATGACGCTGTATCCGTGGTCGTGGGCAGTGCTCTCAATGGCTTGTACGATCTCGGCGATAAAGGGGTCTGTGATGGTTGTGACGACGACACCGACCGTCAGCGTTCGGCCCATGACGAGGCTGCGGGCTTGGGCGTCGGGGGAGTAGCCCATTTGGCGGGCTAGGCTCTGGATGCGTGTTTTTGTTTCAGCGCTCACCAGCGGGCTGTCGCTCAGGGCACGAGACACAGTGGAGTGGGATACATCGGCTGCCTTGGCTATGTCCTTGATCGAGACACGCGTCACGGTTTGGCTCCTTGCAAACGTGTGCATCCAAGACCTTGAAAAAGTGTGCCAACTGTATAGAAACCCAGCTTTTGCACACGTGTGCAATTATACCATACTCCAATTGACTTGTCAAGTCCCAAATTCAGAATCTGGCAGAAATCATCCCGGGTTTTGAGGGTGGTGAGCGGGTCCGGGTTGCGGATAGGTAGGGCGGGAAACTTGCCTTTTTGGTGCGCTGCCTTTACAATATCTTCTCTGATACGGCAAGAGCTGGCTCTGAGCAGGGAGCGTGATGGGAGACATTGATCGATGCGCCGTTCGAGCCATCCTGGGCCCGGCATCCATCAAGGGGATCTTCCAGGAACGCACGGGTCGGATCAGGGTAGATGGCGCGGAGGGCCAGAGTAAAGCTTGCCGTCTGGTTGCCGTGGAAGGCGATTTCGTTTAGTGGGCTGTGGGAGCAAGGATGCAGCAAGCGTTTCGGGATACCGCCCCGGTTCGGATACTTGTCGTGGATGACGATCCCCATTTCCGTCGTACCGCTGGCGGTGTGTTGTCGCAGGCAGGCTATAAGGTGTTGGAGGCAGCCCTGGGCAAGGATGGCCTGGGCATAGCCAGGGAATGGCAGCCCGATCTCATCGTGCTTGATGTTGTGCTGCCTGATGTCAATGGTGTCGATCTGTGCCGGCGCATCAAGGCGGACAGGAAACTGGCTCATATTCCTTTGGTGCTGGTTTCTGGAAAAACCGACGGTGATGACGGAGGGGTAGAGGGCCTTGAAGCGGGCGCGGATGATTATATCGCTCGCCCTGTCTCAAACCGCGAACTCCTGGCTCGCGTGGAAGCGATGCTCCGGCTCAAACAGGCAGAAGACGCCCTCCAGGAACGGACCGATGAGCTCCGCGAGCGGATCAAGGAACTGAATTGTCTCTACGGAATCTCTCGCCTGGTAGAGCAGCCCGGGATCACGCTGGCAGAGATCCTCCAGGGGACGGTCCAGCTACTTCCTGGTGCCTGGAAATATCCAGACAGGGTGTGTGCCAGGATCACCCTGGATGGCCAGGAATACCACACGCATAACTGTTGCGAGACATTCTGGAGACTTACCGAGGATATTGTGGTGCAGGGCAACCTGGCCGGCGTTGTGCAAGTCGGCTACTTGGAGGAGGAGGCTGCGCCCGGCGATGGGCCCTTCCTGCAAGAAGAAAAGGACCTCCTGGGCGCCATTGCCGAGCGTCTGGGAAGGATCATCGAGCGGCTGCGGGTGCAGGCAGCCCTGAGAGAAAGCGAAGAGCGGTATGCTCTTGCCCAGCGGGCGGCGCAGATCGGAAGCTGGGACTGGGACATCATCACTGGCGATCTCTTCTGGTCGGGACAGATCGAGCCGATGTTTGGGTTTGGTGTTGGGGCGTTCGAGGGAACCTACGAGGCGTTTCTGGCCTGTGTACATCCCGGGGATCGGCAGCTTGTCGTCGACGCCGTGAATGCCTGCGTGGAGAATGGTCAGGACTATGCGATTGAGCATCGCGTCGTCTGGCCAGACGGGACGGTCCATTGGGTCTCAGAGATGGGCGACGTAGTCCGGGACAGAGACGGGCGGGCGCTCCGCATGCTGGGTGTGGTTCAAGATATTACAGAGCGCAAGCTGGCAGACCAGATGTTGCGCAAGGCCAAAGAAGCCGCCGAGGCGAGCCGGCGTGAGGAGCAGGAGCGCAGACAGGAGGCAGATCGTCGCCGCCGGATCGCCGAGAGTCTGGGAGAGGTCCTGGCCGTTCTCAATTCAGACCAGGTCCTGGATCAGGTCTTGGATTACATTGCGGTCCAAGCAAGGCAGTTGCTCGGTCCGCATGCAGCGGTGATCTTTCGCCTGGAGGAGGAGACAGGGACACTGGCCATCCAGGCGGCCCGAGGTTTGATTGTCACCTACGTGTCGGGGGCAGACATCCCGATGGGCCGGGAAGCGCTGCAGCACGCGATGGCGTCCCGCCAACCGGTGGTGGTCCCCAACACATCTGCCCAGTCCTCGAGTCGTGATGCTTCTGCCATGGAAGAGCAACAGGAGATGCCCGGAGGCGCTTGGGCGCGCGTCTACCGGGCTTTGCTGGCCGTGCCGATCGTGGTTCAGAGAAGGGTGTACGGAGGCATGCTGCTCTACTATATCAAGCCCCGGTCGTTCTCCGAGGAAGAGGTAGAACTCGCAACCATCTTTGGCGATCAGGTTGCGCTGGCCATCGAGAACGCCCAGTTACGCGAGCAGATCCGGGAGGCGGCGGCAAGTGCTGAGCGCGCTCGTCTGGCCCGCGAGCTGCACGACGCGGTCACCCAGACTCTCTTCTCTGCTGGCCTGATCGCCGAGGCGATGCCCCGGGTTTGGGAACGAGATCCCGAGGAGGGACGGCGTGGTCTGGAGGAATTGCGGCGGCTGACCAAAGGCGCAGCTGCCGAGATGCGGACGATGTTGGTGGAATTGCGCCCGGCTGCCTTGACGGAAAAACCGCTGGCTGAGTTACTGCGGCACCTGACCGAGGCGGTCATGGGCCGCGGGAGAATGCCCATCACCTTGACAGTCGAGGGGACCTGCATTCTTCCGCCAGATGTGCAGATCGCACTCTACCGCATTGCCCAGGAATCGCTGAACAACGTGACCAAGCATGCTGCTGCCAGCCATGCAGCGGTGCACCTGGATTGCCAACCAAGGTGGGCCAATCTCTCCATTCAGGATGACGGCATTGGCTTTGATCCCTACGATGTCCTGCCCGATCAGTTCGGCTTGGGCATCATGCATGAGCGGGCTGCCAGCATCGGTGCCGAACTGGAGATCAATAGCCGACCCGGCCGGGGCACGCACGTCAGACTGCGTTGGCAAGACAATGAGGGTGCGTAGGACAATGGCCCAATCGAAGCGAATTCGGGTGATGATTGTGGATGACCACGCTGTGGTCCGTGGTGGGATCGAGTATTCGCTGTTGGCACTCGACGACATCGAGCTGGTGGGCACGGCATGCAGTGGCGAAGAGGCGGTGAGGCTGTGCGGCGAGGTACAGCCTGACGTGATCCTGATGGACATCGTGATGCCCGGGATGGACGGCGTGGCGGCTACGCGTGCCATCCTGGAGCGGTATCCACAGGTGCGGGTGATCGGCCTGACAAGCTTTCAAGAGGGCAGGCTGGTTCAGGACGCCCTGCAGGCAGGGGCCATTAGCTATCTCTTGAAAGACGTGGGGATGGAGCAGTTGAACGACGCCATCCGCGATGCCTACCTGGGCAGATCCACGCTGGCACCCGAAGCGGCCAAGGCCCTGGCTCAAGCTGCCGTCGATACCGATCAGGTCGGCGGTGAATTGACAGGACGGGAGCGGGAGGTGCTGTCACTGGTCGTCGAAGGAAAAAGCAACGCAGAGATCGCCGAGAACCTGGGCATCAGTCTATCTACGGCCCGCTTCCACATCAGCGCCATTCTCTCCAAATTGGGTGCTGCCAACCGCGCCGAGGCGGCTGCCATTGCCATCAAGCGTCGACTGCTCTCCTGAAAGAGCCTGACTCGTTTCCCCTGGCTTTATCTCCCCAGAGAATTCCTTCCTCCGGGGAGCTTTCTATTCGATGGGGTTGCGCACAGGCAGGTGGTGCCCTTGGCGCCGTGGCTGCGTGGACGCAAGCAAAAAACTGTACGTTCGTACAGGTAAGAAACTGTACGAATGACTGATCCGCGTGGGAGTGTTTTGTGTTATACTGATCATGTGCTTGTGGGATAGCCCGAGTCTGCGTATGACAACCCAGGGGACAAGCTGTCACGCGCCTCATACAGGAGGATAAGCGCCAAGGGCCCCAGGATTTGGAGGGAGACGCTCTGGCAATGGGAGAGCAACAGACACGGATTCTGGTCGCGGACAACGACGTGCGGGTGCGTTCGGCCTTGCGAACATTGTTGAGCCAGGAGCGAGGCCAAATTGTCATCCAGGAGAGCTCGGACTTGGGAAGCCTTGCGATCCAGATCAAGGAATTCCAGCCAGACCTGATCCTATTGGATTGGGAACTGCCCGGACGTCCGGCGGCTGCCTTGCTCTTTGCTCTCCACGGACTTTGTTATCATCCCAAAGTGATTGTCCTCAGCAGGCGACCTGAATCAGAGGAAGCAGCCCTGGCCGCTGGTGCCGACGCATTTGTCAGCAAGGGCGATCCACCCGACCAGCTCCTCCGCGTCTTGCGGAGCGTGGTAGAAGAGATGAGAGCGGTACCTGGCCGTCCTGGTGCATGAGGAGGGAGTGGCAGGGCTGCCTGAGGGACGTTGTCGTGGCTTGACCACAGGGCTCAGGTATTGTACAATGCAGGGGAGCGAAGGGGGTAGCTCCTGCGAAGGCAGGGGGTTCAGCTACGCAGGGTAGCACATAGGTTCCGCGAGTGGGCGGCGATAGGGTTCACAGACAAGGAGGATATATGGCAGGCAACATGATTGTTCTTGGATTTGAGGGCAAGACTACGGCCGATGACATGTTGACGCTGTTCCAGGACTGGCAAGAGGAAGGGCTGGTCACCATCGAGGATGCAGTAGTCGCAGTCCGGGGCGAATCGAGTCAGGTGGAGATCAAGCAGACTCGTTCGGTGAAGGGCAAGTATGCGGTCCGAGGCGGTGGCATTGGCCTGCTGGCTGGCGTGCTGCTTGGGGGGCCAATCGGAGGGCTGGTCGCCGGGACGGCGATTGGGGCGATCGGCGGCGCGATGAAGGACCTGGGCATTGATGACAAGTTCATTCAGGACGCCACCAAGGCATTGCCACCGAATAGCTCAGCCCTGTTCCTCATGGGGCGTGCCGAGGACCCGGAGCGTTTCTATGAGGCCCTGGGTCCCTACAAGGCGACGGTGGCGACCACGACGTTGTCTCCCGAGCAGGAGCAGCGGCTCAAGAGGGTTCTCGCTGAGGAAAAATAGCAACCAGGAGACAGTTACGTTTGAGCAGCCCCTGGCCGCGACCGGGGGCTGCTTGCTGTCTAGTCACTCTCCAGCCAGCGCTCCAATGCGGGGCCGATGACGAGGTAACGGAAATCGCGTCCCTGCAGCGTACGCACTGCGCCCCACAGCCCACCGAGGATCCACAGGCCCATGAGGGCCAGGGGCACAACCATCAGAGCCATTGACAGGAAAAAGATGGCGGGTGGATCGCCGGACGGGTCGGCGGCGGTCATGAAGGGGATGAAGGAGAGGAAGTAGAGGCCTGTCCAGCAGCACCAACTCACCATAGAGACCAGCACACCTAGGGCTTGGTAGACCGTGGCCTGGAGCGCCTGAAAGGCGACATAGGGAGATTTTTCCTTTTGGCTGATCCAGATCGCCACGGCGGCGATCACACCCATGCCAAAGAGTGCAACGCTGCCGTGGGCCAGGGCTGCCATGGTGCGGTCTTCGCGGTTTGGTTTTGTCTCGGTCATCAAGTCCTCCTGCTAATATGGGCAGCGCCATGTTCCCGGGACAGACAGGAAATCGATGCTGCCCACTGTGAACGAATAGACCCCGCGCTACTGGGATGCCAGCCAGTTGCCGATGATGGCGTATCGAAAATCGCGGCCACCCAGGCAGCGCACCGCCCCCCACAGCGCGTAGAGGTCTGTCAGGATCCAGATGCCCATGGGGATAACCATCAGGAATAGGCCAATCCACAGTCCCGCAGGTGGAGTGGTCGAGTAGGCATCAGGATTCGCCAGAAGTGGTGGCATGAACAGGGCCATCCACAGGGCAAACCAGCAACACCAGGCCAGGATCGTGAGCAGCATGGTTGCGATCTGGTAGACCAAAGCCTGTAGGGACTGGAAGGCGACGTATGGAGACTTTTCCTTCTGGGTGATCCAGATCAGCAATGCGGCGACGATGCCGCCGATGCCGCCGGTGAACCACCCCAGCAGGATGCTGCCGTGGGCCAGTGCGGCCAACACCCGTTCATCTTGGCTGACAGTCTGTTCTTCGCTCATGTTCTTTGTCCTTTCTTTTTTTGTACCTCACTCATACACTGAGATTCCGCAACTTTGCTTGAAGGTTTTGGCGTTTAGCTGGCAGCGGCTGCACCGGCGGCGGCTGCGCCAGCGGCGGCTGCCTCCTGGTGGCGCACGTGGACCAGGTAGTAGGCAAAAGCGACCAGGTCGGCGTCCACGGAGCTCCAGATGGTCACGTAGAAGCCCTGCTTGAAGATGCCCCTTGGTTGGAATTCGAGCAGGGTGGTACCTTCCACGTCAGTGAGGAACCACCCCTGCTTGAACGCGCCCTCAGCAACCAAGTAGTACCTTCGGCCGTCCAATTCGACGACAAAATCGCGGCTGAGGAGCCCTCGCTGATCAGCCCGGCCCCGTACAATCTTGCCCTCGACGAGTTCATGGCATGTTCCCAGCCATCGCGGCTTTTGCATCAACAACTCGCGGCCGTCTGCGGTGCGAAAAGTGCCACACTGAGCAAAGGCCGGAAAGGTAAGCTTCCCGATGGTCCCGGCTTCGGTTTGGAAGTGGTGGTGTGTGGTGAAAAAACCGAGGACCTCGACCTCGATCTGGTCAAGAACCAGGGTTTTCTGTTTCACCGTCGTACTCCTTTCCTTTTTTGATCTTCTGTCCTGCAATCTGCCACGGGATTCAGGTTCGGTTCTCTACCTCCATTATATCGGGTAGGGGTGGACTGTCAAGAGCATAGCCTACCAGGAATCTGACGTCCAGCGGACCAGAAAAGGAAAGGGACTGTCGGAAGGGGTGTATGGTCTGGCGATATCACAGCTCGCAGTGCCCGATGTATGGATCAAGAAATGAAAGAAAGTACCATCGAACATGTGTTATACTCCTTGTTCAAGTTGAAATACTTCACTTAGCACAAATGCTTGTGGTGTATGCCCGTTTTTTGACAGAAATATGTGGCTATGGTATGATAAAACATAAATACAGCAGCCCGGGTCTGACCCAGGACCCGGTAGAGGCAGTTCGTGGGCGAAATGGGGGACAGAATGGAGCTCAGTGACTTTGTCGGTGCACGGCGGATTCCCTTAATAGGACGTCGAACATATCTCCAGGAGATTCGGCAACGTATCCACCAGCGTGGAGTGCATGTTCTCTATTTCGAGGGGGAAGGTGGGATCGGCAAGACAGCTTTGCTGGAGGCCGCTCTGGAGCACAGCTTGCAGGAACAGGGGCGCGCCGATGCAAACCGAGGTTGTGTCGCCAGCGAGATCATTGACCTCTACCATGTGGATTCTCACACCCCTGAAGGCCTTATCCGGCAGATCACCCAGGTCACGCGCCCAGGGTCCTTTGCAGAGACACGAAGGACGCTTGGGTCACTGAGCAGGGCACGCAGTCTGGGGAATGTGGAGTTGGCAAACGAGAAGGTCCAGGCCCTGCACCGCCAGTTCGTGCAAGAGTTCCTGGCCATGATGACCGATGGGGTCGTACTGGCCTTCGACACCCTAGAAGTCCTCCAGTATGAATACGACCCGTTCCAGGAGGAATTGGGCCAGGACCTCCCGCTTCTCAGTGCCGGGGAGTGGCTGTTCCAGACGTTCTTTCCGTCGCTACGGGGCAATGCTGTAATCCTCCTGGCCGGGCGCCCTGGGCAGGTTAAGGAGCGGCTTGCCAACCTGCGACAGGACAATCCCCGGCTTGAGTTCTGGCATACCCAATTGGGTGCCTTGCAGGCAGAGGAGTCAAAGCAGTATCTCGAGACGCTTGCCCGCGCCGAGTGGGAGCATGGTGATCCCGATGCTGCCGAACGGTTGCGCGAGTTTGTCGAGGAGCAGGGTCCAGTCGTTCATTTTCTGACAGGAGGGAGGCCGATCTTGCTGGCCTTGGTGGCCGATATGCTTGCTTTTGGCTGGACACTCCCCCCTTCGCTTAGCCAAACGCTGGAGGACCTGAGCCAGCTGGAGGCGGAATCGCTGCGACAGGAGATCGAGCGCGCACTGGTGGTCCGTATTCAGGAAAGTCCCAGTCTCCTGGGCGAGACGATCCGCGCCCTGGCCTGGCTGCGCAAAGGAGCCACCCCAGAGCTGCTGGCCCGGATCATGGATCTGGAGACGCCGGACGGTGAATGGGACGTGGGTGCGACGCAGGAATACCTGGAGCAGGCGGTGCGGCTGACGCTTGTCAAGGTCAGACCCCACGAACAGAGGGTGTTCCTTCACGACGAGATGTATGCCCTCCTGGACAGGCACATCTTGCAGATGTGCAGCCAGGAAGAGCGCGACCGGGTCTATGTGGCGGTGTTGCGGTACTATCAGGACCGGGTGCGAGATTTGCACAGGCAGATCGGGCGTACGCCTGGTATCAATCCCACACTCCAGGCGGCCCGTCGCCAGGCCTACGTGGAAACCGTGCACTACCGCCTTTGCCACCAGCCGGCGCTGGGCTTCACGACCTACGTCTGGCGGGCGGAAGAGGCGCTGAATGGCCTGGATGCCGAACTCGACATGCTTCTCCGCACCGAACTGCTGCGTACCATCGGATTGCTGCGGGAGCGCGATAGGTTGGGCGACCTGAACCCGCGGGAAGTAGAGATGGATGTCGCTGTTCGCTGGGGGATGCGGGCCTTGCTCTTCCAGAATGACTCGGAGGGGGCGCTGGAGATTTTCGATACGATCGCGCGGCGGTGGGGGCAGGAGGCGGAGGCGTTCGGGCTGGTGTGGGTACACCTGCAACTCTATCGTGCCGCAGCCATGATGATGAGGGCTGAGGAGGGTGATTGGCCGCGGGCCCGCACTCTGCTGGAAGAGGTGGAACTCAGGACCGGCGAACAACTGGTGGGTGCTCAGGATCCAGCCAATCGCCGTGGGTTTCTGGATTGGGTTCGTCCGTCCAGAGAGTCGCCGGAAACTTCAGGCGTGGAAGGGCAGCGATGGCGGGCCAAGATTCTGAAGGCCTTGGCCCTCAATTGCCAGGGGTACCTGGATCAGCAGCAGGGGCGCTACGCCCAGGCGGTGGAACACTATCAGACTTCGGCCATGCTGCAAAGGCGCCTGCGAATGGCCGGACTGGCGTCGGTGCTTGTCAATCTGGCTTACGTCATGACGCTGACGGGTGAGTTTCGCCACGCCCGGCTGCTGTCGGAGGAGGCCGAAAGCTGGGCCAGGCACCGGGGTCAGGATCATACCCTGGCCCTTGCGCTCAATGTGCGCGCCCTGATCGAGACGTACGACGGCCACCACGCAGATGCGCTGGGCTATGCGGAGCAGGCGCTGGAGATCGTCCGTGGATTGCGCGCGCCGCGAGTGCAGGGGCTCATCCAGGTGACGCAAGCGCGGACACAGCGGTATCTACTCACATCATCGGTGGATGATTCCAGGCAGGTTAACCCCCAGATGGTGGAAGAGTCCTTGAAGGGGATAAACCACGCCGTGAACCTCCTCAAGAACAATCCTCCAGATCGGGTGGCGGCCCTCATCGAGCGTGGCTGCCTGCACCGGGAGATCGCCCGGTGGCACTACTTGCGCAATCGGGAGCTGGAAGCGGTCAGGTCAGCGCGGTCGAGCAGGAGGGATCTGCAGCGGACCATTGTCCTGGCAGGGGCGATGGATCTGCCCGATCAAGCGGCTGCGGCATGGACGAATCTGGGATGGCTGTGGTATTATGCCAGACAGATGGGAATGGCCACCAAAGCCCTGGAGGAGGTATATGCGCTCATCCCGGCGGGGTACCAGTTTTCACCCTCTGGCCCGCTACCGAGCATGGCCCGGGAACCGAGCAAAAGCGAGGCACGACTGCCATTCTGGAGCGCTCTGGGCAAAGCAGAGATGCTGCAGGCGTATATGGCCCTGGACCGTGCTCTGGAAGCCAGGGATGAAGAGGTGCACGAGGCGGCGCTGAGCGAGGCGGTGAGCCACATTACGCTGTCCCTTGCCTACGACGAGCAGATCGCGGAGGAGCATTTTGATGTAACCCGGGCGGAGGATGGGCTCCATAAGCGCATCCGGCAGGATGGCCTTAGTATCTGGCGTCTGCACCGGCATGCACAAAAGGCCGCTGAGGCGCGGCGCTTGACCCAGCCCACCCGTTTCCAGGCTTTTCTGAACCAGATGTTTGGACCGGCCGAGCTATGGGCCTGAGGTCCGAGGGCAGCGGTGCCGGGTCAGGCGGTCGTAGGGATTCAGTGTCTGGATCGTGAGGGTTGGCGTTCCTGAACGCATCAGCTCGGGGAGTGCTTGCGGCCTTTGATTCACGGCTGGTAGCGGCGGAAGCCCCGGCTCGGCTGCCGGAAATGGCCCGGGCGGTGGTCGGGCGGGCGGTGGAGGGAGTGGCCCGGGCAGGTTTGCTGTACTTGGCGGAGGAGCCGGTGCTGTCGAACCTGGCAGACGAGGATCCCTTGACCATGGTCCGAAGGCGTGGGCTGGACCTGTTCCGCACCGTGGACGACATGGCGGACTGTCGCGCCTGACCCTGGCGCAGGATCTGTGGCGGGGGCTGTCCCTTGATGCGGGATACCGACCTGCACACGCAGCATTGCCAGGTGTACCGTAGTCTGCTACCAGAGCGGATAGGGCTGGAGGCGGCCCGTTTGATTGCATCGGGTCCTCCCCTGTGACAAAGGAGCACAAGTTGTCCCAGGCCCCGGCATGCTGCGTGCGTCGGGGCTCTTTCAGTCCCTGGGGCCTGTAGCCAGGGGTAAAGGCGGCCAGGTCGTCGTATCTGGATTGTCCTTTGACAGGCTCCAGGCTTTTTGCTATACTAAAAAAATGATGCGAATGAACCAAATTGGCAAGGAGGGAGTGTGGCCGACTATAGCGCGTTACGGTTGGTGAATGCCATGGTCATTGGCGAAACCTGCACGCTGCAGTTGAAGCAAAAGTGAATAGCGGTGCTCTGGGTACTTGGCACACCTGCCTCGGTGGGCACAGTGGCTGGCGCTTGGTACGGGATGCGCGAGATGGAACCGACAACGAACGACGGAGGACGGAGGAGAGAGAGCTCGTCCGAGTCGTTCGTTCTTTGTAGTGCGGGGGGAGGGCTTGATGGCTGATACGGAGCTGGACCTATTGCAGGCGTACCGCCTGATGCTTCTGGCGCGCACCATCGACGAGCGCGAGTGGATGTTGAATCGCCAGGGCAAGATCCCCTTTGTGGTCTCGTGCCAGGGACAGGAAGCCACCCAGGTGGGTATGGCCCTGGCGCTCCGCCCCGGCATAGACCATGTGCTGCCCTACTACCGGGACATTGGCCTGGTGCTGGCGCTGGGCATGACGTCCTACGAGCTGTTCCTGAACCTCTTTGCCAAGGACGACGATCCCAACTCGGGCGGCCGGCAGATGCCGAATCACTGGGCGCACAACGACTACAACATCTACTCCCACTCCAGCCCGGTCGCTACGCAGCTCCCCCACGCCGCTGGCGTGGCCCTGGCCAGTGTGCTGAAGGGCGAGGACGCGGTGACGCTGGTGACCTTTGGGGAGGGGGCGACGAGCAAAGGCGACTTTCACGAGGCGCTCAACTTTGCCGGTATCCACAGGCTGCCGGTGATTTTCGCCTGCGAGAACAACCGCTATGCCATCTCGGTGCCCCAGGTCAAGCAGATGGCCATTGACAACGTGGCCGACCGGGCAGTGGCCTATGGTTTCCCCGGCGAGATCGTGGACGGTCAGGATCTGCGGGCGGTACATGATGCCACCCGGCGGGCTGTGACGCGCGCCCGTGCCGGCGAAGGGCCAACCCTCCTGGAATTCAAGACCTACCGGCTGGTGCCACATACCTCGGACGACGACGACCGGCGCTACCGCGCCCGTGAGGAAGTGGCCGAGTGGAAGAAACGGGATCCCATCCTTCTATTCCGCAGCTTTTTGATGGAGCAGGACATGTGGGACGAGGAGCGTGACCAGGCGCTCCGCCAGGAGCTCTTTGACGCGGTGAGCCAGGCGCAGAAGGCGGCCGAAGCTGCGCCCGATCCGGAACCAGAGCAGGCGCTGGCGCACGTGTTCTTTGAAGAGGTAGGGGAGTAGACTGGTGGGAGTGCAGAATGTTGGGGTGAGTCTTGATTCCCCGATGCCCGACGGCTCACTTCCCCTGTACAGGAGAGACCAATGCCAGAGATGAGCTTGATCGAAGCCATCCGTGACGCGCTGGATACCGAGATGGGATTGGATGAGCGGGTGATCGTGTTGGGCGAGGACGTCGGCCTGCACGGTGGGGTGTTCCGCGCCACCGATGGTCTGCAGGCCAAGTATGGCGAGGCACGCGTGATTGACACGCCGCTGGCCGAGTTGGTGATCGCTGGCGTCGCCATCGGCGCGGCGGCCAACGGGCTATATCCGGTGGCAGAGATGCAGTTCGCAGATTTTGGGCATCCCGCCTTCGATCAGATCGTGTCGGATGCGGCGCGGTGGCGCTACCGCACCAAAGGCGCCCAGGGCATTCCCCTGGTGATCCGCATGCCCTATGGAGCGGGTATCCACGGCGCCCTGTACCACAGCCAAAGCGTGGAGGCGTTTTACGCCCACGTGCCAGGCCTGAGGGTGGTGACCCCCAGCACGCCCTACGACGCCAAGGGGCTCCTCATCGCTGCCATCCGCGATCCCGACCCGGTGATCTTTCTGGAGCACAAAAAGGCCTACCGCCTGATCCGCGGCGAGGTGCCGGCAGGCGATTACACGGTGCCCTTGGACGAGGCACGGGTCGTTCGGGAGGGTGGAGACCTGAGTGTGTTTGCCTACGGGCTGATGCTCCATCACTGCCTCGAAGCCGCCGAGGTGCTGGCCCAGGAGGGGGTGGATGCCGAGGTGGTGGATCTGCGTTCGCTGGCACCGCTGGACCGGGAGCGGATCCTGGGTTCGGCGCGCAAGACGGGCAAGGTGCTGATCGTGTATGAGGACAACAAGACGCTGGGCCTGGGCGCCGAGGTGGCAGCCCTGATCGCCGAGGAGGCTTTCGAGTGGTTGGATGCTCCCATCGCCCGCGTAGCCGCGCCTGATATACCGGCAATGCCCTACAACCACCCTCAGGAAACATGGGCGCTGCCGGACGTGGAGCGGATCACGGCGGCAATGCGCGATCTGGCCGCTTTCTGACGCGAGACGGAAGAGGAACGGCAGAAGGGAGACATCACATGGCGCTTGAGTTCAAGATGCCCCGGTTGGGGGAGAGTGTGGTCGAGGGGACCGTCGGCAAGTGGCTGAAGCAGGTGGGCGATCCAGTGCAAGAGTTCGAGCCCCTTCTGGAGGTGGTGACCGACAAGGTCGATACCGAGGTACCATCGCTAGTGACCGGTGTATTGCTGGAGATCCGTGCCCAGGAGGGGGAGACGGTCAAGGTGGGCGAGGTGATCGCCGTTCTCGGCGAGTCCGGTGAGGTACTCACCCCCGCGCCGTCCAAAGAACCCACAGCGACTGCTCAAACCACCCCGCCAGAACCCCAGGCAGAACCTCCAGTCGAGGGCAAGGGCCCGGGGAAGCGGCCTGTCGGCCGGGGCTACCTGACACCGGTGGTCGCCCGGATTGCGGCCGAGCACGACGTGGACCTGAACGAGGTGGAGGGCACGGGCCGGCACGGGCGCATTACCAAGAAGGACATTTTGCGCTACCTGGAGACCCGGGAGGCCGCGCCGCGGCCACCCGCACCACGGCCAACTCCAACCCCATCCCCGGCAGCCAAAGCCCCACCTCCCCCTCCCGAGGTGCCGGGATTGGACGCTGGCGACGTGGAAGTACCGCTGTCCAAGATGAGGCAGGCGATCGTGCGGCACATGCGCCAGTCAAAGGACACCGCTGCCCACGTGACCACCTTCTTTGAGGTGGACCTTGGCCGGGTCGTGGCATTCCGCAATGCCCACAAGGCCGGGTTCGCTGCCGAGGGCATCCGGCTGACCTACACACCCTTTTTCCTGGAAGCGATCGTGGCTGGACTGAAGGCCTATCCGATGCTAAATGCGGTACTGGCCGGAGACAGGATGATCTACAAACAAGCGGTCAACATCGGCATCGCTGTGGACCTGGGGGAGGATGGCCTGATCGTACCGGTGGTCAAGAACGCCGACGAGAAGAGCCTGCGTGGCCTTGCCCGGGCGGTGAGCGAACTGGCCGAGCGGGCGCGATCGCGGACACTGGCGCCCGACGATGTGCAGGGCGGAACCTTCAGCCTGACCAACCACGGCGTGATCGGCAGCCTGGCCGGCACGCCCATCATCCCCATGCCCCAGGTGGGTATCCTGGGCGTGGGGGCGATCCAGAAGAGACCGGTGGTGCTTGAGACTGAGCTGGGAGACATGATCGCCATCCGGCCCATGGCCTATCTGAGCCTCAGCTTTGACCACCGGGCTGTCGATGGGGCCACGGCGGACCGGTTTATGATGGCCGTCAAGGCGTATCTGGAGAACTATGGAGCGTGAGGAGAGGGACTGTGAGCACTGAAACAGTTTTTGACATCGTCATCATCGGTTCCGGTCCTGGTGGATATGTGGCGGCGATCCGGTCCGGGCAGTTGGGATTGAGGACGGCGATTGTGGAAAAAGCCGAACTGGGGGGCGTGTGCCTGAACGTGGGCTGTATCCCGGCCAAGACCCTGCTGCGGCATGCTGAGGTGCTGTCTACAGTGCGCGAAGCCGCCGAGTTCGGCGTGAGCACGGGGGCAGTGTCCTTCGATCTGTCCACCGCCATGGCGCGCAAGGAGAAGGTGGTCAAGACCTTGCGGCAGGGGGTGAGGGGCCTGTTGCGCAAGAGCAAAGTGGAGATTGTGCACGGCGCGGGGCGCGTCGCGGGTGCACCGATGCGCATCGAGGGGCCGGTTGGCAGCGTGGACGCCCTGGGCGAAGTGGCCGTCCAGCCGCCTGAGGGCCCAGAGATCACCCTCAGGGCGCGCAATATTGTGCTGGCGACAGGCTCGGTGCCGCGCCCTCTGCCGGGGCTGCCTTTTGACGAGGAGGTGATCCTGTCTACGACCGGGGCGTTGTCCCTACCGGAGGTGCCGCACCGTTTTGGCGTCATCGGCGCCGGGCCGGGGGGTGTGGAGTTTGCCTACGCTTATCGCGTGTTTGGTGCAGAGGAGGTGACCCTGATCGAGGCGTTGCCCCGGGTGCTACCCCGTGAAGACGCCGATATGAGTGCCTTGGTGCAAAAGAGCCTGGAACAACGGGGCATCCGGGTCGAGACCGGCGCCCGGGCCACGGACGTCATCCGGACTGAGGGAGGTGTCCGGTTCCAGCTCACAACCTCGGAGGGCGCGACAGAAACCGTGGAAGTCGACCGGCTACTGGTGTCCATCGGCATCCAGCCGCTAACGGAAGGGCTTGGATTGGAGGAGGCGGGCGTGATGCGCGATCCACGGGGGTTCATCGTGGTGGACGAGTACCTGCGCACCAGCGCTCCGGGCGTATATGCCATCGGGGATGTCACGCCCACGCCGCCCCTGGCCAATGTGGCCACGGCGGAGGGCATCGCAGCAGTGGAGCAGATCGCCGGGCTGCTTGTCGGGCCACTGAACTATGACAAGATGCCGCGTGGAACCTATTGCCACCCGGAGGTAGGAGCCGTGGGTTTGACGGAAGAGCAGGCCCGTGAGCAAGGCTACGACGTACGGGTGGGCAAGTTCCCTTTCCGCAACAACGGCCGCGCGCTACTGATGGGGCACACTGAGGGTGTGGCCAAGGTGGTCAGCGAGGGGCAGTACGGCGAGATCCTGGGGGTGCACATCTTTGGCATGGAGGCCACGACGATGCTGGGTGAGGCTGGAGTGGCCCTGGCATTCGAGTACACTGACGAGGAGCTGGGCGTGACCAGCCACGCCCACCCTACGCTGGCAGAGATCCTGCAGGAGGCGGCGCTGGCAGCGGCAGGCCAGGCCATCCACGCTTGAAATCATCAGGTCACGGACATCGTACCCCACCCGCGCGCTGATGTCACCGATGCTGCCCGGTGGGAAACCGGTCCCGGACTCGGTGAGCGTGGTTCTGCCCTGCGCTGTCCTGGCCCATCCTGCCCCCTCGTCCCTCACTCAAAAAAGTCGCGGTTCATCGCAAACCAGAAAATGATGAATCCCTGGATGGCCAGGCCGATGAATATGGGGATCAGCACGGGGAGCGGGACGCCGGAGGCGCCGGCGAGGGCAAAGAGCTCCCGGGAGGCGCTGAGCTGGATCACGGTCTGGACCAAATTGGCCAGGAGGCCGAGGCTGTTCAGGACAATGACGGCAATGCGGGCCCAGTTCTTGAGGTACCACAGTCCGAAAGCGATGGCCAGGTTGATGGCCGCTACAACCAGGGCAATCCCCACATAGATCCACATGGCGCCGGTGAACGTGTTCAGGTCGATGGGAAAGCCCGGGCCGGCCATCTCGAATGCCTCGGCCAACATCTGGCGCCCTGAGATGAGGAGCATGGCGATGGTGATGGCGCCCAGAATGCCAAAAAGCCCGCCGATGCCGGTCAGGACGGCGTAGGCGGTGACGCAACCGGGACGCCCTTGCGGCCGGGAAGCGCTGGCCCGGCGCGATCCCCTTCGCCTTCCCCGAGATCGCAGGTCCACCGCCTGAAGTCTCCCCAGTTTCCGCTGCGCCTCCCGGCCAACAGTCGAGTCGGCCGGGGCAAGCTCGTAGGCTATGCCGTATTCCTTGTACGCCCGATCCAGCTCACGCAGGAGAACGTTTGCATCACCTTGCAGCAAGTGGGCCTCGGCATTGTCGGGCTGTATCTTGAGGGCCCGCTGCAAGTACTTCAGGGCTTCTTCGGGCGCGTCCCCTGCGGGTGCACCCTCTTCGAGGTGGTAGCGCGCCAGCTCACAGAGAAGTGGCGGATCGTCTCCGGCGAGTTCGCCTGCCTGCTGGTACAGGTCACGTGCCTGCTCCATCTGTGCGCGGCCTCGATACAACGCGCCCAGGCCGGCGTAAGGCTGTGCGTTGTCGGGAGCGCCCTCGATGGCCCGTTCGTATGCGGCAATGGCCTGGTCGGTGCGTCCCAGTTGCGCGTACAAAGCCGCGGATCCAGCCAGCACTTGCGGGTCGTCGGGGGCTTCCACTCTGGCGCGGGCCAGGGCATCCTGGGCATGATCCATACGACGGTTCGCCACGAGGGCTTCGGCCAGTGCCAGGTGATAGTGAGCGCCTTCACGAAAGTCGCCCAGGGGATACCTGCAATGGGGGCAGATGGCTTGGTCGACATCCACGTATTCTCCGCAGCTTGGGCAAACGACGATCAAGGGCAGTCTACAGTGGGGGCAGGTCGATCCCGAGGATGGGATGTCCGCCTCGCAGCGCGGGCAACGGTCCTGTTCCTCAACCGGCGTTGGGGTTACTTGATCCAGCCACTCGAGGCCGGCCCGTGCATGGGCGTGCTCGGGATTGATGGCCAGCACATTCTCCAGGCAAATGCGCCGGTCATCCGTTGTTTCTACGACCTCACTGAGCCATAGCCAGCCCTGTTCGCTTCTCTCGTCAATCTCGACGACCTGCATCAGAAGCTGGCGCGCCTGCTCGCTGTGGCCGGCTTTGGCGGCAGCGATCCCTTGTTCCAGCAGTTGCTCTATCTGGGAAGCATTGGACATTGGGTCATCGGACTCCTCTTTGGCCCTGCTCGTCGGTCTCCGGTGAACTAGTATTCAGTGCGAAACTCGCTCGAGCCCCCGTCCTCGGGGGCGGATCCAGCCCTGAGGACGGGCCCGGGAGCAATTTCGCACCAGAAACGAGACTAGCGGCAGGCCACCACCTGGCCGGCCGGGTTGAAGCAGACCACCAGCTCGTAGCCCAGCTCGTCAAGGACCATGTTCTGCACCCAGTCGTCCAGCTCCACGTGGGTGGCAAAGGTGACATAGATGGTCTCGCCTGGCTGCACGGCGGTATTGTCATAGTACCACACACACGTCGGCGGGGCATCGCCTTTGGCCGAGTGGAATAGGGGGTACCATCCGTCTGGGATATACCGGTCGGACTGGTTGTAAAGGATGATCTCGATGGTGAAACGTTTGACAGGGTCTCTGTCGTTGTACGGCCCCTTACAGCCGTCGGGGTTGGTTGGCCGGCCCCAGGGCTCGGGCTCGATCTTGTTGATGGCGACTGTAAAGGGTGGCGGCTTGGGGGTGTCCGTGGGTACCGGTGTGTCCGTGGGCTGGGGCACCGAGGGTGGCCTGCGCGTGGGCTTGGGTGTGGGGATAGGCGTGTAGGTAGGATAGGGCGTGTACGTGGGTGGGCTGGTGGGGATGGGTGTGTAGGTGGGGTAGGGCGTGTACGTGGGTGGCAAGGTCGGGATTGGGGTATACGTGGGATACGGCGTGTAGGTCGGCGCGCTGGTGGGGATCGGTGTGTCGGTCGGGATCGGCGTGTAGGTGGGATAGGGTGTGTAGGTCGGCGCTGAGGTCACCGTAGGCGTGGAAGTGACCACGGCAATCTCGGGTTCAGGGGTGCCGCGCATCTGGATGAGAACGATGGCGCCGATGGCGATGGCCATGGCGGCCATGACAATGCCCAGCACGGCGGCCAACCAGCCCGGGAAGCCGCGTTTCTTGGGCGTCGCGCCCGCGACTGAAGCAGAGTGCATCGCACCTGGGACCGCTGCAGGCTGTACTGCACCTGGAACTGCTGCATACAGCGTGACGTCACTGGCCGGCACCTCGTTGGCCGTGCCATAGTCGGGGCGATTGCTGAAGACGAGCAACACGTCCCGGCCGAGCCCGATCACGTCCCCTGGCCGCAGCAGTGCCGGGCCGGCCAGCCGGACATCGTTGACCCAGGTGCCATTGGCGCTGCCCAGATCGGTCAGGACGTAGCTGTCGCTCTGGAGCGTGAAGCGGGCATGGTGACGGGAGATCATCGGATCGTCGATGACAATGTAGTTGTCGGGCTGGCGGCCGATAGTAAGGATGTGTCCGCGCAGGGGATACACAGTGCCCGCCTGGGGCCCTTTGCGGACGGTGAGCCACCAGGCTGTGCCGTATTCGGGTGCATGTGAACTCATGGCGCACTCCTTGCGTTGAGGCTGGAGGCACACGACATGTCCTGTCTCACAGAAGGCTGGAGATTGGGGGCAGGCGGCATCGCGTGTACTTTCTCTTGGCTCGCAGTCGCACAAGCTGGAAAACTATTATAGCGGGAGATCGCAAAATGGGCAAATCCGAGGGTGCGAGGTTCTGAGGCCTTGGAACAGCAATCCGGTTTGTCAGGGGTTCCTTGCCGGGACAGGGGCCTTTCCACGCACCCGGCCCACCAGCATAGCCAGGAAAAGATCGGTAGGGAATGAGAGGGTCTCTCCACCGGCTTCCGCAGCCTGGAGCGCCGCCTCGATCCGGCGCAGACCAGCGGCATAGGCCTCGTTGGTCAGCAAAGAAAGCTGGGAGCAAGCGTCTTTCTGGATAAATGGATCGTCCAGTACCGCGCGTCCCAGCTTGTTGTCGAGGATCTGCTCCACCAGTTGCCATTGCACCTGCTCAAAGCCTGCCGCGGCCATCCACTCCAGAATGGTGCCCCAGGAAGGGAAGCGCACCAGGTCAGTCTCGTACGTGCCCTCAAAGTAGTCATAGATGTACCACTGACCCAGGTCGGAACGGGGATCCATGCCGACCACCGCCAGCGCGCCGCCGGATCGAAGCAAGCGCTGCGCTTCCGTCACAAAGCGTCGCTGTTGCTGGAAGTGGTGGATGGCGTTGACGCAGAATACCAGGTCGAAGGAATCATCGGGAAAGGGCAGTTGGCCTGCCCTTCCGCGCGCTAGACGGAAGCCCCTGTCCCGTCGTTGAGCTTGCCCCAGCATGGCAGCGGACAGGTCCAGCCCGTACAACTGGCCCCTGGTGCCCTCCAAGCTCTCCAGCCAGTGACCGGTGCCGCAGCCCACTTCTAGAATCCGCTCGGCCCCCATGTCCCTGATCAGCTCCGACAGAGCGGAGGCTGGACCGGTCAAGCCTCCATGGACAAAGCGCCGGTCGTAGGAGGCGGCGATGCGGTCATAGTCGACCTGGGCCTGGGGCATGGCTGCACTCAACTCCATCATGTCATGGCGTCCGGGCAGCCGTCAATTGTTGCCGCTCCTCCGTCGAGAGGAAGGCGATGCTCAAGGCGTTGCGCTGGGCTTGGCGGATCTGTTGGGGAGTCAGGCCGGCAGCCGGTGCGGCTACCTCGTACTCGTGGGCCAGGTCGATGGCGCTGACGCCAGGATCATCGGTGTTAAGGGTGGCCAAGATGCCATGCTCCAGAAAGCGGCGTATGGGGTGGCTGGCATAGTTTGGCACAGTGCTGGTCTGCACGTTGCTGGTCAGGCACGACTCGACGCCGATCAGGTGCTCGGCCATATAATCCAGCAGGCTCGGGTCCTCCGGCGCGGTGACGGCGTGGCCGATGCGGCTGGCCCCCAGCTCGCGGATGGCTTGCCACACACTCTGCGGTCCGGCTGCCTCGCCTGCGTGGACTGTGATATGCCAGCCAGCGTCCCGGGCACGGCGAAAGTGCTCAACAAATAGCTCCCCCGGCCATTTGGCTTCATCGCCGGCCAGATCGATAGCGACCAAATGGTCGCGGCACTGGAGCAGGGCCTCCAGCTCCCGCCAGGCGGCGTCCACGCCATAGGTGCGGCTGATGATACCGATCAGGTTGACCTTGATGTTGCAGTCCTGGGCAGCCGCCTCGACGCCATCCACGACGGCTTCGACCACGCCAGCGGGATCCAGGCCATGGGGTTCGGCCATGAACCAGGGGCTGAACCGCAGCTCGACGTAGTCCATTTCCTCCCGCTTGGCGTCCTCCACGTTCTCATAGGCCACCCGGCGGCAGGCCTCATAGTCCACCAACACCCCGATCATCCACTCGAATTTGCCGATAAAGGCCATGACGCCCGGCAAGGAGGCTCCTTCGGACTCGGTGCTGATGAGTTGGACATACGGGCGCAACCCCTCCAGGTCCCACGCGGGCAGGGCCAGGTCGTGCTGCCGTCCCAGGTCCAGGATGGTCTGCAGGCGCACATTGCCATCGAGGTGGCGGTGCAGGTCCATAATTGGCAGTGTCTTGTCCATCATGATTCTTGGCTCCTGTCGTGAACGTGGGGGGAGATTGTACCACTGTTGGAATGAAAAGGCAAAGGTGTATGAAGCCATATGCCATGCGCTCTCATTTTCCTAGATTTGCACAGTAATATTTGACAAAATACGCACGATGTGGCATAATGGGAGAAGGTGAACGAATCTCATTACCTCCAAATGGAAAATGCTCCTGTGGCAAGCATCCTGGGGCGTGCCCCGAGCCACTCGAGGCGCCGCTCGAAGGATGTGTTTGATGGGCAGGACTTGTTTGGGGCTCAATGGGGAAAGGGGTGGAACATGACAGCTATGAAGGATGAGATCTGGGACACGCTAAAGAGTGTGCCCTACCCGGGCCACGACCAGGACATTGTGTCCGCCGGCCTTGTTCAGAGGGTAGCAGCCTGTGATGGTGTCGTCACCGTGGATCTGGGCATCGGCCAGCTGGAGCCGGACGTTCAGCAGGCGCTCGTGGCCTCGGTACAGGAGGCCCTGCAGCCGCTGCCCGAGTTGCGAACCCTGACCGTGGCAACAGCCAGGCCGATCGATGTCAGGCCCAGGCTGGTCCAGCGTTCCCAGCGGGCGCCGTCCCGTCCGGCGGGTGTGCGCCACGTGGTGGCCGTAGGCAGCGGCAAGGGTGGGGTCGGCAAGTCCACGATAGCTGCCAACCTGGCCGTAGCTCTGGCCCAACAAGGGCTCAGCGTGGGCCTGCTGGACGCGGATGCCTATGGTCCCAACGTACCGCGAATGATGGGTGTCGACCACCTACCTCGCGCCAGAGAGGGCAAGATCCGGCCGGCCAGGGCCTATGGTGTGTGGCTGGTGTCGATCGGGTTCATGGTCTCGACCGAGACGCCGTTGGTGTGGCGCGGGCCGATGACCGACAAGATGATACGCCAGTTCCTGGACGACGTAGCCTGGGGTGAACTGGATGTGTTGCTGGTGGATCTACCGCCGAGTACGGGCGATATCCCGCTCTCCCTGGTCAAGCACACGCTGGTGGACGGGGCAGTGGTCGTGGTCACGCCACAGGATGTGGCCTTGGACGATGCTCGCAAGGCGATTGGCATGTTTCAGAAACTGGACGTACCTGTGTTGGGCGTTGTGGAAAACATGAGCTACTTTGTGTGTGATGAGTGCCAGACGCGTCACCACTTGTTCGGCCAAGGGGGTGGGCAGCGCCTTGCCCGGGCGGCAGAAGTGCCATTCCTGGGCGAGGTGCCTCTGGAACCAGCAGTGCGTGCAGGGGGAGATCAAGGGCTTCCGGCTGCGGCGCAGCCCGACTCGGTGGCCGGTGATGCCTTTCGTGATTTGGCGGAGAGGCTGTGGTCGCAGTTGTTGGCTGGACATTAGAACTTGATAAGAAAGGCGACATCGGCTTCTACAACGCGCGAAGGGGCTTCCAGTTGGAGTATCTGAAGCGCTAAATACATTAAAAAGCGTAGAAATAGGTAGATTTCTGTAAACCCTTCCAGAAGGCTACCCCCTTCGTCCAGGCAACTTAAAACAATTTAGTTAGTAAAATTTGACTAAATCTCCGGTATGTGGTATCCTAGCGGCTATTAGAAAGGGTAGTTGGAGCCATGACGTACGGTTGGGAGTTTACGAATACGCCAGCGGGCAGGGTTCTAAAGGCCATTCAACTGCGCGGCAAAGCAAGCATTAAGGACGTGGCCGCCGACTTGGGCGTGACCGCGTCGGCGGTGCGGCTTCATCTGACGCAGCTCCAGGCACGGGGTGCCGTCCAGGTGGAGAAGGTGCGCGAGGGAGTTGGGCGGCCCTACTATGTCTATTCGGTGACGCCCGAGGCGCACAACCTATTCCACAAGGACTATGGGGATCTGGCCAGGCTCCTGCTGGAAGAAGTCCAGGAGACCCAGGGATCCGATGCCCTGCAGGGGGTTCTGCGGCGGGTCGGCGACCGGCTGGCCAAAGTCTATCAGGACCAGGTTTTGGGGCGGGAGTTGTCTGACCGGCTGGTGGCCTGGGCCGACTTGTTGGATCAGCGCGGTATCCCGGTCGAGATCGAAAAGACGGATGGGGGATTCGTGTTTCGGGAGTATGGGTGTCCCTACCACAACGTGGCGGTAGACAACCGCGCCGTGTGCGAGATGGAGCGACAGGTGATGGCCCGCCTTCTAGAGTCCGGGGTAAAGCTTACCCAATGTGTGCTGGATGGCCACCGGGGCTGCCAATTCACCATTACAAGCAGGAATCTACCGGTTGGAAGTGAAGAATAACTGGAGTGAAAACGGAGTTGGGAAGGAGCAAAGACCGATGGGTGCTGATCTGGTGATCAAGAATTTGCACGTAAATGTCGAAGGACAGGAGATCTTGAAGGGGCTGAACTTGGAAATCAGCCGCGGAGAGATCCACGCTATTATGGGGCCGAACGGCTCGGGCAAGAGCACGCTGGCCAATACGCTGATGGGTCATCCCGCCTACGAGGTGACGCAAGGTGAGATCTGGTTCAAAGGCCAGAATATCGTCGAGATGTCGCCCGACGAGCGGTCGCGGTTGGGGCTGTTCCTGGCCTTCCAATACCCCAGCGCCATTCCAGGGGTGAGCGTGGCCAACTTTTTGCGGACGGCCATCAACGCCCGCTACGAAAAGCCCGATCCGGCAGACAACGGCAACGGGACGTCCAGTGGGCGGACCCGCGGGATTTCGATGCGTGACTACCGCAACCTCCTCAAGGAAAAGATGGCTATGCTGCAGATGGATCCCAACTTTGCCCGCCGCTATCTGAATGACGGATTTTCCGGCGGCGAGAAAAAAAGGATGGAGATCCTGCAGATGGCCATGTTGCAGCCCGAAATCGCCATTCTGGACGAGACGGATTCGGGGCTGGACATCGATGCTTTGCGCATCGTGTCGGAAGGTGTCAACCAGTTGATGAACCCCAACCTGGGCGTGCTGGTCATCACCCACTACCAGCGCATACTCAACTACATCAACCCCGAGCACGTGCATATCCTGGTCGGGGGCCGCATTGTCATGTCCGGGGGGCCTGAACTGGCGCTTCAGTTGGAGGAGAAGGGGTACGACTGGGTGAAGGACAAGGTTAACTGACCAATCTCGAACTACGAATCCTGAAAGCTGGAAACTCGATTTTGGGATTCTTGGCAGGGGTGTGAAAATGTCTGAGAATGTAGTGTTGGGCGTGGACCTGGATGAGTACAAGTATGGGTTCCGTGACGATGAGAATTATGTTTTCAAGAGCCGAAAGGGCCTGAACCACGAGATCGTAGAGGAGATCTCGTGGATGAAAGGCGAGCCCGACTGGATGCGCGCCCTGCGGCACAAGGCGCTGGATATCTTTTACGCCAAGTCGGTGCCCACCTGGGGTGGTGACCTGTCCAAGCTGGACTATGATGACCTCTACTACTACATCAAGCCGGTGGAGGAGCAGGGACGCAGTTGGGATGAGGTGCCTGATGACATCAAGCGCACATTTGACCGGTTGGGCATCCCCGAGGCAGAGCGCAAGTTCCTGGCCGGCGCCGGCGCCCAGTACGAGTCAGAGGCGGTGTACCACAGTCTGAAGGAAGAGTGGGAACGCCAGGGCGTCGTCTTTTTGGACAGCGACAGCGGCCTGCGCGAGTACGAAGACGTCTACAAGGAGTATTTCGGCACCGTCGTACCGGCAGCGGACAACAAGTACGCCGCGCTGAACACCGCCGTGTGGAGTGGCGGCAGCTTTGTCTACATCCCGCCGGGTGTCAAAGTCGAGATCCCCTTGCAGGCCTATTTCCGCATCAACGCCCAGAATATGGGCCAATTCGAGCGGACGCTGATCATCGCCGACGAGGGTTCTCAGGTGCATTATGTCGAGGGTTGCACGGCGCCGACTTACAGCACCGACTCGTTTCACTCGGGCGTGATCGAGATCATCGTCAGAAAGGGTGCGCGCGTGCGCTACACGACCATCCAGAACTGGAGCCACAACGTCTACAATCTGGTGACCCAGCGGGCGCTGGCCTACGAGGACGCGACAATGGAGTGGGTGGACGGCAACCTGGGCAGCAAGCTGACCATGAAGTACCCGTCGGTCTATATGATGGGCAAGGGGGCCAGGGCCGAGATCCTGTCCATCGCTTTTGCCAATCGGAACCAGCACCAGGACGCCGGCGCCAAGGCGATCCACGGTGCGCCCTACACCACTTCCAGTATCACTTCCAAGTCGATCAGCAAGAGCGGAGGGCGGGCCGGCTATCGAGGCCTGGTGAAGGTCCACAAGGGCGCGCACGGTACCAAGAGCAATGTTGTCTGCGACGCCCTCATCCTAGACGAGGGCTCGCGCTCTGATACCTACCCGGTGATGGAGATCGACGAGGAGGATGCAGCCATCAGTCACGAGGCGACTGTCAGCAAGGTGAGCGACGAGCAGTTGTTCTACTTGCAGAGCCGGGGCATTTCAGAGGCGCAAGCGATGATGATGATCGTCAACGGCTTCATCGAGCCGATCGTCAAGGAACTGCCGATGGAGTACGCCGTGGAGATGAACCGCTTGATCCAGTTGGAGATGGAAGGTTCTGTGGGATAGATTGGTTAAGAGGTTGAGAACGTGGATAGAACGACAACTCTGGAACAGCAACGGAAACTGACCCTACCAGCTCAAGGCTTCACGCGCGAAGCCCTGGAGACGCTCTCGGCGGAACGCAACGAGCCCGGCTGGGTTTTGGAACAGCGTTATGAAGCCTGGTATCACTACGCGGAGATGGAATCGCCTTTCTGGAGGCGCACCGATATCAGCAAGCTGCAGTGGCAGGAGCTGATCCCGTATGCGCCTGCCCAGGCGCCTGTGGCCGATCTCAGGGCGGTACCGCCCAAGCTTCGCGAGGCCCTGGCCGTCTATGGCCAGCGGTCTGGATTGCTGGTCCAGCGGGACTCGGCCCGGGTCTACTTGGATCTGGCTGCGGAGGTGCGCACACAGGGGGTGGTATGGACGGACATGGACACGGCCGTGCGAGAGCATCCCGACCTGGTGAAAAAGTACTTCCAGAGAGAGGCCGTGCCGCTGACGACCGACAAGTACACGGCCCTTCATGGCGCGTTCTGGAGTGGGGGCACCTTTCTCTATGTGCCCAGGAACGTGAATGTCGAACTGCCCTTTGTGTCGGTCCTATGGCAAGAGATGCCCCAACTGGCGGTTTTCCCCCCGACGCTGTTGGTTGCTGAGGCCGGAAGCAGTGTGACGCTGGTTTCGGACCTGCTGTCGATGGGTTGTGATGCCTGCCCCGATACCTATCATGGAGGTGTCACCGAACTGTTTGTTGGCGCGGGTGCGCAGGTGCGCTACATCAACACCCAGGACCTTGGACGACAGGTCTACGATTTGCGCACTCAGACGGCACTGCTGGATCGCGATAGCCGCCTGGAATGGCTGACAGTCAACCTCGGTGGCCGGGTGAGCCGCTCGACGCAGCACAGTATCCTTCGCGGGCCGGGCGCTGAAGCCGTGGTCACTGGCTTGTACCTGCCCGATGGCCGACAACATATCGCCTTCAACACATTGCAGGACCATGTGGCCGGTAACTGTATGAGTGACCTGCTCTACCAGGGGGCGCTGCTGGGCAAGTCGCGGTCGGTGTACGAGGGGACGATCCGGGCCTGGCCGGGGGCGCAAAAGACCAATGCCTACCAGTCAAACCGCAATCTGCTGCTCTCCAAGAAGGCGCGGGCCGACTCGCTGCCCCGGTTGGAGATCGAGGCCAACGATCTGCGCTGCACCCATGGCGCCACCGTGAGCCAGGTGGACGAGGCCCAGGTATTCTACCTGATGAGTCGGGGCATTCCCCGCGATGATGCCCAGCGCCTCATCGTTGAAGGGTTCTTCCAGCCGTCGCTGGACCGCCTGCCCAAGAGCCTTGAAGGCCTGCGGGCCCGGCTGACAGAGGCGATTGCTCGGAAGCTGAGAGGGTAATGGATTGTTGAGTGGCACTGTTGATGTTGTCCGAGCCCATGTTACCAATCCCCACAGTACCAAACCCAAGTTTGAGGAGAGGGGAACCATGCTAGACGTTCAGATGATTCGAGCTGATTTTCCGGTGCTCCAGAGGCAGGTCCATGGCAAGCCGCTGGTCTACCTTGACAATGCAGCCACGTCACAGAAACCAGAGTCGGTCATCGAGTCGATGTCCGACTATTACCGGAACTATAACGCCAACATTCATCGTGGCGTCCACACGCTGGCCGAGGAGGCCACGGCAGCCTATGAGGGTGCCCGCCGGAAGGTGGGTCGTTTCATCAATGCCTACAGCCCGCGGGAGGTTGTTTTTGTGCGGAACACCACAGAGGCGATCAATCTGGTGGCTTGCTCCTGGGGTCAGGCGTTTGTTGGCGAGGGTGACGTCATCATCTTGACCGTGATGGAGCACCACTCGAACCTGGTTCCCTGGCAACTGCTGGCCCAAAAGACCGGTGCACAGCTAGAGTTCATTGGCCTGGATCCCGAGGGGCGGTTGATCCTCGACGATCTGGATCGTCTGCTGGACGAGTTTGGCGGCCGTGTCAAGTTGGTGGGCGTCAGTGGTATGTCCAACGTGCTTGGCACCATCAATCCGGTGCCCAAGATTGCCAAGAAGGTCCACGACGCTGGCGCGCTGTTTCTCGTGGATGGAGCGCAGAGTGTGCCCCACCTGCCGGTGGACGTGCAGGCTCTCGACGCCGACTTTCTCGCCTTCTCCGGCCACAAGATGTTGGGGCCCACCGGCATCGGCGTGCTGTGGGGCCGCAAGGAGATCTTGCAGATGATGCCCCCGTTCCAGGGTGGCGGCGACATGATCAAGAGCGTGCACCTGCGCGAAAGCGAGTGGAACGACATCCCTCACAAGTTTGAGGCTGGCACGCCCAACGTCGCGCACGCCATTGGCCTGGGGGCAGCGGTGGACTATCTCGGCGAGCTGGGGATGGCGAACGTCAAGGCCCACGAGCAGGCGATCGCCGCATATGCGCTGGAACGGCTGGCGACGGTACCCAACCTGCACATCTATGGGCCGCCGGCAGAGGAGAGAGGCGGGGTGGTCACATTCAACCTGATCAGAGACGGGGAGCTTTTGATCCACCCCCACGACCTGGCCAGCATCCTCGATCGGGAAGGGATTGCCATCAGGGCAGGGCACCACTGTGCCCAACCGCTGATGGAACACTATGGGGTGGCGGCCACAGCGCGGGCCAGTTTTTACGTGTACAATACCGAGGGTGAAGTGGACAGCCTGGTCGAGGCCCTGTTCACGGCGCAGAAGGTTTTTGGATTGATCTAGTATCACGCAGGTAGTGACCCATGCTCGACCTGATTGCCTTTGATGCCGATGACACGCTGTGGCACAGCGAGATACTGTACAGCGACGTACAGGAGAGATTCCAGGACCTTCTTTCTCCGTACGATCTGGACGGCCGTGCGCGGCGGGAGCTCTACGAGACCGAGATCCAGAACCTGCAATATTTTGGCTATGGTATCAAGGGGTTTGCCCTGTCGATGATAGAGACTGCCATCCGGATAAGCGATGGCCAGATCCAGGCATCAGAGATCCTGGAGATCGTCGACCTGGCCAAGGGAATGTTGAAAGCACAGGTTCGGCTCCTGGACCGTGTGCCGGAAGTGGTCGCCGAGCTTGCGGCATCCTACCCGCTCATGGTTGTCACCAAAGGGGATCTGGTCGACCAGGAGAGAAAAGTGGCCCAATCGGGCCTGGGCTCGTACTTTGCCCACGTCGAGATCACAAGCGACAAAAGCGAGGATTTTTACCGGGCGTTGCTTGCCAGGCACCATATCGCCCCTGAGCGCTTTTTGATGGTCGGCAACTCGCTGCGCTCCGACATCCTGCCTGTGATCGCCCTCGGGGCGCATGCCGTCCACATTCCCTATCACGTTACCTGGGCCCACGAGGCGGTGGGCGTCCCTGGAGGGAACACGCGGGAATACGTTGAGCTCGAGGATATTGGTCTGTTGCCCATGTTCGTCCAAAAGCTCTGCCAGGGGGATGGGAAAGAGGCAGGTGCCTCCTGAGATTGGTGCGAGGGCAGTGTCGTGGTTCCTTTCCCAGCCAACATATCTTCGTCACGGGAGGGGCAAGGCAGGGTCCATGCTTGAGGCAGGTGATTCGTGAAATACAAGTGGTTGCTTTTCGACATAGATGGGACCCTGTTCGACTATGATCGGGCCGAAGCTACAGCCCTCAAGAGAACGTTTGAACAGGCTGGGCAGCCGTTTGCGCCAGGATATGCCGAGGCGTATCGGCAGATCAACAGCCAGATCTGGTTGGAATTCGAGCAGGGCAGGATCTCCCAGAAGGCCCTCAGGATCCGAAGGTTCGAAGAACTTTTTGCCCTGCTGCAGCTTGACTTCGATCCACAAGCTTTCAGCGCCACGTACCTGGACCACCTGGCAGAGGGCACGTATCTTGTCGACGGGGCAGCGCAAGTGCTCAAAACACTACATGGCCAGGTTGGCCTGATGCTGATCACCAACGGTCTGCATGAGGTGCAAAGGCCCCGGTTGGCTCGATCTGCCATCGGTGGTTACTTTGCGGACATGGTGATTTCTGAAGAGGTGGGGGCTGCCAAACCCGATGCCAGGATCTTTGATGCTGCTTTTCAGAGGATGGGGCACCCGCGCAAGGCCGACGTATTGATGGTGGGCGACAACATGAGCTCGGACATCCAGGGTGGCAACGACTATGGGATCGACACCTGCTGGTTCAATCCTGAGGGCAACCCCCGCGAGCTGGACGTTGATAGTCGCTATGAGATTGCCGACCTGTGGGAGTTGGTGGACCTGCTGGGGGGAACTGGGGTGTAGACCATGAGCGGGAGAACGAGGGAGGTTGATGCCTACCTGGAGAGTCTGGAACTGGAGCGGTGCAAAGCCTTGACGAAAGTGCGCTCCCTGGTGCTCGATACGGTGCCTGGTGCAGTGGAGACAATGAAGTACCGGATGCCGACCTACGAGCACGAGGGCCGGGTTCTGTGCGCCTTTGCCTCGCAAAAGCGCTATATGAGTCTGTACATGGACACTGAGCTCGTGGACAAGCGCCGTGAGGAGCTGGCGGGTCTGGATGTCGGCAAGAGCTGCATCCGCTTCCGCAAGCTGGAGAAACTGCCCCTGGATACCGTGCGGACGATCCTGGAAGAGGCAGTGGAAAAACAGATGGCCGACAAGGCTGGGCAGGCCTGAAGGAGATCGGGTGTTGAAAGAGGTTACGGTATTCGAAGCTCATGCCAGCTATGTCCTGGGGTTGTTGTTCACCTGGGATAGCCAGACACTCGTCTCGGCTGGCATGGACAATGTGGTCAAGTTGTGGTCGGTTCCCGATTGGGAGTCGCTACGGACCTTTGAGGGCCATGCCAACAGTGTGAATAGCATCTCATTGTCGCCAGACGGAAAGATGCTGGCCACAGGCTCGACAGACAACACGGTCAAGCTGTGGTCCTTCCCGGACGGGGAGGTGCAGCACACGCTGCTGGATCGGAAAAAGGTAGTTGCCGCTGTGCAGATCTCGCCGGACGGCAAGTATGTGGGTGCCGGTTCGTATGGCGGCCGGGCGGTGGTATGGACGTTGGAGGGCCGCCAGGTTGCGGGCATCAAGGCCAGCAAAAGGAATCTGGCATCCGTGGCCTTCTCACCGGATGGCAAGTGGCTCGCCACAGCCGGGCTGGGGGACGACATTGCCCTCTGGTCGCTTCCCTCGGGAGGCCGGGTGGGCACGCTGTCCGGCCATGAGACGGCGGTTGGGTCACTGACCTTCATCGAGAATGGCCGGTACCTAGTCTCGTTGGGCTACGAGCAGACCATCAAGTTCTGGGATACGACGACCGGACAGGAGGCGCGCACTGTGCAGCCGAACGTACCCGGTGTGCGTGCGCTGGTCTTCTCGCCAGACGAAAGCACGGTAGCCCTCAGCATGGAGAGCCAGGTACAGCTCTGGTCGGTACAGGATTGGACCCTGCAGGCGGAGCTGCCCATCAGTACCAGAGCGGTCAGCGCGGTGGCCTTTTCGCCCGACGGGCGGTGGCTGGCGGCTGGCGCGGCGGATCGCAAGATCCGGGTCTGGGCGATTGGATAGACAGGGGAAGCTGGACATGGCAAAAACGTCGTTAGGCAAGAAACTGCGGATCCAGCCGCACCAGCGTATTCTGATTCTGAATGCCCCGCCAGGCTACACGGAAGCGCTTGGCACTCTACCGGAGGGGGTGGAGATGGCAGACGTGCCGAACGGGGCCTGCGTGCCGGAAGGAAGCTTTGACTTTGTGCATCTGTTTGTCAAAAACCTGGCCGAGTTGGAGCGACTCGGACCGGTGGCCATCGAAGCGGTCACGTACGACGGCCTGCTCTGGATGTCCTATCCCAAGCAGAGTTCAAGGGTTGAAACGGATCTGACCCGGGACAAAGGGTGGGACGTGATGGCCCAGGCCGGTCTGAGGCCGGTAACGCAGGTTGCGGTCGATGATACTTGGTCGGCGCTCCGGTTCCGGCCGGAGGCGCTGGTGGGAAAAAAGTCAGGGATGAGGTGATTAGGTGGCAAACTTGAACGAGAAAGAGATGGCGACATTGGGAGGCGGCTGCTTCTGGTGCTTGGAAGCGGTCTACGAGCAGTTGCAGGGAGTGGAAAAGGTCGAGTCAGGCTACTCGGGCGGCGCGGTAAAGAACCCGTCCTACGAGTTGGTGTGCACAGGAACGACGGGCCATGCCGAGGTAGTGCAGATCACATTTGATCCCGAGGTGATCACCTTCAAGGAACTCCTGGGAGTCTTTTTCACCATCCACGACCCGACCACGCTCAACCGCCAGGGGGCTGACGTGGGCACTCAGTACCGCTCGGTGATTTTTTACCATGGCGACGAGCAGCGAGTAGTAGCTGAGGAGGTCATCCGCGAGATCGAGGCCGCCGGGATCTGGGATAGGCCCATTGTAACGGAGGTGACACCGTTTGAGGTCTTTTATAAGGCAGAGGACTATCACCAGGAGTATTTTCGTCGCAACCCTGGCCAGTCGTACTGCCGGGTGGTGATCGCGCCCAAGGTCGCCAAGTTCCGAAAAGAACATATGGCCAGGTTGAAAGCGCAGTAAGGGTGGAAGGGCACGGAGGATACAGGACAGGGGATGGTTCTGGAAGTGACCATCGCCTGTACGGATCGCCCTGGATTCACAAGCCAGGTGGCCGGAACCTAGCACCTTTGGAAAGAGACAGTAGAGATGGACGATTTCTATCGGGAAGAGATCCTAGAACATTACACACATCCGCATAACTATGGCACACTGGAAGAGCCCGACATCACCCACGAGGAAAACAATCCGCTGTGTGGTGACCAGGTGCGATTCGACATCCAGTTGGATGGCGACGGGCAAACAGTGAAGGATGTGCGTTTCTCGGGAGTGGGCTGTGCCATCAGCAAGGCCTCTGCCTCGATGCTCAGCGACCTGATCCTGGGCAAGACACTGGAGGAGATCAAGGAGCTGACCAGCGAGGACGTGCTGGACGAGCTGGGGATCGAACTGGGGCCGGTGCGGCTCAAGTGCGCGCTGCTTCCCCTGAAGGTGGTCAAGGTGGGGGCCTACGGGCTGGATAGCTGGCAGGAAGAAGATCAAGCCAAAGACGGGGAATGGTAGAGCCCAAGGAGGAAGAAATGGCATTTGTGAAGGCAGCAAAGGTGGGGGACATCCCTCCGGGCCGCGTCAAGGTCGTGGAGGTTGGGGACGAGGATGTGGCCCTCTGCAATGTGGACGGCGAGTTCTATGCGCTAGCAAACGTGTGCACGCACGACGACGGGCCGTTGGGCGAGGGATATCTGCTGGGCGACGAGATTGAGTGTCCGCGCCATGGGGCCCGTTTCGACGTGCGGACCGGCGAGGTCAAGGTCCTGCCGGCTATTGTCCCCGTCCCGACGTTTGACGTCAAGGTGGAAGGGGACGACGTATACGTGGACGTGGACTAGGCAGGGACCCAGATCGGTTTGGCCTATCCTGTGTTGTCCTGATGTAAAAAGACACCAGGTCAAACGCGCAATACGGCTGCTGGAGTGTGAAGTATGGCGAACAAGAAGGAAATTCTGGAAGCGCTCAAGAACGTGGATGACCCCGAGGTGGGCATGAACATCGTCGACATGGGGCTCATCTATGGGGTGGATTGGGAAGAGGAGAAGGGGCAGGTGCACATCGATATGACGCTGACCAGCCCCGGCTGCCCGTTGGGGCCAGAGATCATCCGCGACATCAAGCGCGAGTTGCGCGCACTGGAAGATATCCAGGGTGTGGACGTAGACCTGGTGTGGAACCCGCTGTGGCATCCATCCATGATGAGCGACTATGCCAAGGATGAGTTGGGCTACGACGACGAGTTCGGCATGACCTACTACTAGCGGGCGTCCATGGTAGAGTTTTGCAGCGAGTGGATGGGCTATGTTGCGTGAGGAGGAGGGACTGAGATGAGTCAATCGGTTTTCGATCCTTTTGGCGCCCGGACCAAGCTGGAGACAGCGTCCGGGCCGGTAGTCATCTACCGGTTGGGGCGGCTGGCTGAGCTGGCATTGGCGGACCTGGACCTTTTGCCCTATGCCATCCGCGTGTGGCTGGAAGGGCTCTTGCGGCAGGTCACTGGGCGCGAGATCACCGAGGAACACGTCAGGCGATTGGCGGCCTGGGATGCCGCATCCCCCGGTTCGGCTGAACTACCTTTCAAGCCGGCCCGGGTGGTCCTGCAGGATTTCACGGGTGTGCCGGCGGTTGTCGATCTGGCGGCGCTTCGCTCGGCCATGCACCGCCTGGGCGGGGATCCTGACCGTATCAATCCCCAGGTGCCGGTGGATTTGGTGATCGACCATTCGGTGCAGGTCGACATGTTCGGCAGCAACGCGGCGCTCTACTACAACGCGGAGCGCGAGTTCGAGCGCAACCGGGAGCGATACGAGTTCCTGCACTGGGCCCAGAACGCATTCGAGAACTTTCGGGTTGTGCCGCCGGCTACAGGTATCGTGCACCAGGTGAACCTGGAATACCTGGCAACAGTAGTAGCCAGGCGACAGGAGCTGGATGGGGGATGGGTGGCCTATCCCGACACGTTGGTGGGCACCGATTCGCACACGACCATGATCAACGGCCTGGGCGTGATGGGCTGGGGCGTGGGCGGTATCGAAGCCGAGGCGGCCATGCTGGGCGAGCCCACTACCATGTTGCCGCCAGAGGTGGTAGGCTTTGAAATGGTGGGCGAGCTGCCTGAGGGGGCGACTGCCACCGATTTGGTGCTGACCGCCACCCAGATGCTGCGCCAGAAGGGCGTAGTGGGCAAGTTCGTCGAGTATTTTGGTCCAGGTGTGAGCCGCTTGAGCCTGCCCGACCGGGCAACCCTGGCAAACATGTCGCCAGAGTACGGCGCCACCATGGGCTTTTTCCCTGTAGACAAAGAGACACTCCGCTATTTGCGTCACACGGGACGTCCCGCCGACCTGGTGGATCTGGTAGAGCGTTACACCAAGGCACAGGGACTCTTTCGAACGGACGACGCACCGGTGCCGACCTACTCTGGTACACTGAGACTGGATCTGAGCACGGTGGAGCCGAGCCTGGCCGGCCCCAAACGGCCCCAGGACCGGATCCCCTTGCGCGAAATGAAGCCTGCATTCCAGAAGGTGTTGCGAGAGCCTGTCACCCGGGGTGGTTTTGCCCTGGACGAGACAGCCGCCGGGCATTCTGTGCCCGTGGACCTACCTGCAGGCACGGGAGCCAACGCACCGCGCATAGGGCACGGAGCCGTGGTCATCGCCGCCATCACCAGTTGCACCAACACGTCTAATCCTTCGGTGATGTTGGGTGCGGGTCTGCTGGCCAAAAACGCCGTGGAGAGGGGATTGGCAGTCGCACCCTACGTCAAGACCAGCTTGGCCCCTGGGTCGACAGTGGTGACCCGTTACCTGGAAGCGGCTGGGCTTACGCCCTACCTCGACCAGTTGGGTTTCAACCTTGTGGGCTACGGATGCACCACGTGCATCGGCAATAGCGGCCCCCTCCCTGAGGACATAGCCCGCGCAGTGGAGGAGGGCGATCTGGTGGCGGCGGCAGTGCTCTCTGGCAACCGCAACTTTGAGGGTCGCATCAACCCCCACGTCCGGGCCAACTACCTGGCCTCACCGCCCCTGGTGGTGGCCTATGCTCTGGCCGGGCGGGTGGATGTGGACTTCCTCAACGAGCCGCTGGGCCACGACAGCCAGGGGCAACCGGTATACCTGCGGGACATCTGGCCCAGCCAGGCCGATATTCAGCGGGCAGTGGCGTCCGCCCTGGACCCGCAGATGTTCGAGGAGCAGTACGCCGACGTGTTCAGCGGCAACGAGACCTGGAATGCGATTCCCGCTGCGGGCGCGGCGGAATTGTATGCCTGGGACCCCGAGTCGACCTATATCCGGCAGCCACCCTTCTGGGCCGACCTGACGCCCGACGTGCCGCCAGTAGAGGACATCCTTGGCGCGCGAGTGCTGGTTTTGCTGGGCGATTCTGTGACGACAGATCACATTTCACCGGCGGGCAGCATAGCCGCAGACAGTCCGGCGGGCCGGTATCTGATCGGACGGGGAGTAGGGCGTCGCGATTTCAATTCGTACGGGTCCAGGCGCGGGAACCATGAGGTGATGATGCGCGGCACGTTCGCCAACATCCGCCTGAAAAACCGATTGCTGCCAGGCACAGAGGGCGGCGTCACAGTGCACTTGCCCAGCGGTGAGGAATTGAGCATCTACGACGCGGCCATGCGTTACCAGGGAGAGGAAACGCCCCTGGTGGTGTTGGGCGGGCAGCAGTACGGCACGGGTAGTTCCCGCGACTGGGCGGCCAAGGGTGTGTACCTGCAGGGGATCAAGGCGGTGCTCGCAGAGAGCTACGAGCGCATCCACCGTAGCAACTTGGTGGGAATGGGTGTACTGCCCCTGCAGTTCAAGGAGGCGGAAAATGTCGAAGGCTTGGGCTTGACAGGCCACGAGGTATTCGACATAACAGGTATAGCCGGTGAACTACGGCCCCTTCAGGAGGTGACGGTGCGCGCCCAACGGGCGGATGGCACTGCGGTGACTTTCGCAGTCGTCGCCCGGTTGGATACACCGGTAGAAATAGACTATTACCGCAACGGGGGCGTGTTGCACACGATCCTGCGGCGGATGGTCCGGCGGTAGGAGGATAGTTTGCAATGGACGCCAAATTTGACATCACCATCGTAGGCGCCGGCATCGTGGGGCTCGCCACGGCCATGGCCTTGCTCAAGCAGCGACCTG
>Ga0180438_10000699_pt1 | contig 62183 bp, 58 predicted proteins | sample SS_ome_12_FD_132455 | JGI IMG/M metagenome (GOLD analysis project Ga0180438, IMG submission 132455) | Hypersaline lake sediment archaeal communities from the Salton Sea, California, USA - SS_3_D_2 metaG | ecosystem: Environmental > Aquatic > Non-marine Saline and Alkaline > Hypersaline >... | reverse complement strand
GTGACATGAAAGTGGGTGGAATCCCACTTGAATGCGCTGACAGCCGACGGCTGCTAGCGCACAGGGAAATGGGTCCGTGGGAGGGGCGCACAGTGCTGCGCACGGGTCGCCGAGCGAAGGATCTCATTTACCAAAGCGATAGTCAGCTCAAGTCACGAAGTGCCAAAAGCGCAAAAACGAAGTTTTTTGCGCCTAAATGCCACTACCTAAGAGGGGATTTTTTCAACAACACCTAGAGCAGGCTCATTTCTTTGAAGAACACCAGATAGGGCTTTCATATTAGTCTGCCTCTGCTCATTTGTTGGGCCTAAGTTAGACCCCATCAATTTAGATCCTATAGAAGCATAGAAACCCCTTACTTTCTTCGATAAGGCAATCACACCGCTCTCAATGTCCAAGTGAAATCTCTGATTAAATCTTGGGGCTGCCAGATCCTCTGCAAGCTTTTGAAAACCGATCACTTGCCTATTTAATTGTATATTACCTGCCGTTATTATTTTTCTCTTATACTTGTTTAAAGAATTTATAATCAACATTATAAATAAATTATCAATTAACACAAAAAATTAAATTAAATATTTAATTAAATTCTAACGACTTAGATATATAAGAAACTAAAGATGTTTGAGATAAGCGCTGCCCAAGGGAAATGCCTTCTCATCAACCGGCTTCTCCGCTCGCTTAGCAGCAAACTGGTCGATCATTTTTAGAGCTAGAACCTTTCCAAGCTGTACCCCTTCTTGGTCAAACGAGTTGATGTCCCAGATAAATCCCTGAAACGCCACCTTATGCTCATAATAAGCTAGGATTGCCCCTAAGATGAAGGGGTCGAGTCGATGCGCAAGGAGAAGGCGGCTGGGCCGGTTCCCCTTAAATGTCTTGTTCGGATTGTCACTCTCTTTGCCGGTCGCTAAGCCGATCATCTGAGCAAGTAGATTGGAGAGGAGTTTCTCTTGAGAAACCGTTCCTTCATAGTTGATATCTTGCTGATATTGGTTTTCAACAAAGCCGATGAACTCAAGGGGAACAACTGTTGTCCCTTGATGGATCAGCTGATAAAATGAGTGTTGCCCATTCGTTCCAGGCTCTCCCCAGATGATTGGTCCGGTCTCAAAATCAACAAAGTTGCCCTCTTTATCAATCTGTTTTCCATTCGATTCCATATCAAGCTGCTGCAAATGTGCTGGAAAGCGCGAGAGTGACTGAGCATAAGGAATGATCCCACACGTCGCGTGGTTTAAGAAGTTCCGATTCCAGATTCCAAGAAGCGCTGACAGTAAAGGTAAGTTCTCTTCTACATTTGGGTTTTTGGCGAGCTTGTCCATAGCAGACGCCCCGCGGAGAAAATCGAGAAACCGATCCATTCCAAAGGCAAAAGCTAGTGTCACTCCACCTACCATCGAGGTGACCGAATAACGCCCACCTACGTAATCCCAGATATAGAACGATTGAAGATAACGGCTTGGATCGTCCATAGGACTCCCCTTTCCCGTGACAGCGACGAGGTGGTTTTTAGGGTCAAGCCCTGCTTTTTTAAGCCGATCGCAAACCAGTGCCTCATTGGTCAATGTTTCAAGGGTTGTTCCTGATTTTGAGACAATCACGAACAGAGTCTTTGATAGGTCCACATTTCCTAGAACATCAGCCGCATCATCTGGATCAACATTGGAGATAAAATGAACGTGACGCCCTTTTTTCTGATACCCCTTCAGACCTAAATAGATGGCTCTAGGGCCAAGGTCTGATCCACCGATGCCAACTTGAACTAGATGGGTAAAGCGCTCTTCATTCTCTCCTAAGAATTTTTTAAGCTTTTCACACTCTTCATAAGCCAAATCGGTCGCTTTTGAAGCTGCCTCTAGGGTTTCTCGCTTATCGAAAAAATCGCGCATTGCCGTATGCAAAACAGATCGATTCTCACTTTCACACCCTTCGATCTTATTGAGCTTTTCGCCTGCTTGCATCGACTCCATCTTCTCGATGACACCCGCCTCTTGAGCCAGCTCTTTAAGCGCCTCAAGTACCGATTCATCCACTCGCTCGGTCGCATAAAAAAGCTTGAGTCCAAGAGCCTCTGCAACCATCCCATCAATGCGTTTTGGAGTGAGAGCGCCCTTACATGAAAGATCAATTGGGTCCTTGCTAAGCTCTATCAATTTTTCATAAGCAGCAAGTTGTGTGAACTGGGTCATAAGCCTTACCTCTTTATCCCCCTAAGATGACATAAGTGATTGCAACTGACAAGTTTTTTCATCAGATCCCGTCCCTCTTTTATCGAATTCTACTTGTTTTTAATCCCTAGGATCGGCTATGTTGTTAGTTTATTTCGGAGTATAGCGCAGTTTGGCTAGCGCAACTGCTTTGGGAGCAGTGGGTCGGGGGTTCAAATCCCTCTACTCCGAAATTTTCAGATATTCCTCAAAAGAGACTGTTTGGAAAGAGCCAATATCTCCCCCCATCGTCACAATTTCTCCACCAGCAGCTTCAAAACCACAGAGCATTCGCTCTCCCGTTTCACTCATTGTTTCTGGATCGATGATTAAGTGATCGATCCCATCCCAAAAATCATTGAGCATCTCCTCAGGAATGCAATGAAAGGAAAGACCTTTATCGGCGAGTGCTTTTAGTAAGGGTATATACTTTTCTGATTTGAACAGATGATCAGCGGGTAGACTTACTCCGATGGGACCATCAGAAGGGATAATAGGGAGTAAATGGTTCGAAAAAAAGAATTGAAAGTGAGCAAAACGCCGGGCGCAGAAAAGAAGCACTCTTTCAGCAAGATGATCATCTGCGACATCGATATGAAGATAAGGGATAGCATCCTCTGGAAGAAGGGCTGCTAGCCGGTGAAGATAGTCAGACAGTAGGTTGGTGCAATACAGCTCAAAGAGATGCGGCGCTTGTTTAACCCGGTAATGGTCCAAAAACTCTTGGTAACCAATCTCAAGGCGCTCTGATGGCTGAAAAAACTCTTTAAATGTTGAGCGATATGTCCCCAAAATAACTTTAGCTCCAGTGGAAAGTTTTTTGCCGTACTCTTCCACTGAGAGCTGATAAGCTGCAAAAGCCCCTTCGCAAAATGGGGAAAAAGGAGTCTTTTCCCAGCCGAAATCAAACTCCCAAAAATCGGGTACTTCTGCCTGTTCTTCCCACTCTAAACAGCTCGATAGGCTTGCATCGAGACGAATTATGTTGATACTTTGTTGCATTGGATGTAGTAGATCTCTCTCCCCTTTTCTCTCCATAAATTTTCAAACCAAGAACTCCCGTATCCTTCCCAAGAAGAGGTATAGTAAGGTTCTTTGAAAGCAAACTCCCAGTTTTTTGCTCTACCCATTTCCTCAATCACTCGAGCGCTATAGGGAGCATCATCGGTCACAAATGTAAACGTTCCATCTGCGCGCACCACACGAGAAAACTGCTCCACAAAAGGAGCTTGAATCAGCCTGTGCTTTGCATGTCTTTCTTTGGGCCACGGGTCGGGGAAATTTACATAGATTTCTTGAGCAATCTCGCCTGGGAGGTAAAACTGTGTAAACTCTTCAGCTTGTCCACAGACGATCAAAAGATTTTTGAGATCCATGTTCTCCCGTTTTGACCAGATTTTTCGCACCCGCTCAAACTGCTTTTCGACAGCTACCCACTTTTGGTCTGGATTGGAGCGAGCTTTTTCAATGATCCAATCTCCATTTCCAGAGCAATATTCGATGTGTAAAGGTTTTTCCAAAGAAAAAATACCTTCATCTTCCCACTCATGATGCCTGTCATAGTGCTGAGGGACAATCAGAACCCCCTTATGCAAAGCAGGGCGCCTTTCTGCCCAAGTAAATGGAAATTTTAGATCTTTTGGTTTCATAAGGGATCTAGTATAGCCTCTAGGAAGAATTTGTTGAAGTATTTCTCTCCAAGTTGTTATACACGTGTAAACCCAATAATTAGGAAGAGGATTGTCATGCAGCTAGTCCGTTTAACCCACAAGAAGCTTATATGCTTTTTGACCCTTCTCATACTCAGTAGCGCACCCTCGCTACCTGCGTTTGATTCATTCGATACCCCCTCATACGAGCTGGCTGAAGACGATGACTTTCTGATGCTAGAAGGTGAACTCGATGACCTTCTTGAAGAAGAGTACTCGTATTCACCTCAGAACTCTTCCCAGGATGCTTTTAAAGAACCATATTACGAACCGTTTGAGGAAGAAATTGCTGAGCCAAGCCCTCTTGAGCCAGCACAAAAAAGCACCCATCTCATTCGAGACTCTTTAGACCGAGTCACTCTAGAAAGTGAAGAAGCTGATCTCCTCTCCTTTCCTGTTGAATTTGACCAGATCATCGGGGAAGACGAAGAAACCTCCCTCGCCTCTATCCCTCAGATCGATTCAGCTGTAGAAAAAACAGCCGAAGCAGTGCGCAAAATAGAGATCAACCTTCGTCAAGTTTTTGCAAGTTCACCCATCATCTATGGCCTGCTCCTTTTTCTTTCTGTTCTATCCGTGTGCGTTTGGCTCTACAGCGTTCTCACCATCCGCTCCCTTGAATTTTTGCCCCCCAAATTGATCAAAGACCTTCGTACAAAACTTGTCAGCAACCAGTTCGATGAGGCACTCGACATCTGTGTGAAGCAAAAACACTTCTTTTGCAGAATGCTCGCTTCAGGAATCCTTTCTCGCAAATATGGCCTTCATTCGATGGTCGATACGATGAAGTCCGAAGGTAAACGGAGCACAATCGGCTTCTGGCAAAGGATCAGCATCCTCAATGAAATTGCAATCATCGCCCCTATGATTGGGCTGCTAGGAACCGTGCTAGGTATGTTTTACGCCTTTTATGACCTCAACCGCTCCATTGAAAGCGTCTCCATCCTTTTTGATGGCCTGGGAATCTCCGTCGGCACCACTGTAGCTGGTCTTATCGTCGCCATCTTAGCAATGATCTTACACTCCATGGCGAAATATCGGCTCGTAAGAATCCTAGCAAATGTCGAGAACGAAGCCCAAACCTTTGCTGCCCTCATTGACTCTAGAGGCTCTTCCTCTTACCTCGGAAAATAAGGATAGGCAAATGGATTCCATGATACCAGATGAAGAGCTCAAAGCTAGAAGAAGCCTCAATCTAGCCCCTATGGTGGACTTTCTCTTCCTTATCCTCGCCGTCTTTGCCATTATGGCCGTCACGCGCACAGCTCTGTATGACAGTGAAGTCAACCTAGTGAAGATGGACACCCAGGCCCCTCCCCCTTCTATGGCTGAGTCAACTCCTGGATACACCCTTCTCCTAAGCGTCAGCGATAGCGGTGAATATAAATGGGTGACCGAATTCAATGAATTTCATCTAGACGGAGTCGATGCTGTCAAACATGAGCTTTTGCGCCAAGAGCAGCTAGGCCTCCTTCCAGAGGACAAATCAAAGACCAAGGTACTCCTCCACATAGATAAAGACGCGAATTGGGAATCTGTTGCCCAAATTATTTTTGCCATCAAAGAGACTGGCTACCAGATCAGCCCCGTTTACTGCCCCGAATAGCCGCTCCCAAGCCCGCTTGAACTGACTATCGCTTCGGCAAATGATCCTACGCTCAGCGGTCCGTCTGTAACACTATCCCACTTCAGAAAGCCCCATTTTCTATTGCGCTAGCAGCCCATCGGCCGGCAGCGGGTGACAGCGCATTCGAGCTTTGCTTCACCACTCTCATGTCACTTCCGAAACCTATCGTCCATTACTCCGAATAATCTTCTATTGACCAAAACAAAAAAACAGAATAAACTTAGGGTTTGTTTACGCCCAGATGGTGAAATTGGTAGACACGCCAGATTTAGGTTCTGGTGCCGCGAGGTGTGTAGGTTCGAGTCCTATTCTGGGCAAAAAAAGGCACCCTCACGTAAGTGAGGGTGCCAAATCGTTTCTAGCTAAGCAACAGAATTACTTCTTATTTAGTTCGTTGATCTCGTTAAGATTTCTTTCGATTTCGGATTTTAAGATGAAGAATTCAGACGCAAATTTCGTTTTCTCTTCCAAGTCTTTCGTCGATATGAATTTCCCTTGCATTTCAGTAAGTTCGTTCTGAATACGAGCATTATGAGCTTCAAGCTCTTGTACTCTCTTAAGTCGCTCTTCGTTTCTAAGATAGATTTTAAGAATCTCACCAGTGTTTCGAGCAATGATCACTTTTCTGTGTTCAACATCCGCTAAAATAGCTAAAGGGTCAGTGCACCCAGCAATTTCGCTTTCTCTTTGAACAATTTCTCTTTGGAGATGATCGTTTTCTTCTTGAAGTTCGCGAACACGCTGAACAGAACTTCCTTGAAGATTGAGTCTCTCATGTCCATCATAAAATTGAGCACGCTCAATTCCAGATATAGATTTTTGCTCTTGAGATAGCGTAAATTTCACTTCTGCTTGAGAAGCTTTCTTCCCTTCTTCTTTAATAACGGGAGTTTTAATTTGCACTTTTGGGGCTCCCGCTTTCGCGTTTTTCCCCTGATTTTGGATTACACGTGCAGACATAAATTTTTCCTCCTAATTCGATGGTCCACCATTTAGAGAGCTTTCTATTGGAGATAGCAAGCTCCCTTGGGTAAAAATTCCAGCCAATCGTTTCATGATACGAATTGGACTATTCCTTACCTATATTCTTATTCTAAGTAATAAAAATTAAATTTGTCAAATTATAGTTTAATAATTTTATCTAATACAACTTTTAGTTATTTACATTTCAGAATTTCAAAAAACTAACAAAATAATCAAAATATCGAATATTATCAGACGTAAACAAACAAGTGAACTCAATACCCCAAATTTTTGGTCATAAAAACACTAAGCTGTTATAATTGGTTTCAATAACTATCTAGGAGTAAGACATGAAGAAGATTCTTTACAGTTTCTTGATAATACTAATATCCGGGTTCGCTCCCCTTTCTGCCGCGGGCCTCAGAAGTCCTAGAGCAACTGAGCAAGTAGAACCTGTCGTCATTCTTGGAGGCGGCATTGGAGCTCTAACCTCCGCTATCTATTTACAAAGAGCTGGAATCCAAACCACTGTCATTGAAGGCCCTACCCCTGGTGGTGCCATCACCCAATCTCCAAATGTTCAAAATTGGCCAGGAGAGAACGAAATTGATGGTTTTACTCTTGCTGAGAACATAAAACAACAAGCCATGTCCAATGGAGCAACCATCCTCTCCCAAGAGGCCATCGAAGTCGACCTCAAAAACCGGCCATTCACAATCAAAACTCGAGATGTCGATGCTCCTGAGAAGCAATACACGTTCAAATCAAAAGCTGTTATTGTAGCTTTAGGCTCTAAGCCAAAACTACTTGGCGTTCCAGGAGAATCCGGAGACAAAGGCTACTGGACAAAAGGTGTCTATAGCTGCGCTGTCTGTGATGGATCTCTCTACAAAGGAAAAACCGTTGCGGTGATTGGAGGTGGAGATGCAGCCATTATTGAGGCCGATTATCTCTCTAAAATCGCCGGGAAAGTCTATATCGTTCTCCGGTCAGATAAGTTTAGAACCGTTGAGACAAAAAGAAAAAATCAGCTAGTAAACAGACCGAACGTCGAAGTGATCTACAACACAAAAGTAGGCGAGATCCAAGGAGATGGACATAAAGTTAGCCACCTCCAGCTTTCTACAGATAAAGACCTTCCCGTCGATGGCGTTTTTATAGCCATTGGAGCCAACCCTAATACCTCTCTCTTCAACACACAGATCGATCTTGATGCGAATAACTACGTCCGATTAGTCGATGGGCAACAAACATCTGTCCCAGGAGTCTATGCTATTGGAGATGTCGCCGATCCCTATTATAAGCAAGCCGTTTCTGCAGCTGGTGATGGAGCCAAGGCAGCCCTCCAAGTGGAGCACTATCTAGCCTCTCACTCCGCACAAGACAACCTAAGGCAAATCCCTCATGTAACTGCAGTAAAGACGGCTAACAAAAGTTCTGGCAAACCAGTTGTTGAAGTGACGAGTAAAGATGAGTTTTATGCAGCCATTAAAGGAAACCACTCCACTCCGGTTGTCGTCGACTTCTACTCTCCCTACTGTGGACCTTGTCGCAAACTGAGCCCTGAATTTGATAAGCTTGCAGAAAAGTTAAATGGGAAAGTCCGCTTCGTTAAGGTCGATGCCTCCAAATTTTCTGAACTGGCTCAGAGCTTCGAAATTCAAGGCGTTCCAACCGTGATCGTCTTTGATAAAAACGGGAAGAAGCTAATGCGAGGAACTGGACTCGTTGAGATCCGCTCCATTTTGAATAAAGTAGAGGACACGGCAAATTAATGAAGTGTCCTTGCTATAGCGGCAAACCCTATGCTGAATGCTGTCAGCCCTTTCATACTGGCGGCAAATTACCTGAGAATGCAGAGCAGCTAATGCGCTCAAGATACTCTGCTTACTCGCTCAATCTTGCTGACTATATCATTGAAACAACCCACCCTGAAAACCCTGCCTATCAAAAAAATAAGGCCGGTTGGAAAACTTCCATTGAAGAGCAATACAAGACCGTCTCCTTCGATAGACTTGAAATCAACGAGTTTAGTGAAAACGAAAGCGAAGCCTTCGTCTCCTTCAATGCACACCTTTCCAAAAACGGAATCGACATCTCATTTTCAGAAAAAAGTCGATTTCTCAAAATAGAAAACCGCTGGCTATATCATTCGGGAGTTGTCCATTCTTTGACACGATAACCAGTTGAACTGCGCCTAAATTTCACCCTCTTCATAAATTTTTCTTTTCAAATTTTCTAACGCTGTGCTACACTTGTTGGCATGACTTTTTTAACAACCTAAAATGAGAGGGAACTGTTATGAAAAAAGCAACCCTAACAAAGGCACTCGTCTTAAGCGCTCTTTGCGTAGCAGGTGCTCACAGCATCCATGCAGAAGAAGCGTCTAGAGAAGAGATCACGATAGTGGCCAATGAAGGACATGTCGAAGTGGGCACAAGTCCTCTTTCGGCAGAAAAAGCAGCGCAGCTTGAAAATGCGCGAAAAGAGGAAATCGAGCTCGAAGCGCATCTTCGCGAAGAAGGCGATGGCGCAACGCAGCTAAGTGGTCTTGTCATTCCGATTAAGCACGTCAGTCTAGATAACCTGCTCAAAAGTGAGATGAGCGCAACAGCGTCTTGCTATTCTCACTATGTATGCCACTGGATTGATAAGTTCCCTCAGGAGAACGTAATCAAACTTCAAGATGGATCCGAGTGGATCCTCGACAACAACGATATCGGAGTCATCCATGATCCAAACGTGGATAATCGCTGGATGGCAGGACATACGATCATCGTCACCCCAACAGGATACTCAATCTGGGGATCCAACTATGGGTATGTCTTAACCAATACGGATAAAAACGTTTCTGTTTCAGTGAACCCTATCGCAGGTCCAAAAGAGTTTGGAGCTTATAGCACATGGGTTGCTGGGATCCACAGAGATGTTGGACACGCATACATCGTAAATGGACAAGGCGAACGAACCGTCTGGGAAGTAGCACCTCAAGATCGAGACTACTTCAACGAATGGCTCGTCAACTACCATGTCGTTTTCGGATATAACGATAGCTGGTTATGGGCATTGTCTTCCTATGACCACATCCTCTACAATCCACACATGAACCACTACGTTCGAGTAAGACAAATCACTTCCGCAAAGTAACTGAGGAACAATACACATGAGTTTAGACATTAGCGCAGCAGGCGCATCTAAGCAGCATGAACTTAACCAGCTAATGGTACCCCAACACGAACGAGCGAACTCTTCTTCGGATAGTTCGCTTGCTTCAACGCTGATTAAAATCATTGCCGTTATAGGAGTCGTTTTCCTAATCCTAGCAGCATTAACTATGCCTCCAGATATGGCTGCAATCACCGTTGTTGTAGCAATCGCTGTGGGCTCAGCTCTCTTTTTCACTGCGGATAAAATCGTCCTTATTTTCCCTTTTGGAATTGGAAATAGAGCTTCTCCTGGATTGGTACACCACGATAATGGAAGGCCTACACAGGTGCACGTGCATCACCATAACCAGCAGCAAACGCAACCGCCCCGACTACCAGGGCGATATGAACACAAGGGAAGCCCTCATAGTCCACCTCCCTGCACCGATGTTAAGCATGTAGGAGATCACCGCCCAAGGCTGCAAGCTCGCTTGCGTCAAGATCAACGTGGGGTTGGAAACAGAACAGCTCCTGCTCGCCGACCTCGTGAAAATATTGGCATCGGAGACACAACGGCTCCGACTCACCCGTCTGGTGGAAATATTGGCATCGGAGACACAACGGCTCCGACTCACCCGTCTGGTGGAAACATTGGCATCGGAGACACAACGGCTCCGACTCACCCGCCTGGTGGAAATATTGGCATCGGAGACACAGCGGCTCCGGGTTAACAATAAGAAAACCCCCTCTTTCGAGGGGTTTTTTATTTGGGGAGAAATATAAAGGGAATCTCCATCTCTTCTCTCGTGAGTCCCCCATGAGCGCCATAGAAATTTTGCTCATACTTATGCTTTACATGCCACCAAACCGCTTCGTTCTGGTACGGCAAAATCACTAGATTACCAACGCGAGATAAAAAATTTTCCGTTGGACGCCCTGGCCCAAAAAAGCCCACATCAATCAAGTCTTTTGTCTTATAAACCTCTGCAATTCCCTCTAGAAAAATCTCAAGAACCTCCTTGAGCTCACCCATTCGCTCTTGTTGAACATGGAGAAAAAAATCGCGGCAAGAACCTGCCGGAACAAGGGGGTATCCCTTTTGATTGGTAAGAAGGTATTTCTCAATATTCTCTACCTTCTCATTGATATAGGTAGTTGTCTTTGGATTCACCTCTACCATCCCATGATCAGCCGTTACTATCAGCGCTGTCCTACTGGGAAGTTTTTTCCAAAAAGTTTCCAGCTCAGCAAACAGAGTATGGATGGTCTCCGCGTATTTCGCCGAATCTACCCCTTTGCGATGACCTACGGTATCAATGTCTGAAAAATAGAAATAGCCATAGCTCTTTTGACTCAAAGAAGAAAACAAAAGATCGAGCCCCTCGCTTACATCTTTGTATCCCACCGTCCTTGCCCCCTGTAAAACCCACTCCGAGTAGGGAGACCTCAAAATGGACTCAGATTGAACCACCGTCGAGGTAACGCCTCTATCGTTTAGCTGCTGGTAGATCGTCTCTTGAGGATATAGTTCAGATGGGAGCAAAGAAGTAGAAGCAAGCTCCCCAATTTTATGAACGCCAGCAGGGCTAAAAAGAAGACTTGCAATCACCTCATTGAGCTTTGGCTCATAGATAAACCATTCATATAGGCCTGATTGGCTAGGTGTAAGCCCTGTATGAATGCAAGTGACATGGGCAGCAGTTGTCGAGGGGAACATACTAGTCAGTTTCGAGATAACCCCTTCCTCTTCCCATCTTTTTAGCAGAGGGATTTCCTCCTTAAACTTTTCAAAAAACCGCCAGCCAAATCCATCCAAAAACAGAAGAACAACATGGTCAAACGTATCCTCTGCTCCTCCAAAAACGTCCGATGGAAGTCCCCCTTCTACCCCCTTTTCAAGAAGAGGGAGAATGGAATGAGGAATCTGAGAAAAGTTGTACGTATCATAAAGAGGCTTGCAGAACTTTTTAGAAAAATTTGCCGCTTCAACTGCTGCAAGAGAATTTTCATTTATCATTAATTGACCTTTGTCTAGACTGTACAAGATATGAGTAAAAAAATCGTTAAATTTCCAAAGGCACTCAGTGTTTTTACCCTTGCAATGATCAACGTAGCTGCTGTCAGTAGCGTCCGCAACTGGTCAACCATTGCTGAATACGGGTTTGCCTCATTATTTTTCTTCGCCGTAGCTGCAATCGTATTTTTTATCCCCGTTTCGATGGTCTCTGCGGAGCTCGCTACTGGATGGCCTAAAACAGGTGGAGTTTTTGTCTGGGTTAAGGAGGCTTTTGGCCATCGAACTGGATTTTTAGCCGTTTGGCTTCTCTGGGTTGAAAACGTGATCTACTACCCTGCTCTTTTGTCCTTCATCGCAGGAGCCATCGCCTACATCTTCGATCCTAACCTTGCAGAAAGTAAATTTTTCATTCTCTCGATCGTCATCGGAATGTTTTGGATCACAACACTCATAAACCTTCTAGGCATGCGCGCTTCTGGATGGATAAGTACCTTCGGAGTGATTGCAGGAACATTCATCCCCGGCGGTCTCATTATTTTCTTAGGATGCCTCTGGTATTTCACAGGCAATCCGATCCAAATCTCCTTCACGATGGATAGCCTAATCCCTGATACTAGCTCCTTAAATCAGTACGTTCTGTTTGCGGGAGTTTTAGTCGCTCTTTTCGGCCTAGAAATGTCCGCTGTTCATGCTCGCGACGTAAACAATCCCCAAAAAAGCTATCCAAAGGCTATCCTTCTTTCTGCAACCCTCGTCCTTGGCCTATATGTTCTAGGCGTTCTTGCTATAGCCGTTGTTGTCCCCCAACAAGAGATCAGTTTGGTTGCAGGCTCTCTACAAGCGGTCTCTGTTTTCGTGGACTCTTATGGCCTTCGCTGGATGACCCCTATCCTGGCCGCATTACTCACCTTAGGCGCTTTGGGAACACTCAGCACCTGGATTGTGGGGCCAAGCAAAGGACTTCTTGGCGCGGCTGAAGGGGGAGATCTTCCCCCCTATTTCCGCAAAGTGAACAAACATGGGATGCCCATCGCCCTACTGATCACTCAAGCTGTGATCGTCACCCTCTACTCACTCGTCTTCGTCGTCATGCCTACGGTAAGCAGCGCTTACTGGATTTTAACGGCAATGGTAGCTCAGCTCTATCTGATCATGTACGCCTTGATGTTTGCTGCAGCCATTCGGCTTCGCTACACACACCCTGATGTGAAAAGATCCTATAAGATCCCGGGTGGACTCTTTGGAATGTGGTTTGTCGCTGGCCTTGGGATCCTTGGCTCGGTTGCCACATTTTTCCTTGGATTCTTCCCTCCTGCGCAAATCGCCACAGGAAACAAAGTCTACTACGTCACCTTCCTCATCTTAAGTACACTGCTATCGTGTCTTGCTCCCTCCATCATCCTCCTCTTCAAAAAGCCCGACTGGACCAAACCCCTTCCAAACTGATAATCCTTCTTTCGACGATCAGCCACACTTTTTTTTAAAAAATCTAAGGAACCTCTTTTTCAGATTCATAATTCAAGTATTGAGATGTATAACCTAAAGACCTCCTCTCGTGCGGGTGAGGGAAGCTAGGGAATATGGGAATCGGTCCGTTTCAAGATAGGCAGAGAAAATATAGCCTTTGGAAATTGCTTCTTGTAAGAGGGGGCTAACTTTTTCGTTGTAAATCCTTTAAATTATCAGGGCAAAATTAAATCGAGTATCTGTAGTTTAAAAAGCATCTGATAGATGCTATTATTATAAAAATTTTTTAGATTAGAGTATTAGTGATAAAAATTCATTTTTTGGCTTTTTTTAATAGAGCGTCTTGAGCTGCTTATCTTTTTACTGAATGGGGCCCTAAGATCCACGACTCGCAGTAAATAACCGCTTACGCCTTTTAAAGAATCATTTCGTTTGTGGATGAAGCCTCAAACATAAATTGGGTTTGTGATTAGATAATTGCTCTTCTTCAAAATTGAGTAAACTCAACTACCAAAACTTAGGGTCCTGGGGAAGAAATGATCGCATCATGAATTGTTTGACCGATTGTTTTTAATGTTGAAACGACCCAGCTACTGCGTGTTTGCGGTTGTAAATCCTGGGGTGTTTCGCTCGGAGTTTTAACATTGGGGTTAAAAGTTGGGTCGTTACTAACCCCTTGGGATAAACTACTTGATGATGATTCCTCTTGCGGCACTTTCATTTTTAACTCCTATTTTAAACTGATAAACCAAACGATACCCAAACGTCGGGATAATTTTCAACTCTGTTTTTGAAAAAATGATTTATACAAGGGACTGCTACCTAATCTTTGGTTTGGCGCAGCAGATTTGGACAAGATTTTTCAGATTTTTTTAAGCAGATATCTGAAGATATCTGCGAGAAAAAAGATGGAAAAGATTGTTCAAATCGGTGTTGTTGAAAAAATCCCCTCTTAGGCTGTCGCATTTAGGCCAAAAAATCTTTGCTTTTCCGCTTTTGGCACGTCGTGACTTGAGCTGACTAGCGCTTTGGTAAATGGGATCCTTCGCTCGTCGACCCGTCCGCAGCACTGTGCGCCCCTCCCACGGACCCATTTTCTTTTTCGCTAGCTACCCTAGTCCTCTAGGGGCTGTCAGCGCACTCAAGTGGGATTCCACCCACTTTCATGTCATTTCCAGAGCCCATTTTTTTATATAAACTCTTTGAAAAAGCCAAGCTCCTTGTCTCACGTTTGAACAACACGAAAGGAGCTTCTGATGCAAAAACGCACTTGGAAAGAGTTCAACCAAAATCTCGTAAATAACTGCATCAATTCTCCTTCAGATGAGCCACCAGGTCGAGAGGCCTAAGTATAGGAGGGTGGTGATCACATCGGCGAGCATCAGAACCACGGGCCCGGCAGCGACCTTAGGGTCGAGCTTTGCTGCGTGTAGGACTAGAGGTACCCCTGCACCGATAGTGCCGGTGATCGTCACCGAGATAATGATTCCAGCTGAGATAGCAAGAGCGGGCGGAATTCCATCCCCCCAAAAGAGTGAGAGTGCCCCCACAATGAATCCGCAGGTGAGAGCCAAAAATAGAGCCATTTTTGACTCGGCAACCAAACGATAGAGCATTCTACGCCAGGAAATGCGGGGCCGGTTAAGAAGCTGCAAGCTATAGCTCATCGACTGCATGGAGATCGACTCGCTCAAAGAAAGAACCAGAGGGATGAACATAGCCAGCAAGATCACCTCTAAAAGAACCAGCTCAAAAATTCGAGAAATGACCGCACAGGCAATCCCTCCAAACATATTGCAGAAGATCCAAGGCATTCTGACTTTGTAGATCGACCAAGCAGAGCGGGTCTTTCCCTCTTCCAAGGTTAAACCCAGCACTTGAAATAGATCTGTGCTGCTGCGCTTGGATTTAGCCACATCCACCACTTCATCTATGTAGAGCTGGATGTCGATGATCCCCAAGAATCGATTGTGCTTATCGACGACGGGAAGTGCAAGAAGCTTATGGTAGTTGAGCATCTCCATCGCCTGGTGGAGCGTATGGTCTTCGGTGATGGATATCACATGATCATCGATGATTTCATGAATCTTTTTTGGTCCTGGACTCAGAAGAAGGCTTCGCGTTGAGACGACTCCTTTGAGATGATCCTCATCATCGACCACATAAAAATAAAAAATTTTCTCATCGATGTGGTTCTGCCGAATACGCGCTAAGGCATCATCAACTGTCTGTTCAATTCCAATCATCGTCTTAATTGGATGGACAAAATCTCCTACTTTCCGATGTAAATCACTTCGACTCATGATGAACCTATCCGTAAATTTGAAAAAATGATTTTTGCGCCTTTTCCGTGTAGGTGCAGAGCTGTTTCTTGGCCTACTTTCTCAAGTATGTCCTTCGAAACAGCTCTACCACTCCTTCGAAAAATCCATCAAAAATCAAACTTTTCAAATTTACGGATAGGTTCATTTTTCCAGTTGCATTGCTTTTTTCTTTTCGTATACCCTAATTGAATGGGAAAAAAAAGAAAAACTTCATGGGAAAATTCATCAAATTGGTATGACAAGAAGGTAAGCGAAAAGGGGCATCATTACCACGAAAAGGTGATCTTGCCCAAACTCATCCCTTTGCTTGAGCTCGATCAGTCCCCCTCTCCATCCCTACTCGATTTAGGTTGTGGCCAGGGCATCCTCGCCCGTCATTTGCCTGAGAACCTTCCCTACACTGGTGTTGATCTCTCCTCCTCTTTGATCTATGCAGCAAAGGCCCGTTCAAAAAATAAAGGGCATCAATTTGTTCATGGGGATGCAACTAAACCCCTTAAAATTAAGAAGAAGGACTATTCTCATGGAGTGATCTTACTTGCTCTGCAAAACATGGAATTCCCCGAAAAGGTTCTCCAAAATGGAGCAAACCATCTAAGAAGTGGCGGGAGGCTCATCATCGTCCTCAACCACCCTTGTTTCCGGATCCCTCGCCAGACCCACTGGGGGGTCGACGAAAAGCAGAAAGTCCAGTATCGGAGGGTCGACCGCTACCTTTCCCCTCTTAAAATCCCAATTCAAACCCACCCAGGCAAAGAAAGCAGTAGCCAGACCTGGTCATTCCACCATCCCCTTTCTTCCTTTACAAAATGGTTAAAAAAAAGTGGATTTGTCCTTCTTGACACTGAAGAGTGGATTTCCGATAAGATGAGCACTGGCTCGAAGGCAAAGATGGAAAATCGTTCCCGGCAGGAATTTCCTCTCTTTCTCACTCTGGTTGCTGAAAAGTCTTCCTAAAGAGGGGGAACATTTGGTAATATCGGTTCTATGTGCGGACTATTTGGCCATATTGGCAACCAAGATGCTGCAGTTGAATGCTTAAAAGGGCTCAAGCACCTCGAATACCGTGGGTATGACTCAAGCGGTATTGCCGGTCTTAAGGGAAATACTCTTTTCTGCATCAAGGAAAAAGGGAAACTTTCTGCCCTTGAATCCCTCCTCGAAAAAAATCTTTACCCCTGCCAGTCTGCCATCGGCCATACCCGTTGGGCCACTCATGGGATTGCTTCCAAACGCAATGCCCATCCACACCTAGATCACGATGGGAAAATCGCTCTTGTCCACAACGGAATTTTAGAAAACCACGACTATCTGCGAAGCTATCTCCACTCGAAAGGGGTTGAGTTCTCTTCTGAGACCGATAGCGAGGTAATTGCTCAACTCATTGCCTACTTTGATCAGGGCAACTTAATCCACGCTGTTCTCAAGGCAACTGAGCTGATGGAAGGGTCTTGGGGCATTGCCCTCATCCATAAAAACTACCCAAATCAAATCATTGCATTCGCCAAAGAAAACCCGATCGTTGCAGGAATCTCGAAAGACCACAAAGAGGCATTTGTCTCCTCCGATCCATATGCCTTTTTAGGAAAGGAGCTCGACCTCTATTTCCTAAAAAATGAAGAGTTTGCTCTCATCACCCCTGAAAAAATCACCCTTTTTGATTCACTTGGAGAGAAAATTGTCAGAAACCCCGATCCTCTCGACCTACCAAATCTAGTCATTAGCAAAGACGACTACCCCCACTTTTTGCTCAAAGAGATCCACGAACAGCCGAGCGCACTGCGAAACACTCTAAAGGGGCGGTTTTCCATTGAAGAGGCCGACGCTCATTTTGATCAAGTCCATCTTGGAGAAGAAGAGCTTAAGTCGATTGACCGAGTGCTTATCTTGGCATGTGGCACTTCTTGGCACGCCGGCTCGATCGCCGCTCTTCAACTTGAAAAACTCGCAAAGATCCCCTCTCAAGCTGAAATTGCCTCCGAGTACCGGTACAAAGAAGGTCTTGCAAATAAAAAGACCTTGGTGATCGCCCTTTCTCAATCGGGAGAAACATTTGATACCCTCGCTGCCATGCGAAAGGCCAAAAGCCAAGGAGCCAAGGTGGTGGCTATCTGTAATGTGATCGGCTCTACCCTGATGCGCGAGGCAGATCACTTTATCCCCTTGCGTGCCGGCCCTGAAATCAGCGTCTGCTCTACCAAGGCCTTCACTTGCCAGCTCGCTATTCTCTCTCTGTTTACTCTCAAGCTAGGGCGGCTGCGAGGCCTTCCCAAAAAGGAGAGAGAAGAGATCCTCAAAGAGATCCTCTATCTCCCTAAAGCAATTGAGCTCGTCTTGGACCAAAAAGAGAAAATTGAGTTGCTCGCAAAAAAATATGCCCACGCCTCCCACTACATCTTCCTTGGAAGGCAATACATGTACCCCACCTGTGAAGAAGCAGCTCTCAAACTCAAGGAGATCACCTACCTCAATGCCGTTGCCTACCCCGGAGGAGAGCTCAAACATGGACCCATCGCTCTGATTGATGACAAGTGTCTCACTGTGGGTCTTTTAGGCAACCAGAGCACCTTAGAAAAAATGATGAGCAACCTCATGGAAGTCAAAGCAAGAGAAGGACAAATCCTTGCTTTTGCAAATAAGACAATGAAGGGGATTGAAAAAATCACAGACGATGTGATCTACCTTCCTATGGTCTTAGATCTTCTCTCTCCTCTCCCCTACTCGGTAGGATGCCAACTCCTTGCCTACTATATCGCCTTAGAGCAAGGAACCGATATCGACCAGCCGCGCAATTTAGCAAAGTCGGTTACTGTCGAATAACATTTGCTATCCAATAGCTTTCTCGTGCTATATAGAAATTAATGAAGTATCGAACGAAGCTCTACATTTCACTCATTGCTGTTGCCTTTGCTAGTATTGTGCTAGGCCTTGTTATTTTTTCTACAGAGACAGAAAAACTCGTTCTGCAATTGCTGCGTAGCCGCTCTCTTTCTATTGCAGCAACAGCTGCTGTCCAGATAGATCCAGAACTTGTTGAAAGGGTCAATCGTATCAAGTCGAGTAAAAACCCTGATTTTGTGGCTCTTCGAGATGAGCTGCGAACCCTTATGAAAGCCAATCAACGGAATGATGTTTACATTGAGAACATCTACACCCTCTATCCCGATTCCAAAGAAATAAAAGTGCTCCGTTTTGGCGCTGAAGCGCAAAAAGGGTACGAGGTTCCCGGATCTCAATACCGGTATGGAGATAAAGATAAAATCCTCGCATCGAAAGATGGCTACTACGTCAATAAATCGTTCACCACCGACCAGTATGGAGTGTGGCTCAGCGCTTTTGCTCCCATTCGAGATAAAAACCGAAACTATGTAGCAACTCTTGGCGTTGACATCAACGCCTCAGATATCCACATGCGGCTCGAGCAGCTGATCAAATATGCCCTTCTTGGCCTTTCCGCCTCTCTTGTTTTTGCGTTGGGGCTCGCCTTCATCCTTTCCAAGAAAGTCACCACCTCACTCGATCACCTCTGCAGAATCGTCCATGAAATTGAAGAGGGAAATTTTGAGGCGAAGTCTGAGCTTAAAACCAATGATGAGTTTGGCAACCTATCTAGGCGAATCAATGAGATGAGCCGTGGACTCCAAGAGCGTGAGCGCTTGAAGATGGGCTTTGCTCGCTATGTATCTCAACATGTTCTCGATACAATCATCAAAAGTGGGACACCGCCTAAAATGGAAGGAGAGCGAAAAAAGGTAACCATCCTTTTTTCCGATATCCGAAAATTTACCCAATTAGCTGAGAAACTTCCCCCTGAAGAAGTGGTCCACCTGCTCAATGAGTATTTTGAGCAAATGATTGAAGTGATCTTCACCTATGCAGGGACTCTCGATAAGTTCATCGGAGACGGAATCATGGTCGAATTCGGTGCTCCTCTAGACGATCAGCGCCAAGAAGAGCATGCTGTTCAAGCTGCGATGGCGATGCATAAGGCCTTAAATCAGCTCAATGCCAAATGGGACAAAGAGGGCAGACCGATGTTGCAAATGGGGATCGGCATTCACACTGGAGAGGCCATCTTAGGAAATGTTGGCTCAGAGAAGCGAATCGACTATACGGCCATTGGAGACACGGTCAATGTCTCTTCCCGCCTCGAGCAGGCGACAAAAATCCTCCATGTGCCTATACTCATCAGTGAAAGTACCTATCTCGGCTCAAAAGATAAGTTTCCATATAAAGACTTAGGGACGATGGCCCTTCCTGGGAGAAAAGAGCAGATCCGGGTCTATACTGTTGAGCAAGAAAAATAAACTTTGTGGAAAACTCTTATAAACAAAAAATGCTTGAAGAAAGCTCTTCCGTGGAAGAAAAAGAGCTCTTTAAAGGCAAATTCTATTCCCTCAAGCGGGAAACGGTCCATTTTGATTCCCATCCACCTCACGACTGGGACCTCATCGTCCATCCTGGAGCGGTCGCTGTCCTCCCCATCCTAGAAAATGGCAACTTGCTCCTTATTAAGCAGTGGCGACGGGCTGTAAAAAAAATCCTTGTTGAGATTGTGGCAGGCCTCAAAGAAGAAGGCGAAGATCCATCTTCTTGTGCCCTGCGTGAGATGCAAGAAGAAGCTGGCTATACCGCGGAAACTCTCACTCCCCTTTTCAATTTCTACGCAGCCCCCGGAATTTCCAATGAGTATGTCCACCTCTTTTTGGCAAAAGACCTTGTGAAAAGCTCGCTTCCCGGAGATGACCACGAAGCCATTGACGTCATCGAAGTCACCCTAAGTGAAGCAATGGATATGATTCACTCTGGGGAAATTCAAGACGCAAAAACCCTTTGCGCTATTTTGCGCTACCACCAAATGCAGGCTCCCCAAGGATAGATTCATGAAAAAAAGACTCCTCCTCCTCTTAGTAATCCCCCTCTTCTATGCCCCACAGATCGCATCCCACACCTTTGGAAAAGCGATGCTCAAACAACAGCTTGAGAAGTCATGGGGAGGGTCTGTTGAGATAGGCTCAGTCTCTTTCCATTGGCTGAAAGGACAGTCCGCTGAAAACGTCCAGTGGACTCCAGAAGATCACTTCACTGAATATGGATGCAGAAAAATCGAATGGAAAGCCTCTCTTTTCAACCTAAAAAACCCCTCCTCTGCTCAGATCCATGAAGGAAGCTGCAAGATCAAACAGGGAAGATGGGCCTTAAGCTTCCCAAAAGTGGAGGCTTCGTTTACTAACGGCGCGATTGAACTTGCTAAAACACCTATCCTTTCTGAAGGCATGCTAGACCTTTGGGTGGAAGGGAGGATCGATCCCCCTCAAAACCACCTCGATTTGGTCATCCACATCCCTGGAGCAGGACTAAAAAAGCTCTTTGGAATCAAAGAGCTTTCTGACGACTTTGTCCTCGAGGTCCCCCTTTCTGGAAAGCTCGATCGGTTTTCCATGGACAAGGTATCTTCGAAAATTCTTAAAGCCTTCCTAAAGGCCAATCCCCTCAACCTCTAGGCGATTGTAACCTCGTCGCAGAGATAGACATCTTGGATGGCATGAAGGATATCGATACCCTCTTTGAGCGGCCTTTGGAATGCTTTCCTGCCTGAGATCAGTCCCATGCCACCTGCACGTTTATTGATGACAGCCGTCTCAATCGCTGCTTGCAAATCGTTCTCTCCAGACGCTCCTCCAGAGTTAATCAATCCAACGCGACCCATATACTCATTAACCACCTGGTATCTTGTCAGATCGATCGGATGATCGGTGCACAGCTCGGTGTACATCTTCTCCGTCTCTTTTCCAAAATCAAGCGCTCTAAACCCGCCATTATTTTCAGGCATCTTTTGCTTCACAATATCTGCCCCGATCGTCGCTCCAAGGTGATTTCCTTGCCCGGTCAAGTCAGCTGCTAGATGGTAGTCCTTGTCAGCTGTTTTAAAGTCTTTGTTGCGCAAATAACACCACAGAATCGTCCCCATTCCAAGCTCATGGGCCATCTCAAACGCTTCGCTGATTTCAACAATTTGGCGGCGGCTTTCTTCCGAACCAAAATAAATGGTAGCCCCTACTGCAACACACCCCATATCATAGGCCTGTTTGATCGAGCCAAACATGATCTGGTCGTGGATATTGGGATAGCGGAGGAGTTCATTGTGATTGAATTTAAGTATAAAAGGAATCTTGTGAGCGTATTTGCGCGCGCACATTCCTAAAACTCCTAAGGTGGAGGCAACAGCGTTGCACCCTCCTTCAATCGCTAGCTTAATGATATTTTCTGGATCGAAGTAGTCGGGGTTTTTTGCAAAAGAAGCGCCAGCGGTGTGCTCGATCCCTTGATCCACAGGCAAAATTGAGAGATACCCCGTTCCGCCAAGTCGTCCATGATCTAGGAGCTTTTGCAAGCTCCCCAAAACTCGAATGTTGCGATCCGAGGGAGCAAAGATCCGATCGACCCAGTCGGGGCCAGGAATATGCAGTCTCTCTTTTGGTACGATACACTTGTGGCCAAGCAAATGCTCAGCTCCATCTCCAAGAATACTTTGAATCTCTCTATACGATGTCATGGTTCCCTCCATTTTTCATTTGCCCGAGTGTAGAAAATTTTGTAGGAAATAGCAAGAGACTTAGAAATTAAATGAGTTGGAGGGGGGAGCCTTCTTTTTTGAGTTCGACGGGACCAATGGCTCGTCCAACCAGGTCATATTCAATCACATCGGTGATCTCTACTTGGTAGAGCTTTCCAAACTCGGAGACCGCGCGCCCATCGTTAATGATCACTTGCCCATCAATTTCTGGGCACTGCCCATAAAAACGACCCCTCATGAGGTATTCCGAGTCAGGGTGGTACCCCTCGATCATTACCTCTAAGATTTCACCTACATATTTTTGCTGATTTTTGCGGACGATCTTTTGCTGCGCCTCCATCAGCCTGTGGTAACGCTCCTCTTTCAATGCTTGTGGAAGATGCCCTTCTAACTTCTCAGCGCGGGCTCCTTTCTCAGAAGAGAAGGGAAATACGCCGATGTGGTCGAGAGGGCATTCGTGGATGAATGATAATAGCTCGGCAAACTGCTCTTCCGTCTCACCGGGGAATCCCACCATTAAACTGGTGCGGATCACAACGCTCGGAAGCCGCTTACGCAATTTTTCATAGACAGAGATGATGTGCTCTTTATTTGTTTTGCGCCGCATCGCCTTAAGGATATCGCTATTGATGTGTTGGATGGGCATGTCGAGATAGGGAAGAAGACGCGAATCTTTTTCCATCAGAGCGATGAGTCCATCGGTGATCTCATCGGGGTAGAGATAGAGAAGCCGAAGCCAAAACTGCCCTTTACGGGTAAGCATCTGCTCGAGGAGCTTTTCTAGCCCATCGATCTCTTTCCTTTCTTTCCCGTAATCGCCAAGGTCTTGGGCAATCAAGATGATCTCATGCACACCTTGGGCTAAAAGCGCATCGAACTCTTTCAGCACCTGCTCATAGGGCTTGCTCTTGAGCGCTCCTTTGATTGCGGGGATGATGCAAAAGCTACAGCGTTTGGCGCAACCCTCAGCAATTTTTAGGTAAGCAAAATGGGAAGGGGTCGAAAGGGCTCTAGGAATCTCGCCCGATTGTAGAAAACTTTTGGCAGAAGAAATCTCCTCTCCTTCTTCCTCACTATTTAAAGCCTCTAGAATGTGATGGATATCACCGGGGCCTAGCATATAGTGGATCTGAGGAAATTCGTCCTTTAATAGCTCACTATGTTTTTGGACCATACAGCCAGTCACAATAAGCTTGGCCCCCTCTTGCTTGAGCTCATTTAGCTCATCAAGTGTATCTAGAGCTTCTTGTCTTGCCGATTCCAAAAAGCCGCAGGTGTTGACCACTAAAAAGTGCGCTTCTTCTTCTATGTTGGTCACCTCATAGCCCGCCTTGATCACAAGGCCTAGCATCACCTCTGTATCGACGAGATTGCGCGCGCAGCCAAGGCTGGTGAAGTGTATTTTATTTTTTCTTGTTTTCCAATCTTGCATAAGTTGCCCATTTTAGAGGGTCGACCGATTCTTCGCCATCAAATCTTTCTCGCAAGAAACAAGAAAATCGCTTATTCTATCAAGGAACACGGTTTGAGGTGGTAATGAAACAGATTCTTTCGCTTGTCCTTGTCGCGCTTGTTTTTTGCGGATGTCAAAAAAAAATGCGCCCCATTGATGAAAACAAACAAATCCTGCGGCTCAATATCCATACAGAGCCCCCAACGCTCGATGCACGAAAGGCAATCGACACTTCTTCGATCGCCATCATCAACATGTGCTTCGAAGGATTGATGAAACGGGGCAAAGATGGCGCTGTCAAGCCAGCTGTCGCAAGCTCGGTAGAAATTTCAGAAGAAAACACCGTTTACGTCTTCCGCTTTAGGGATTCAAAGTGGTGGGATGGAAAACCTGTCACAGCTTACGATTTTGAGACCACCTGGAAAACGATTTTAAGCCCCAAATTCCCTTCTGGCTTTGCTCCAGAGCTTTATATCATCAAAAATGGAATGCAGGCGAAAAGCGGCCAGGTAGATCTCGATGAAGTAGGGGTAAAAGCACTCGATGCGCACACACTGCGTGTTGAGCTAGACCACCCGATTCCCTATTTTCTCGATCTTGTTGCCTCCCACTCCTTCTTAGCAGTGCCAAGGCACATCACCAAACTTTCTCCCCACTGGGCGGATGACTCCAACTCCCTCTTCGTCGGCAATGGCCCTTATAAACTAGTTGAATGGAAGCACCACAACAACATCACGTTGGAGAAAAACGAGTACTACTGGGAAGCAAACAAAGTAACACTTGAAGAGATCCACTTGTATATCGTGCAAGACGAGATGACCGAGCTCAATATGTTTGAGTCGGACGAGCTCGACTGGGCAGGACAGCCCCTCTCGACACTGCCGACCGACGCCCTGCAAGCTCTTTCTGCAGAGCAGAGGCTTCACACCTACCCAATGACCGGAACCTACTACTACATCTTTAATGTGACACAACCCCCCTTCGACAACCTCAACTTTCGCAAAGCATTTTCTCTCGCCATCGATCGGAAAGCAATCATCGATAACATCACGCAGTCAAAGCAGATGCCGGCGACGAGCTTCATCCCTCCAACCATCTGGCAGGTAGATCCCCACTTTGAAGACAACGACGTAAAAGAGGCAAAACAACTCTTTTCAATTGCCCTCGAAGAAATGGGGTACACGAAAGAGACCCTCCCCGTGATCACCCTTATCTACAACACCTCCTCAGCCCACCATAAAATTGCACAGGCAATCCAAGAGCAGTGGTTCCGCACCTTCGGAATCCGCGTAAAATTGGCAAATATGGAATGGAAAGTGTTTCTCAATGAGCTGGCCCATAAACAGTTTCAGGTGGCTCGAATGGGTGGCGTGGGCACCTTCAACGACCCGATGACCTTCTTTGATCTCTACAAATATCCCGACAGTAGCAACAACTACTCGGGCTGGAGCAATGTAGTGTTCACAAGCCTCATCGAAGAGGCTGAAATGACCGTCGATCCGATTCAAAGAGAGCTCTTGCTGCGGCAAGCTGAAAAGATTTTTATGGACGAAATGCCCATCGCTCCTATTTACTATTATACAGGGAGCTACATCAAGAAAAAGTATGTTAAAGGGATTGAACTTTCGGAGTTTTCGGATGCGAACTTTAAGTTTGCCTTCTTAGAAATGTAATGACTAAGTTTCTACTGAAAAAAATCGTTATCCTCATCGTCTCCCTCTTTGTAGTGGCGAGCCTGACATTTGCTTTGATGCATATGATCCCTGGCGACCCCTTTACCGAGGAGAAAGCAGTCCCCGAAGAAATCTTGAAGGCGATGTACCACCACTATGGACTTGACCAGCCCTGGCATATCCAATACCTCAAGTACCTCAAAGGACTCATCACGTTCGATCTTGGCCCCTCTTTTAAATACCAAGGAAGAACCGTCACCAACATCATTGCTGAAGGATTTCCTGTCTCCCTTGCCCTAGGCGCCGAGGCACTCCTTTTGAGCATTTTGGCAGGGATCGGTATTGGGAGCCTTGCTTCGCTCAAGCATATGAAATGGCAAGACCACGCCTTGATGATACTGGCTGTTTTTGGCATTGCCGTCCCCAGCTTTATCCTAGCCACCTTCCTTCAATACCTCTTTGGGATGAAACTCGATCTCCTCCCGGTAGCTAGATGGGGAGGCTTTAGCCACTCGATTCTTCCTGCAATTTCCCTAGCAGCCCTTCCTTCTGCCTTCATAGCTAGGCTTACCCGGTCAAACATGGTCGAGATCATCCAACAAGACTATGTGCAAACCGCCAAATCGAAAGGGCTCAATGGGCTACAGATCGTCCTTCGCCACTGTTTGCGCAATGCGCTCCTGCCCATCGTCACCTACTTAGGGCCGCTCACCACCGCCGTTTTAACGGGAAGCTTTGCCGTGGAGAAGATTTTTGGAATTCCAGGTCTTGGCCAGTGGTTTGTGATGAGTATCACCAACCGAGATTACACCGTGATTATGGGGACGACAGTTTTCTATAGCACCCTATTGATGGTCACCGTATTTTTCATCGACATCCTCTACTGCCTCATCGATCCGCGTATTCAACTTGGCCACAAACAAAGGAGCACATAAGAAAGCTGTGAACGAAAAGTCAAACTCTCTTTCCACTCCCCTTCAAAACATCGGTTCCTCTCCATCGATCAACCCGCCTCTTGGACAAACCTATTGGCAAGATAGCTGGAGCCGGCTTAAAAACAACAAAGTTGCAATGATGGGCCTTTGCGTTCTATGTCTCCTTCTCTTTATGGCAATCGTAGGCCCCTTCCTCACCCCCTATACCTACTATGAGACCCACCTCCACCTCAAAAACGAGCCCCCCTCAGGCAGATTCTGGTTCGGTACCGATGAACTCGGAAGAGACCTCTTCACCCGCGTTTGGTGGGGAGCGCGCATCTCCCTCCTCGTAGGGATCGTCGCCTCAATGATCGACCTGGTCATTGGAGTCTTTTACGGATCTCTTGCAGCTCTACTTGGCGGGAAGTGGGAAGAGTTTATGATGCGTGTAGCCGACATCCTCTACTCCATCCCCTACCTCCTCGTCGTCATTCTTCTCATGGTTGTCATCGGCTCAGGGATCACCACCATCATTATCGCCTTGACCATCACAGGATGGATCAGTATGTCCCGAATTGTGCGAAGTCAGATCCTCCAGCTCAAGGAGCTCGACTTTGTCAAAGCCTCCCACAGCTTTGGGGCCTCACGCCTACGCATCCTGCTCACCCACCTTATCCCCAACGCCTTTGGCTCGATCATCGTCACCGTCACCCTCACCATCCCTACTGCGATTTTTGCCGAAGCATTCTTAAGTTTTCTTGGGCTAGGAGTCCAAGCACCGATTGCAAGTTGGGGAACAATGGCCAATGACGGTCTGCCCGCCTTGCGCTACTACCCATGGCGCCTCTTCTTCCCTGCGGGCTTCATCAGCCTCACCATGCTCAGTTTCAACCTCCTTGGAGATGGCCTGCGCGATGCGTTCGACCCGAGGTTGCGCGTATGAAGAAAACCCCCTTGCTCTCCATTCGAGACCTCTCCGTCTCATTTCGGATGAAAGACAAAAGACTCAGAGCCGTTCGGGGCATTTCATTTACCCTCTTTGAAAAAGAGATCCTTGGGATCGTTGGAGAGTCTGGATGTGGCAAAAGCTGCACCGCCAAAGCCCTTGTAAAACTCCTCCCGCCCCACTCCTCAATCATTTCAGGAGAAGTGATCTATAAAGGAGAAAATCTCCTTCATTACTCAGAAGAGAAGATCCAAAAAGTGCGCGGAAGAGAGATTGGAATGATCTTTCAAGATCCGATGACCTCGCTCAACCCCACCATGAAAATTGGAGAGCAGATCCTCGAGGGGTACCTACTCCACCACAAGAAAAATAAAGGCAAAGAGTCGCTCGACTATGCAATCCAGCTCCTCGAGCTCGTCGGCATCCCCCAGCCAGATCGGCGGATCCACGAGTACCCCCACACCCTCAGTGGAGGGATGCGACAAAGGGTGATGATCGCCCTTGCGCTCGCTGCTAAACCCAAACTCATCATTGCCGATGAGCCCACCACCGCTTTAGACGTCACCATCCAAGCGCAAATCCTCGAGCTGATGCAAAAGATCAAAGAAAAGACAGGAACCAGCTTCCTCTTCATCACCCATGACATGAGCGTTGTCGCAGGCTACTGCGATCGAGTGCTCGTTATGTACGCAGGAAAAATCATTGAAAAGGCCGAAGTGGATAAACTCTTTGCGAACCCAAGCCATCCCTATACGCAAGGACTGCTCAAATCAATACCCCGCCTGGACATGGGCAGAGACACCCCGCTGATCCCCATCGATGGAACCCCACCATCACTGACCGACACCATCCCTGGCTGCTCATTTTGCCAAAGGTGTAGTGAGGCACTTCCGATTTGCACTTTTGAAACCCCCACCCTCAAAGAGCAGACGCCCGACCATATGGTTGCCTGCTGGAAAAAGGAACAGAAGACCGATGCAGCCACTGATTAAGATCCGCAACCTCAAGAAGTACTACTTCGATGGAAAACGCGTCACCAAGTCCATCGATGATATCTCCCTTGATATCTTCGAGGGAGAGACCCTCGGCCTTGTGGGAGAATCTGGCTGTGGAAAATCCACCGTAGCCCGCTGTCTCCTCCAGCTCACCGAGCCCACCTCTGGAGAGCTCGAGTTCGATGGACAAATCATCAACAAACTGCGCCGCAAACAGCTCAAAGCGTTTCGCAAAGAAGCGGGCATGATCTTCCAGGACCCCTACGCCTCGCTCAACCCGCGGATGACTGCTGGAGACATCGTCAAAGAGCCGCTCGACATCCACAACCTCTACCCAGGCCCTGAGAAAACCCAAAGAATCCGCGAGCTCTTCCGCCTCGTCGGGCTCCCCTGTGAGAGCATCTCCCGCTTTCCCCACGAGTTTAGCGGTGGCCAGCGCCAGCGCATCGGCATCGCCCGCGCCCTTGCCGTCAATCCCCGCTTCATCATCTGTGACGAGCCCATATCTGCGCTCGACGTCTCGGTCCAGGCGCAGATCATCAACCTACTCAAACGGCTCCAATCCGAGATTTCGCTCACCTACCTCTTCATCGCCCATGACCTACGCGTTGTCAAATACCTCTCCACCCGAGTGGCCGTTATGTACCTTGGCCAGATCATGGAGATCGCCCCTTCCGAAAAACTCTACGACAACCCGCTCCATCCCTATACCCAGGCGCTGCTCTCAGCGATCCCCATCCCCGATCCCGCCATTGAGAAGACCCGCAAGCGCATCGTCCTTCGCGGCGAAGTACCCAGCCCCCTCAACCCTCCCAAAGGCTGCCCCTTTGTCACCCGCTGTCCTCATGCAACGCCAATCTGCCACCACGTGCGCCCTGCTCTCAAAGAGATCACCCCCGGCCACATGGCGGCCTGCCACCTCCTCGCTCCCAAGGAAGAAGAGCCCCCCATCAGAGGCTCGTTTGCCGACAAAGCCCTTAAGCCCACGCAGACACAAGACACAAAAAAACCCACCTAGCAAAGCTAGCTGGGTCTATCGAAACGGATAAATGTCCTCTTTGAAACGAGAAAGGACCTTAGCATCGTTCTGCGGGTTTATATGTGTACCACCCTCCATTTTGACAGTTCTTGAAACCATCTTGTAAGTAGTGGAGAACCCACTGATCATGAGCAGTATTTCTTTCATTGCCGCAATATTCGCATTCTGAATGAAGGGGCTCATCACTTTCGTTCCCGGATTGAATCCCAATCGCGGCTTTTTATACCGATTTCCTCCTCACTAATATCACCGTATGGAACTTGTGATTGAGGGTCTAGTTTACTCACTTCAGCCGATTTAATCGCTTTTTTTCGCGGCTTTCGAACCCTATTGATTTTATCTCCTACTAGTCCTCCAAAGGCCACAAGACCGGCTGATTTAGCAGCTGCTACCGCCGTTCCCCCTTTTGTAAACCAAGCACCTAAGGTAGGAATAGAAGTGGCCATAAAGAATGTTTCAGCTGGGAATATAACAAATGCAGCTGTGTTTAGGTCTTTATAGAAATTTTCCTCACTAAAACGATGATCTTTAAAAGGAGCCATGACTGTAGCTCGCATTGCGGTCGAGGTCGCTAAGTATGTTCCACCAAGCATAGCTCCAGCAATTGTTGCTTGTGTAGCATTTTGTAGCCATGCACCAAAATTACCAAGCCCACTAATATGCCAAACTTTATGACCTACCCATTGCCCAGCTTTTGCTAATGCATCATTAAAGAAAAACCCAGCAACACCACAGGCTACTGCAAGGATCACCGCTTCACCTAGACGATTTGCAACAATTGCCGTTGCATCCTTCTCTTTTAAAGAAGGATCCAATCCTAGTCCCCTACCTACGATAAGCTCGATACCAAGCGATATTAATGATCCAATGAAAACCCCAACACCATCGCCTACTGCGGCCCCAACATTTCCACCGATCGCAAAGCCAACTGTCCAACCCACAGCCGAAAGAATCAGCTTAGGAGCAAGCAGCGCAACTTTATACGCCCCTTTTTTCCAAGGGTAGATTTCTGCATCCGTTTCTGTTTTATGAAGATCAGTACGAGCTAGACCTGATCCTTCTCTTCCTAGAGGAACCGAAATATTGTTCTTTTCTCCCAAAAATGTTCCGGGAGGGCCCTCTAAAGAACTACTCAAAACACTACTCATGATTAACACCTAATATTTTTATAATTGTTATATATTTTATTATGTAATATTTAATATTTAATTTAAACAATTATTTAAATTACAACTAAGCCCAATTACTTGAATGCAAAGTGAATCAAGTAACTGATACTAGGATTGTTAGATATGAATATACGAGATGGACCTTTCTATTGGCTTTAAACAGCTATATCTACCTGCAGGTGAAGGGCTTACGACAAAAATCAATTCTACCTTCACCTATCTAGTTTCGGGCATCAGGATGGCGGCTGAGAAATCGGTCCAGGCGAACCTAAGACAGTGCAAATCGCACGGCCCTAACACTTTACTTACCTATTTTCGGGTTTCGGGATGGCGGCTGAGAAATCGGTTTGTTGGAATGGGGACAGTACTACGTACGGACCTATTCCAACAAATCCGATTTATCACCGCCATCCTAGCGAATGCGTTGTTTGTGGTAGGGGCAGTCCTTGTTAAGGCAGGTCTTGGTGGAGGTTGGATAAGCCAGCCCGCAGCCTTTGCACCACCAGTGTTCTGCGTAAGTTTGAGGGATGGGGAGTGAGTGTAGGGCGAGGGGGGAGATCAAAATTGCTAGGAGGGTAAGGGGGAAAGCAAGACAAAGGGCGAGTTTTTTTGATTTAGCCATGAGAGCCTCCGACGAGAACTTGTTTGGGCAGTTGAAAAAGAACATCTTCTTCTGTGTAGATCACCTCTTCGACCTCGGTGACACCGTGGACTTGGAGGAAAGAGATGCAATCTTGAACGATTTCTTCGGGAGTGGAGGCGCCTGCGCTCATTCCGATCTGCTCGACGCCTTTGAGCCATGCAAGGTCTATCTCATCGGAGTGGTTGATGAGGAAGGCTGGAACGCCTCGTTTTTTGGCGACCTCTCTGAGGCGGTTTGAGTTTGAGCTTGTTGTGTCTCCGACGACGAGGACAAGATCGACATCATTTGTCAGCGAGCTAAGAGCCATCTGGCGGTTTGTGGTTGCGTAGCAGATGGAGGAGCTTGGGAGAGTTTCGACATGGGGATATTTCTGGAGGAGCGCCTCGGTAATTTCTTTGACATCGTCAAGACTTAGGGTTGTCTGAGTCGTATAGAAGAGCTTTTGATCCGAGTCGAAGCTGAGTTTATTTACGTCTTCAACACTCTCAATGATAGTGGTGACCTCTGGGGCTTCTCCTGAGGTGCCGATCACCTCGACGTGCTCTTTGTGTCCGATAAGGAGAATCTGGTAGCCTTTTTTTGCATAGCGCTTGACGGCTGAGTGAACTTTGGTGACAAGGCCACAGGTGGCATCGATTTCGATGAGATTGCGCTCTTCTGCTTTTTTGCGCACTTGAGGAGAAACTCCGTGTGCGGAGTAGATTAGGCGAGAACCGATAGGCACTTCATCGAGATCTTCGATAAAAATGGCCCCTTTATTTCTTAGGTCTTCAACGACATGGCGATTGTGGACGATTTCATGCTTCACATAGATGGGTGCTCCCCATAGACGCAGCGCTTCTTCAACGGTGTCGATCGCTCGAACTACACCTGCACAAAAACCGCGTGGCTTTGAAAGCAAAATCTTCATAAAAACCGTCCTACCTTACCGGACAGATTAACGACTAAAAGAATTTTAATCAAGAAATATTAGACTAGCCAACGTCTGCGGCGCAACGGAAACCATAGGTACCATTGAGCATCCCTGGATTATTTCGGTGCCTATGTGAGCAACGCATATCCTCTTTGAGGCTCTTCCAACAACCCCCTCGAAGAACTCGGTAGACTCCTTGAGGAGGCCCTTTTGGGTTATCGGGCTCTTGGAGTGAAGTCTCGTAGTAGTGATACCCATACCAGTCAGAACACCATTCATAGACGTTTCCCGCCATATCATAGAGGCCAAGCGCATTGGCTGGATAGCTTTTGACCGCCGTCGTATCCGAGTTGAAGAAGTTGGCTTTGCTTCGCTCGATTTCTGCGCCCGTTGGATACTCAGCTCCTTCCAATCCTCCATAAGAGGCTACTTCCCACTCTGCTTCGGTGGGCAGCCGTTTCCCTATCCATTTCGCATAGGCAAAGGCTCCATACCAGGTGACTCCGACGACGGGGTGCTTTGAGTACCCAGATTCGATGATCAGCTTCTCTCGTTGGCGACGTATTCTTGAGTCGCGCAAACGGATCATGTCTTGGTTATTCACATCTTTTTCTCCCCCCATTACGGTCAGAAATCGGATGAACTGCTCATTGGTGATTGGATGGACATCCAGAGCAAATGAAGGGAGGTGAACAGCATGTCGAGGCATCTCATCTCGGCCTCCGTGATTGCTCCCACGCAAGTAGGTTCCCCCTTCAACGACGACCATCTCAGTAAGAAGAGGCTCCACATCGGTGAGCTCTTGTTTTTTCGGGGTATAGATGTGTACTCCCTTATCTGTTTGAAAAACAGCAGCGGGATCAGGCTCATATTCGGGACGTGCAATCTCTTGAGGATTGAGCACAGGACGCGGATCGTCTTCTTCAGCTCCCTCCTTAAAAATAAGGGCCTCTTCGACAAGATTCTGCACTGAGGAAGGACGTTTTTCAGCATCCACATTGAGGGAGTGTTTGATCAAAGTATCCCAGTTGCCTTTCAAAGATAGGTTACACTCTGAAGGCATGGGAAAAAAACCTGAAGGATACTCTCCCACAAGCAAGCGGTAAAGAAGAATGCCAAACGAGTAGATGTCGGCTTTAGCATCCACATCACGCGTAGATGTATAGCGACTTCGCTGCTCAGGAGCTAAGAATTGATAGTAGTTTGAAAAGCTCTGGTAAAGCTTAGCAAATTCTTCTTCTTTAGGTTCGTCATATCCAGATCCAAAAGCGACTTTCTCCCAAAGAGTGCGGTAGGTGGTTGAGAGCACAGCGCCGATCCCAACAATACGGGTAAGGCCAAAGTCGCTTACTCTCAATTCTAGCTCGTCATTTTTGAGCGGATTGATCAAGATATTGGTTAGCTTTAGCCCCCTATGGACAATCGGCTCGTCCCCCACATTTTGACGATGCGCGTAATCTAAAGCGCTAGCCACTTGTTTGGCAATAGAAACGACCTCTTCTTCTGTGAGCTCTTTTTTCTCCTCCAAATATTTAGCGAGATTTTTTGTATTCCCCTCTTCATCGACCATGCAGTCGTAAGCGATAAATACTTTACCATCGGCTTCACATACATTGTGCATTTTAAGAATGTGGGGGTGATCAAGGGTGGAGAGCATTCCCACCTCTTGCTCAAGCCTTGCAATAAACGCAGTTTGAGAGGCAAGCTCCTCAGGAAGGACTTTCAGAGCAAAATGGGTCTTTAAAAAACGGTGCTGAGCTAAGAATACTTTTCCAAGCATTCCTTCGCCAATCTCCTTTAGGAGGGTGTAATCACCAAGGGTGGAGGTCTTTACATTTTGCATCCTATCCTCACTACAGGTTTTCAATCACCTCTACCATCGCCGAAAGTTCAGTCACCGGAGGATCGCACTGCACTCCTCGACAGACGTAGAGAGTGGTCTTATTTTCAAGGCACTTTTGAGCAGCCAAATTAGGTACTAGCTGATCAAGCTTTTCACTGCTCACTTTTTTCCAAACGACAAACCCATGCGGTGAAAAGTGGCTTCCAAGTGCATTTTTAATCTCTTCTTTATGGGTCTGATTCTCGTCTAAAGCAATCACGACAAGAGGAGATTTTTCATCTAGATATCGCTGAAGAGCGATCAGATGATAGCAAGCGCCAGGTGGAAAGGCCTGAATGAATGGCTTGGCCGCTTTCAAGATGTCTTCCGCCTGAATCAAATAGCGATCGTCCTGAGTTAACTGGTGTAAACGAAGAAGGTTTTCACAATGAACTGCATTTCCAGAAGGTTCTGCGCCATCATAGAATTCACACTTGCGAATAAGAAGGTGTCTATTCTCCTCGGTTTGGTAAAACGCTCCTGAAGATACTTTGAAGTCTCTTTCTAGAATTTCAGCAAGCTGCATCGCCCACTGCAGGTGCTCTGGATCTCCATCTGCTTCAAACAGAGTGAGAAGTCCCTGAATGAGGAAAGCATAGTCATCAAGCCCCCCTTCAAACCGCGCATCTCCTTCGCGGAAACGGCGTAGTAATTTTCCATCAACAAACAGATTTGCTTTTAGCCAACTCGCTGTCTCTTGAGCTAGTTGAAGATATCCTTTATTAGGGAAGCACAGACCAGCTTTGGCTAAAACATCGATCATGAGCCCATTCCAAGAGGTGATCACCTTATCGTCTTTAAAGGGCTTGGTCCGCTTGCACCGCTCTTCATAAAGCTGCTTCTGCAGCCCTCCAAGAACTTTGTGCAAATCCTCTGGGTCAATCTGTAAAACTTCTGCAACTTCCTTCTCATCATGCGCAATATGGAGCACATTTCGCCCCTCGAAATTTCCCTCTTCAGTCAGACCAAAATAGTGGGAAAATAGCTCTCCATCGGCTTCACCAAGATGGTCGAATACTTCACTGATTCCCCAAGTATAAAACTTCCCTTCTTGCCCTTCAGAGTCAGCATCCTCTGCAGAGAAAAAGCCCCCCTCTTCTCCTTTCAGTTCAAGCAAAATGTAATCGAGCGTTTTTTGGCAGATTTCTCCAAAGAACGGTTTTTTCGTATACTTGTATACTTCAAGGTAGGTCCTAGAGAGGATTGCATTGTCATAAAGCATCTTTTCAAAATGAGGAACATGCCACTGCTCATCGATGCAGTATCTTGAAAACCCTCCTCCTAGATGATCAAAAATCCCTCCTCGCCCCATCATTTGCAAGGTAAGCTCGATGTAGAAAAGGGAACGGCTGTCTTCATTTTTCTTCGAGTACTGCAACAAAAAGTCTGCCTGATACCCGAGAGGAAATTTAGGCTCACCTTTGATTCCTCCATAGATGGGATCAGCCACATCAAAGAGCATTTGCACTGAATTTTCCAAATCTTCGTCAGAAGGAAGATCCGCCCCTGTCGCCTTGACCGATTTCTCAAACATCTCGACTATCTTATCTGCCTGAGCAATCAGCATTGTGCGCTCTTCACTTCCCCAGAGCACCTGGATTTGTGAAGCAAACTGATCCATTCCAATCAGCCCCTTGCTTGCCTTAGGAGGCAGATAGGTCAGCGCAAAAAAGGGCTTTAATTCCGGTGTTAAAACCACATTGAGAGGCCATCCTCCAGCCGATGACATTAGTGCTTGCGCAAACTCCATGTAGATGCTATCGACCTCTGGATGCTCTTCTCGATCTACTTTCACATTGATGAACGTATCGTTCATCACCTGAGCGATCTCATCGTTTTCAAACGTCTCCCTCTCCATGACGTGACACCAGTGGCAGGTCGCGTAACCAATCGACAAGAAGATCGGTTTATCTTCCTCTTTTGCCTTAGCAAACGCCTCTTCTCCCCACGGATACCAGTCTACCGGATTGTTGGCGTGTTGCAGAAGGTAAGGGGACTTCTCATGGATCAGTCTATTTGCTTTTTCAGGATCGCTCATACGTACCTATTTGTCGAAAATGGAGAGTATTTTTACCATACTGAAAGCTTTGAAAAATGCCAACTTTTTCGTCATCTTGAACCTATCCTAATAAAGTCTCCGAAATCTTCTGCAGCAATAGACCCTATCTTTTATGCGCATTCACTTATCAATATTAAAAATATTGATTGCGTTTATGATCACAAAATCTAAGCCCACTTCCCTTGAATCTCAAAGGGATTATATAAGGATAGTTTCTTCGAAAAAAATCGTACTTTTATTTTAATTCGTTTCATCATATAGTCTCTCGAATTATCAAGTACACATCAACCCAAAAGGAAAAAATGAGCCAAATATCTTCCATTTTCTCATCTGCCTATGAATCATTGACAGGCGCTTTTAGTAGAATTATAGACCCAATTGTATCTATAGCTTACGATAGCGTAGACTCAAGTAGCTCACGGTTCTATGTGCTCACTATTGTAGGGTCCACTACTGCAGCTATTTGTGGAAGCTACTACTATCGGAATGAACACGAAACTCTTTCCCAAGTAACTCACCAGTTGGGTAAAAATTTACTTGCTGGCTTGTCATTCATCACCTTCGCTAGGTTTGCGCACAACTACTCAATGGGAAGGGAAAACCCCCTTTTGACTTTCTTAAAAGAATCCGCTGTGATTTTTTCAGTGGTTCCCATTTTCAAGATACTAGCAAAAAAAACCATGATGAGTCATCCTCTAATTGGCCTAGAAAGTTCTCATAAACCTCAAAAGTCTCAAGGAAAAGAATTAATCAGATCTTGGGATTATTAGATGGTATACAAGATCCATTTGACCGTCTCTCTGCAGGTGCAAAAGAAGCCTATGAAAAAGCAAAACAAGAGATTACACAAAACTCTTCTCAAACATTAACAGATCAAGATTTAGTCGTTGAGATCCTGAGCAGGATTCCTCAAAAATATGTTTCGGAAATATACCAAGCATGGCAACAATCAATCCGAGATATAAGTGATACCTTCGAAAAACTGTAAAAAAGAACTTAAAGAGTCAATTCCCCCCCCCAGCCAATAGTAAGGGAACAAAATGAGACTTGTTAATTTTTCCGCTCCATGGGAGAATCACTACCATGAGTGGAAAAAAACCTACTGGCAGCTTTGTAACCAAAATCGATCTCAACTTATCCGAGAAGCTCAAAACCGATTTAATTGACCAAGGCTTTGAGATTACCCAGCCCCCTTATACCGAATTTTCCGGCAAAAAAAAGGGGGTCTCGTGCACCTTGTACAGCTCTGGAAAGCTGATGGTGCAGGGCAAAGAGAAGGGGGACTTCATTGCGTTTTATCTTGAGCCTGAAATCCTCAAACAGCTCTCCTACACCCACCCAGAAACCCTTGTGGACCTTACTCCCCGAATTGGGATCGATGAGGCGGGTAAGGGGGACTTTTTCGGTCCGCTGTGCATTGCTGGTCTCTACGCCGACGAAGCGCAGATCAAACAGCTGCTCGATCTAGGCGTGCGCGACAGCAAGCGGATGAACGATACAGCCATCATTGCTCTTGCCTCTGAGATTCGAAGTCACTTCCCCCACTCGATTGTCAAAATCAATCCACAGAAGTACAACGAGCTCTACGAAAAGTTTCATAACCTCAATAAGCTCTTAGCATGGGGACACGCAACTGCCATTGAGGAGCTTGTCACCAATACCGGGTGTAAAGAGGTGATCATCGACCAGTTTGCTAGCGAGCATGTGGTCGAAAATGCCCTCAAGAGAAAACACCTCGAGGTATCTCTTACTCAACGCCACTACGGGGAAGAAGATCCGATTGTGGCAGGTGCCTCTATTTTGGCAAGGGCCGCGTTTGTCCAAGGGATCGAGCAGCTGGGTAAATCGGTCGATCTCGAGCTCCCCAAGGGGGCAAGCGCTCAAGTAATTAAGGCAGGCAAAGCGCTCGTTGCTAAGCATGGGAAGGAGATGCTCTTTAAAATGGCCAAACTCCACTTTAAAACCACCGACGCTGTTCTCCATGATTAGAGCTCTTTTGATTAAAAACCTGATTCTCATTGAAGAAGCGACGGTTTCTTTTGGAGAAGGTCTCAACATCATCACTGGAGAAACGGGAGCCGGAAAAACGGCCATTGTGGGCGCATTGAAGCTTTTGCAAGGTGAGCGCTCTGATGCAACCAAGGTGCGCAAAGGCTGTGAAAAGGCGCTCGTTCAAGCCTCGTTTACCATTGAACGGGAGGGTCCCCTTCTTTCAGTGATGGAGCAGCTGGGTCTTCAATTGGAAGAGGGTGAGGAGCTGATTCTGACGCGAGAAATCACCTCAGCTGGCAAGAGCCGCGCTTTTGTCGGCTCCCAAATGGTCTCTGCCGCCTGTTTGAAAGCTCTTTCCCCCCACCTGTTTTGCTTTATTGGACAGCATGCTCATATGGAGCTCAAGAGCTTGGATCGGCAACGTGAACTACTCGATCAGTATGGAAAGATTGCCCTTTCCCCTTTTCAGCAGTCTTGGAAGGAGGAAAAGGAGCTGGAGAAAAAGCTGAATTTGATGCAAGAAGAGCTCAAACAATCCAATGAGAAGAAAGAGCGCCTAAAGCACCGTTTAACCGAGCTTCAAGAGGCTCAAGTGGAAGACGGCGAAGAGGAAACTCTTTTTGAAGAGTACACCCTTTTAAGCCACACTCAGGAACTTCTCGAGGGTTGCTCGAAGGTACTTACAGCTTCTGAAAAGGCAACCTCAGGAGCCATTGCCTGCGAGGTGGGGATCGATCCTATGATTCCATTTTGCTCAAAACTTGAAGAAGCCAAAAAGATGGCCAAGGAATCTCGGATTCAGCTTGAAGAGCTCACCCAAATGATCCAAAGCTTTCGAGGTGGGCTGCAAATGAGCCCCGAGAGACTACTATTTTTGGAAGAGCGGCTCAAAGAGATCAACCAGCTGAAAAAGCGGTATGGAGATGACCTGATCACTCTTCAGAAGCAGTGGGAGAAAGAGCTGTTGGAGCTCGAAAACCTCGATGATGAGGTTGAGGAGGTTCTGGCTGCGTTAAAACAAGCACAAGAGGCGACAAAGAAGGCAGCTGGGCAGCTGAGTAAAGAGCGGCTAAAAGCGGCTCAATCGCTCTCTAAACGCCTTTCCAAGGAACTCCAGCAGCTGAACATCCCCAGCGCTGAGGTAACGATTCAGCGGGAAGAGGTCGCGAGGAATCTTTCGGGAGAAGACCGAACTTGTTTCTTCTTGCGTTCCAATTTTGGGGAAAAACCTGTCTCAGTCAAAGAGAGCAGTAGCGGCGGAGAGATGTCTCGCCTCTATTTTGCCCTAAAAATTGCGCTCACAGAGGGAGAAGTAGAAAGGGTGCTGATCTTTGATGAGATTGATGCAAATGTGGGAGGTGAGACAGCGACCATTGTAGGAGAAAAACTACACCAGCTTGCAAAAAGCAAACAGGTGATTTCTATCACCCATTTCCCTCAGGTCGCAAAGTGGGCAGATACCCACTTGCGTATCTTTAAAGAAGAGATCGATGGCCGAACGATTGGAAAAATTGAAGCTCTCTCCCGTTCTTCGAAAGAGAAAGAGCTTGTCCGAATGCTCGGCGGCTAAGCGATCTACCACCCTTGATTGTATTGGCTTTTCTTATCGTTATCGTCCATAGGTGAGGGAGAACCCTCTTTGCTACCACCATAAGATTGGTAATCATCCATCATTTCATGGGCCTGATCTTTCATTTGCTCATCATGGTCATGATAATCATCATCATTTTGGTTTTGGTAAGGCTTGGCCTCTGATCGATCTTGTTGCATATCGCTTTGTTGCATCTGATTCTGGGTACCATTTCCATTTGCATCGCCATTGCTCGTTTTCTTCTGACATCCAACTGCAAAAGCAAAGAGCGCGATAAACATCGTAACAAGCCTTACTCCGTGAAATGAATCCGTTTTACTCTTTTTCATAACCGACCTCCATCGGTGATTTAATTAAATTTGAAAGAACTGACAAAGTAGTTGTACTGTCCTTCATTGTAGTTTTGTACTTCACACTCCATTGCCATCAAATACAGGTGATTATCAACCATGATCGCGCGCCCTTTGAAGTAGATCCCTCCAGTGCGAATGAAGAAGTCAAGAGCGGGCTTTCCTTCTACGAGTAGCATATCGGCAAAGAGGAGCTGATTTCCTGGGTTGTTGGCTAAAATTCCGTTGAGGAAACCTTCGAGTGATGCTTGCGCAAGCGACTGATCAACAAATTCTGGGTATTCAGCAATGAGGAGCATGTAAACACTCTTCTTATCCATGCTTGCAATATAGGCATCATATTTGAGGCTATATCCTTCTTCGGGAACGCTCATCTGTTCTGAAATATGTTCAGGTGAAGTGGGAAATTTAAGCGTACATTTACCAACAACAGAATGGAAATCCTTCCACTTCGATTGGCTGACTTGTACGATTTCTATATCATTTTTATTTTGCTCTGCCGCAGTTGCCCAAGCAGAAGTGACCATTATTGTAAACGCGCTCAGTAGTGCAGTATAAATCTTTTTCATATTCTCCTCCTAAATTACCTATTATCAAGTAAGATCACGACGCGACGGGCATCCCATCGAAAATCCAATAAACCCAAGTCATTAGCCAAATAAATAGTCCCACCATAAAAAATGGGATTAAAACGTTCAAAGCGCCTTTCCAAGCAGAAAACCCTTGTACTTCGCCCAGCCCTTTCACCAAGATAATGAACGACCAAACTGAAAGGACAGCCTGAACAACCAATCCCCCTGTGACAAGTAACATCGCTAGCCCTTGATGCCCCTCTTGTTGAAAGTCTTCAAAGAAGACGGAACCTCCAAAAGAAAAGATGAGCAATATCCAGACAAGAACAGATACGATGTTTGGCGCATTCGACCAGGAGACAGCACAACGAACTTTCTTATAGTTTGCTTCTCCTCCGATCCATCTACCAGTCCATGTAATCAAAGCACTGGCAATCGCTATCCCCAGCATCCCCACAAACGTGGCCAGGACAATTGCGAATATCGAAATCCCTGCGACAGTAAACTCCTGCCCCAAAGAGAGGTTTTGAGCCATATGCAAAAGCATGGGTAGGCCGTAGAGAAAAGACAGGATCAAAAAGCGGTGTTTTGGGTTGTACCTCGCCACTTTCCGGATTGTTTCTCTTGGATGAAACCAAATATGGGTCCATGGGTTCACTCCTAATTTCTTTTTAGCCATTGCTTTTGCCTCCAAACGGACATCTCTATACTTAATTTCATTCTATATATACTAATTTAATGGTTCAAGTGATTTTTAAATAAATTATTATTATTTCACAATTAACTAATGTTGAAAGAACTTAGAAAAACGAAAGAAGAAAACGTTTAAAGGAAAGATAAAGAGAAGACTAGTCACAGTCTTCTGACCTATCATAGTCTTCGATGGGGATGATGATCACATCCACTTCATCAAAGTCGTCAACCACCTCCTCTTCTTCGACCTCTGTCGGATAGAGGACGCTTAAAGGGTGGGCAAGAATATAGAGGCTGCAAAGTAGGAATACCATTGGGGCTAAAACTGCCATCCAACGCGTTTTTTTTCAACAGTATCTTCAATAAAAATAGTTGAAATTTATCAATCTATTTAATAAATTAAATTTATAAAAGAGATCTGTTTAATTAGGTGTATAATATGAAACCTCGAAATATCAGAAAATATTCTCCAAGAAGGAGACGATCCAACAAAGAACTACAAATCCAACAGTTGAAAGACTATGAACATCTTCTTTCGATGGATTTGGGCAGTTTTTTGATCCTGTCTAAAGAGGGATCAGAAAAGCAAAAACAAGAAGCTGCTGAAAAGTTAGCTCGCGATTTTCGCAAGTACTCTGGAGAACTCGTTCATATTGCTAAAGAGCTTGGGAGCCCTTATCCAGAGCCTGTTGAGAAATACAATCGCTTGATGAAGGAGATCCTCTTAAACTCAAAGGGAAAGATCGACATAAATTTGATCAATGAGCAGCGTCGTTGCGCTGACCAGATTCGAAAGCTATCAGCTGCTTAAGGGCTTTTTTTAAAGTTGAATAGTAGAATACAAAGCCGGTATCGATCAGTTTTTTAGGAGTGGCCGCTACACTTGCAAGAAGCATCTCATCGGCCATTTCTTTCAAACCCAGTTGCAGCACTTTTTTCGGAATTCGCAAAAAAAGGGGACGCCTTAAAGAAGCGGCAAGCTCTTTACTAAACTCTTCTTGGGTGACTGGGTTGGGGCTGGTAAAATTGACAGCTCCCTCAATCTCCTGGGTCTGAAGAACGTGGTAAAGGCCGTAGATAAGATCATCAAGGGCTATCCAGGAAACTTTCTGATCTCCCCTTCCCATTACGGCTCCCAGCCCCATCTGGAAAAGCGGTAAAAGGCGCCCTAGCATCCCTCCCCTTCTAGACAATACCACGCCAAATCGGGTATGCACTCCTCGAGATCCTCGATTTTCAATCGCACACGTCGCCTCTTCCCATTTTTTGCATACGCCACTTAAAAACCCCTTTCCAGGGAGGCTTTCTTCTGTTAGAAGCTCACCTGGTCGATCTCCATAAATCCCAATCGCTGAAGCGCAAATGAAGACTTTGGGGATCCGAATGCAACGCATGAAGACCTGAGAAAGGAGCCAGCTGTCTCGGCAGCGGCTAAGAAAAATCTCACTCTTTTGCCTTTTTGTCCAACGTCTATTCGCAATATTTTTTCCAGCTAGATGAATCACCGCGTCAAAATCTTCAAATTCTTTTGGATTGATCGCTCCCGTTTTGGGATCCCAGCATATCGAATTTTCCTTTTTTTCTTTTGACCGCACAAGCTTAACGACTTGGTGACCTGCCCCTTCTAAGAAAGGAATGAGGGCTTTGCCAACCAGTCCATGGGTGCCACTCACAAGAATCCGCAAGGTTTTTTTTGGGTATTTCCCGATCACTTCAAGGTCACGGGTCAGCGTCATTTGTCTCCATTTAAGGATCTGTTCAATCCGCTTTTTTGATACAAAAGAGTGCGCTAGTTCGATGGTCTCGTGCCATACACAGGTTTGATCATCGATGGGATCGATTTTTGCTTCGATTTTACAGTAAGAGAAAGGGCCTTCTTTTTGAATAAAAGAAAAGGGTTTGTCTGTCTGTTTTTGAAGAACCCATTTTTTCCATGTAAACCCCGTGAATACGAGCATAGAAACACGATCTTCGCTTATGGAGACATTTTTGTATTTGAGGTCAGGGGGTAGCAAACGCTCAAAATAGGAGGGCGCATGTAAAAGAGACAAAGCCTCTTTGGCGGGGCTCTTCAAACGGGAGCTGATGGATGCCGAAAGAGGTTTTTTAGTCACACTAGTTGTAGAGCGCTCTATTGCCCTTCTTTTTTACATTCACTCGACTTGCAGCAAAGAGCTTTACAGCATTTTCCACAAGATCCGAGAATCCATAGACCACTAAGTCCTACCAGAGCATAGATCAATCGGCTAAGCCAAGTTGTATTTCCACCAAAGAGCCAAGCGACGAGATCAAATTGAAAAAATCCCCAAAGGCCCCAGTTTAACGCTCCAACTACTACTAAAATGTAGGCGAGCACACTTATCAAACGTTTCATTTGCTACTCCATGTGGTTGCATTCTTATCTTAGTTTTAGCAATTATTTGAGAGAATGTCACGTATTATTTAAAATATCGCTCATCACCTGGCTGAAAAGGCGCTGACGCAAGGATTCGTCCTTGTTGAGTTTTGAATAGACTTGAGCAAGTTTGCCCTTTGCGGGTGAAAAATGGTGCGCGCTGTACTCGAGATGAACTCCTGAAAGAAGAGCTCTCCCCTTTCCCACTTTGCAATCAATGACTGCAGGTGGACACCCTTCAAGTTCTTGGTAAGAGGCAAGCACCTCAACAGAGGGGCTCTTTACCCCAAGGGCGCAGAAGGTACATCCTCCATTGAAGTAAACTCTACACTGATGGGGGCCGCTCTTTATCAAAGCCGCTTCTACCCCTCGGTGGCTATCAATGGCGTATTTCCCATTCCCATAGGCCGGACCGCGGGCGACTCCTGGGAAAAATTGGAGAGGTCGATCCCCAGTGACTTCATCATTTCCACCTACCTCGAATTCGATGGAAGAAGCTGCATAATAGGCACCTGCACAGATCCCCAAATAGGAGCCTCCTTCCTCCACAAATTCTTTGATATGGCCCGCTCCTTGTCCTTTAAGCGCTTCCACATAGAACCGGTCACGTCCACCGGGCATCACAAACAGCGCAGCTCTTTTGCGCCACTTCCCTTCTCCAACTTGGCTTGCATTGATTTTACAAATCCGCGCGTCACCTCTGCTGATTTCTTTTTGAAGACTGATCTGGGTATGCTCAAGGCTTCCTGCATCCACACCTTGATCATCATAGAGGTAAACGTCTTTCATAAAAGCTTGAAAATTAGTCCTCTTTTCTTTAGCATTTGAGTCAGATTCTAACACAAAAGGGATTTTTCGAATGACTCCAGAAGACGGCTCCGATGTAAATCGCCTCTGTGCGCTTTGCCGTATTCAGCTCTCTAGCGAAGAGAAAAAGGTGATTGGAGAGCATCTTCATAAAATTTTGAAGTACATGACCTTTCTCAATGAGGTCGATACCGAAGGGGTCCCCCCTTGCACTCACCTACTCGAAACGATGGTCAATGTGATGGGTAAAGATGAGGAGGAAGTCTCTTATGATCGAGAAAAGTTCCTTGCAAGCGCTCCTGACCACGTCGGGGGAATGGTAAAAGTTCCCCCTGTGATCCACTTTGAGGAGTAAATGACTTTATGGACAATCTTTCTGCCCACGAAATTACGGATCTATTTACTTCAAACAAGGTCTCTGCTGAGGAGATCACCAAAAGCACTCTTGAGAGAATCCACAAGCTAAATCCTACCCTCAACGCTTTTCTACATGTCTTTGACCAAAGAGCTCTTAAACAAGCAAAGCGTCTCGATGAAAAACGTGCCAAAAATGAGCCACTTGGCAAGCTTGCTGGCGTTCCGGTTGCTCTTAAAGACAACATGCTCGTTAACGGGGAAATTGCCTCTTGCGCCTCCAAGTTTTTGGAAAACTACACTGCCCCCTACGATGCTACCGTCGTCCGTCTACTCGAAGAGGAAGATGCTATCCTGATTGGAAGAACGAATATGGACGAGTTTGCAATGGGCGCCTCAGGCACTCACTCTGCGTTTGGCCCCACGAAAAATCCGTGGAACCTCGACTGCTCTCCTGGCGGCTCATCTAGTGGGTCGGCAGCTGCAGTCAGCGCTCGCCTCTGTCCTCTAGCCTTAGGGAGCGACACGGGGGGATCGATCCGCCAACCGAGCGCTTTCACAGGAATTACCGGGTTTAAGCCTACCTATGGGCGGGTCTCTCGATCCGGACTGGTGGCATTTGCTTCCTCCTTTGACCAGATTGGGCCTTTTACCCGCAATGTCAAAGACACGGCCCTGATTATGGAAGCGATCGGAAAACGTTGTGATAAGGATTCAACCAGTATCCACTCCCCCCCCAATAGCTTTGATGCAGAGATGGGGAAGTCGATTGCCGGCACGCGCTTCGGGGTCCCTTGGAAATTTTTAGAAAAACTTAAAGGAGAGCCACGAGACTGTTTCGACAAGTCGGTTGAGCTCATCAAGTCCCTTGGAGCTGAAATCGTAAATGTAGACCTCGATATACTTAAATATGGGATCGCTGTCTACTACATCTTGACAAGCGCTGAAGCTTCAACCAACCTCGCCCGTTTTGATGGAATCCGCTATGGCCTGCGTTCAAAAGACGCCAAAACGCTCGAAGATATCTACGACTACTCTAGAGAAGAGGGGTTTGGATTTGAGGTGAAGCGCCGGATCATGCTCGGCACCTTTGTCCTCTCCGGAGGGTTTAAAGACGCTTACTACGAAAAAGCAGCCAAAGTTCGCACCCTCATCATCAAAAACCTGCGGCTTGCTTTTGAAGCATGCGACCTCATTGCCATGCCTACTTCACCGGGCTCCTGCTTTCCCCTCAACGGAATAAACGACCCGCTCGAAGAGTATCTCCAGGATCTCTACACCGTCGCTGCCCCGATCGCCGGGCTTCCAGCGATTAGTATTCCCAATGGTGTTAGCTCAGACAAGAAGCCCTTTGGCCTCCAGCTCATAGGCCCTCAAATGCATGATGCTAAGGTTTTGGGAGCTGCACATGCAATCGAAGGAGCGCTAGACTTCCCCAAAGATCCCCCTGAAGGGTTTGGAGGTGTAAGATGAGCGATATCCTCTACGACCAATGGGAGCCGGTGATTGGCCTTGAAATCCACGTCCAGCTCAATACCAAAACAAAGCTCTTCTCGCGCAGCCTGAATCAGTTTGGCGCTGAGCCCAACACCAACATCGACCCAATCAACACAGCGCAGCCTGGAGTCCTCCCTGTTCTCAACGAAGAAGCGGTAAAAAAAGCAATTCAGTTTGGACTGGCTATCGGGGCCCAGATCAATCGCTTCTCCACCTTCGACCGTAAATCTTATTTCTATCCCGATTGCCCGCGCAACTTCCAGATCACCCAGTTTTTCCATCCAATCATCCAAGGAGGAACCATCACCTGTGACGTCGAAGGAAAGACCAAACACTTCAAAGTGGATCGAGCCCATCTCGAAGATGATGCGGGAATGCTCAAACATTTTAGCTCCTTTGCAGGCGTGGATTACAATAGAGCCGGAGTGCCACTGATCGAAGTGGTTTCTGAGCCAATGATGCACTCCCCCAAAGATGCCTCTGCTTATGCTACAGCGCTTAAAGCGATCATGCAGTACCTAGGGGTTGCCGACTGCAACATGGAAGAGGGAGGTCTTCGCTTTGATGTGAACATCTCTGTCCGCCCAAAAAATGACAAGACGCTCCGTCCGAAGGTCGAAATCAAAAACATGAACTCGTTCCACAACATGGAGCTTGCGATCGAATCTGAAATCCGCAGACAGATTCAGGCCTATTCTCTCAACCCCAATGAAGAGTTTGCCAAAGCCATTGAACCTGGAACGTATCGGTTTGACCTTGCTCAAAGAAAAACAGTGATGATGCGCCGCAAAGAAGAGGCGCACGACTATCGCTACTTCCACGAGCCCGATCTCGTCCCCTTAATGATTGAAGAGAAGACCATTGAGCTTTTGAAAAACTCTCTGCCCGAGCTGCCCCATGAGCGCTATCTCCGCTATACGACCGAGCTGAAGCTTGCTCCCGATGCAGCTGCTATCTTGATCAACGACAAGTACACCTCCGATTTCTTTGAAGAGGCGCTTTCTCTTGTAAAAAAACCTAGCGGCCTATGCAACTGGCTGATTGTCGAATTTTACGGGCGACTTAAAGAGATGGGAAAAACCCTTGAACAGTCAGGGATAAAAGCCGTCCATGTCGGCCACCTTGTGCAGATGATCGAAGACCAGGTGATCACGGGCAAAATTGGCAAACTTGTCGCAGACGATATGCTCAAAACCCCTGGCAAGGACAGCAAAGACATCGTTAAAGAAAATCCAAGCTATCAGCCCCTTGACGACAGCTCGATCATCGAGCCCATTGTCGATGCGGTGCTTGAGCAAAATAAACAATCCATCATCGATTACAAAGCGGGAAGAAATAAAGCACTTGCCTACCTGGTAGGCCAAGTGATGAAAGAGACGAAAGGAAAGGCCTCACCAGCGATTGTCAACCAACTCATACTAAAAAAAATAGAGGAGTCATAAAATGGCAGTGACCGCACAAGTAACACAACCCCCACCAGAAACCCCTTCCATTACCCAGCAATTCTACGATTTGCCAAAAGTCGTGAGAAATTCGATCGTCTTAGGGCTTGCTGGTGCAGCGATTTCGGTGATCACCTCGCTGATTACCATTTCCAATCCAGTGACAGGAGCTATTTGCGGAGGACTCTACGTAGCTTGTTCAAATGGATTCACAGAGCTCATTATCCCCGGGATGGAAAAAGAGATCATCAAATGCATGGGATCGGCAGAAAAAACGCACGTCGCTTTTTTCTCCTATCTCGCTGTTTGCACGCTTTGCATGATTGCTTTTTCGGTTAATCCAATCAATGCCGCCTTCCTTACACTCACTACGCTTCCTTTGAGCTATGCGGTAGATTTAGTTGTAGATTTGGTTTTCCAAAAATAAGACTCTCGACTGCTCCAAATATAGGAAGGTAGCGCGAGATTTCCCTTTATTTACTGTTGCTAATAAAATTTTTACTTGTCATTGAAACCTTGATCTATATACTCCCAAGAAAAGAGGCAAAGGCCTCTCTTGGATATGCATGGGCAAAATTTTCCCCCTTTTTCTCCTCCTCTTAACGGGCTGCTACGTCAATAAAGCCATGATTGACCCGTGGGGCTATGCTCCAGAAGGAGCTTGCTGCTACTGGCTTCCCGATACCAAGGGGAGAGACTTGGCGTGCCAAGAGGAAGAAAACTGCCCTGAAATCCCCGATGAAGACTGTATTTTAAGCCTAGCTGAGGTGCTCGACATCGCCCTTGTCAACAACACAAATACGCAGATCACGTGGGCACAAGCAAGACAAGCGGCTGCTGAATATGGACAATCTCAAGCTAGTGCCCTTCCTGAAATTACAGCAGATTTCCATCATACGCACTCCCAAACCTCTGTCCTCGCAAGCCAGGTAGAGCTTGGTCCGACCGCTACGAGACAAGAAGTGATCGTCAGTGATCAAACCCTTTGGGGACCAACCGCCTACGTGACCTATACGATCTTTGACTTTGGCCAAAGGCGCTATACATCTCAAGCAGCTCGCTATGCTCTGTATTATGCAGATTACATCCATAACCAAGCGGTTCAATCGGTGCTCGAGACAATTACCCTCGATTATTACGACACTCTTTATCAAAACAAACTCCTTGAGGCAAAGGAAGCGGATCTTGCCACAGCCCTCGAGACACTTGATGCGGCAGAATTAGGGCTTAGGCAAGGAGCGCGCGATCTGTCGGATGTACTGCAGGCGCGCACTGATGCGCTGCTCGCTGAGATACAGCTTTCCCAGCAACATCAAATAGCTCATACTTCCAACGCAACTCTTCTCGACGACATGGGCCTTCCTTCAAATGCAGAGATCAACATAGATCGCCTTCCCCTTGTAGATCCAAGGGAAGTAAGGCTAGACAGTGTCGATGACTACCTTGAAACAGCGTTTCATTGCCGACCCGATCTGCTTGGAGCGCGGGCAAGTTTGGCTTCTGCTGAAATGAGTCTCAAAGCAGCAAAGAGACAATGGCTGCCGCAGATCGACTATTCGCTTGATATTGGACGCACCTACTGGAAAGGAGGCTTTCACGACGACTACAACTATACGAGCACCTTTTCGGTGAGCATGCCCCTTTTTACCGGCTTTTACATTCGCAATAGCGTCAAACTCTCGCGTGCGAAGGTAGAAGAAGCCAAGGCCTCTTTGAAACAAATTGAACTAGAAGTGATCAAAGCGATCACCACCTCCCATTACAATGTGGGCGTCGCTTATGAAACACTCAAAGCGGCCAACCGGTTTTTAGAGTCTGCTAAAGAGCAGTATGCCATTGCCATCGCTCAATATCGCGAAGGGGTCAATACCATCTTAGATGTTGTCTCAGCCCAAAGCTCTTTGTTCAATGCAAGAGCGCAACAAGCACAAGCGACCCAAGAATGGTTCTCCTCGCTAGCTACCTTAAGCTACAGCGCAGGAATCATCTCTGCAAACCCAGAGGACTTCAGATGAAAATACTTCTTATTTTACTTTCTCTTATTCTCTTAGTCGGCTGCGACAAACAAGAGGTGGCGACAAAACCCCCTCCTCAGGTGGAAATAACCACACCCCTTGTCCAGGATACCGAGCTTTTTAACCAATATGTAGGACACGTTGAGGCGACTGTTCAGGTCGATGTCCAAGCCCAAGTCGAGGGCGAGCTCCTTGAGACCTTTTTCACCGAGGGTCAAGAGGTGAAGAAGGGAGATTTGATTTTCACGATTGATAAGCGCCCCTTTGAAGCGCAGCTGAAAAAAGCAGAAGGAGCTCTTGCTGAGAGCATCGCAAATTTACGCTACGCAGAAGATGTGGTCAAAAGAAACACCAAGCTTGCGAAAGAAGACTATGTTTCCAAGCTCCAGTACGACCAGTACATCACCAATGTTTTGATGAGCAAAGCGGCCATCATCCAAAATAAAGCCGATATAGAGTCGGCAAAAATCAACATCAGCTATTGCAACATCCACGCTCCGACCGATGGGATCACAGGTGTCATCAATATCGATGAAGGCAACCTTATCACCAATGCAGAAGCCACTCCACTTGTCACATTGATGAAGATCTCTCCTGTCTATACCTACTTTTCCATTCCTCAAAAAGATCTTCCTCATGTGATGGAGCTGCATAAGAAAAAACCTCTGAAAGTGATTGCGATCCTCAATGAAGACTACACGTTTGAAGGGGAGCTCGATCTCATCGACAATCAGGTAGATCAAAAGACCGGCTCGATCTGGCTCCGGGGGATTTTTCCGAATGAAGAAAGAATGCTTTGGCCTGGTGAGTATGTCAACATCCATCTTCTTTTAGGCCTTGAGAAAGACGCTATCTTGCTCCCCAACCAGGCAATCAGTCTTGGCGAAAAAGGAAAATATGTATTCATCATCGATGAGGATAACGTGGCTGAGCTTCGCTATGTAGAAACAGGTGATATTGTTGGGGATCTCACCCTAATTAAAAAAGGGATTGAGCCGGGAGAACAAGTTGTCACTAAGGGGCAGATCAATCTCGCTCCCAAGATGAGCGTAACCACTAAAAAGAGGAAGAAAAGCGCAAAGTGAACCTCTCTTCCCCGTTCATCCGTCGCCCTGTAATGACTACACTGGTGATGCTCGCCATCGCGTTTTTTGGAATGCTTTCTTACAAAGGACTACCGGTGAGCGACATGCCCGATGTGGAGTTTCCTGCAATCGAGGTCATCGTCACCTACCCCGGAGCAGACCCAACGACCATTGCAAACAACGTGGTCACCCCACTCGAGCAGCAGTTCACACAAATCAACGGTTTGCAGAGCATCTCCTCTTCCAGTAAGTCAGGGAGCGCGGCCATTATCCTTCTCTTTAGGCTCGACAAATCGATCGATGATGCGGCCACCGATGTTCTCACAGCCATCAATGCAGCCACTCAGCAGCTCCCCCAAGATCTTCCCTATATGCCAACCTACAAAAAGGTGAACCCAACCGCCACACCCGTCCTCTTCTATGCCATTACATCCGACACTCTGACAAGAGCCGATTTATACACCTACGCCGATACTTTCATTGGTCAAAGACTCAATATGCTCAATGGCGTAGCCCAAGTGCAGCCTTATGGATCCCCCTTTGCCGTGCGGATTCAAGTGGATCCTCAAAAACTCGCTTCTAGAGACATCGGCGTCGATGAGTTTGCGCAAGCAATCCAAAACGCCAATGTCTACCTCCCTACAGGAACCTTTTATGGGAAAAAAATCGAATACTCCATCGACTGCGATGGGCAAATTTCACACGGGGATGGATACAACAGCCTGATCATAAAAAACGACAATGGACTTATTACCCGCGTCAGCGACGTGGCAAATGCTTTCGACGGTCTCTGGAACGATAAGTACTACACCCAATATCTCAACAATGAGACGAGCCAGCCCATGGTTGGCCTTGCCATCCAAAAACAGCCAGGCGCCAACACCCTCGACGTGATCAAAGAAGTCGAAGAGATGCTTCCTCAGCTCCAGAAAGGAATCCCAGGCTCTGTGAAAATTTGGAAAATGTACGACCAATCAGAGTACATTCAAGAATCAGTGAATGATGTGGAAATGACTCTTCTCATTGCCCTCGCACTCGTTGTTCTTGTCATCTATGCGTATCTCGGAAAACTGATCAATACCCTCATCCCAGCGATGGCCATCCCTATCTCGATTCTAGGAACCCTCATCGTCATGTACATCTTAGGGTTCACGATTGACATCTTCTCTCTTCTGTCGATCACCCTCGCGATTGGATTTTTGGTCGATGATGCGATCGTCGTACTGGAAAACATTGTTCGCCACGTCGAAGGAGGAAGTCCTCGCTACCAAGCGGCTTTGCACGGCTCCCAGCAGATCAGCTTCACCATTTTATCGATGACGGTAAGCCTCTGTTCGATCTTCATCCCTCTCATCTTTATGGAAGGCATGGTGGGAAGGATTCTTCACGAGTTTGCCCTCACCTTTGTCACCGCCATCCTGATTTCTGGGGTTGTCTCGCTCACCCTAACTCCTATGCTCTGCAGCCGATTTATCGCCTCGTACCAGTCCGACAAAAAGCTCAATCGTGTCGAAAAATTTTCAAATTGGCTAAACAATGGCCTGCTCAATCTCTACAAACCAACGCTTAGCTGGGCGCTTAAACACAAAAAGACCGTCCTTTTCACAGCTTTTGCAAGCTTAGCTGGTTCTGTTGTCTTGCTCGTGACTCTCCCCAAAGACTTTCTTCCGGACGACGACATTGGATTTGTCCAAGGCTTCATCCAGTCCCCTGATGGCACCTCTCCCTTTGAAACCGAAGCGATTGCAAAGCAGGTAGAGTCGATTGCAATCAAAAACCCGTATGTAAACCAGATGGTAACCATTGCTGCCACCCAACAGGACAACCAAACCCTGTTTTACCTGCGACTCATCGACATCCACGACCGTCCTTCGATGAGTGATGTTTTGAAACAACTTTACACCGAGCTTGGCCAGGTGCTTGGAGTCCAGGTGTTCTTAAAACCGATTCCCCTTGTCAACCTGCAAGTGGGAGCGCAAGCTGCTAAGGCCGCCTACCAGTACACATTGCAAGGCCTCGACGCAGACACCCTATACTCTTCTGCAAGTGAGCTTGAAGATAAACTAAAGCAACTCCCCCAGCTGACGACTGTGGGAAGCGATATGGACGTAAGCCAACCCCAATTGCAAATTGAGATAGACCGGGATAAAGCCTCCATTTACGGAATCACAGCGAATCAGATCGAGACCACTCTCACCTTAGCCTATGGAGGAATCAACCTCTCCCCCATCAACGAGCCCGATAGCCAGTACTACGTGATCATGGAAACCCTTCCCAAATTTTATAAAAACCCCCAGATGCTTTCCCAGCTTTGGCTCCGCTCCGATAGTGGCAACCTGGTCCCTTTCACAGAAGTGGTCGATACAACAGAAGATGTGGGACCTCTAACGGTCAACCACATTAATGGGCTGCCCGCTGTTACCTTAAGCTTTAACCTTGCCGATAGAGTGCCTCTTGGAACAGCTGTCGATACGATCGAGGCCGTCTCAGAAGAAATCCTGCCCGAACAAGTGTTTGGCTCAATTCAAGGTGCGGCTGATATTTTTAAAAAGTCGTTCCAAAACCTTAATTTCCTCCTGCTCATCACCATCTTCATGGTCTATACCATTTTAGGAATCCTCTATGAGAACTTCTTCCATCCATTTACCGTGATGTCAACCCTTCCCCCCGCAGCACTTGGAGGCCTGCTCACCTTGCTCGTCTTTGGCTACAGCCTCTCTCTCTATGCCTTTGTAGGGCTCATCTTGCTTTTAGGAATTGTGATGAAAAACGGAATCATCATGATCGACTTTGCCAACGAAGCGGTCGATAAAGAGAACAAAAGCCCCGATGAGGCGATCTTCTCTGCGTGTAGCGCAAGATTCCGCCCCATCTTGATGACTACCTTTGCTGCGCTGATGGGAGCCCTACCGATTGCCATTGGAGTCGGTGGAATCACCGCAGCTGGACGAAAACCCCTTGGCGTTGTGATTGTAGGAGGACTCATCTTCTCGCAGATCCTCACCCTCTATCTAACCCCCGTGATCTACCTCTACGTAGAAAAAATCCGCCATTTCTTCAGAGAGAGAAAAGAAAAAGAGGCCTAAAACCTGGACTTAAGGCCTGGGATGACAGCGTGCAAACGCTTCCGTTAGGTGCTTTTGACTCACTTGCGTATACCGATCGGTTGTCGCAACACTGGCATGGCCAAGCAGCTCTTGGATGACGCGCAAGTCCGCTCCATTTTCTAAAAGATGCGTTGCGTATGAGTGGCGCAACGAGTGAGGAGAGATCGGCTTGTCGATCCCCACCTTCTTTGCATACAGCTTAATCCTTTGCCAGACAGAGCCGCGATCGAGCCTCCTCCCCTTTCGAGTAACAAAAAGAGCATTTGACCCTAGGGGAACTTTTTCACGAAAATGGAGCAAATAGTGGTCAATCTTCTTCGTCGTGCTCGCAGCGATCGGAACAACGCGCTCCTTTCCCCCCTTCCCCTTCACGCGCACAAACGAATCGTCCACGTCAAATAGATCAAGACCGCAGCCTTCAGATACACGTAGACCACAACCGTAGAGCACCTCAAAAAGCGCACGATCGCGCGCGCCTACGAAATCCTCTGCCGAAGGAGCCCCTAAGATAAGCTTCACCTCTTCTTCAGTGAGCACCTCGGGGATCAGCTGCCACATCTTAGGGGTATCGAGATAGAGGGTCTCTTCAGAAGAAATGATCCCCTCTCGCCTCAAGTAGCGGAAAAACGACTTGAGCGCCATCATCGCTCGATGGATCGAGCTGGGAGCTAGCTCCTTTTGATGCAGATGGGCTAGGTAATTGGAAATCTCCTTTTGACCGACGCTGGAAAAGTCGTTATTCGAGCTAGCAAAAGAACTCAAATCGCGCCGATAGGCTACGATTGTATTTTGGGAAAGCCCCTTTTCAGCGGCTAGATAACCTAGGAAATTTTCGAGGATGTCGCTACTTGTTGCCATATCAGAAATATAGCATAGAAAGGATTAACCGGCGTCAGTTTGAATCTGGAGCTCTGGCTTATTAGGGGCCGAGGTCTTAGTAGAAATATCAGTTGCTAACTTCTCACGAAAATATTTCTCAAATTCGGATTTTGCTACCGCCTTTCTACGACCAATTTCAACTCGAATTTCATTAGTTTGGACTTTCGAGTAGCTTTTGGCGAAATGTTTGTCTGCCTCTTTTAAGTTATCATACATCCGATAAACCATTAATCGATCGTCTCCATTCTCAATTGCCTCAGCAATGAACTCAAGGGTAGGATTCTTAATCCGATATTCACGCTCACAAGCATTAATTGCTCTTCTTGTCCGCTCATTTTGGTACATCCAAAGAAGAGTCACCCCAATCGCTACATAGCCAATTGGGCCAATTGCAACACCTGTAACAATAGAGATCACAACCATACCCAAAAGAGAGACTGCAGCTAATCCTTGTGAGAAATAGATTAATGGTCGATCCCAGACGCCTGGTCGATCTTTGTCGCAGTGAGCCTTGTATCCATAGAAATAGTCGATCACGAACATCCCAGCAGCAGACACGAGCATCGAAATCGCTGCTGCTGTTCCAACTACTGCAAGTGTACATCCTACCCCGATTGCAAGATAAAGACCGAGTGGAACTAAAGTGATTACGCTAACAGCAAAAATCGCAAAATTTAACCTCTTTTTGTTATTTACAGATGCCTCTACAAATTTAACTTGTGCATCGGCATCATCAGCCTGATCAATCTCTTTTATCGCTTGAAGTGCCTCGCTACTCATGACTCTTTTCAACGCAGCTTCTCTCTTTTCTTGGGCTCGAGCATTTAATACAGCCTTGCCAAGCTTCTCAAGCTCATTCTCTACAGAAGATTCATCAGAACAGCGCTCCTTCAAATATATATTAACCATTTTTTTAAGTTTATCATCGGTTACTTCATCGATACCGAGTTCTTTCATTCGGTGCTTAAATATTGCCTTACTTAAGTTAAATCCTATAAGTTGAAGTTTGTCCTTTGCAAGGGTGGTCTCTTCACCAGATCCATTGAATTTTTTTTTCAAGAACGTAACTTTGTCAGCAGCCCTTTCTAATTCCTTCTCGAATTGATATCCTCTGTACGCATCTTTTCCAAAAAGACCAATAAAGGCGAAAAAGGCGACGGTATAAGCACTAATCCCCCCTACAAAAGTGGCGGTTGTTGCTCCGGCCATTGCAAGCGTTGGATTTTTCACAAATTGATCAGCAATCGAAAGAGCGCGAAAGGTGCCCAATGCGCCCCCACCTAAAGTAAATGCCCCACCTAATACAGTATTTAAGCTCCCTTCTATAATACCTTCTGTATCTCCAATCTCTTTAGCACGATGAGCCTGATCAAGCCCATTCATTGCCCACAAAGGCCCAAAAATAATATAAATAGCTGATGCTAAGCCAGTTGCTTGATAAAGTCCGATATCCACCTTACCTACAGGGACATCTTTTAAGATATTGGCAGCAAGAGTATCATTAGCAGCGCGAAACCCTGTAGTCAAGTCCCCATTAACAAAGAGGGTATTGGCAGTAGTTCCACAGTATCTTGAATCAGATGAAGGCAAGACAGATTCACCCTGCTGAAAGGCAGAACAAAGGCTACCCCGGAGAGGGTCTGTCTCAGTAGAAGCTCTGGGCAAAGCTACAGCCATTTTATATTTCCTTAATTAAAAATTAATACTCTTTTATTATAACTATACATTAAATTTATGTAAACAAATGATTATATTTAACTGAAATTAAACAATTTAAAGTAAATATTGATACATTAATTATAAATAAAATTATCTACAAACAATCAAGTAACTAATAACCAGCAGTTTAAGAAATCTATAAATTTAATAAATCTTATTTCACTTAAAAACAACAAATAATTAAATCTTTTATGTCAATAGTAAAATGTTAATTATTATTGATGTATTAACTTAATAAAAGTACAATAATAAAGACACTTTAAAAATGGAGATAAACAATGGCATCAATACCCCCACCATCAAGTTCAGCAGCTTCCTTGGCTGCCGCAAGTTCAGTAGCTCCCCCCGTAAAAGAGGAGCCAGGAATCGTCCAAACTTCTTTAGGTAAACTCGTCAACCTTCATAGTTCGATTGCAACCTTTTCCAGCGATACTGCAAAAGGCGCCGAAACGCGAATTGCCGACCTTGCAAGATCGGCCCTCGCATTCATTCCATCCATGATTTTTAGTGATGAAACAAAAGAAAATATCGCTTCTGCGCTAAGCTCAGCGGCAAATGCAGTCACTTGGCTTGCACTGCAAATCCTTCATGTAATGCCCTATGCAACAGCTGCAGCCTTCGTTTTTGCCGCCGTCGTACTTACAGAAGCAAATCCTCTTCTTGCCGTTTCTCTGCTTGCAAGCATCTCGATGATTGCTATGCTGGTCTTTACCATCAAAATTCTTCATACAGTAGAACAGCTGCAATCCCAACTCAAGGATTCCGGAGAAGAACTTAATAAAACAATTGAAACATCCATTGACGATGGATTAACCAAACTTACAAAAGAATGCTCTCCCATACTTGAATCCGGAAAAACAGTGAACAACTGGCTTAAACTCCCAAGCCAAACTAAAGACTGGGTGGTTTCTACACAAGCAGCACAGGGAGTTTACTGGGCTTATCAACGAGTCGCAAGCTGCTTTACCAAACCTTCAAAAAATGATTAGTAAGCATCGTCTCTGCTGTGAGTGAGTAGAAAGGAGAGCTCAACTAAGACATCTCTAAGAACGTCGAGAGGCGGCTGATCTCCATTGAATCTGGAGATAAGCTCCTCTGGATAGTGATTTAAAATTTTAAGTGTCTCATTCTGAAAGATTTGCATCCGATTCTTTAAAATCTTCTCGTCAAAATCGTCCATACGGCGCTCGATAAGAGCCCTTCGTTTAAGCCTTTGAACCAACCCATCGATATCCTCCATCTCGAGCACAATGATCTTCACCACTTCAATATAGCCGTCCAAAAGGCTCGCCTGATTGGGAGTTCGTGGGATCCCATCGAGGAGAAGAAACTGCTCATGAGGAAAATACGAGTTTGTAGCGATCAATCCCCCCACATAATGGCGCAATATGCTCACTGTGAGCTCATCTGGGACCAGATGCCCTTTGGAGGCATATGCGTGGAAAAGCCTGCCTGCTGGAGACTCTGGCGAGAGGCCTCGAAAGATATCTCCTGATGAAAGATGGTAATGGTTCCCAGCGCTACTTAAAAATTTTCCTAACGTTCCTTTTCCCACACCAGGCGGCCCAAAAATTAAAATGGAACGCAGCGACGTTGGCTCTTCTGCAAGAAATTTTTCAAAATCTTTTTTTTCCATACCTTTCCAATAAGACAAACGGCTGAAAAAATTCAATTTGTTTCTGTATAAAAAATCATCTATTTGAAAATTCAATTTACACCAACAAAGATTTTAATGATGCATTAATTGAAGAATGTGATTTCACTTTCTTAACAAATAAAACCAAAACCAATTTTTATTTTTTTATAAAAAAATAAAACATTGTAACAAATTGAATTTATAAATAAAAAAGATCTACAAAAAACATCTCCATTAAAATTTAATTACGTATATAAATTAAGGATACTTAAAGATTTCCGCAGGTAATTATTGATTAAATACAAACAACTATTGTACTATATTAATACTAACGAATAAAAAATAGCGTTAGCTAATTAACAAACTCTAATAATTAAAAAGGTTAATTTTTAAAGGAGGACATTATGTCATCAGAAATTCAAAATTCAAAAGTCCAACTAAATTCAGCTGCAGATGCACCAGAAGTTTCAAGGCTTGGACAAATGAGAGAAAAGACAGTACAAATGCTTAACAGCGGAAGAGAAAATCTTAACAAGCTTGGACAAGCTGGTATAGATAAAGCAAAAGAGCTTGCAACAAAAGCACACAATCTCGAGACAAATGCTATTGATTCTACAGTTGACACTCACACTAAAAAAACGGACAACAAACTCTCTAACCTAGCCATTGATCTCGGCGAGAAGAGTGCAAAAATCGTTGATACAAAAATTGAATTTTTCAACAACGGCGAAAGAAAGTTTTTCGAAAAAGTTGGTTCAGAGACTCATAAAGTTGTAAGACACATCAACAAATATAAAAACAGCGCAGCTGAAATTGGAGATAAAATCTCACGTGGTGCTGCTCGAGGAACTCGCATCCTTGCTCGCTCTATTTTAAGACCTATTCTTAGCCTTGGATTCACATTCAGAGCTGGTGAAGTTGCTGCAGAAGGAATTGCTGCTGGCTTAACAGCGCTTGTTCGTGGAATTGGAGCTGCTGCTACTGCATTCTTCACATACCTCCCAGAACTCCTAGTTGCTACAGCAATTATCGGAACACTTGTTGGGATTGGAATTGCTAGCCCGATTGCTGGTGGAGTGATTGCTGCTACGCTTGCTCTTACAACAGGAGCTGTAGTTGCTAAACAAGTTCGTGATTCTAAGGAGCAAGAAAGTGAAGCTGTAAACCAGATGCCAAAGGCTATCGCTCAGGACCCCGTCCTTTGTGCAAAATGCCAAGAGCCTGTAACTTTAGAAAAAGCTGAATAATAAGATAAAATATATAAAATAATTAGGAGAATATTATGTCACACGCATTAAACACAACAGAAAAAAAACAATCCTCTACATTTTCAGCTCCTGTTTCAACAGAAGCAGCAGCACCTAAGGCAACTCTTGGACAAAGAATTGTTACAGGACTTAAAGACGCTGGAAACACAGTAAGAACTAAAGCCGGTCAGTTTGCTGACAGCACAAAGGCTGCTTGCCAATCAGGAATAGAAAAAGCTGGCAAAGCTTTTAGTAGCGCAAAAGAAAATGCTGGTGTTGCTGCCCAAACAGTAAAAACAACCCTCGTTTCAGGAGCAGAGAAGCTTGCTGCAACTCCAACAAATCTTGGACAAGCTGAGCTTGATCAAGCATCTGACAAAGTAACAACTAGACTAGACAAAGCAATCTTAAAAACAAGAACAGCTGGCGAAAAGGTTGTTGATACAAAAATCGATCTTAGCAACGGCAAATTCTTTGGGATTGCTGGGCCAGAGTCGAACAAAGTGATCAAAGCTGCTATTCATTTCCAAAAAGCTGCTGCTAAACACGGAGATACAATCTCTCGTGGTGCTGCACGCGCAACTTACCTTGGAACAAAAGCTGTTTTGACTCCAATTCTTAGCCTCGGCGGAGCATTCAAAGGCGGACAAGTTGTTGCTGAAGCAATTGCTACTGGTCTTGCTGCTGTTGTTCGTGGAGTTGGAACAGTTGCTACTGCTTTCTTCACATACCTTCCAGAGATCCTAACGCTTGGCGCTATTGCAGGTCTTTCTGTTGCAACTGGCGGAGCTGCTGGAGTCGTATTTGGACTAACAGCAACTGCTCTTGTTGGATACATCGTCCACAATGAAGCAAACAAAGCTGGTATCGTAAAAGAAGCTAAGACTGATGCTAACCTTGCTAGGTCTCAAGCTGAGTTAAATGCAAGAAAAGAGCGTCAAGCTGATCTTGCTCCAGTAAAAAACAAAGTTGAACAAGCTATGAAAACAGTAATTTCAGTAGGAAAAGTTGCTGAACACAACGCAAAAATGATAGCCAACCATGCGCATATCAGTGGTGAAAATGATGCAGGATTCGAAAGCCGAATCGAAGCTTTAGAAAATGTAACTGCTGCAGTTGGTTATGGCCTAACAGGTGTTGGCCTAACAGGTCTTGTAGGCGCTGCTGCTGCTGTTGAATATCAAACAGGAGCTTTAAGTAGTCTTGCTACCCGATTATTAGCTGGGCAATTGAGCGCTTAAGCTATCATCTTAACACCAAAGCATGAGGGGAAACCCCTCATGCTTTTTTTTGCGCAAAAAAAAGCATGGGAAGTAACCCTCCCATGCTAATTTTAAGGAAACGATCTAAAAAGATCGGCCTGTTTTTCCTTATTTATTAAACTCCTATCGCACTTCTTGCACCTGAAATAAGAGCATATTTGTCATTTAAAGCAACTCCTCCTACTGTTAAAGCTACAGTTGTTAATACAGTCCTAGGCGTTGTACCAAAAAGTAGGTTGCCTACGCCGTTAATACCAGACTGCACTCCTCTTCCACAAAACTTGAATGCGCCACCAATAGCATTTCCTAGGTCAGCAAATCTGGACCGGTTCTGATTTTGTTCAATTCTATTCAGCACATTTCCTTGTTTACTTAGGTCCTCTTTAATTACAACTACATCTCCTTTAAGTTGATTCACTTCGCCTTCCAACCTTCTGGTTGCTGGGTCTAGTTTAGGGGCCCCAACTGTAGATATTGGTCCGTTCTTAACTCCTTTTCCTTTCTTTACTCGCGCTGGCTGAACCGTGTTTGCTTGCGCTGCTGGAATCTTGTTTGCTTCCTGTTCTCGCTCGTGACGATCTCCTTCGTAACCAGCAAATCCGGCAGCACCAGTTGCAACTAGAGGCCCTAGGATTCCTACCACAGCTCCAAGAGCAAGCGAGACCCCAAGAATTGTAAGAGCTACTGCAGCAGTAACTGCAACCACAACTAATTTTGCAACCACCTCAGTTAGAGAAACTCCAAATTTTAATACCGATTTAGCTAATTCAGCTACCATTGCTTTTCGAGGACTCAACTTCTTATCTCTGTCAGAAAGTGTGAGTTTTGCATCGAGATAATTTCTAGCATTTTCTCCACTCTTTGTGATAGAAGAAACAACATCTGCTCCCTTAATAGAAATTTTTCCAACAACATGACCAATTTTAGTAGCAAATTGCGGAAGTGTACATGTATAGAATGTAACAGCAGGATTTGCCTTTTCACGACATGATGTCATAATACTATCATCTGCGTTTTGTTGTGGTGCAGCAGCTCTTGCTGCTCCGCTTCCAGTGATTGTTGCTGTTGATCTTGGATCTAAATTTAATGAACTCATAATTACCCTCCGTGGGTTTTTTTAAAAAGGTTATTGTTTTGTTTTACATGTATTATTATATAAAAAGAAAATAATAAATCTCAATAGAATTTGTAATAAAGATGAATAATTTTTCAATTAACCACTTTTATTTAACTTATGTTTTGTTTGAAAATATTTATACAAAACTTTTTGCAAATACAGTTTTTTAAAACCAATTATTAAAAAATTTAAGTTTACACAAACACGCAAACACATTGAAATATTCAAGTTATTAAACATATCGAATTCCGTTTTGAAATTAACTTTTAGAATACTAAAAAGTTTTGTTTTATATAACTAGAAAAAATCATTTGAAAAAAGTTATTAAAAATATGAATAAGTGATTTTAGAAATTTATTTTCGTAAAATAGAAATTTAAATACCGTCTTTGAACTTTCGAAACAAACTTAATCAAAGAGAAAATATTTTATTTTTTATTAATTAGATTTTGAAATCACAAATGATTTTCTATAAACTACCCGATTAAATTTTTTAGTAATAACCGCGTTTGCTACCTATCCACTTCCTAGGAACAAACGAACTTTCGAGATACCCGATTTTCCCAGAAGGCGGGTGTGTTGCATAACTTTTGTCTATGGAATTCGATGCAAAAAACCTCAGATTTGAAGGATTTATCGACTGTAGGAAATAGCCAAGTGCTATTTTCAAAGTCGTAAACCTTTAAAGATGAGTG
>Ga0180438_10000696_pt1 | contig 62334 bp, 61 predicted proteins | sample SS_ome_12_FD_132455 | JGI IMG/M metagenome (GOLD analysis project Ga0180438, IMG submission 132455) | Hypersaline lake sediment archaeal communities from the Salton Sea, California, USA - SS_3_D_2 metaG | ecosystem: Environmental > Aquatic > Non-marine Saline and Alkaline > Hypersaline >... | reverse complement strand
GGTTCTTTTTGTTTGGCAAGCTGTATCTCTCCATCTTTATAGGTAAAGGAGTTTTTCATGTAGCTTGCACGTTGCTGATACGCCTTCTTTTTAAATTTTGGGTATTTTGCCTTTTTGGCAAAAAAGTTGCTAAACGCTCTGTCTAGATGGCGAAGGCTTTGTTGCAAAGAGACAGAAGAGACATCCTTTAACCAAGAGTGTTCCTTCTTTAGCTCTCGCAATAGAGATGAGCACTGATGATAGTAGAGGCTTTTTTTCTCTTCTTTCCAAGAAGAAGTTTTAAGGGCTAAAAAGCGGTTGTAGACGAACCGGCAACAGCCAAATGTTTTCGAGAGCTGTTCTTTTTGATCAGCTGTCGGGTAAAAACGGTAGCGGTATGCCCTTTCAATGATCTGAGCCATCTCTTTTCACCTGTCAATATATTATGTGAAATGGTAGCGATGGCTCGCAAAAAGATCCAGTGATTTTTAAGAATTATTTACTGTGTAACCACAAGGATTTTCTCAACATCTTATAGCATTTTTTGAAAACTCTGCTATAATTAGCCTGTGAGCGCCTTACATCCCGGCCATGAATGGCCGGGTTTTCGGCGCTAAAGGATAAAATAGAGAGAACCATCAATCAACTCTGGGATACAGGAATCTCGCTCCCTCGTTTTTGTACCATCTCTAAGGAACAATTAGATACAATATTATCTTCGTTACAACCTACGGAGCCAGACTAGAAAAAACCTCCACAAAAAGGGAACATCTTGGCACAATATATGTTCTCGTTTTAACTCCTGATTGTGACCTATCGTTTCACGAGGGCTGAGCGAAAGAAACAAGATGCAAGTGTTGTGACGAAGATAAGGTTTTTTACCTTATCGAGGAGCAACGCGAAGTAGATTGTTTCTTGCAGCCAACACTCGTGGAAGGATCGGTCACAATCAGGAGTTTTAATCGGAGCATAGCGCAGCTTGGCTAGCGCGGCTGCTTTGGGAGCAGTAGGTCGGGGGTTCAAATCCCTCTGCTCCGATTTTGAGCGCACTTTTTAAAAAGAGTGCGCTCTTTTTTTCAGGAGTAACAGCCATGAGTTTGATATGGGATCCACCTCGAGTGGCATTCACTATTCCCTACATCGATCTTTCCATTTATTGGTACAGCATCTTCTTTGCTATTGGCTTTTATGGTGCGTTTCTCACAGCCAGGTTTTTGATTCGTGGATATGATAAAAAATGGGATGAAAAGAGCCGTCATCAATATATCGATCGGTTGGCAATTTACGTTTTCATCGGCATTTTGATTGGAGCCAGACTCGGCCACGTTATCTTCTATGATCTTTCCTACCACATGGAAAATCCCATCGAGATTTTCAACTTCCGCCAAGGAGGACTTGCAAGCCACGGTGGAATTTTAGGGCTTTTTATCGCTCTCTGGCTCTTCCTAAGAAGAAATAGGGCCCTCCCCGCTTTTGACGCTCTCGATCTTTTGGCTGTCTCTTCAGCATGGATGGCAACCTGCATTCGAATAGGAAACTTTTTTAATCAAGAGATCGTTGGCCTGCCCTCATCACTACCCTGGGCTGTTACCTTCCAATCCCCTCTCGATGCTGTTGGAGGTATCCCTCGCCATCCAGTACAGCTCTACGAAGCCTTTGTCTCTGGCGTTCTCTTTATTGTGATGATGATCTATGCGCGCAAAGGCCACTGGGCTCAAAATGGCCGCCTTGCAGGATGGTACCTTGCTATCCTTTTCACAGCCCGCTACATAATCGAATTCTACAAGGTCCCGCAGAGCGGTTTTGACTCTCCCCTTCTCTCCATGGGACAGCTTCTCAGTCTGCCTATCCTCATCTTTGCCCTCTTTCTTATCTTCAGACCAAAAAAAAGAGCTCGCAATCTATAACTCCTTATCTGAGATCAATGGCACGAACCGAACCCCTCCATACATCTCACTTGATAAAGAGCCATCTTCAGAACGAGAAATGGTGACGAGATCTTGGATAAAACTGTCTCCAATTGGAGCAACGAAAATACCACTAGGAGCGAGTTGATCAATAAGAGGCTGTGGAGGATGCGAGCACGAACAGGAGACGATTATGGCATCAAACCGCCCACTTTTTTTTGGATCACCCTCATATCCATCTGAGCACTCTATTCTGGCTCCTTTAATACCTGCTTCTTGTAATGCTTTTCTGCTTTGCACACACAGAGGCTCTATTCTCTCAATCCCAACAACCTCTTTAAAAAGCTGTGCTGCAACAGCAACTAGATAACCGGATCCAGAACCAATTTCAAGAAGACGCTTGACCCTCTCTGGCCGAACCATTTCTAACATCAGGGCCACAACGTAAGGCTGGCTTATTGTCTGCCCATGGCCAATAGAGACAGGATAATCGCCATACGCCTCATCCCAATACTCTTTTGGCACAAAAAGATGGCGAGGAACGTTTTTCATCGCCTCTATAAGGGCCTCATTTACAATCCCTCGAGCAATGATCTGACGCTCTACCATCTCTTCTCTTTCGCGCTCAAACATCATCGTCTCCTTACGTTTTAACAATCCGCTATACAGCTAATTCTCGAGCATGCTAACATTTTTCCGGCTGATTTATTCTATATCGAATATCGGATAAATCTTTCGACCCTTAGATTGAGGTCTGTCAACAGAGGAAGTAGTATGCGAACTATTATTACGCTTGTTCTCTTTCTTTGTATTTGTTCTCCATTTTTTGGAGAAGAGAGCGAAAATCGCCCGTATCTTATTGTCCTTTACGGTGCTCGTGGCTCTGGGCGAACAATCACTGCTGTCCGCCTACAACAAGAATTCTCTTTCCCCACTATTTCCATCGCAGTTCTTTTGACAAATCAACTCTTAGAAGAGACCTCTCTTGGGAAAAAAGCTCGAGACTTTGAACAAACCGGTGGGGTCTTTCCTGAAGAGCTCTGCCTCTCCATTGTCAATGATCGTCTGTTACGGCCAGACTGCCTTCAGGGAGTTCTCCTCGAAGAATTTCCCAACACGGTTGATCAAACTAAAGCCCTCTACGATCAGTTGAAATCGAACTTTACTTTCCTTGCAATTGTGATAGACATTCCAGATGAATGGTTCATCAAAAGGGTGGAAAACAGACTTGTCTGTCGAATGTGTGGCCGAGTCTACGATAAGCTCTCGCCTCCGAGTCAAAAGGGCATGTGTGATATCTGCTCAGGTCCTCTTGAACAGCGACTTGAAGATTCTGCGGAGTTCATTCGTTCTCGTCTTGAAACATATAAGACAAAGATCTCCCCTGTTCTCGATTTTTATAGGGAAAAACAACTGCTCATCACTATTTCCGGAGAACGAAAACTCGAAGAGCTTTATCAAGAAATGGTCTCAATAATAGAATCTCGAACCGGTCTAATAGGACAAAAATCCAGGAAAAAAAATAAGCTCTTTTTACAAGAAAACAGTTAATCAGCGACTTCAAGAGTTGCTGCCGCTGTTTGCAACTCTTGACGAGCCTTTTTTCCCCATGATCGCCAGCCAGCAACTGCGAGAAAAAAATAGACTAAAAAGAGAACTGCTACCGGATAGATCTGCATCAGAGTATGTGATATAACAAACCCCATATTAGAGACCATCCAAAAGAGAAAGCCTATTCTCTCTTGCTTGACGTTTAAGATTGTCCCAATCAATGCAATTGCTGTTAGTGTCCACAAATATATATCACCTACGCTCATCCTATTGCTCCTTCTTTTAAACCCAAGTGCGTCCTCTTCCCCGTTTAGGGAGTGAGCGAGGAAAACAAGATACGAGTGTTGCAACGAGGACAAGGTTTTTTTACCTTGTCGAGGAGCAACACGAAGTAGATTATTTTCCGCAGCCGCTCCCTAATGGGGAATAGGGCGCAACTTGGGTTTTTAAACACAATGACTCTACAATTTTCTCGAGATTGTTGCCAAATACATCTTCAGATGAAATTGGAACGTACGAGATCTCCTTATGCTCTTCAAAGAAAAGAGAAAACATCTGATGGACAGCGATTTGAAAATCAGGAGAAACTGAGCGAACACCATCGCTAAATAAGGGCATGTCTTGAATAGGAAGCAGCCAAAGTAAATGGCTGTATGATGAAAGCCAGTTGATAGCGAATGCTTCAAGCTCAGCATAAAGCTCTCTCTCAAAATTAAGTGCTTTTAAATAAAAGATAGGATCTAGCGCTGATCTATCACAAACGATGATACTAGAGCCCTCACTAACAGCTTCGAGCTCCTTTCGAACCTGCTCACAGATCGTCCAGACAGCCCCATTAATTGTAAATCCATCGTTAAGAGGAAATGGACAGCGCCGAACAACCTCATTTACCACTTTAGCATTATGCCCTTCGCGCTTAATCAATGACGCCAACGAATAGGCCAAGGTAGTTTTGCCTATACCGTGGGTTCCAACAATGCCAATCTTCATATCTGCTCCTAAAAAAGGTCCTTTTTAGTTTTGAAAACGACTAGACACATATTTGCTTTCCAAGATACGGGTAAATCCTTATCATTGTCTACTTCAAAATCGCACAGGAAGGACAATAATGGGGTTTTCTGAATCTACTAATATAAATATATTCGGAACTGAGTTTATCGATATATCGTTTATAGAAAAAGATTATACCGGGCCTCACGTTGGATACGATCAAAGCGAAAAAAGGATAAAAATAATACGGCCAGATGCGATTCAATTTTCTCATAACCAAGCCCTTTTTGTTCGCCTTAGAGATATTCAAGGAATCGCTCTCCAGAGGATTTCCTCCATATCATCCGAATGCGCTCAAACCATCTATCATCTGCCTGCTAGCCAATCAGAGTATTTTTTCAACACGGTTACTTCGCTTCAAAAAAATGACCCAACACTATTTGTGTCAAAAAAAGGGCTTGAGACCACCCTTTCCTCGCTTATCCAAAAAAAACATCTGTCTCAAGATCAAGCAGATCAGTTTGACATAAAGACTTTTTCTATCTCACAAAATGATCGAGAAAAGGCAGTTTTAAAAAGCTACTGTAATAAAGTTTTAGAAGAGCTCAAGGGCTGTTTGCAATCAGACCTCTTCTGCCCCGAAACACTTTCTTGGATAATTAGAGCTAAAGAATGCTTGGGATCTAATCGCCTTCAAGAGAGGGCACAGATAGCTCCTTTTTTCGAAAAGCTATGTGTCATTGATATAATCGAGTTTTTCAATCCATTCTGTGATGACGAACTTGTTAAAGCAGCTCTTACATCTCGCCATCTTCGGCAAATTTGCCTTCCAGAATCATCCTACTATACAAAAGAAAGGACAAAAAATATTGCCGCCTTTCTCAAAAAATGCCCAAGAATTTCACTGCTTTGTTTAGAAGGATCTTCCAAAATTCCGCCTAATGGAAGGTTGTCAATAGAGATGCTTTCTCCAATAGCAAATGCTCTACAAGAAAACAGCTCTATCACTTCTCTGACACTTTCTTATGCCAATCTAGGTGACGACGGGGCCCAGCTATTGTTGGATACACTCATAACCAACCAAAAGTTAAAACTAACGTCTTTAGTCCTTACAGATTGCAATATTAGCGACTCTTCTGTTCCAAAAATCAAGGAGCTTCTTCAAAACAAGCCAACACTTACCTTTCTTAACCTAAGCGGCAATGATCTCAAAGAGAGTTCCAAAAAGGAACTTGAGGAAGCTCTTAGGAAAAACAAACCTATTTAGCCGCTTTCAGTCGAGCAATTCTCTCTTCGATTTTAGGGTGTGTAGCAAACAGATACAAAAAGGCGTGCCGATTTGAAATTTTAAACGCCTGGAAGGATGTCTGTTGCGCTCTCGGATCTTCTACATTTTCTAGCGATTTTAGCCCGGCTAGTGCCTCTATCATAGCCTCACGACCCGCTAAACGAGCGCCACCAGCATCAGCTCGATACTCCCGGAATCTCGAAAAGGCAGCGATAATAATAGCTCCAAGAATCATGAACAGAATTTGGAAGAGAAAGACAAGTCCCATGTAGACAAGCGGAGAGCTAGAGCTCTCTCTTTGTCGACCAACACGTGTGAGAACAAGAGCACACACTCTGGCAAAAAACATGACAAAGGCATTAACAACACCCTGAAGCAGTGTCATTGTGACCATATCTCCATTAGAGATATGGGAAATTTCGTGGCCGACCACCCCTTCAATCTGATTTTCACTCATTCTAGAAAGAAGTCCAGAAGAGACTGCAACCAGGGCTCTTGATCTCGAAGGGCCTGTAGCAAAAGCGTTCACTTCAGGAGAGTTGTAAATACCAACTTCTGGCATTTTAGGAAGCCCTGCTCGCTTAATAAGCTTTCGTACCATATTCAAAAGCATCTGCTCTTGAGAATTTGTCGTATCAGGATCAATCACCTCAACACCCATCATCCATTTGGCCATAAGCCGTGACATCGAAAGGGAGATGAAAGAGCCAACAAATCCCCAGATAAGACAAAAGGTCAAAAGAGCTCCATAATCAACACCTCTTTGTGTCAAATAGGGTTGGATATTGAAAATGGAAAGCAAGATTGAGATGGTGAAGATAATTGCTACATTAAGCAACAAAAAGAGCACAACCCTCTTAGCAATAGATCTCATTTTATAGTCCTTCTTACTTCATTCGTAGCCATACCTTATCATGCTCAGAGAAATAAATTCACCCCCCTTCTGGAAGATACAGGCTGTTACGAAGCAAGAGCCTCTTGAAGGGCTTCTAAACATTCCTTTGCAATACTCTCTGCTCCACCGGCAGCTTCGCCAGCAATTTCAGTAAGAAGATTGCGTTCTTTATAAAACTCTTTTATAGGACCGATTTGGCCATGGAAAATAGAGAGCCTCTCTCTTACTGTCTTTTCCGTATCATCATCTCGAACAATCAACTTCTCTCCACATCCATCACATATCCCCTCTTGTTTAGGAGGGGTAAATGTCACGTGGTAGATAGCGTTACATCTTGGACAGGAGCGTCGTCCTGTTAGGCGGGTAATAACTGTCTCATCTGAAACTTCTAGGGAGATCACAACGACCTTATACCCCTCTTTCGCAATAGTTTCTAGTGCTTGAGCTTGAGCAAGAGTTCTTGGGAATCCATCGAGTAACACTCCATTTTTACAATCAGGCTCTTCAATCCTTTCTTGAAGCATTTTTATTACAATTTCATCGGGGACAAGCTGTCCTTTATCTATAAACACTTTGGCTTTCTTTCCAATCGGGGTTTCGTTTTTAATATTGTAGCGAAAGATATCCCCTGTTGAAATATGGACAATATTGAACTTTTCTACAATTTTCGCCGCCTGAGTGCCTTTGCCTGAACCGGGTGCTCCAAGTAAAATAACAAGCGGTGTTTGAGCCGACATATCCTGACCTCCTAATGAACCGATAGAAAAAAATAACACAAATAAAACGGAAAAAACCGTTACAAACTTATTTAACATAACTCAACACCCCTTAACGACATATATGACAAAAAAATCGTTACACCCTTTGATTGTGGCCTTATCTTCCTCATGCGATGAGCGAAAAAGATAAGATATGAGGATTGTGACTTTAGGCAAGGAACAATTCGAAACAGATTCTTTTCCGCAGCCCTCGCACGGGGCAGATATGGTCACAATCAGTGGGTATAGAAACCAACCGGATGAAATATTCCGGTTTTTTTCTGAAGATGAGTATACAACTAAAGGGAGTTGAAAAACAACAACTTATCCCTGGGATTTGTGTCGAGCCTTACTTGGACGGGTTTTTGATATTCCAGCCTCGTATTTTTTTCGGCCTTGCGTTTCTTGCTGTTGCTCTTTTGTTGCCTTGGCGTAACCCTTTTCTCTTCGGTATTTAATATCTTCTTTTTCGATTCGCCTTGCCTTCTTCTCCGCTTTTTGATCTTCAATTTGCCGCCGCTTTTTACGTTCACGTGCTGCCTCTTCTCGCTGTTTTATCATTCTACCAATAATTCTTTTCATTATCTTCCCAATAAGCCCAGGAACCGATCCTTTGGCAAAGCGGTGTTCGACATCTCTTTTTCCGTGGGAGGTCCGCTCACTCTTTCTTTCTGAACGAGTCCCTTCCCCTCCTTGCTCAACCTCTTCTTTCTCCTCATCTTCTGTCTCTTTTATTTCTGCCTCTTCTTCAACGATCTCTCCCGCTTCTTCCGCAGCAAGCTCAACAATTTCATGATCCGACAAATCAGAAAAAGGAAGTTCCTCAAAAAGGCTTTTAGTCGCCTTGAGAGCTACCTCTTCTACAGTAGACATCTCCTTTTTTTCTACAGGAGGCCCCGTTTGAGCAGAACTTATTTCATTTGTTTCTGGACGAAGAACAGAACCTGACATAATAACACCTTTTTTTTTTCCTCTATGTCAAATCTTTTTCTTGAAAACAAGCCCCATTTTTCCATTTTCAGAAAAACCCAAATTTGAGTTGCCACAAAACTGGGCTCTCCGACTAACATATATTATCCATATGTAAAAATGAGGATTGAGAGGATGAAAAAAAGAGCTGCTGTTTGGTGTACTCTTTTGTGCACACTTATATTTTCGGCCCCTGCGTTTTGCACGCAAGATCAGCAAGAGGAATCTTGTGAATATTGGGGATACCACTTAATTCTAGACTGCAAAAGCTGTGACAAAGAGAAGATCAAAGATCCTGAGCACATCAAGACTTTTATAAAGACTCTTGTCGAGAGAATTGATATGAAAGCGTACGGAGAGCCAATTCTCGAGCACTTTGCTACGCACAATCCTCTCGCTGGCGGCTACTCTCTTGTCCAACTTATTGAAACATCGGATATCACAGCCCATTTCGTTGACCTCAATGGTGATGCGTACTTTGATATCTTCTCCTGTAAGTCTTTTGATATTCCGGTAGCTGAAACTGTAATTCAAGAGTTCTTCAATCCTCACTCCATTAAAAAGATCTACTTGGAAAGGCAAGCTTAAATCAGACCCGCTCTTATAAGAGCGGGCTTTTTTGGTCATTTTTGCATCTGAGACGCTATAAAATGGCCTATTTTTTTACCCTTTGATTGGAAAGAGAGTTTTTTCCAGGAAGTTGCAAGTCCCCTAACCTCTTTTGGAATTTGTTGTTTTGGAAGATTTGCTAGAAAATCCCCAAACGCATATGAGACTATGAGCAACCTCGAAAATCCCTTTGCCGACCCAGAACGAGAAATATACGGCTTTAAAAAACTCATCGACTTTTTATGCGATTTTGTTTTGCATCCTTCCTCCTGAGAAGACTGTACCCCCTTGATAAACCCTTGAGCAAAATGTTTTCCATTTTTTGACGGTTTCTTTTCATCGAGAGCTAACCGTTTTTCTGCTTTTTCTATATAAGGCTGAAGACTGTTAATCCCTATAGACTGCAATGAAACGGATGACCTGGGTTGAACATATCTCCTTTTTCGTGAAGAGATTTGTGGTTTTTTTTCACTATATTGTTCTGGTTCTGGTTCACCACACTCTTCAACAAAAAGCTCTTCTTGCTGCGCCCTTTCTGCTCCCCTAAAAAAGAACCTTGCCCAATGGAATATTGAAAGAGCAGAAAGTGGGGTTGATAGGCTTACAAAAAGAACAAAAAGAACAAGTCCTCGTCTCGTTACAGTAATCGTATGAAATAGTTTCATATATCCCCCTTAGCTTGGATACCAAAAAAGTTACACGAACAGAATGAAGGGTCCCAAGAAAATTTTGTAAAATATTTTTTTAAACTCTGTGGTCATATCTCGCTTTTTCTGCACAGCTTTTAGTCAAAAACCGATCGTTTGTAAAATTCTATGTCTGCCACCAGAACCAGGCTGCAACAAGTTTCATCTCAATAAAAAGATCCGCATATAGCTCACGGTTTGACTTGGGAACATTTCGAAAAATGTATTTTCGTACTCGTTTCGATAAAAGTTCTCCCATTATCTGCCCTTTTTGCTGCAAAGAAGATTTATTCCAAAACATTGCAACCCAAAAAAGATCCTCGTTAAGAAATAGCTTGTATGAGGCTTCTGAACGCAATCCTAATGCATAGGAATCGACAAACAACCTCTTCAATAATTGCGATTCTGAGCGAGAAGTATCCTGAAAAAGCCTTAAATCGGCCTCTGCTTGCTCCTTGTCAAAAACAGGAGCCCTCAAAACAGAGCTCACCCCATTCAAAAATCCCGACCCATATTTTTGTATACATTCCGTTGAACCTGTATCTACTCCTAACATCCTTTCTGCTTCCTCTTTGTAGGGAGCGATAGGGTCTTTAAAGAAAGGCGATTTCAAACGCAAATGCCCTCGCCAATTAACCTTCTCCTGTTGATTGTTTGAAGAGCTTCTCCTCTTTTCCTTACCTTTTTTGAAAGGTTGTACCTTTTGTAAAGAGCCTCGAATCCATTTTGACGATGAAGCAGCCGGAAGAGCGGTTGGAAAAACAAGTGCAAGAACAAAAAGAAAAACAGCTCTACACACTTTCCTTTGCCTTCTCTGAAATAGGTCCATAAAACACCCCTCGAAAATGACAATAGTCTACCAAGATAACCGTGGAAAAGAGAAGAGAATTTGTCAAAACTATACAGCAATCCATTTTCCATTTCCTACTAGCCCACAATCCTTCCTTCGTTGTAAAAAAAGTTTTACAAGGAAGGAGGGTTTTCATTGGAAGGCGACATAGAATATATGAGAAAAGCGCTTGAATGCGCTCAAAAAGCTCGCTGCATAGCTCCACCAAACCCTTGGGTAGGATGCGTGATTGCTAAAGAGGGAGAAATTATCTCTTCAGGCTGGACAGAGCCTCCTGGAGGCGAACATGCAGAACTTGTCGCTCTTAAAAAAGCGGCCGAGAAAAACCTTCAAGGAGCTACTTTATATCTTACCCTTGAGCCGTGCTGCCATCGTGGTCGCACACCGCCCTGCATCGATGCCATAGTCTCCTCAGGCATCAAAAGAGTTGTTATAGGTACTATCGACCCCGACTCTAATATCCGAGGCAAGGGAGTAGAGCTACTAAAAAATGGTGGTCTTGAAGTAGAGCTCGGCCTACTAGAAGATGAAATCGAAAAAGATCTACGAAGCTACTTTCACCACAAAAGACATGAAAGCTCTTATACTGTTATCAAAGTAGTGCAAAGCGTTGATGGCTGTGTGAAAGCAGAAAATAGCGCAGCTCTTTCTATCATTGGTACCGAAGCAGGAAAAAATTCTCACATCTTACGAAACCAGTCACAAGCTCTTCTTATTGGAGCAAAAACGATTCTTCATGATAATCCTCACCTTACGGTTCGCCATGCTCCTCTCGAAGGATCTCCCCCTCTTCGCGTTGTACTCGATCACCATGATACGGTTCCTCTAAATGCCAATATCTTTAAAACAGAGAACGCTCCGACTCTCTGTATTACCTCTGGCCGAAAAGAGAGAAATGAGCTACTTCTCTCACAAGGTGTCGATATTCTCTCGTGGACTAAGCCTGGAGCGATTAGCTGCTCCTTTATCCAAAAAGAGCTTGCCAAACGAGGAGTTCTTCAACTTCTTATCGAAGGTGGAATCATGACAATCTCTCACTTTCTTCAAGAAAAAGCCTTTCACGAACTTGTCGTCTACGTCGGCCCAAAAATTTTAGGAAAAAGTGGAAAGCGCTTTAGTAGGGGTATGTCACTCTCTTCTTTTGCAGAGTCTCCCCTTCTCAATCTTGTCGACACACAGCAATTTGATGATTCCGTACGGCTCACCTATCGCCATGTTGGACTAAGGCTGAATTGAACCTCTCTCGCCTAAAGGCGAGAGATTCTTAGCTTCATAGCTCCGGTATTCCAGCAGCTCCACAGGCTTTAAGACCGTCGTCCCGGCGGCCATCATCTAGCGATGATATCCTTGATTCGCAACTAAAGTCAACCACATTTTGTCAAAAAAGTTCTACCGAATCAATGTTTAATTCTGGCGCCTTACATCCCGGCCATAAATGGCCAGGTTTTGCGGCGTCAAAGGATAAAAAAAACGGCCTGCTATTGCAGCAGACCGTATGATAGACACGCATTGCTGAGACATTTACAATTTGTAACCGTATCAGCAAACGCGTTAAGACAAAAAACTAAATTAGCCTGCCGCTTCGGAAGGGTTTACTCCTCCTTCAGCTGTACCGGAAATCGTTTCTCTCGCTACTTCGGCTGTCGCTGAAGTAGTACTGGACTCTTCCCCAGCATTTACTTGCTCAACTTTTTTAGCTGACCAACGTTCTTTAGCAGATGCTATACCAAAAAAAGTACCAAAAGAGACAACAAACAATACTGCAAGAAGAATCTTAGCAATAAGCCCTCCAAGTGCAGAACAGCACCCTGAACAACAGCTGGCCTTACCGGTTTGATCCGTTACCTTATGACCATTAAGCGCACCAGTTTGTTCTATCGCTGCTGCAGTTGTGGTGGTTTCTTGTGAAACCGCCTGTGTAGTCTCAACTGCCGTAGTTGCAACAGAAGCACTCATATTCACACCTCATTTTTTTTGTTTCTGAGAAAATTGTAACGTTTTTTCTGAGCAAAAAGTGCTCTACAAAAAAACGGTAACACATAACTCAACTATCATAGTAAAGCCGAAAAATATGTTCAACTAGATAATCTCGGAAGCTACACCATCATAAAGAACTCGGCCCTGGTCAGTAAGAGAGAGATATTTTCCACAAGTAGCCAACAGCCCTAATTCGATGAGTTTTTGCAACGTCTCTTTTAACTCAGAATCCGCACTGCCCCACAAAGATTCTAGGTAGGAAAGATCTACTCCTTCGTTCATTCGAAGTCCAACAGCTACCATCTCTCTTAAACGAGATAAAACGTGGTCAACAAAATCGACAGGAAGCGTTCCTTCTTTGAGAGCATCGCAATACTTTTTTAGATGTGCAGCATTAGAAAAACGCTTTTTCTCAAAAAAGCTAAAGGCAGAAGGGCCAAAGCCCAAAAACTCTCGCCCCTTCCAATATCCACTATTGTGTTTTGAGGTGTATCCAGAATGAGCAAATGCGGAGATCTCATATTGCATAAAGCCGCTGCTTCTCATCTCTTCTACAGCCGTCCTATACATCTTCAAAGCGAGCTCTTCAGAGGGCTGTTGTATGCTCTCTTTTTTTCTATACCATGCTGAGTTCGGCTCTAGCATAAGATTGTAAAGAGAGACGTGCTGGATAGGAAGAGAGCATGCTTCTTGCAATGAGTACTTCCAAAGAGAAAGGGTTTGATTGGGAAGCTCGTACATAAGATCTATAGAAATATTAGAAAAATCGACAGAAATCGCATCGTCTATCGCTCTATATACTTCCTTGGAGGTGTGAGAGCGTCCCAAAATTTTAAGCTCCTCATCATTAAAAGATTGCACACCAAAGCTGAGGCGATTTACGCCAATCTCCTTGTACTCTCGCAAAAGAGGAAGTGTTGTAGTCTCAGGATTCGCCTCAAGGGTTATTTCGCATTTTCCTAGAATAGGGAATTTCTCGAGAATAGCGGCAACTCTTTTTGCTCCCAAAAGAAATGGAGTTCCCCCACCAAAATAGATGGAGACAATATTTCGGTTTTGGAAAAGGGTTTTTCTTAAAGAAATCTCTTCGAGAAGCGCTTGAAAAAAAGCATCTTCAAGAGTTTTTGAAGAAGCAATAGAGTAAAAATGGCAATAGGGACACTTTTTTCGACAAAAGGGAACATGGATATAGATGCTTAAATCTTCCACATCCTACCATTCATCAGCATCTGGATCTCGAATTCCTCCACGACGCCATCGACTTTTATCACTAAAGTAGGATTCGTCTTCTAATTCATGATGCCGCTCAGGTTCTTCTACCGTCACCTCTTCAAGACCTGTTGCTACTTCAGCTTCAAGAACCTCAGCTTCGCTATCTTGGATCGTAGTGGTCTCTTCTGTGATATAGGTCTCCATATCAAACCCAGAATCACTCATACCAGAGCTTGACTCTGACACATCGATATCAGGAACAGTTGGAACATCGCTATATCCTGGCTTTCCAGCAACACGCTTAGGAACGATAAACTCTTCGCCTTCACCGCCTTCTTTTAAAAATTGGAGGCGCTCTTTTTCCTCTTCAATCTTCTCTTGAAGCTGACGGATCTCCTCCGAATGACGCTCCATATCTTTTTTGGGGACAAGCCCAAGCTGAAGCCACTGCTCAAGATCATGAAGTTCTGCTTCTAGTTTTCGTAACCGTTCACTCTTTACAGCTTTCATTCATAAAACCTACATTTACATCCTTAGATTATGACCCTATCTCTCTCATGGAATGACTGCAGAAAATAATCTACTTCGTGTTATTCCTCGATAAGGTTTTTTAACCTTACCCTCGTCTCTTATTTTCTTCACTCATTCCACAAAAGAGAGGTAGTCACAATCTAAGGATTACAATAATCGTAAATTGGGGCCACATTTTGCCAAAAATCTACTTTTTTGAAACCTAAATAAAATATCAGTCACAATCGGTGGATTTAAGGAGCCTCTTCATCCTTTTTTTTGAATTTTTTTTCAACAAAAAAGAGAATCTTAAACCTCTGATTGTGACCTATCGTCCTACACAGGCTGGGCAAAGGAGACAAGATGCGAGTATTGCGACTTTAGACAATGTTGTTGCCTTGTCAAGGAGCAATGCGAAGCAAACAAGTTTCCTAAAAGCCAATGCTCGTGGAAGGATAGGTCTCAATCAGGGGTTAAATTTACGTTTCAAGAACAGTCTCTACCTCAGAAGAGCCGCAAGAGATGACCCATTTCATGGCTGAGTCAACGGGAATATCCGTGGGAATAACATTTTTTTTAGGGCAGAGAAGCAAAAAACCAACTGTCGGATTTGGCGTACCTGGCAAATAAACCGAGACAAATTCCTGTGGCATCTCTTCTCCTGTTGCAAGAAGCATCTCATTGGTGACCACCGCTAAAGCCTTTTGATCTGGTGTTGGAAAGGGAAACCAGACAACGCGAGAAAAGGTCTCTTCTCGTGGTGAAAAAATTACACCAATAAAGTCTCGACACGACTTATAGACACCGCTTACAAAAGGAATTCTGAATAAAAGACGCTCGATGCCACCCCAAGCAACGTGAAGAAAAAACCACCTACTCAAAAATCCAAGGAGAAAAAGACCAAAAAAGAGACCAAACAAGATCAAAAGCGTTGTTGTTCCATGAAGCATTTGTTGTTCTGAAAAGATCCACCATCCATCTTGAAAAAGGCCAAAACTTTTCAACAGGGCCTCTGTTCCCGCTTTAAAGGGCTGCGTAGCAATCTTAACAAAGAATGTCAGTATCCAAATAGTAATGATGAGAGGAAGGAGAATAATAAGCCCTGTTAAGAATCGCTGTTTCATGATTGTGCAGACTCGACTGGAGGTTCAGAGGCATTTTGCAATCCCGACGAATCAGGAAGAAGGGCTCCGGCGGAGATCACATAGCGAAAAGCCTCTTCAATCGATAACTGAAGGGGTTTTACTTTCGATCGCTCATACATAACCAGATATCCAGAGGTGGGGTTTGGTGTTGTTGGAACAAAAACCGGAATGCGATCAAAGGCATTTGGCGCCTCACGAGCAACAAGCCCGATCGTCCAACACTCTTCATGGGGGAAAGGGACAAGAACAACCTGTTTAAACGCTCTCGTATCCGAGCTTAAAATCGTCTGGATAAGCTCCTGCGAAGTCTTGTAAACACTGCTGATAACAGGAATCCGATGTAAAATAACGTCTCCGGCTCGTATCAAATATTTGAAGACAACATAGCGACCAACCACGCCAACGAGAAGAATAAAAAGAACAATAAAGACAAGGACAAGAAGACGGCTGAGCCAAAAGAAGGCTTGTTCAGAAGTCATAAAAAAGAAAGGAACCCCCTTCAATCCAACAGCCCTGAGAAACCCTTCGGCAACACCAATAAAGGGTTCTGTAAGCCAGTGGAGAAGAAAGGAGACAATCCAAAAGGTAAGCGCCAAGGGCAAAAGCATCACAAGCCCTGTCATAATATGCTTTTTCACAACTTCTCTTACCTCCTATCCTCTTGACAATCGCCAGCCTGCTTGCTGAATAATAAGATCTACAAAAGTACATATAACACGGATCTTTTCGCCACAACGATAAAATTTTCCAGTATATATACCATCGAGTTGGTTCTGCTCTTCATCGAACTCAAAGTAGTCATCTTCTAGCTCAGAAACGTGCAAAAATCCCTCAAGCATCAAATCAATAACATCAAAACAAATGCCATATGGCTTAACACGAGTGATAATAGCTTCATAACTCTTTTTAGGCTCCTCTTTCTTTTTTTGTTGGAGCAGCCGTAACTTTTTCAGGTTTCGTACCGATGCCTCTGCCCGAGCACTTATGCGCTCTTTTTCAGAGGCGTCGTTGCAAATAGCAATAAGAGCATCTCTATCTAACTCTTTTTCAAACAACAGACGGTGAACAATAAGATCGACATAGCGACGAATGGGACTGGTAAAATGGCAATAGTGCTCAAGCCCTAATCCATAGTGGCCAATATTGTCAGCCGAGTAGCAAGCAAGGCGCATGCTCTTAATATAGCTAATTGCCAAATGGGAAGCATAGGGAGAGCCTTCGGCCTCTATGAACAGCTGCTGAATCTCCTGAGGATTTGGAATCGAAGAAACAGAAAACCCAAAGGTTGTGGCTAAAGAGGAGAAATTCTCTAAACTCTCCTCTGCAGGAGCCTCGTGAATGCGATAGGAGAGATCCTTTCCCTGTTTAGAAAGGTGGATAGCGATCAATTCATTGGCTTTGAGCATAAACTCTTCGATCATCTGGTGGGTAATATCGTACTCAACAGTCTCAACACCAGTTGGATGACCTTCAGAATCCACTCTTATTACAAGCTCTGGAATGTAGAGTTGAAGGCTGCCTCGATCAGTTCGAACTTTTTTTAACAAGTTGCATACCTTGACCATGCGGTGAAGTAGTGGAGCAAAAGGGCTCTTATCTTTTCCATCCAAAACCGCTTTGGCTTGGCCGTACGTAAACCTCTTTCTGCTTTTGATAACAGAGCGCTGTATATCATAGCGCTCTACCTCTCCATTTGCATCGAGATCAATAAGTACAGAAACAGCAAACCTATTGACATTTGGCTTTAAAGAGCAGAGCCTCTCAGAAAGCGCTTTGGGAAGCATTGGTAAACATTCATTTGGGAAATATGTAGAATTACATCGCAAAAGAGCCTCTCTATCGAGACAAGAGCCTTTTTGAACATAGCAAGAGACATCAGCAATATGAACTCCAAGGCGATATCCCTTTCCTCTTTTTTCTAACGAGATCGCGTCGTCAAAATCCTTTGCTGTATCTGGATCTATAGTGACGCACTCTAAATCGCGAAGATCGACTCTCTTTTTCAGCTCTGCTGAGCAGATTTTTGTACCAAATTGGCTCGCTTCATCAATAACTTCCTGTGGAAATTCATCTCTTAATTCATTTTCGAAAACAGCAAATTTGACGTCTCCGGAAGGATCTGAAATATGGCCCAACACTTGAGATAGGGAGCAATTAGTCGGTGCACGATTCTCTCCCCAAGAAGAGACGTTGAGCAAAACCCTGTCTCCTTTTTGTATCTTGTGATTTTTTTTAAGTGGACAGCTAACTGGTTGATCTTCACCAAGAAGGGTAGAATAAACTTCAGCAGATCTACTAGAAACAAAGGTCACAACCCCAACGAGTTGATCTCGTTTGCGCTCTACGACTGAGACGACCTTGCCCTCAGGTCCTTTGTGAGAAAAAGAGTTGGGATTGATCAACACCTCGACAGTATCACCATCAACAGCCCCATTGAGATATGGTTTTGGAATAAAAATATCCTTTTCAGGGTCCTCTTGGTTAACAAAACCAAACCCGCGAGGATGAACGGAAATTGGGCCCTTGATGATCTTCTCGCCCTTAAAAAACCGATATGATTTTGTGCCTTCGTAGTATTTTTTTTGCTTGATATGTATCTTTTCGGTCTTTGCCAGCTCTTTCAACACATCTTCAAAAAGAGAGTGCTGCTCAGAACGGATATCAAGGCTAGAGATAAGCTCTTTTTTAGTCTTCGGGCTATATCCCTTCCCTTGAATATATTGAAGTGTCACCTTCAACAGATTGGAAAAAAGTCGCTCTTCTCTTCTTTTTTTTGTCATATCTCTTCACTAAAAATGATCCAAACTCTCTATTATACACCAAAAATTTCTTCTTCACCCTAAGGAATTTCATATGGTCGCAACTCTTCTTGTACACACGCCACTATGTATGTACCATCAAACTGGAAAATCCCATCGAGAATCGCCTCAAAGATACGTTCATATTATGGAGAGCCTGCGCACTCTCAACCTTCCCGAAACCGCCATTACCACATCTTGCCACATAGGGTGGCTACTTCTTTGCCACAGTAGACGCTATGTTAGCTTCATACAAAGAACGTGCGAATCTCTTAGCAAGAATGAGATTGCTCACTTTGCAGCCGATGATCTCACCATTAGCCATAACTCCTGTATGGCAGCACGAACAGCTGTAAGCGCTGCTTTTTATGCTGTAGACGCTGTGATGCAAGGCTTTTGTAAAAATGCATTTGTTGTCACACGGCCGCCTGGCCACCACGCAAAGCACTCGCAAGGAATGGGATTTTGTATTTTCAACACTGTTGCTATTGCTGCTCGCTATCTACAAACAATATATGGCCTTACAAAAATTGCTATTATCGACTGGGATGGCCACCATGGAAATGGAACAGCCTCGATCTTTCGCCATGACCCTTCTATTCTTTATATCAGCACACATCAAAGAGGAGCCTACCCAGGAACTGGAAATAGAAACTTTGATACCACCATCAATGTCCCTGTCTCATCACGAAAAGAGATCCTGAGCTTTTTTGAAACAGAGCTCCCAGATCTTATAGGAAACTTTAATCCAGAATTCATTCTCATCTCCTGCGGATTTGATGCTCATAAATTTGACCCGCTTCTCTCTCTCGACCTCAAAAGCGAGGACTTTGGAACGCTTACAACAAAAATATGCAACCTTGCCCAAAAGTGCTGCTCAGGCAGAATTATCTCAATATTAGAAGGCGGCTACCATCTCAAAGCACTTGAAGAGAGTGCTGTTTCCCACGTCAACGCGCTTCAAAAAACCACCTAATCGCCCCCCCCATTAAAAGAAAGAGAACGAAGCAAGTCTTTAACTATCAAACAATAAAGAAAGATTAGCGCATAATTAAAGTAAAAAATGTTGTAATATAATAAAATAATTGGCAGGTTAAAAAATAAAGCCATGATACATATAATACTAGCTATTTTAACAGCATGTTCTCCCCTCAACTCCACTGAAAACTCTGCTTCTCATAATCAAGAAGCAATAGATCCTACACCCCCCATTGCCACTCAACCCTATGTAGAACCAGACTTTTCCAAGTGGGATGTTCCCCTTCAAAATCTCGGTGTAACGGCAAAAAAATATGAAAATCGTGAAAAAGCCCGAGAATTAGTCCATACCATAAGAGATAAAATCAAAAAAAACCCCGACGTTCAAGAGAAGCAGGTTATTCACTATCGAACCTATGAATATAATCGATCGGGAAGAGACCTTCCTGGGCCAGAATTGTGCGCTAATGACCTCTGTATAGACAATCAATGCTTCATCTTAGCAGGACTGCCTAAAAATATTGAAAGTGCTGCTCAGTATTGGAATGTGATTTTACAACAAGAGGGCTGTCTTGTCGTCTCTTTGCACGACTCAACAGAATCAGAAGATCTGTGCAACAATTTTTGGAAACAACAGAGGCTCAGCCAGATGCAACTTGTCGATGGTTGGACAATTACTGAACAAAACCACGAAATCCTCATAAAAGGTAAGAAAAGCAAAAAAGGCACCTTCCCGGCCCTTATTAAAACAACACTCCTCGCTACAAACAGTGAGGAGACAAGAACTCTCTTTCACCTTCATTATGTTGGCTGGCCCAACCATACCTCCATCCCAGACAAAACGGTCTTTCAAGCACTTCTCAAGAACATGCGTTTACTCAGCCCAAAGAAAATCCTTCCCATTGCCATCAACTGCCATGGTGGGATAGGCAGAACAGGTGCTACAGCAGCAACATACATTCTAGAGAGGCAAATATCAAAGGCGGTAAGGGAAAATAAAGAGAACGAATATCGAGTAAACCTTGCAAAAATCATCTATGATTTCCGAAAACAGCGCCCTAATGTACTTTCTAACTCTAACAACATCTCAAAGATCTTTTCTGTCTTAGAAAGACATTACAATGGCCTAAAAAGAAATGAAAGCAGGTCTTTTCCCGTAACGCCCTGAAATTAGGGGTTTTCTTGCCCGAAAACCTAATGGACGAACGACTGCTGCTGAAGCTTTAGAAATCCTTGGAACTGTACTCAGAAAAAGAAGATCATCCCCTAAATCAGACCCTCTTCCACCACTTCCTGAAAGAAAGAGAACAGAATAGCTCTTTCAACCACCAAATAGTACAGCAAGAAACTAGCGCGTAATAAAAACAACATTATTGCAGACTAATGCAAACATCTGATATATTAAAAAATAAAACCCATGATAAATATACTGTTAGCTGTTTCAACAGCATGTTCTCCTATCGTTTCTAGCTCAGCGTCCCCCCCTCAAGACGCAACAGAGACCATTGCCTCAAAACCTTTCACAGAACCAGATTTTTCTAGGTGGGAGGTATCTCTTCAGGATCTCGGTGCAGCAGCTCGAAAATATGAAGATCGAGAAAAGGCCGAAGAACTACTTCATAGCGCGAAAGATGCGATCCAAGAAAACCCGCACGTGCAAGAGCAGACGATTATTCACTACCGAACCTATGAGTATAATCGGTCTGGGAAAAATTTTCCTGGCCCAGAAATTTGTGCTAACGATGTTTGTATAGACAATCAACGATTCATCTTATCAGGAATGCCTCAAAATATTGAAAGTGCTGCTCAATATTGGAACGTGATTTTACAACAAAGAGGCTGTGTTGTCGTCTCTTTGCATGACTCATCAGAATCAGAAGATCTGTGCAACAACTTTTGGAAAAAAGAGAGCCTTACTCAGATGCAACTCTTCAATGGCTGGACAATTACTGAACAAGAGCAGGAAACAGTTATAGAAGACAACTCTTGTGCTCTTATCAAAACAAAACTCCTTGCTACAAATGGCAAAGAAACGAGAACTCTCTTTCATCTTCATTATACTGGCTGGCCCAACTACACACCCATCACAAATGAAACGGTCTTTCAAGAACTTCTCAAAGAGATGCGTCTACTCAGTCCAAACAAAAGCTTTCCGATTGCCATCAACTGTCATGGTGGGGTTGGCAGAACAGGCGCTACAGCAGTAACATATGTTCTAGAGCAGCAAATATCAAAGGCTGTGCAGGAAAACAAAGAAGATGAGTATCGAGTAAACCTTGCAAAGACCGTCTATGCCTTTCGCAAACAACGACCCACCGCACTCTCTAATCCTGGCAATGTCGCAAAGATCTTTTCTGTCTTAGAAAAGTACTATAATAGCCTAAAAAGAAATGAAAGGCAGTCCCTCTATCATAACGCCCTGAAATCAGATCCCCTTTTATCAGCCGTTGGAGATGGAGAATAGAATAACCGCTTCAATCACCAAACAGCACAACAAGAGATTAATGCTCAATTAAAACGAAACGAATATCATTGCAATATAACAAAATTACCCGGTATATTAAAAAATAAAACCTATGACAAATATACTGTTAGCTATTTCAACAACATTTTCTCCTATTATTTCTAGCTCAGCTTCCCTCCCCCAAGAAGCAGCAGAGACTATTACCACAAAGCCTTTCACAGAACCAGATTTTTCCAAGTGGGAGGTATCTCTTCAAAATCTCGGTGCAGCAGCTCAAAAATACGAAGATCGTGAAAAGGCCCGAAAACTACTTCATAGCGCAGGAGATGCGATCCAAGAAAACCCGCACGTGCAAGAACAGACGGTTATTCACTACCGAACCTATGAGTATAATCGGTCTGGGAAAAATTTTCCTGGCCCAGCACTCTGTACTAGCGATGTTTGTATAGATAATCAACGCTTCATTTTGTCAGGAATGCCTAAAGATATTGAAACTGCTGCTCAATATTGGAACGTGATTTTACAACAAAAGGCTCATCTTCTCGTCTCCTTACACGAACCTTTAGAACGAGAAGACTTGTGCAACAACTTTTGGAAAAAAGAGAGCCTCGATCAGATGCAACTCTTCGATGGTTGGACAATCACTGAACAAGAGCATGAGATACTTATAGAAGACGGCTCCTCAACTCTCATTAAAACAAGACTCCTTGCTACAGATGGCAAAGAAACGAGAACCCTCTTTCATCTTCACTATACTGGCTGGCCCGACCATACCCCCATCCCAAATAAAACAATCTTTCAAGAACTTCTCAGAAAGATGCACCCACTCAGCCCAAACAAAGAGATTCCAATTGCCATCAACTGTCACGCTGGAGTAGGCAGAACAGGCGCTACAGCAGTAACATATGTTCTACAGCAGCAAATATCAAAGGCTGTGCAGGAAAACAAAGAAGATGAGTACCAGGTAAACCTTGCAAAAACCGTCTATGATTTTCGAAAACAACGAGTCAATATACTCTCTAATTCTGGCAATGTCGCAAAGATCTTTTCTGTCTTGGAACAACACTACAATGACCTAACGCACTAAAAAAGTTTCTCAAGAGGAAGATAGGGTTCTTTTGAAGCAAGAAACTTGCTCACTCTATTATTGAGTCGAGGACGCCTTTTGAGATCATTGAGAGGATTTAAATCATTATAAATGTACAAAATCTCTTCAATGTAGCGGATATGCCCTTGAGAGGCCATTTCAAACATGGGTAGCATATAGGCTAGATCTGAGCAAATCGGGACAAATTTACCTCTATACATCATGTCTTCTTTACGGATCTTGTGAAAGAGCGCTGCATAAAATGACCGCAGGTGGTTTCCAACCCACGTATAATTTCTAAAGCTTCTGTTTTCCATCACTTCAAGAGGAAAAGCGTGGCAATTTGGTGCCCGCTGCCCAGTTGAAAGGTGCTCATCAGAGCCATAGGTGATCCAAACCGATGGATCGCTATAGACCTTTACAAGCGTTTCAAGAACAAAAGGACTTTTAAGAAAATCATCACCATCAAAAATAATAGCTACTGTCTTTGGAGAACAAGTCCATATTGCATTGTAGAGATTAATTGTACCGCCTTGTCGAGTTTCATTATGGATTATCGTACATTTATGAGACATTCCTCTTGCTCGTACATAATTATCCACTTTTTTTCCTGTTCCATCGGTCGAACAGTCATCGACAAAGTAGATCGACCAATGGGGATAGGTCTGGCAAAAGACAGATTCAAGATTTTTTTCACACCATGAAACATTGTTGTACGAGCAGAGAATGAAACAAAATTCAATAGGCTTATTGTCTTCGCTCGCAGCACACACCAACGTAGAAGAAAAAATTAAATAAGAAAAAAGGGTTGATAGAATCTTTCGCACTAATACTCTCTCCTTTTTAAAACAGGTTCTCAAGAGGAAGATATGGCTTTTTCGAAGCAAGATATTTGCTCATCCTCCGATTATCAAGACGACGTATTCTAATACTATTGATTGGATTTGAGTCGTTATATACATACATTATTCTCTCAATATAGCGAATATGGCCCTGAGAGGCCATCTCAAGCATGGGAAACATATAGGCAGTATCGCAACAAATAGAGACAAAATCCCCGTTATACATCAGATCTTCTTTGCGAACCTTTTGAAACAGTGCCACATAAAATGTCCTTGGAAGGTTTGCAATCCAGCGGTACTTTCTAAACGTTCGATTCTTCATTACCTCTTCTGGAAAGGCCCAGCAATACGGTGCCCGTTTTCCACTTGAGAGATGCTTATCCGATCCATAGGTAATCCAAACTGATGGATCGCTATAAACGTCTGCAAGAGTTGAAAGCACCTCAGGATCACTGAGCTTATCATCGCCATCTAAAATGACAATAACCGTCTTTGGAGAACAAGAATGTATTGCACGATACGTATTTGCCATAGCCCCTTGTCGGGTTTGGTTATGAACGATCCGGCATTTATGCGACATCCCACGAGCTCCTACATAATTGTCTACTTTCTCCCCTGTCCCATCTGTAGAGCAATCATTTGTGTAATAAATCGACCAATGGGGATACGTTTGACAAAAAACAGATTCGAGATTCTCTTCACACCATAAAACATTGTTGTATGAACAGATAACAAAACAAAACTCGATAGGTTTATTATCATTAGCAATAGAGAAAACCGATTGCAGAATAAACAGCAACAACACTGAGAAAAACATTTTGATTCGGTTCATTATAACATCCTCATAATTGACGCTATTTTCTGTTTTCGGCACCTTATAACAAAAAAAAGAGATCTGTCAATGGCAGATTTTTTGCTCTTATATTGTTTTGAAAGGCAATTTGACAAAATCAAGAGTCTAACTATACAATTTAGGGACTTCCATGGCGGCTATAGCTCAGTTGGTAGAGCATTGGATTGTGGTTCCAAGGGTCGCGGGTTCGAGCCCCGTTGGTCGCCCCATTTTCTCATTTCAAATTTTGTGGTCCAAATGCATGTGGGAGTAGCTGTGAAAGAGTCGTACGATTGTGTACATTACCCTTCTCATCTATGAACACCATCTTCATATCGGAACTAAATTCGTTTAACACCTGTCGACATGCTCCGCAAGAAAAGCCCTCTCCATCGTAAGTAGCAACTACGATAGACTCAAAAACTTTGTATCCCTTTGAAACCGCACTAATACCCCTGATTATGACCTATCGTCTCACGAGTGCTGGCTGCAGGAAACAATCTGCTTCGTATTATTCCTTGACAAGGTGACAAACCTTGTCTTCGTCACAATACTTGCATCTTGTCTCCTTCGCTCAGCCTGCGTGAGACGATAGGTCACAATCAGGGGTAAAAACAGCCGCTCTCTCTGCACAAATAGTAGAGCCATATGCAGCATTTTCAACATTACAACCACAAACAATCTCTCCTTCATTAGTTAACAAAGCAGCTCCAACTTGATAGTTTGAATAAGGACTGTGTGCATTTTGGCGCACTTCAAGAGCACTTTGAATTAATGTTGATTCTATCTGGGTATCACCAATTGTCATTTTCTCTTCCTTGATTTTGATCTTCCATTGACAAAAGCCCTCCTCTCAAGAGATCATTCGAAAAAAAGCCCCCTAAAGGATTTACCCATGTCAGAAGATTCATATCCATTTTGGCACCCTAAGCGCCACCCAGACATCTTTGGTATCATACTCGCTGCATTTACTATCAGCCAAGTCGTATCTTTGTGGGGGTTTCAAGCTGAAGCTCCAGTAACTAATGTCCTTGGTCTTTTTGGATATGCAAGTGGCGCTCTTTGGCTCTTTTTATTTGGACCAATCTCAGTTATTGGATTGTTTGGGCTTGCCATGTTAAGCTCTGCTCTTTTACGAAATCACGTTGAAATCTGCTCTTGGAAGCGTTTTTTATCAGCCGCCCTCTCTCTTTTTTCTCTCTCAATGCTCACAACCCTTCTTGGAGCTCTCTTTCCAGCCCTTTCTAACCAGTGGTATACTTTTCTCGGAGCAAAAGAGACCGCCTGGATCTTCCCCCTGGGAGGACTTCCTATGGCACAACTCTACTATGAAGTGCCATATGTCAACTTCCAAAGCCTTTTTAATATCGTTGGAACAGCTCTTCTTTCCAGTACCACGCTCTTCATCAGCCTTATCAAGCTCTTTGATTTAGAGCTCTCTCTTTTATGGAAAGCCAAAGAGGGGGAGGTTTCTCAAGATAAAGAGGCCGAGCTTACTGACAAATCTGTTCAATTTGGAATCAACATTGGTGAACCAGCAAAAAGAAGACGAAACAAAAAAGAGCCCCCTCTTTGGCCAGCAGCCTCTAAAGCCGCTATCTCCATTTCAACGCAATCAGGGCCTACCACATATCGACTTCCCGACATATCACTACTTAATTCTCCAAAACGAATCGATCTTACAGAAATAAAAAAAGAGCTCAAAAAGAAGGCTGATCAACTCGAAGCAACGCTCACCAATTTCGGTATTGAGGCAAAAGTTGGACAGATCCATTGCGGCCCCACAATCACCATGTTTGAGGTCCATCCGCCAACAGGGGTAAAAGTTGGAAAAATCAAGACTCTTGATAATGACATTGCCCTCAATATGGAGGCAAAATCTATTCGCATTATCGCCCCAATTCCAGGAAAAGCAGCTGTTGGAATTGAAGTGCCAAATCACAGGCCGCAAGAGGTAAATTTTAAAGAACTTTTAACCGCCTATCAGCAACGGTCAACTCCATATAAAATCCCCATGCTTCTTGGAAAGGCTGTCAACGGTGATTTAGTGCTCGCAGATCTAACTAAAATGCCCCACTGCATTATCGCCGGGGCAACAGGTTCTGGAAAATCCGTTTGTATTAACTCAATTGTCATGTCCATTCTCATGCTCGCTCGCCCAGATGAGATTCGATTTTTAATGATAGACCCCAAAAAGGTCGAGCTTGCTCCATACACAAACCTGCCCCATATGCTCGCTCCTGTTATCACAGAACCGCAAACTGCTGCTGCCTCCTTGAATTGGCTGGTCCGAGAGATGGAAAAACGCTATGAGATCCTTCGCATCACCAGCATGAGAAATATCGAGGCCTTTAACAAACGAACACCGAATCCTGAGATCGAATCCAAGTCTCATGTGACGATTCCAGAGAAAATTCCTTATATTGTCGGTATTATTGATGAGCTGGCAGATTTAATGATGATAGCAAGTCAAGATGTTGAGACTCCAATTGCCCGTATCGCTCAAATGGCTCGAGCAGTAGGTATCCACCTTATTCTCGCCACACAACGCCCCTCTCGAGAGGTTATTACCGGTATTATTAAAGCCAACTTTCCAGCACGCATCTCCTTTAAGGTTGCCAGCCGCGTGAACAGTCAAATTGTTCTCGATGACATTGGAGCTGAATCCCTACTTGGTAATGGAGATATGCTTATCCTCTTGCCCGGCAGTTCACAGCCACTTCGTGCTCAAGGCGTCTTTGTTCGAGATGATGAAATCAACAGGGTTCTCAAATCAATCAATACACAGATCTCTCAAGATTACATCATCGGTTCGCTCGATCAACTCGAAGCTCAAGCTATTGAAGATGGTGATGACTCTAATCTCGATGAATTATTTGAAGAAGCAAAGCAAACGGTGTTTTCTACTGGTAATGCCTCCACAACCTTTTTACAAAGAAAGTTAAAGATTGGCTATGCTCGTGCTGCAAGCATCATGGATCAACTCGAGCGTAAGGGCATCATCGGTCCTCAAGATGGAGCACGCCCTCGAAAGATTTATTTTCCAAAGCATCTGCAGGTCTCCTCTGAGGCAGGTGATAACAAATGACCACCTTTTGCCCCTTGGCTTCCGGCTCCAAAGGAAACTGCCTTTTTCTTGGAACACCAAAAGCCAATCTTTTGATAGATGCGGGCATTAGTGCTAAAGCCATCTCAAACCATCTTGAAACACTCGGCACCACAATTGACTCCATTGCAGCCATTATAATCACGCACGAGCACTCCGATCATATTAGTGGCTTAAAAAGGCTCGCTTTCAAGTACCATATTCCGGTTATTACAAATTATCAGACAGCAGAGAGCATTGTAGAGACGCTCGGAGAGTGCCCTCAATTTTACATTTTCACAACAGATGAGCCCTTTGAATTTTGTGGGGTAAAGATTACCCCCTTCACCATTCCACATGACGGTGTTGATCCTGTAGGCCTTAGAATTGAAACAGAAGAGACACGGATAGGCATCTGTACAGATGCGGGATTTGTAACCCCATCGCTCTTACATAATCTTAAGGGGTGTCATGTGCTCTGTTTAGAAGCTAACCACGAAGTAGCATTAGTTAACGCCTCATCTAGACCAGAGATATACAAACGACGTGTCTTAAGTAAAACCGGCCATTTATCGAATATTGAAGCAGCTACTCTTCTCAAAGAGCTTGCCCATCCAGATCTAAAACAGGTCTATCTCGCACACCTTTCCGAAGAGAGCAATACCCCTGAAACAGCTCTCAAAGTTGTCTCTGAATTCCTCGAAAGGTCATCTCTCTCTGTCCCCCTTTCTATTGCACATCAACAACGTCGAAGCTCTCCGTATAGAAATCAGAGTGCGTTATTACAACCCGGGTAGCGGTTGGTTTAAACCACGGATTAGGTCTCAATCGGCGGTTAAAAATCTGGAAGGCAATAGATACCAGGTAATCCTCGATACTTCTCCTCATGGTCAATACCGAATCCAACAACAAATGAAGCCCCAACCTCAAAAAGAGAGTAGTCCGGTTCAAAAGAAAACCGGCGAGACCTTTTTTTAGAAAGCAATACAAGGCTTTTTATACTTTTGGGATTTTTGTTCTTAATCTGTTCGACAATGTATTTCATCGTGCAACCTGTAGCAAAAATGTCGTCAACAACAAGGACATCTTTGTCAGTTAAATCTAACTCCTGCAACCCGTATACCGTTGGTTCTGTACAACTACCATTGCTCTTGGCTCGTATATACTCGAGTGTGAAAGGAGTTGTTATCTTCTTCATAAGCTCTGAGGTTATACAAACAGCCCCTTTCATGATCATAACTATTGTTAGGTGCTTTCCCTCATACTGCTTATCTATAGTATCGGCTATAGAGCGAATCTTTCTGAGGATCTCCGATTCAGAGATCAAAAGCTCTGCTCGCCCTTCTTGATTTTGTACTTTCTGCTCTGCTGGCAAGGGGAGCAGCCCAGAAAGACAAATAAAAAAGAATATAAGATAGCGCATAGTCAAACCCTCCAAAAATAGCCCAGAAGTCAAAGAAGCGGGAAGAAAAAAGATCGCAATTTTGAAACCGACACAGCATAAATTCCTTTATCCTGCAACGTCGATCATCTCAAAGCATCTACAAAAAATGATCCACGTTGCAGTAAAAAGTTATTACTTTTATTGTTCGCTGACCCTTCCTTTCACACTCCAATGATATCCTAGATTCTGATAGGGAGTATAGGGCAGAAGGGGGCTATTTAACAACAAGGAAAGACTTCCTATTTCTTAAGAAATTTTCATTGAAGCAAAAAAATCTTTAAGCTTTGTTTGAAACTCGTTCTTTTTGGGGTAGTTAGACTCTGCTTCGCTCGTTTCCAGCTTTTCAAGAAGACTTTTTTGCTCGGAGCTCACCTTTAGTGGTGTTTCCACTACAATTCGAACCAAGAGATCCCCCCGGCCACTACCCTGAAGACCTGGGAATCCCTCACCTCTGATTCTAAAAATCTTACCAGATTGTGTACCAGCGGGAACGGAAATCTTACAAATGCCCTGATTAAAGGAGGGAATTTCTTTTTTACAACCCAATGCCGCCTCTGTGATCGCAATCGGCAGATCCAAGGTGATATCATTGCCTTGACGATCAAAAATTTCATGCGGCTCTACTTTGACATAAACAAAGAGATCTCCAGGAGGAGCTCCACCATAGCCTACATCTCCATAGCCACCAAGCTTTAATCGCATTCCTGTGTCAATTCCTGGAGGGATGTGAAAATGAACTTTTCGTTTTGCCTTTACACGACCCTCTCCATGACATGTAGGACATGGATCTACAATTGTTTGTCCCTCTCCATGGCATTGAGAACAGGTCATCGACATACTAAAAAAACCACGCTGCTCAAAAACTTGACCAGCACCACCACAACGAGAACATCTCTTCACTCCCTGAGCAGAGGTTGTTCGACGCCCTGAGCATGCTTCACATACGATGTAATTATTAAGGGTAACCTCTTTATCAACTCCAGTAACTGCTTCGGAAAATGAGATGCTGACAGTAAAGCGTTTACTTGCTCCTTGCTGACGACGACCAACCTCGCCACCATCCCCATAAAATCCAAACATATCCTCGAAAACAGATTCTCCACCAAAAGCTCCCATGAACGTTCGAAGAGCCTCTTCCATAGATGAGTAACCCGCAGGACCTGCTCCTCCTGGAAAACCAGCGCCCTCGCGAACACCCTCTGCTCCATATCGGTCGTACATGGGTCGACGCTTCTCATCGCCTAGTACTTCATATGCTTCGGAAATTTCTTTGAATTTTTTTTCAGCCTCTGGATCACCTGGATTTCTGTCAGGATGGAATTGCAACGCACGCTTACGATACGCTTTTTTTATTTCGTCTTGTGTGGCGGTTCGAGAAACACCAAGAACTTCGTAATAATCGGTCATCACACACCCTTACTATAGAAATAACTAAAATAATCGGAAGTATTGCTGATTATTAAAAGATAAGATCAAACACAAGCAAGCAGTTCAAGCTACTCTTTAGCTAACTCTTTGTCTCTTATACTTACTTGCAGCCTTAGATTTTATGCGTTTTTTAACAGAAGGCTTTGAATAAAACCGATGAGCTTTCACTGATTTCATAACACCCTCTTTATCTAAGCGCTTTTTTAGAGCTCGTAGCGCTTTATCAATTGAATCACCGGGCCGAACTTTAACAGTTGTCATGTGAGCATATTCCTAGCTTGAACACATCATATCTTGAAATCGATGCTACCTTTGAAAAAAGCAACACTCTTTCTCTTTAACACCATGATTCCCCAATATACGGGAAACTCTTTTTTCAACAATTTTTAATTCTCAAGAGAAGATCATACAAAACTTGTTGGTATTTTAGCAAGGGGAAGATCTCTCCTCTTCTCGTTCTGCCTGGGTTTTTCGAAGATATGTAACGGATAAAGTATCTGGGGTGCACAAATGGCCACTTTTCCACTCTTGAAAAGCTATTTTTGCAGCCACTGTTGCATGAGACTGTTGCTCGATTCTCTCTTTGGGAAGATCCTCACACCAATCAAAAGATGGTGAAACAGCTATTGCATTTTCAGGAAAATGGAATTCTTTTTCTTGTATTGGCGCAAAGAGTTTATAGCTAGATGGGGTTTTCTCTACGCACTGTGAATATACTCCTCCTGCCCCCCCGACAACCGCAACACAAAACTTTCCATCACCTTCTGGAAGATAGAGAAGAAGGCTTGAAAGAGCCACAATCGGCTTTTCTATTGCAAGGGCTGCCCCTTTCACTGTTGCAACAGCATTACGAATCCCTGTAAAAGAGCCAGGACCAATACCACAAGCAAAAAAAGAAATTTTTTCAAGAGAAATTCCCTCTCGATCCAAAAGGTCCTGCCAAAAAGAACATGGATGCTTTGAATCGCTTCTTGAAAGATGAACCTCTTCTACTACTTCTGCATCTTTAAAGAGCGCACATACTCCTTCAGAAAAAGAAAGATCAAGAAAAAGGCAGTACATGGGGAACCTTTATAGTGTTGGGAACAAAGAGCTCATCAAAAAGCCTGAGGAAATAACCATCGGTCATACCAGCTATATAATCAATGACATGGGCTTCATGAGAATAGCCCTCAATATAGCTTTTTGCTTTATTATGTAAAAAATGGGTCCACAACACACTCTTTTTTTCCCGGTCTTTCCACTCTTTGAGAAGAGAGTCGAATAGAAGACGATACGCCTCCTTAATCTTTTGAGACTCTGTTCTTAGCCCCTTATGAAAATAAATTCGGTCAAAATTAAATTCCTTAAGTTCTTTAAGAGCAAAAAATATCTCCTCTGAAAGTCCGATCTTCCCTGTACGCTCAAAGGTTTGGATCAAATCGCTTGCTATCTTGTCAGACATTTTTCGATTATTAACTTCAAACAAGCCCTTGGGAACCTCTTCTATCCGAACAATGCCTAGAGTAATCGCATCATTTAGATCGCGCTCAACATAGCTGATAGTATCCGAGAGTTTAACAAGGGCTGCCTCTTGTGTGATTGGCAATAGATCTGCTTCCGGTTGATTCAGGCGCAAGTCAATCTCATCACTAAGCTCTTTCCATCCCTTAGAAGGCGCTGTATCCACAAGGCTACAACCCATAGAGCCATCATGGCACAAAAATCCATCCAATGTTGCCAATGTTAAATTCAATGGTTCGAGGAGCATAGCTACACGACACGATTGTCGTGAGTGAGAAAATGCACCGAGACCTACCTCTTGGGATATCTCGCTTAAATACTTCTCTCCTTCATGGCCAAAGGGAGTATGGCCAATATCATGACCAAGGCTAATTGCCTCGATTAAATCCAAGGAAAGGCTCAACTTTTGGCCTATAAGACGAGCCAAAGAGCTGACAAGCTGCACATGAAGGCCTCGATATGCAATATGATCGTGATGGAAGAGATAGACAACCTGTGTCTTGTCTACATAGCGAGCATACGCGTTCGAGTGGAGAATCTTTTCCACATCGATATGGAAAGGATCCCACGGTGTTGAAGGCTCTTGCTCTTTTCGCGAAGTCAAAAGATGAGAATGCGTCGCTACATTAGAAGGCATCTTTAAGCCCCAAAATGTATTTTTCGATATTGGGCCCCAAGGAAAGAATAGATCTCATGTGCCGAATCAGTTGAAAGAACTTCATCAGCAATCTGCTCTGCCTCCCCAATGCTAAAAGAGCGCAAAACATGCTTTACAGTAGGGGCAAGGCGTGGTGCAATAGAGAGCTGTCTTACCCCAATCCCTACAAGAAATGGGATGAGAAGAGGATCTGAAGCCATCTCTCCACACAAACAAAGAGGTATTTTAACAGCACGAATTTCCCTTACAATATACTGCATAAGTTGAAGCAGTCCTGGGTGGAACGAGAGGCCTGTATCAAAAGAGGCGCTATTACTTCTATCAATAGCCAACGCATACTGTGTTAAATCGTTTGTTCCGATTGAGAAGAAGTCAATTTTTCCTGCAAAATCCTTGATATGAAAGGCCACAGAGGGCAATTCAATCATCACCCCAACTTTTGGTCTTGGAGTTTTCCACCCCTCGCTTACCATTGACCACGCCTCATGAAGCAGATCCAAAGATCTCTCTAACTCTTCTACAGATGAGACCATGGGAAACAAAATCGAGACTGGACCGGATCTACAAGCTCGAATAATAGAACGTAGATGCGCTAGGAAAACATCTGGATGCTCAAGAAGAAGCTCCATAGGCCGAGATCCACACTCAACCTCAGGAAGTATCCCCCCCGCCTCCTTCCACGCTTTATCTGAGCCAAAATCAAAGGTACGTATAACAACAGATCTTCCTTTAGCTGCCTGTACCATGGCAGCGTAACTTCTTGTCTGCTCCTCCTCACTCGGAAATCTGCCACGCTCAAGTACTTGATACTCAGTACGATAGAGACCGACCCCATCTAGTCCATAACAAGGAAGCTGACCTGCTTCATGGACATCGGCAACATTGGCTAAAAGGACAACTCGACACCCGTCTTTTGTCTCACCACCAACATGCCCCTCACCACCTACTCCAAGATATTTCTCATGTGCATTCTGCAGGGCTGCGTAACGACGTATTGTTTCTTCATACGGATTGATAATAACAAGACCTGCTAACCCATCTACTATAGCTTTAGCTCCTTCTAATGCCTCCGTAACATTCTTAAGCTCTATATTGGTCACATATGGTATCCCTCGAGCTTTTGCTACAATAGCTGTGTGCGACATTGCCCCGCCTTTTGTCGTTACAATGGCACTAATATCTTTCATTGTAACCTCAGCTGCCGCAGGAGCTGTGACAATATGGGCAAAGACAATAGCCCTTGTAGGAACCTCTATCTTCTCTTGCATCTCAGGGACCAAAAAGGAAAGTATTCGAAGAAAGACACTCTCAACGTCTTCAAATCGCTGTCTAAAAAGTGCCTCTGGAACGAGCTCAAAATGAGACCTATATCTTTCCAAAATTGAGCGAACAATGCTCTCTGCACGCAATCCCTTCTCACGAATCGAACGCTCCACCTCTCGTAAAAGAGCAGGATCGTTCACCATATGAAGGTGTGTTTCAACGAGATCTGCCTCCTGAGAAAAGCCATCTAAACGGAGCTTTTCGCATAGTGTTTGGAGCTCCTTTTCACTCTCAGAAAGAGCAAAATGAAATCTCTCAATTTCTGATTCTGTAGAATCAGCAGGAAGAGCGATGTCAAGATCTTGTTGGGTAAGTTCTTTTTCAGAAGTTGGTAATGAGAACGACAAACCAACGGCTATTCCTGGAACAACAGCGCGTCCCTCTAACCATATCTCTTCTTGAGCATCCGAATTAACACCCACTGCCCGGCTCTCCAAAGCGCTGATTAAATGCCTCTTCCAGTTTAGCTAAAGTATCTTCTGCATCAGGACCATCAACAGAAACGGTTATAAGCGCATTGCGCGGTGCTGCCAACATAAGAAGACCAAGAACGCTGTGCGCATCTACGGTCTGTCTTCTGTAGGTAAATGTCACAGAAGATTTGGAAGATTGTAACAAACGAACAATAGAAACAGCTGGACGAGCGTGTAAGCCTTGTTGATTAGCAACCCTAAGCTTGCGAACTTGGGTCGAGGAGACAGGGGTGGCTGAAGGCGCTACCCGCAAATCTTCCATATCACAACAACCTTCGCTCGACATAAATCACCTACCAAAACCATCGCCGAAATGTTACCAAAATTCAGATAAAAGCAAATAGGTATCTTTTGTTTTATTTTTTCGAGGAAAGCGGTGCTGTAAAGGGGAAAAAACAGATTATGACGAAGTAGTATAGCCTCGTGATAATTCGGCTCTAGAGGTTACTGTCTGACGCAATTTCATAAGATCTTGAGCAAATTCCTCATGGCGGCAGATCATCAAAAGCGCCTCAAGACGGTTCGTAAAAACCTCGACATCACGTTTAGTTGAGCCCAAATGGGGCCTATTTACCAGTTGAGAAACTCTCGCCCAAAATCCACGCTTTTTAAAATACCTTCCTCTAGCCTCGCTAAGATGTCGGCATTTCTCAAGAGCCTTTTCTAAGCTCTTTTTATTTATTTGGTGGATATAGGGACACTCAAGCCCTCTGTGTTCAACAGCTCGAAGAAGCGAGATAAGAAGAGCACAGGCAGCTGAAAGGCGGCGCATTTTACTTAGCTCTTTGCGTGTAATCGGCATCGGCTGATATAAGACGACTTTTTGTCGAAGCGGTGTTAAGCGAACAGAATAGGGAATTGGCCGAGGGATGGGCTTTGTGATCCAACTTTCCAAAGATTGGTAAAAGGAGTGGGCATCAAACTCGGTTAACCGCTCTTCGAGTTCTCGACGAGCGGCCTCTTCGCGACGAGCCTGCTCCCTTCGTATAAACTCTTCTCGTTGTTGGTTGGGATTTGGAGGAGGATGCATCTTTTACAAAACCGCTTAAAGTATTTATTTGCCCAAATTTACCAACCTCTATCATATTATATCCAACCATTTCTTTCAAACAAAAACTACTACGTTAACTCGAATCAAAAGCCACAACAAAAAAAGAAGGAACTTTACAAACATTATCTAAATACGCTAAGATAGTTCGAAAATAATACTATTTAGAGCGCAAAAAAACATGTATATACCACCCACATTACAAGACTATCAACATCCCATGATGTTTGAGTTTGATGACGAGGATCTTAAGGTGCAAGACACATGGAATCCTGAAGAGACACCAAAGACTCCAGAAGATGAGCTAATCGATACTCTGCTTGAAAACGAAGATCTTCGAAATATTGCCTCTCTCTTTATTCCCGAATCTCCAACAGAAGTCTCTCAAATCAATACAACGCTTTACCCTGTAACGCAACATATCCTCTCATATTTGCCCCTCAACATTAGTGCAAACTGCGGACTAGGACATCTCTCCTTCTCGCAAATCACCTCTAGCAAAAACTCCTTTCGCCTTCTTCTCCAAGTCGCTCATAACTATAGTTTTGGGCAGCTTCGAGAACTCATCCCATGGGGTGGAAATATTACAAAACTCAATTGCCAAAGTCGCAATCTGCTCTGTGTACCCAGACAGCTCTTCGATTTGACCAACCTGCAACATCTCAATCTTTCAGGAAATAAACTTATCCACCTCCCCGATGAGATTCTAGATCTAGATGAGTTAACCAGTCTCGATCTCAGTTATAACCAACTTACCAGCATTTCCAAAGAGATCAGAAGGCTCCCAAACTTAACTACCCTTTCCCTTTCTCACAACAATTTAAAAAAGGCTTGTGAAATCTGCTTGCCCAATTCGTTAAGAACTCTCGATATCAGCCACAATCAATGGCTAAAAACCCTTCCTAAACCTCGTAATCTAACAAAGCTTATCGTGACAGGAAGCCCTGTTGAGGACATCATCGACTCATATAGACAACGTTTTCCATACCTCGAAATTGTTGGATCTTAAGGCCCTCCTGGTTGCAACCTTCTCCCGCTCGTGAGATGGCTGCAGAAAACAACCTGCTTCGCGTTGTTCCTCGGTAAGGGTTTTAACCTTACCTTCGTCACAACACTCGCATCTTATCTTCTTCGCCCATCTCACGAGCGGGAGAAGGTCACAATCAGGAGTTAAAGACGAGAATCTTAATTTTCACTATACTTTTTGGCTCAATCTAAAAGAGCTATTAGCCAATGGAAAAAAGAAAACCTTGCGTTCATTTTATTAGCCTCGGATGCCCACGAAATCTCGTTGATTCAGAACTGATGATCGGGCTCCTTAAAGATAAAGGATATACCCTTACACCACGGCTTAATGTTGCTGACTTTGTTGTCATCAACACATGTGGATTTTTGGAAGTTGCCAGAGACGAATCGATTGAAGTGATTCAACATGTCATCGCAGAAAAGAGACCGAAGACAAAGATCATTGTAACTGGCTGCATGGCACAATTGAAGATACCAGAGCTTGAAAAGATGAAAGATGAGATCCATTTCATCGTCGGTTCCGGTGATGTCGATCAGATTATAACCGCCCTTTCCGCAAAAGAGAGAGGCTCTTGTATTACTGACAAGAGAAGTTATCTTGAAAGCATCGATGATCCTCGCCTTCTCTCCACACCACCTCACTGCGCCTATCTAAAGATCGCAGAAGGGTGTCGAAAGCGGTGTAGCTACTGCATTATTCCCATTATCAAGGGCCCTCTAAAAAGCAAAAGCGTTGACCAGATTTTAGCCGAGGTTAACGTTCTTCTCGACAAAGGGGTGTGGGAGATTATCCTCATCGCTCAGGATTTAGGCGACTGGGGTAAAGATTTGGGCTCTAATAGGCTTACCCATCTCTTAAAACAGATTTTGACAATAGAGCGCGACTTTCGCTTACGACTACTCTATCTTTATCCAGACGAGATCGATGAGGACCTCATTTCTCTTATGAAAAAAGAGAAGAGGATACTCCCCTACCTCGATATGCCAATCCAACATATCAACGACGATATCTTGAAAACGATGCGAAGAAGCACATCAAAAAAACAGATTCTGCAGATCGTAAAAACGTTGCACAAAGAGATTCCCAACATATCTCTTCGAACAAGTCTTATGGTCGGCTTTCCAGGAGAAACTACAGAGCAATTTCAAGAACTTTTAGATTTTGTGCAAACGGGCATCTTTTCAAACATCGGCATCTTTGCCTATTCCAATGAAACCTTATGCGACTCCTCCTCTTTTTCCGATCAAATAGAGGAAGATGTAAAAAAAGAGCGCTGTGAAATACTTCAGAAGACACAAATGGCGATTGTTGCTGAAAACAATAGCCAATTTGTTGGTAAAAAGCTTCCTGTCCTTATCGATGGCTATCATGTAGAGACCGATCTTCTCATGACAGGACGCCTTCCAGGACAGACTCCTGAGATAGATTCGAGCGTTATTATCAACGACCACGAGCATGTCGATGCTTTTGGAGAGACATATTTTGTTGAAATTACAGACGTTTCCGATTACGATCTTGTCGGCAAAGTTGTATCAAAATGCAAAAAAGATGAATGGTCATGAAAGATTTAGAGATGACAGAAGAGTTTCAGAATCGCACGAAAAAGCTAAAAGAGCTTCGTGAGCTTAATATTGAACCCTATCCAGTAGGATTTCATCCAACACATGACTCTGGAGAAATATTGGGGAAATATGAAACCGCAAAGGTTGGGAGCAGCAAGGAAGCAGAAGAAGGCATAACTCCATTTGTTTCTAACGCAGGGCGTCTTGTTCTCTTTCGAGGTATGGGGAAAAATGCCTTTGCCCATCTTCAAGATAAATCCGGCCGCATTCAAGTGATGTTCAACAGAGATATCACCGAATTTGATGGATTTCAGCCCACAGAAGAGCTCTCATCACCTCTCAAACTGCTCGAAAAAAAGATCGATCTTGGCGACATTATCGGAGTCGAAGGCCATCTTTTCCATACGCAAAAAGGAGAGCTCACCATCTTTGTCAAAAAGGCTTCTCTTCTTACTAAAAGCCTTTTGCCCCTTCCCGACAAACACAGCGGCCTGATCGACAAAGAGACGCGCTACAGAAAACGGTGGCTCGATCTTATCAGCAATAAAGAAGTCCAAAAGACTTTTCTTGATCGAAGCCGTATCTTAAGCCTTATCCGTCACCATTTAGAAGATCTCGGCTTTTTAGAAGTTGAAACCCCGATTCTTAGCTCAATCTACGGTGGAGCTGCAGCTCGTCCCTTTACCACCACACTAAATGCGCTCAACCAAGAGATGTTTCTTAGAATCTCTCCAGAGATCTCGCTAAAAAAACTCATTGTGGGAGGAATGGAGCGAATCTTTGAAATTGGAAAGGTTTTTAGAAATGAGGGCTTAGATAGATCTCACAACCCTGAGTTCACTATGCTTGAGGCATATGCTGCGTATTGGGATTACAACGACATCATGCACCTTACAGAGACTCTCTTTGAAAAGATCGCTCTTACACTCCATGATACAACAGAAGTTGCGGTTTTTATTCCGGAGAAAAAAGAGAGCGTTATTGTCGATTTCAAAACTCCTTGGAAACGGCTCACAATGAAAGAGAGCATTAAGACATATGCTCATATCGATCCTGACAAGCTCAGCGATGATGAGATGAGAGAGCTTCTGCTTCAAGAGGGCATGGAAGAAAAAGAGCTTAAAGATGCAACTCGAGGTCTTCTTATCGCCCATCTTTTCGAAACAAAGGTAGAGCATCACCTGATACAGCCCCACCACATCATCGACCATCCAATCGAAACGACACCACTTTGTCGCCCACATCGAAATCCTATTCAAAAACAAGAAGGTATTATCGAACGATTTGAAAGCTTTATTCTCGGTGGAGAGGTCTGTAATGCCTACACAGAGCTGAATGATCCTGAGCTTCAAAAGAAACTACTTGAAGAGCAGGCAGAAAGACTCTTAAAGGGCGATGACGAAGCAAACCCCTTTGATGAGGAATTTGTAGAGGCCATGTGTCAGGGCATGCCACCAACAGGAGGGGTCGGCATCGGGATCGACAGGCTCGTTATGCTCTTTACTAATAGCGTCTCAATTCGAGATGTCATCTTCTTTCCTTTAATGCGACCTAAAGGAGACGATGATGGCACAGGGACCTGATCTTAACTATCCATATCCTCTTGAAAATCTCGGTTATGAGCTCGACAATCCGCGCCAAACAGCCTTTTTAAGGGATCTAATCACCCGAGAAAACATTAGTGTTGGGGACTATTCGTACTACGATGACTTTGAAGGACCCGATGACTTTGAAACCAAAAATGTGCTCTACCACTACAGCTTCTCTCCAGAAAAGCTTATTATAGGAAAATTTTGCTCACTTGCCCGTAAAACGACGTTTATTATGCATGGCAATCATAAGATCGATGGATTTTCAAGCTTTCCCTTTGGAATATTCGGCCATGGGTGGGAACAAGACAATCCCCCCTCAGATTTTCCTAACAAAGGGGATACCGTTGTTGGCAATGACGTCTGGTTCGGCTATGACTGTACCATTTTGTCAGGCATTACTATTGGCGATGGAGCAATCATTGGCGCCAAAGCTGTTGTTACCAAAGACGTCCCTCCATACACAATTGTAGGTGGAAATCCTGCGACAATTATTAGAACACGCTTTGATCAAGCAACCATCGATACGCTACTCAAGATACGGTGGTGGGATTGGGATGCAGAAAAGATCTCACGCAATATCAAGGCAATCATTGGTACAGATCTTCAAAGACTTCTCTTTGCCTAACATCTTACTCTGCCGAATCCCTAATCTTTATGATAGAGATATACGTTGGAGGTGATGTTGGAATAGCAACATCCTTATACATAAAGGATGATCCTTCCGAAGGAGTGTGATCCAAGACCAGACTCATTTGAGTATTGCGGCGGATGGTGACAATAGTCTCACCTGTCATAATATAGGCCGTTGTCTGCGCACCCCAAAAACCCGTAGTCAAAGCCTTCAAAATATTCACAGAAGGAATCGGCTTTAAAAAGCCGTTCAGCTTAATCTGTACTCCTCGGATATCGTCATCTGTTTCAACTTTCACATAGAAGTTAACTCTATATTGTCCACCATCTTGAATAGTAAAGGTATTTCCAGAGCAGCAAAATTGAATATTTTCGGTACTCTCGCCAAGTGTATCAAATGGAATGACACCATGAGATTGAACAAGGGGGTAGCTTTGCGGTGCAAGTATAGCATCTGCAAAGGCAGGAGGAGGCATAGAACAGTTCGGGGGAAGTGGGCAACAGGAAGGATTTTCTGGGTACTGACCTGGACATTGGCCTGGACATTGGCCTGGACATTGAGGGGGATTTTCGCAGCAATGTGGGGGACGCTGAGGAGGATAGGGAGGAGGACCTGGAGGAATTGGGTGTCCATGACCTGGGGCACATGGTCCGCCATAGCTATTCGTAACATTTACACCAATACTCGTCTGCTTGTTCTTTCTTGCCTTTTTTTTCTTTTTCTTCTTGCAGTGGCACCGTTTTTCCACAATTCCCATGCCTTGCTCTGCTTGAACACTCTCTGGATAGCAAAGAAAAAGAAGGCTAACACAGCTTATTAATTTAACTATCTGTCTCATTATTGCCTCTACATAATTAAGTGTCTTTATAACCCACATGTACTAATAATAAATTAATTAAGTCAAATATTTTCTATAAAAATAAAAAAAATATCTGTGGCCTCTATATTTTTCTCTGGTATACTCTTTTAGACTTCTAACTTGTGGCTATCGAAGGTGACGACATTCAGACTTTTTATCTCTCTTTTGCTCCTATTGGCTTCCCCTCTCTATCCCATTGAATCTCTCCGTCTCTACCTGCAGACAAAGCCTCTTACTCTAGATTCACGAAAAACAAACGAGCGGCGCACACAGATCATCCTTCGAGAGCTTTTTGAAGGCTTGACCCGAATAGATAAAGAGGGAAAACCAGCTCTCGCGCTTGCCCAATCAGTCGATATTTCCTCAGACGGCCTCCAATATACCTTTCACCTACGAAAAAGCCTTTGGTCAAATGGAAAGGAGGCTACAGCATACGATTTTGAACGAACGTGGAAAACTATACTCGACCCCGACTTCACAAGTCCTGGTGCCCACTTTCTCTATATCATAAAAAATGCTCAAAAGGCGCATCGAGGAGAGTTACCCCTCGATGAAGTGGCTATTCAGGCCAAAGATGCTAAAACCCTCCTTGTCACACTTGAACACCCCTCCCCTTTCTTTCTCGAGCTTCTCTCAAATCCGGTCTTTTTTCCGGTCTATTCTGACTCTAAAGAGCCTCTCATCTCTAACGGCCCCTTTATCCTCAAAGAGCAGTCCTTTCAATCTCATGTTATCTTAGAAAGAAATCCTCTCTACTGGGGGGATCGCGCACGTGTAGAGGAGATCCATTTTTCAATTGTTGAAGATCCGGGAACAGCATTTTCCCTCTTTCAAAAGGGCGAGCTCGACTGGTATGGCGATCCATTTGGTATTATTCCCATAGAAGCTCTTTCCAAGCTCTCATCCAGACTGCAAATGCGCGGACTCTCCGGCCTCTATTGGCTCATCTGCTCTCAACATGAAGATCGGATCACTCCTAACATTCGAAAAGCCATAACTAATGCTATTGACAGAGACGAGCTCTGCCGCTTTCTCAACTCTGGGGAAAAACCATGCTTTTCTATTGTGCCTGATATATTTCAGCTCTCCTCAAAAGAACGCCTCGATGAGAGTGCCCCTTCAGATGTGAAGATAGAGACCCCTCTTGTCATCTCGCACTGGGCAGATAGAAGCTCTAAAACCATTGCCCAGCTTCTCCAGTCACAACTACAGAAATCTCTCGGTGTTCAGGTAGAGCTTGCAGGCTATGATTGGCATACCTACCTCAAAAAGCTCTACAATGGTGATTTCGACCTTATTACAGCAGCCCATAACCCCACCACACAAGACCCCCTCTTCTACCTCGAATTCATCAACAAATTCTTCTGGAAAGAGCCCAAATTTTCCCAACTTATAGAAAAAGCAAAGTCTTCTACTACTTCCCGAGGAATCTATCTTCAAGAGGCAGAACAAGTACTCCAAAAGGACCTTCCAATAATCCCGCTCTACTCCCTCTGCTTTAAATATGCAAAAGCAGCGGGTCTACAGGGAGAGGTTATTTCTCCTGTTGGCACAATCGAGCTTAAATGGGTAGAATGGGCGAAAAAGGAGTAAATCACATGCCAAAAGCTTTATTATTGCTCTCAGGGTGTGGTGTTCGCGATGGAAGCGAGATCCACGAATCAGTTCTCTGCCTCTTGGCCTTAGACAAGATGGGCGTTGCTGTCCAATATACAGCGCCTAATATCACTCAAGCCAAAAGCTTCGATCATTTCCACCAAACAGCAGAACAGACCCCAAGAAACGCCCTTGTAGAGGCTGCCCGCATTGCTCGCTGCGCCATTGTCCCTACACGAGGAGACCTTGAGGCTGATCTTCTCGTCATACCGGGCGGCTTAGGCGCTGCCACAACGCTATGCACCTATGCAGAACATAAAGAAAAGGCGACGGTATTGCCTGAGGTTAAAGAGCTTATCCTCTCCTTTTACAATCAGAAAAAACCGATTGTCGCAACTTGTATCGCCCCAGCACTTATCGCCCTTTCCCTCCAAGGCATTGCCTCTCTAGAGCTCACCCTTGGAACCAGCGAGGCAGACCTAGAGTTTCTTAAAAATTTAGGGATGGTGCCAAAGCCGTGCACAAGCGACAATTTTGTGCTCGACTCTACTAACAAGATTGCAACAACCCCTGCCTATATGGAAAAGACCTCAGTCTCTCACATGTACACGGGAATCGAAGGGGCTGTTAGTGCCGCTCTAACGGTCTGACGGAAGGAGCGTCTATCTTTTTTTGCAACTCATCAAAAGCTTCTTTCACCCCTTCCCGACTTCCAAATAATTGCTGGGTAGCTGCAAGATCATTCTCTGCTTTCCTTTTGTCACCACACCACCGGTCAAACAGTATACTAGAACACAAAAAGTCGAAATATCGAGACTTCTTCAGAACTGAGTCTCTCTCTTTAATGAGTCTGTCCATATGACTTTTATCGCACTGCTTAGGAAATTTTTCAGAGCATAAATTTAAGGCGCAAGTTAGGTGTTCTCTCGCTCTCTCAACATTTCCACACTTCACTTCAAATCGAATAATAGTGCATAAAAAGGAGACAAAATAGTGGTGACCGAAGTCGCTTTCCTTCATAAACTTTGCAACCAAATCTAATTCCTCTCTGATCTCATTATCGTCTGCAACGAAGCATCCCTCTTTCCTGCAATCCATCGCACCCCTAGCCTTATTGGTAATAAGCTGGTGCCTCGAGAATGAATCAAACCCTTCTGTAGAATTGGCAATTGTAACTGCTTGACAAAGCTCATCATACCGTTTCTGAAAAAGATCCCGTCTCTTTGGACCCTCATCCGCTTGTGAGGCCATGTGTCCAAATTTAGTTGCTTCTTGGTGATGCAACTGTGCTTTCATTTCTTGAGCACGAACAGTGTTCCCTTCACCTTCAAAAGCCTTTTCGATCTTCTTAAGTGTTGCAAATGCCTCTTCTACAGTGCCATTGGGATACTTAAGGCCATATAAAAATGTCGAGGTATGAAACGGAACTTCAGCATCTCTCATCCAAAGAGCATTTTTCGTCCCAACCTTCGTTAATATGTTGTGTACAAGCGTATATATTGCTTCGAACGGAGGAGTCTTCTGCTTATGAGCGCTATTATTTTGCAAGCAGCGGCCAAGCCAAAAAAGCGTTTTTGCCAATAAAAAGAGCTCCGGCGAGGAGATCTGAGCACTATTAATCAATTGGCTGTTTTCTAGGTTGGTACAGAGTTCATTAACATTGTTATCATCAAAACATTGTGACACCTGAGTAAGACCAATATCAGGTACTCGGGTCTCTCTAAGAATGTTTAAAGAAACTAGTTGTGCATAAAAAGAGAGGGCAAACAGAGCAAGACTTTTTCTAACTTGTTCTGGTTGCCTTCTATTGTATAGACAACATCCTGCCATGTAGAAAAGCTCGGAACGCTTTTCTTTAAATGCATATATTCTCTCATATGCTTGCTCTAAGTGATCAAAGAGCTCAAGCTTATCTTTAGGCCACAGATACTCTATATTTTGAAATAACTTTTCTGCCTTTTGATAATGCTGTAAAGCTATTTCTGTTCTACTCTCAATCTCTTTTTTCAACTGATTAAGAATTACTTTCTGTTTCTGACAACTCTCTGGAAATTTATTCTCACACAAATCTAGCGCTTGCTTTACACGCTCAAGCACCCTCTCCTCGTTACCACAAAATTTTTCAAACTGAGCAAGAGTCGTCAAAAAGGTTACATGGTCGCAGTGATCATAACCGCTTTTTTCCATGGCATCCAAAACTATCTCCAGCCTCGCACGAATCCCATCAATTGCCAAAACAGAAATTCCATTCTCTAGGCATTGTAGCGCAGCTTTGGCACTATTGTGAAGAAACAGAAATCGTAAAAAAGGATTGAAGTCTTCTGTTTCATTTGCAATCTTTACCGCTTTGGAGATTGTCTTATACTGATTTTCCAAAAGGTTTGTTTTTTCACGCAAATTCCTTTCCACCAAGATAAGATCTCCCAACGCACTCGCCTCTTTATCATAGCTGCGCGCTTGTTGCTCCTGAATATGCAGAGAATCTTGTTTCTTAAGGCTATCGACACTTTGTAGCGTCTCGCATGCGCTAAAGACGTCTTCAGGATCCTCGAGCTCAGGCATAAAGTACGCTTTATTAAACAAAAGCTCGTCCCTTTCCCCCTTTGCCTCCCCGTTATTTATTCCATTTAATATGCTTTCTGCCAGCTCGTATATTGCTGTAAATCGGTGTGCATGTTTCTCGTTTTTGTATTCATCGATATGGTGCAAAGCGAGGGCAAGCCAGCGCAGATTTTTCGCAGCTAAAAGGGCCTGTGATTGCTCTACTTTCCGGAATTTTTCCTGAATTTTAGAGGGAGTTTTCTCTATCGCCTCATAAAGCCCGTTAAAGGAATACGTTTCGAGATCTTTTGATATCTGATCAAAATTATCCCCTATCACAGGCAAAGCTTTAGCCTCAAAAACGCCTAAAGCAACCATTTGCACAGCGAGAGAAAGTTGAAAAAGTCGAGAGCTCTTCCCCATTTGTCCATATAGACACCTTCCACACATATGGAAAAAGAGACTCTCTTTTTTCAGCCCTTGAGGATCATTGGTATACGCTTCTCGTAAAGAGCCAATTATTTCCCCTCTGTTTTCAAGTTGGTCTATTCTTTCAAACAATTTTTGTGCATCGTGATACTGGAATGAACAATTTACTTCTGAAGGTGAAATAGCCATCTTTTCTCCTCTTTTACCCCGATTACGACCCTATCTCCCATATGTACAAAGACATTGAACGGAACTATTTCTTGCTCTTTAAGGTTCTTGGGGGAGGAGGATTCACCTTTTTATTCAATCTAACAAGAGTCTCTTGACGCCTTGTAAATGCCTCTCGAGCAATCTTTGTCTGCCTCACCGCCTCCTTTTCATCACCATACAAACGACTATCATTTGCGGCAGCAATAGCTCCGTCCATGTCTTGAGAGCTTTTAAAGAAGTTTTGAGCAGCTGTAAGTTCATTTTTCGCTTTCTCTTTATTACCACACCATAGCTCAAACTCCACATTAGCACACAAATAGGAGAAATATTTGGACTTGTCTCGATCGATGCCCTCAACACCTATGATTCGGTCTCTCAACTCAATAAGTTTTTTCCTTTGACCTTCATCACATTGCTCAGCATTTTCTTTAGAGCATAATTCTAAGGCCCGAGTCAGAGACTCTATCGCTCCCTCGACATTATTCTTTTTCATATCAGCTTGAATAGTAATGCACAAAATGTCGACAGGGGACCTTTGAACGGTCTCTTTATACCCATTTAAAGTTCTGACAGGACAAGCTTCTATCTTTTTTTTCAACCCAGTAAGAACCCCCTCCATTTTTTCCGGATCGTCACTTAAGCTATTTATCATTTCGAGCTTAGTATATGTTGTATTCGCTTTCTTCTTCTCGCCACGCCATACGTCAAACTCTATACTAGCAGACAAACAAAGGAGATTGTTGTGACTCTCATACCCGCCTTTCATCGCGTTCAAGACTAGGTCTTTCACCTTGACAACCTCGTCGGTACGGCCTTTATCAGGGGTTTTGGAAAACTTTTCAAAGCATAAATGTAAAGCTTGGGTCAAGTGCTCCACTGCCCTCTCGACATTGCCACGATCTATCTCGAATCGAATAATAGCACATAAAAAGGTGAGAAAATATTGGTGACAATATTGGGTTGCTTTCATGAATTCCAAAACTATATTCAGTTGCTCGCCAATCTCATCATCACCTAGAACAGGACTCCCTTCTTGCTTACACTCCATCGCAACTCTTGCCTTATTAAGAATAAGCTGGTTCCTTAAAAATGGGTCGAACCCTTGCGTAGAATTGGCAATTTCAACTGCTTGACAAAGCTCTTTATACTGCTTTTGAAGAAGATCTTGAATCTCTTTTTTACTGGTTTTTTCCTCCAAAAACTTATGCGAAAGCATATATCTGTATTTAGTCGCTTCCTGATTATACAGCTCTGCCTCCATCTCATAACGACGAACGGTCTTTCCTTCCAAGTCAAAAGCTTTCTTGACCTCACCAAGCGTTTCAAGTACTTCCCATTTCCCCTTTTCGGGATTCTGAAGTTCGAACAAGAGAGGGCTCATATAAAACGGAACTACAGCATTTCTCATCCAAAGTGCATCTTTAGTTCCAACTTTTGCCAATATATCTTTTACAAGATTGTTTATTGACCCGAACAGACGTTCTTTGTTTTGATAGACCTGAGCAACTCCGGCTTGTAATGAACGACCAAACCAAAAAACCTTTTCTGCCAGCGAAAAGAGCTCTGTTGGATTTATATTGCCCTCAGAAAGCTTTGACCAGATCGAGGAATGGTTTTCGAAAGTATCATACACTGAAGCAAGGTTGCTATTGAAAATTCCTGAAACTTCAGTGAGTCCCCCTGCGCCCATATCAGGAACCTGATCCTCGCTAAAAATGTTTAAGGAAACCAGGTGTGTGTAAAAAGAAAGCGCAAACAGATTGGCGCTCTTTCTAGACTCATCTACGTTTCTTTTGTTGTAAAGAGATCGTCCTGCCATATAGAAAAGAGAAGATCGCTTTTCTGAGAATTTATCTATTCCCTCATATGCTTTTTCTAAATGTCCATAGAGCTCAAGCTGATCATAGGGTGGCCACATATAGTTTATATTTTGAAATAACCTCTCTGCCTCTTGATAGTGATCAAGGGCTGTCATTGGGTTAACGCTCATATGGTTCTCCTTTTATGTACAAATTTAGGAAGCCCAGGAAAGGGCTCCCTGTGTTTATGAAAGCAAGACTACTCTATTTCCTCAATCTCTTTTTTCAATGCCTCGAGAGTTGCTTTCTCTTCTTTACAACTCTTAGAAAATTTCTTTTCACATAACTCAAGGGCGAAATTCACATGTTCAAGCGCCTTCTCGTTATTGCCACAGAACTTTTCAAATTGCGCAACAGTAGTCAAAAAGGTTACGTGGTAGTAGTGGTCGTAGTCGGTGATGGCCTCTAGAACTATATTCAGATTCTCACGAATCGTGTCATTATCTAAAACAGGGCTCCCCTTTTCCGCACATTGCAATGCAATCTTAGCACTATTTTGGGTAAACATGATTTTCAAAAAGAAATCGAACCCTTCTGTTTCATGTGCAATCTTTAGCGCTTTAGAGACTGCTTCATATTGCTGTTTCAAAAGGTTTATTTTCCCGGCCTCATCATTTGCCTGTGAAGCAAGATGTCTCAACTTTAATGCTTCTTTGTTGTGCAGCTGCGCCCATTTTATCTTGGCATGCAGACAATCCCCTTCCGCTTCTAAGAGAGGCTTTATCTTTTCAAGCTCTGTAAACGCACCCAAAGTATCTCCAGGATGCTCGAGCTCATGCAGAAATTCTACTGTGTTATAAAAAATATCTGTCTTCTCTCTCTTTGCCTCCTCATCCTTCACTTTAGCTAAAATGTTTTTTGCCAGGTCGTATATCGCTGTAAATCGCGGCAGATACTCCGCGTTATCGTACTCATCGATATTTTGCAAAGAGTGGCCAAGCCAGCGCAGATTTTTCGCAGCGAGTAAGGCCTCTTGGTCTCCAGCTTCGAGGAATTTTTCCTGAAGCATTGTAGACGTTTTTTCTATCATTACATAGAGCATGTCAAAAGAATGGTTTTTTAGATCTTTTGATATTTGCTCAAAATCATTCTCCAGCTCTGGCAATATCTCATAATTAAAAATACCCAAAGCAACCAGCTGAACAGAGAGAGAAAATTCAAAAAGTCGAGAACTCTTTTCCATTTTTCCGTACACACATCTTCCATACATATGGAACCAGCGGCTTATTTGTTGGTGATTTTGTAGTCCTCCATACGCTGCTGCTAAATACTCAATTAGCTCTCCTTTGTCTTCGAGTTGATCTATCCTTTTAAACAGGCCTTCTGCTTCTTGGTAGTACGTTAAAACACATGATTGTGAACTTGAAACACTCATCCTTTTCTCCTTTTTTTATTTATGTAGAAATTTCTTTTTCCAAAGCAGCAAGAGCTTCTTGCCGGCTCTTTAATATCTCTTGCGCAGCCTTCACCTCAACCTTCGCTTGTTTTTTATTATCAGAGGACTTGATATGACCCTTGGCAAGAGTTTTATCCGGCTTTATATTGTCTACAAATAACCGTTTTGCAGTCTCTACTTGCTCAAGAGCTTTCTCTTTATTACCACACCACATCTCAAACCGCGCATCAGCACACAAATAGGAGAAAGCTCTGTCCCCGTCTTGCATGCCCGTGTCCCCCAGAGCCCTTAAAAGGTTTTCTCTCATTTCAATAAGGTTATTTCTATCATCTGCATCACACTCTTCAGAAAACTTTGTAGAACACAACTCCAAGGCTTGAATCAAGTGCTCCATCGCCCTCTCGAGATCATTACAGCCTATCTCAAATCGAATAATAGCACACAAGAAAGAGACGAAGTAATGATGAGTGTACTTGCTGTCCTTCATAAAGCTCAGAACAAAGTCCAGTGGACCTCTAAGTCGCTTATTACTTAAAACTTCAGGAAGAGTGACCTTTTCTTCCCGGCAATCCATCACAACTCTCGTCATATTAGCAATATGCTGACACCTCAAGAATGGGTCTAAGTTCTCTCTAGAAACAGCGGCTTTAACTGCTTCATAAAGTTCCATAGCCTGTTTTTTAAAAAGCTCTTGTATCTCTTCCTTACTCCTCCCTCCCCCACTAAGCATATACCTGTATTTAGTCGCTTCCTGATTATGCAGCTCTGCCTCCATCTCAAAACAACGAACAGTCGGTCCCTCTCTCCCAAAAGCCTCCTTGACCCGATTAAGTGCTGCAAAGGCCCCTTCTAGAGTGCCCTTAGGATTATTAAGCCGATATAAAAACATTGAGGTCGCAAACGGAACTACAGCATCTCTCATCCAGAGAGCATCTTTAGTCCCAACCCTTGTTAATATGTTTGTTACAAGCTCATTTATTGAGTTGAACAGCTCCTTTTTGTCTTGTTGGTGGGACTCAACGAATGCGTGTTGTAATGAACGACCAAGCCAAAAAACCTTTTGTGCCAGCAAAAAGAGCTCTGTTGAATCTATATTGCTCATAGAAGAAAGCTGTGGCCAGATTAAGGAGCAATTTAGACTTTTAAACACCAAGCTAACATCTTCATCAAAAACCGTTGAAACTGCAGTGAGGGAAAATCCTTTTGTACTAGGAAGTTGATTTTTATTAAAGATACCTAAAGAAACCAGTTGTGTATGATAAGAAAGGGCAAAAAAGCCAGCACTTTCTTGCACTTTCTCTTTATTTCTTCTATAGTACACAGAGCGTCCTGCCATGTAGAAGAGATCGGAACGCTTTTCTGGAAATTTATCTATTCCCTCATATGCTTTTTCTAAATGAACAAAGAGATCTCTCTTATGTATAGGCCACAGATGGTCTATCATTTGAAATAACGTTTCTGCCTCTTGATAGTGTTGAAGGGCTGTTAATCCTTTAGTGCTCATGTCCTTCCTTTTATGTACAAATTATATGGCTCAGGCGCTCTTTTCTCCGGATAGGTTTTGTAAAAGTCCCGGACCCCCTCATTTCGAAGAAGACAGGCAGGACATTTTTTACATCCAAGAAGAGGCTCTCCCTCGTAACAGGTAACAGTATGCAGTAATAAAAAATCAAGAAGAGCGAGACGATCGGCAAGCTGCATAGTGTCGAACTTACTCATAGAAATAAGAGGAGTCTCAATAGAAAAATCAGGATCCTGAATATCTAAAGCGATTACCTTTTGCACGCTATCGATATATGCGCGAGAGCAATCTGGATATCCAGAATTTGATCCCTCTAGCTCCATAACGCCAATAAAGGCCTTTTTGGCCCCAACAGCTTTTAATAGGGGCGCTGCCATCATCAAAAAAAGGCCATTTCTTCCAACAACAAAACTGTTGGGGATTTTTCCATCCTGCTTGATCGGCAAATCGGTATTGACAAGGCTCGACGCCTCCCAACCAGGAATTGGAAGAATATCGATAAGATGGCGTTGTACACCAAGGTGGTCGGCAATAGTTTGTGCCGCCTGAATCTCAACAGAGTGCCTTTGATTATAGCAAAAGCCAACACTCAACACTCTATCCTTGCCAAAGCGCTCGAGAGCTAGAGCCAAGCACAGCGAGGAGTCCATACCTCCTGAATGGAGGACTATTGCATCACACCTAAGTGGCTCCTTATTCCCCTTTAAAGGATGAGCGAAGGAATCAGGAGCAACTTGGTTTTCAATAACCATTACTTTTTTTTCGTCGAAACGACGCCCATACTACGAAATTTTGCATATCTTTGCTCAAGCAGCATCTCAGTAGGAATATGAGACAAAGAGCGCGCTTTACTAAGAATAAACTCTTTCACTTTGCTGTAGATAGCTTCAGGATCATTATGAGCACCACCTAGAGGCTCTTCTATAATATCATCGATAATGTTGAGGTTTAACAGATCTTCAGCGGTGAGCTTTAAGGTATTTGCAACCTCCTGCTTTTTCGTTGCATCCTTTAATAGGATCGAGGCGCATCCTTCAGGGCTAATAACAGAGTAATAGGCGTGTTCAAGCATCCCAATCACATCACCAACACCCATTCCAAGAGCGCCACCAGAACAGCCTTCTCCAATCACAAGGACAATGATCGGACTTTTTATCGAAAACATTTTTTGTAAGTTCTCGGCAATCACCCAGCCCTGGCCGCGCTGTTCAGCCTCCAATCCAGGATAGGCACCAGGAGTATCGAGCAGGCTGACTATGGGAATCCCCATCCTCGAAGCAAGCTCCATAAGACGCATCACCTTACGAAATCCTTCGGGCGAGACCATTCCGAAATTGCGATCAACTCTCTCGTCTGTATTGGCCCCCTTTTCTTGCCCCACAATCATCACAGGAAGATCATCGATTTGAGCTAACCCACCAATAATAGCGTGGTCATCACCAAAGGTTCGATCTCCATGAAGTTCAAAAAAGTCCGTTGTAATCGCCTGAATATAGTCTTTTGTATGAGGACGTTTGGGATGGCGGCTAATAAGGACCCGATCCCAGGGTGTCAGCTCACTATAGACCTTCTTTTTCAAGGTCTCGAGCTTCTTCTCTAAACGGCCCACCTCATCTTTAAAGAGCGGATTATCATCTACCTGTTTACGTAGATGCTCGATGGTCTTGCTATACTCTTGAATCTGCTTTTCGTGGGGAAGATCAAATTTCTGTTCTTCGGACATAGGTTATCTCACAATTAAAATTTTAACCTATTATAGGTTAGTTAATTATATCTTTCCACACAATAACCTAGACTGTTGAAACGAGGGAACGATCTCGATATAGGTCTTTCTCGTAGAGATAACCGAAAAGAGCTCCTTTATCTCTGTACTACTTAATCGAACGCAACCATCGCTATAATGCCCGCCGAGAGTCTCTATCTGTTCTTCCACCTCGCCCTTAGCATTTCGCACCATAGGAGTTCCATGGATTCCATACCCTTTAGCAGGCTCAGAACAGTCGGCAATCTCCTTTTCAAATGGTATCCAGTGCGAGCCAAAGATCTGTATAAGCTCAATGCGTTTACCCTTGTATGGCCCCATCATGTGCGGTTTAAAGACGGCAACCTTTGGCCCAAGCTGAAAGAGCCCGATTGGAGTGAGGCAGCCAGAGGGAGTATGATCGCTTTTTCTGCCTGCGCATATTCGATAGCTCTTTAAAAAGACCACCTTTTTATCTTTTTGAAATAAGTAGTACATGCGCATCGTACACGATGACAAAGAGACGACAAGATGAAAGCGAAAATCGACATCATCTCGATAGACATTGAATTCAACACCATCAGTAACTGAGGAAGGTACCCTATCCTCTCCGTTATATATGCTTCGATAGAGAAACTCGAGCGGTGTCTTATAGTGCTTTGCATAATCTATAAGCCAGGCGGGACGACCCGATTTCCAGGAAACGTGGCTCTTGTATCGAATGGTCTTGACGATGGGACATGTTGAGCCTTTTACAAAAAGAGCTGCGAGCGCCTCTGGCTCATCATCGTGCTCGATAACAAGAGGCTGCTCATCGGATGCCATCTCTACAGCCGGCAGAGGAAGTTCTGTAGGCTGCTTTGAAGAAGAAAGAGGTGTCAGCTCAGCAGGTTTTGAAAGAAGAGATGGATCAACTTCCTGCTTAGAATCGCTTACCTCAGTTTTCTTTTTAGGCAAAGGACTCTTGTCCTGTTTCTGTTTTACTAACGCAAGAGAGCCAATACCTGCGAATAATAAAACAGAGAGCGTCAAAAAGAGCTTCGGTACGTTCATGAAAAGCCTTATGATGTTAAGAATCTATGGGAAGACCGCTTTCAACCGCCTCTTTCATCCGTTTTCCCGGGGTGAATTTCACAGCATTATGCTCTGGAATGACAACAGGAACTTGAGCATTTTTTGGATTTCGGCCAATCTTTCTCTTTCTGCGAACAACTTCAAAGATACCAAAATCTCTAAATTCAATGCGCTCTCCCTTTTCTAAACACCCCACAAGCGTATCCAAAAAAGACTGAACAATAGGTCGAACCTCATTAGGATGTAGGCCCTTTTCCTCTGCAAGACGTGCTATTATTTCTTTTTTCGTAACGGTTCGTTTCATAAGCTAAGACCTCTTATTCAAAAAAAAATTTTAGTTAGAATTTTTCAGATTAAAATTCGCGCCCCATTCTCAACTCTTTACCTCTTTTCATTCAACAAATCTCTAAAATAGCACGCTTTTTTTTACCCAACGAAAAGATAATATACTTATTATCAATTAGATCAGCCTGGTAGATAAGATCAAGCTCATCTTCAATTTTTCGGGCATTTACAGAGAGCCCCCTATTTTTGATCAACCTTCTCACATCTGCACGACTTTTGATAAAGTTACATGCAGAAACAACATCGCAAATCCTTTTGTCTACCACCTCTTTAAAGGAAAGTTTGTGATAGGGAACATGCCCAATCATGTGCTCAATTGCATCAGCGGTAAATTCCACCTCTTGACCAGGACGCGCCTTACTTGTAATCCTGTGAGCAGTCTCTACCCCCTCTTGTCCATGAACAAGACGTGTTACTTCCTCAGCAAGCACTTTTTGCGCAGTATTGGGAACATAGGATGATGAGGACATGCTCTTTTCGAGTGCTTCAATTTCCTCAAGATCAATAAATGTAAGCGCTTTTAAAAGACGAATAACATCGGTGTCGCTTACTCGATACAAATACTGATAAAAATCGTACACAGAAAGCTTTGATTCAGAGAGCCAGACAGCCCCTGTTTCAGACTTTCCAAACTTCTTTCCATCACTTCTCACAAGCAAAGGAAAGGTCAATCCCCAGACCTCTTTGCCCGTCTTTTTTCGAACAAATTCTATTCCTGCTGTAATATTGCCCCATTGATCGCTGCCACCGAGCTGACAGCAAACATTGTGCTCTTTAAAGAGGTGATAAAAGTCGTACGCTTGAAGCAATTGGTAGGAAAATTCAGTGTAGCTGATCCCCTCTTCAGAACCCAACCGAGCTCGTACACTCTCTCTGCTGATCATGGTTCCAACACGAAAGTGCTTACCAACATCTCGCAAAAAATCGAGAAATCGCATCGACTGAAACCAATCGCGATTGTTGAGCACAAGAACATCTTGTTCTCCACCAGCTCTACCTAAAATCGTATCTATGGTGCCGTAAATAGCTTTGAGATTGCGATCAGCCTCCTCCTGAGAAAGAAGAGTTCTCTCCTGGCTTTTGCCCGAAGGATCCCCAATCGTCCCAGTTGCGCCTCCGACAATAACAACAGGCCTATGGCCAAAGCGACGAAACCAGGCAAGCCCCATAATCGCCACCATATTGCCTAAATGGAGGCTATCTGCGGTAGGATCAAATCCGCAGTAGACGCTAATAGATTTTTCAACGATAGTTTCAATGTCTGTGCTCGTCTCAGCCTCAACAAGGCCACGAGCACGTAATGTCTCAATGAGTCCTTTCATACGCTTTCCCTGCAATTTTGGAGATAATAGCACCCTACGCTATTTGAGATCTATGCTCGAAACACAAAGGTCATCGGCTCTTTTGCAAAAGTGCCCTTACACTTCCTCCACTGCCCTATTGTCCGCACTTCAACTTTTTCATCAGGAAGGGTTAAATTTCTGGCAATTGCAAGCGTTGTTGTAGGAGAAAGCACAGACAAGCAATCAGCAAAGAGCGCTTTATTTCGGTATGGAGCCTCAATGCAGATTTGTGTCATCTTCTTTTGCTCGGACTCTTTCTCCATCTGGCAAAGCATCTTCTTTCTCAACGCAGGGTCTCTCGGCAAATAGCCATGAAAGGAAAATCTCTGGCCACCAAGGCCCGAGAGGACAAGAGCTAAAAAAATTGAGGAGGGGCCGGGAATTGCGTGAATATCATGAATTCCCCTCTTTCGTAAAGCCGAGACCACCTCTGCCCCAGGATCAGCAATGCCAGCCATTCCAGCATCAGAAACAAGACCGATTATTTCACCTCGAGATATACGCTCGATTGCTTCAGAGATATCTTTGGTATGTTCATTGAGTAAAAAAATAGGTATTTCTCGAGCTCGAGGATCTTTTTCTGTCACCTTCAAAAGATAGCGACGCCCCGCCCTCTCACTCTCTGCAATAAGCCCATCGAGAGAGGAGACAATATCCTTCAGCCCAACAGGCAATAGGAGATTGGGAGACTGGCTATCTTCAAAAGTGTTTGGGAGCAAGTATAGAGGCATTTAGCACCAAGCAAGAAGAAGGTCTAGAGGCGGTGTTAAATCAGTTCCTGATCGGATGGCAAGATCCTCCATCTCAAGACGATTGACTAAAGTGATAACCTTATCAACACCGTGGCGGCGCACTAAATTGCGTCGTTTCTCCTGTGTCTTCGACGGCATTGGTGCTGTTCCAAGAGAAGCGATCACTAATTTCTGGAGCTGACTTTTTACAAATCGAATGAGCGCAATATCTTGCATATCATCCAAATGTCCTACAGCATGAACGAGACCCTTGCGATCTTTTTGCAATAAGCTATCGAGCAGTTGCCAAACTGTTGAATGGATATCAATTGTGGCAATTGCCTCGACATCTTCTAGAGAGATCTCATCTTTTTCTAAGCAGTACAAAGATATCTTTTCGATCTCCTGTACGAGCATCTGACGGCTTTCTGAAAGCGAAAGTGAAAGCAGATGCGCTGCTTCCTTAGAGATTTTTTTGCCCTGCTTTTTACAATAGGCCTGTATCCAAGAGAGGATAAGAGGTGACCGATCCCATGGTTTGATCGCTGGCAGAATAATGGTCTGTGATAGCTCTACCACTGCCTTTGGAATGGTGTCAGCATCAACAAAAAGAAAGTAGTCATCTGTCTGCTCTACGATTTTCATGAGCTCAGCAGGCTTTTTTCCTTTTAATGCGCTCACTTTATCAACAATCCAGAGCTTTTTTGTATTGAACAAGGAGCGCTCTAACAAAAGCTGGGAATTGGAGAACAGCTCGAGAGCGCTGATCTCTATTCTCGCATCCTTACTAAAGTGGCTGCGGCAAACGGCTAAGTACTTTTCTAAAAGGTCTTCGCGAAAAAAATCATCTTTTGCTTGCAGAGCAAACCGAGGATGCGGTTTTTCTAACTTAGAAAGAGCTGTATACGCAGCGGGTATATTGTTAATCATATTGGTACTTGCAAAAGGTGTTCAGATAAAGGCACCCATTCATCTTCTCTTTTTTCTTTAGGATCGAACCAAAAAAACTCCTCATACTCTTTTGTGGGAGTTGGTGTTGACAGATTATCCTCACAAAGAAGATCCATATGGATATCCCATGTTCCGTCATCAACTGACCAGTATATCTCTTTTGGCAAAATCTTTCGAACAGATGTAATTCCTGTCTCCTCTTCAAGCTCTATTTGTATCGCCTGAACAGGTAATTGTCCTTCGAGAGTGCCCGATGGACAACACTCTAAAGCGCCCTTGTGTGTGGTGACTTTTTGTGATCGTCTACCTACCAAAATTTTTCCACCGGAGATAACTCTGCCAGAAACAGAGAGCGGATGCACATCGAAAAGGCGTTGAAGGGAGGGTTTTTGCACGCATGCATACCAGACTCTATAGTCGATCATCTCCCCTATTAAAAGATCTGGAGAGTAGCTTTTTAAGGAAACGATTTGTCTATCAATGTGGTGAGCCTCTCTTTTTTCCCAGAGCTCATCCACACGCTCATCTCGAATCGTTCTCTGAGAAAGCTGCAGCTCATATTTTGGAGAGAGTTTGAATCCAATAACTCTTTTCAAAGAACATCCTCCACCACAACACCCTCTCCAGCCTTTATTGCGTGAGATGCTGTTTTGCCTGAGATTTCAGGGAGTTTACTTGGATGTGCCCCCTTTTTGTTGTTTCCAGGGCGAAGAAGAGCGACATTTTTTCCATCAACAAATTCTTCGCCCTCTTTTATATCTTGGATAGCCTGCACAGCCCTCTTTGCAAAATAAAAGAGCTCTTTTTCTTGCTCTAGCACATGTTTATGGCCAGATCCTACCATCTTCTCTGCACAGCGAATTTGTTCAACAAAACGGGCAAGTTTAGAAGTTTCTAAAGAGAGTTTCTGGTGAGGTCCAGGCAAATCGTGACTTAGCGTAACTTGCTTTTCAATAACAGTTGCACCAAAGGAAACTGCCATAACAGCTGCTGTTCCACAATCTAAACTGTGGTCGGAAAGACCAACTGGAAGCCCAAAGCTTTGCTGCAATGTCTTTATAGCAAAGAGATTCATAGCTGTTGGGTCAACATCATAAGCAAGTGTACTCTGAAGCAGAGTCAAATCTTCACATCCAAACCCCTTAAGTTTTCCAACAGACCAAGCAATCTCATCGATATTTGAGCCTCCTGTTGAAAGAATTACCGGCTTTTTCGATTCTGCTATCTTTTCCAAAAGTGGCAAATGGGCAATTTCATAGGAAGCGATTTTATGCCGCTTAACATGAGGGTCAACAGCATCAAAATCTTGGGGAGAAAATGGTGTCGACATAAATTCAATGCCTGCCTCTTTTGCCATTTGAGCAAGAATGGGAAGCTCCTCATACGGCATCTCTCGCCTTTTTAATATCTCATCGACACTCTCATCTACTCCTCTAACTGATAAGTAATCGACCTTTCCTGGGACTGGGGCATATAGATCTCTTACCCTATATGTCTGAAATTTTATCGCATCAGCACCTGCTTTCGCCACAGCATCAATAAGCTTTTTTGCTGTTCTACGATTTTCTTCTTGATCGCCCACAATCCAGCTAGAACCAGTCTGTGCTATAATAAAGACTCGAGAGCGTGGAGGTGTTAGCTCAAGTTCAAAAATGGTTTTTTTCTCAACAGTGCTCTCTTTATATGCAGCTTTTTTAAAAAGCTTGATAGCAGCCTTATTTTCCGAACGAACATGCGCAACAACTCTTTCGATATTTTGCTCTTTCGCAATTTCCGTAACCTTTTGCACCAACAAAGAGCCATATCCCTGTCTTCTTTTATCAGGACGAACAAGAACTGAAAGAGAAACAGAAAGAAAAGAATCAGACGGCTGAAAGAAGGCTAACGCCACCTTCTCGTTGCCATCTCGAAGAAAAAGAGGAGGAAAACCCGGATAGGAAAAAACTCTATTTTGAAATAGCGTTCTAAACTCCTCTTTTTGATCAAAGAACTCTGAAGGATCAAAACTCCATTCATCTATAAGACGAACCACTTCAGAACAAGAAGGCCTTTCTATAAAACTCATGTTACATCCTCTACTACAACGCCCTCTCCAGCCTTTATTGCATGGGATGCTGTTTTGCCTGCGATTTCAGGGAGTTTACTTGGATGCGCCCCCTTTTTGTTGTTTCCCGGGCGAAGAAGGGCGACGTTTTCTCCAATCTTCTCTCCCTCTTTTATATCTTGGATAGCCTGCACAGCCCTCTTTGCAAAATAAAAGAGCTCTTTTTCTTGCGGCAATACCTTTTTATGGCCAGATCCCACCATCTTCTCTGCAAGGCGAATCTTTTCAACAAAGAGGGAAAGCTCTGCAGCTTCTAAAGCAAAGGCATTGTCAGGCCCAGGCAATTTTCGACTAAGAGTGACGTGCTTTTCAATGACAGTTGCGCCAAAAGAAACTGCTAAAATAGGCGCTGTGACAGGATCTAAACTGTGGTCTGAGAGTCCAACCGGCAGTCCAAATGTTTGGTGCAAGGTTGCTAAAGAGGCAATGTTGGCAGATTCAGGAGCAGCAGGATAGGCAGCAGTGCACTGAAGTAATGTCAAATCTTCACACCCAAATTCCTTAAGCTTTCCAACTGCCCAGGCAATCTCATCGATGTTAGAGGCTCCTGTTGAGAGAAATATTGGCTTTTTCGATTTTGCTGCTCTCTCTAAAAGCGGAGTAAAGGAGATCTCATATGAAGCGATCTTGTGATAAGAAACGTGGGGGTCAACAGCATCAAAATCCTGGACAGAAAATGGTGTCGACATGAACTCAACACCTGCGTCTTGTGCCATTTTTGCAAGAGTCGGAATCTCTTCGTATGGCATCTCAAGACCACGCAAGAGCTCATGAATATCAGTATCAATCCCTGCAGCTGACAGATAATCGCTCTTTCCAGACATTGGGGCGTATAAATCTTTTGCCCGATATGTCTGAAACTTTACAGCATCAGCGCCAGCTTTTGCTGCAGCCTCAATAAGCTGTTTTGCCATCTCGCGATTCTCTTCTCGATCTCCCACAAACCAGTTTGAGCCGATCTCTGCTATGATAAAGACGTTAGACCGCGCAGGTTTTTTCACCTCGAGGACATAGGTTGCAAGCTGTGCAGAGACAGTTCCATCAATCTCCTCAACAGAGTGTTCATCTGTTGAGAGGTATTTGTATCCAGCCTTTTGAAAAAGCTTGACCGAAGTTTCGTTTTCCGGCCGAACATAGGCAAGAAGTCTTTCGATGTTTTGCTCTCGAGCAATCTCTGTAGCAGCTTGTAGCGCATTAAATCCATATCCACGCCTTCTTTTATCGGGGCGAACAAGAACAGAAATAGAAGAAGAAGACCTCTCTTCACCAGGTCTAAAGCTAACAAGAGCCATACGCCCCTCCTCATTTCGGAGAAAGAAGGGGGCAAGGCCGGGGCAAGAGAAAACTTTTGCCCGAAAAAGCCTTTGAAAGGTTTCCCAGGCATAAGGCTTTTGATGAAAAGAGTTCTGCAACGTTGAAGAGTCGCAATACCACTCGTATACAAGGCGCATCACCTCTTCAGAAAGAGCGGCTCTTTCTATGAACATAATCTAATCCTTTTGTTGTATCTTTTCGTTAAACTCCTAATTGAGATCTATCCCCTTTGCTGGGCTGGCTGCAGAAGACAATCTACTTCGTGTTGCTCCTCGAAAAGGACAAACACCCTTTCCTTCGTCGCAACACTCGTATCTTATCTCCTTCGCTCAGCCGAACAAAGGGGATAGACATCAATCAGGAGTTGATCTTTTTCCACTCAGGATTTTTTTTCAAAATCTCTTTTAGCTCTAAATACGATCCCACTCCCTGTTCAACAAGGCGTCGAACAAGATCAAGATCTTCTTTGGTATCAACCGTCAACCGCCAGTCGTGCATATCTTCTTTGTCGATAAAATTGGCTAACTGAAACTGATCTGGATGGGAGGTGATATAGCTTGTCACATGTTCTCGATCGTATAATGATGTGGCCGCTGCAGCTGCTTTTTCAAGCGACTTGAAAGAGAAAATCTCAACATCTAATCCGCGAGGATAGGTTCTCTCCAGTGTATTTGAAAGATAATCGACTTTGAGATGGTAGAAAAGATCCAACGCTTTAGTAATGATATCGGGATCTGTTAATGGACAGTCTGCAGTGATGCGAATGATGGTATCGAATGTATTGGCAGCCTTATAAAAGCGATCCAACACATCCTCTTCACTTCCACGAAAAACGGGAACACTACACTCATTGCCACACTGAACAATAAGGTCATCTTTTTCGAGCACTGTTGTAGCAATGGTGATTGGAATAGAAGTAGGTTTTAGCCTTTCTACAAGAAAGGCCAACATAGATGTTTTGCCTAACGGTAATAAAACTTTTCCGGGCAAACGGGTCGAGCCCGTGCGCGCTTGCACGAGAATACAAGGAGAGACCTCCTTCGGTCGTTTTGGTACTGTCTTTTCGAGCAAAAAGTCTTTCATGCTCTCAAAGGGTATCAAAACAGGGAGTTTTTTCAACCTCTGATTGCGATCTATTTCCTTAACTAGGATAGGCGAAGGGAGCAAGATACGAGTGTTGCGACGAAGGAAAGGGTGTTTGCCCTTTTCCGGGAAGAACACGAAGTAGATTGTTTCCTACAGCCATTCCTAGTTAAGGAAATAGGTCGCAATCAGAGGTTTTACTCGCCTTTTGCTTTACGCCGTCCTTTAAAGACCGATCGAGATCTGGGAGCTTGACAACTTTCAAGACGGCGGTTGTATCCAGCTGCTGTCAACCTGCGTTTTGTCGGAGCAACAAGAACCGTCTGACTCTCCCCCTTCTTAGTCTGTTTATTATTACTCTTTTTCATACTACTTCTCTATTAAAATACTTTGACACAAATAAGCATATTTTTTGACTAACCGAACAAATATAAAAATACATTTTATACATTTTGCCAATTTTAGTAAAGATTAATATTCAAAACACTTACTTCTTCTTTACGAAATAAGACAGGATCGCAACCTAGACGAAAAAACGGCGCTCACAAAATTGTGAGCGCCTCTTTGGGCAAAGGACCTCTTCCATCAACCTTTACGGCGCAGGAGGCATCTCTCCAATCTTCACCAAGCGTATGGCTGCAGGCCTGCCTACCGACGCTTCATTAGGCGAATCAAGCTTATCTACATAGGTAACAGTTTCAAGGGAGGCGGTCAAATCATTGAAGTCCAAGTATGGACGAACCCAATATCGATCCGTAGAATCATCCCCTAGCTCTCCAATGTAAATTATAGCGTGACCACAGTATCCACGATATTTTACAGATGAAGACGAAGTCTCTTGTATATGATCATTGTGAGCACACACCATAGGGATCCTTTGTGAAGTTGTGGAGGCCGTCGAAGCATTTGGCGCTATTTCCATCCGAATCCTTCGAACCGAATAATCATACGTAGTTTGGTCGTGGATGAACTCAAGATCTACACTGTATATCCCAGCAGGAACATTCGTAAACCTAAGCGAGCCATTCCATGTGTCACGGGTTATACCACCAGCAAACCAATACAACTGCTCCGTAGCATCTGGAAGATCAAATGGGATGTACTCTGGATCCACAGCATTTTTTGTACCTGAGAT
>Ga0180438_10000695_pt1 | contig 62356 bp, 44 predicted proteins | sample SS_ome_12_FD_132455 | JGI IMG/M metagenome (GOLD analysis project Ga0180438, IMG submission 132455) | Hypersaline lake sediment archaeal communities from the Salton Sea, California, USA - SS_3_D_2 metaG | ecosystem: Environmental > Aquatic > Non-marine Saline and Alkaline > Hypersaline >... | reverse complement strand
CTCACGGTGACGGTCGATTATGCCGTAACCGGAGGAACGGCCACACCTGGCGGGGTAGACTTTACGCTGGCCAGCGGTACCCTGAGCTTTTCACCAGGGGCGACCAGCCGGAACATCCCGATAGCCATTGTCAACGACACGATAAGCGAGGGGAATGAGACAGTGGTGGTTACGCTGTCGAGCCCCAGCAATGCCTCGCTGGGGACGAATCCGCACACGTTTACCATCATCGATAACGATACAACAACGGTAGGGTTCGATCAGGGGACATCGAGTGCCAACGAAAGTGCGGGGACGGTGAACATCCCTGTGACGTTGTCCACATCGTCAGCACTCACGGTGACGGTCGATTATGCCGTAACCGGAGGAACGGCCACACCTGGCGGTGTCGATTATACACTGGCCAGCGGTACCCTGAGCTTTTCACCAGGGGCGACCAGCCGGAATATTCCAATTACTATAGTCGATGATGGCATCGCCGAACTCTCTGAGACTGTGGTCATAACCCTCTCAAACCCCAGCAATGCTACTATCGGCACGAATCCGCACACTGTGACTTTAATCGACAATGATGATACTTCAGTCGGGTTTTCACAAGGCACCTCTAATGCTGATGAGGATGCAGGAACGGTTAACATTGCCGTAACCCTGTCCGCTCAGTCTTCACAAGAAGTGACAGTCGATTACGATGTGACCGGCGGCACGGCCACAGGTGGCGGCGCAGACTATACACTCGCAAATGGCACCTTAACCTTCACCTCCGGCACAACCAACAGAAATATTCCAATCACGATAAACGATGATTTGATAAGTGAGGTAGCGGAGACAGTTCAGATAACCCTATCCAATCCCAATAACGCCTCCCTCGGGCTAGCGTTACATACATTCACCATTAACGACAATGACGAAGCGCAGGTTCGATTTGCCCAATCCGCTTCCAGCGTCGACGAAAGTGCCGGCTCGGCAAGCATTACGGTCACGCTATCTGCCCAGTCGTCCCAGGAAATAGAGGTGGACTATGCTGTGACCGGAGGCACGGCCACAGGCGGAGGAACGGATTACACCCTTGTTAATGGAACACTGAACTACCCCCCTGGAACATCCAGCCGAAACATCACAGTAACCATTGTCGAGGATCCTATCAGCGAAGGCTCGGAAACCGTACAGATTACCCTGTCAAACCCGGTAAACGCTACATTGGGAACATCGCTGCACACGCTCACCATAAACGACAACGATGATCTCCAATTCGAGACGAATGTCCTTCAAATCGTTGTCCCCGAAGGAGGCACGGAATCGTTCTTCGTAAAGCTGACCGCTCAGCCTCTCACCAATGTGATCGCAACCGTCAGCCGCGTTAGCGGCGATAAGGATTTAACGGTTTTGTCAGGGGCTAGTTTGACCTTCACGCCGGGCAACTGGGATCAAAATCAAGAAGTTGTCATCCAGGCAGATGAGGATCCCGATGTCAGCGATGGAAATGCCACATTCCGGATTTCCGCATCAGGATTGGATCCCAAAGATATACTGGCCACAGAACAAGATGATGCCCTCATAAACGGCGAGATACAGTTGGTCGTGAGCTCTCAAGAGGGGACATCCGGCACTCCTGTTGGTTTTGCCGTTGAGATATCCGATAACAAATCCTCTGTCAGCTCCTTCGAGTTTGACTTTCTCTATGATGATTCCATCTTCAATTTCGAAGGCTCAGGGCCGGGTACTCTCACCTCGAACTGGAGCCTTTTGACGGCGACTGAAACATCACCCGGTACGATCGAAGTCCAGGGAACTTCGGGTGGGGGAACAGCCATTCCTGCTTTTAGCAATGGAAGCGTGATCGCGATCAATCTCCAGGTCAAATGCCTCAACCTCACCTCTGTCACAAACACCCAAATCCTGACCAATAATTACATCGGTGGTTTTATCGAGTATTCCCCGGAGCCCTATACTGCCCTCTTCACCTACAGGCCCTGTGATGATCTAGGTGATGTCAATGCCGACGGAGGCGTAACGCCGGGGGATGCTCAGAGGGCGTTCGAGATATACCTGGGAAGATTGGCTCCTAATTTCTGCCAGCGGATGACCTCCGATGCCAATTGTGGCGGCACCACGACTCCGGGCGACGCCCAGTGGATATTCGAGCATTTTTTAGGCCGCCGGACCCTCCCCACCTGTTGTGCCGAAGCCCCCGCCACATCTGTGCACGCTGAAAATCCCAGGCCAGATGATGACATGAGACCGGGAAGGGATATTCAAGCAAGTCGCAGCCTCTTTGCCCTTGACACCATTGGCATCTCAGGGGAAGTCGTCTCCATCCCCATCGTTATCACCAACCCTCAAGGAATCCGATCCTTCGGTTTTGATTTGGTCTATCCACCGGGACTTCTGGAATTTTTGGGGACCGGACCCTGTCTGTTGACGGATGAGTTCGAATTTGTTGCGGCCGCAGAGCAATCGAAGGGATTGATCAGAGTCGACGGGGAAAGTCAAATTCCCATCCAAAGCACGGAAACAGGATCTCTCGTCGTTCTGGTTTTTCGGGTCAGAAAGGGCGGTGACACGCGTTTGCCGCTCAACATCATCAGCTCCAGCGGTGACATACTGACGGCCATGCTGAAAGATGGGTTTTTTACCCGGATACGGGAAGATTGGCTGGATACGCGCCTGTTGAGATTCGGGGAGGCCATTCACTCTGAAGATGGAACGGTGACGGTCCCGGTGAAAGTGAGCAGTGCCTTCAATATGAAATCGTTCGGCCTGGTATTGGAATATGCCACGGATAATCTGACCTTTCTGGGCGTCGAAAAAGCCAAATTGTCAGAGGATTTCATCGCCCTGGACGGGTCTGAGATGGAACCCGGCGTGGTTCGAGTGGGAGGCTACAGCATGTCCGCTTTACAAGAGTTGAGTCCCGGCACGCTTTTCCATTTGATCTTCGCAGTGACTGGCGGAGGCGGCGAAATTGAAATGACACAACTTCTGGATGATCTCCAGTTTTTCACGATACACAAAGGTATAATCGCTATACATTAAATCGATAGAGGAGCATATGACAATGCGTGCAACAATTTTAAGGTTTTCGGTGATTCTCATTGTCATGACTTTGATTTTCCCGATAAATTGCAAAAAAAGCGCCACAGCCCCGGAAGCGGAAGTGTGGGATTTGCCCATCATATGGGTCGATACATTCGAGTTGGCTTTCACCGTTTCGAAGTTCGCATCGAATCCGGCTAAACAGGTTCTTCAGGTCAAGAACATCGGCCAGGCGACTCTGAATTACAACGTCCTGGATGATGCCGACTACTATGACCATGATTGGCTGACCATATCGCCTTCGAACGGCAGCTCGACAGGCAATATCGTCGAACACGAGATTATCGTAGACAAGACAGGCATGGATCCCCGGCAGGAACCCTATACGGCTAAAATCACCATCACCAGCACCGATTGTTACAACAGCCCCCAGGAAATCGAAGTGAGCATGAGGGTGACCAGCGAACAGCCGCCCAAAATGTTGGTCTCTCCTAAAAATCTCTCCTTCAGCACGGAATTCGGAGGGCCGAATCCGGCCGTCCAGGAATTCACAGTTCAGAATTCAGGCGGTATGGTGCTGGACTATGGCATTACCGCCAATGTGAATTGGATTGTTGTCAATCCGGATACCGGAAGCTCCGGAGGATCTGAGAAAACGCATGCCGTCCTTATCGATGCCGGAGGGATGAATATCGGCACGTACAAAGGCGTCATCTCGGTCAAAGATGCCAACACAAACGCCACGCAAAAAATAAACGTCACCTTAACCATAAGGGACAAGCCCCCGCCGGAAATCGGCGTTGACCCCAATTTCCTCTCCTTTGTCGGACAGGTGGGTGAAGGCAATCCCTCGAATAAGACATTCAGTGTCCAGAACACCGGTGAAGGAACCCTCAGGTATGAGGTCGATTGGGATGCCAACTGGATGACTGTTTCTCCGACCAGCGGCACATCCCAGGGTGCAGCCAGGAATCATACGGTCTCCGTCAACACGTCGGGATTAGCCAAAGGCACCTATAAGGGCGTGATCAGAGTCGACGATCCCGAAGCTTCGAACAGTCCTCAGGAAGTGCGGGTCAACCTGGAAATGAGAGAGACCGCACCGCCTCCTCCACCTTCAACTGATAATAAGATTTATCTTGTTCAGAAAAAGAATTCAGGGGGTAACGGAACCAGTGTGACCTATGAAATCTGGATAGATGGAAACACGAGTTCGATATCAGCTTTTGGACTCACAATGACATTTAATGATACTGTATTCGACTTTGTCAGCTTCAGTAGCGGCAGCATTTGCAGCTGGAGTGATGGATTTTTGAAGTCGCCAGGTGTTGTCAATATCGGTGGCTATGGCGGTACACAATCGATTCCAGTTGGAAGTACAGGAACGATTGCGAAGGTAACTCTGAAAGTGAACTGCAATACTTGTAGCGGACAAACACCTTCGACCTGCATCGGAAGTTTCACAGATGATATCGTAGGGATGGTTCAAGGAGCGTTGTGCAAAACCTTCACAGTAATTTGATTCTATAAGCTTCGCGGTCATTCGTTAGATACATTATTTGTTTTTTACCTCTATCCGCATTTCTGTATCTTAACAAACTCTTTACAATCTCTTGACAAAACCCTGACAACTTTTTTAGGGGAAAATGTATATTTTTTATGAAATCCAAAAGGGAGGTATGGAAATGAAAAAGATCATGGTTTTCGTTATTTTTACTCTTTTCGTAGTGGGTGTTTCCGGGATTGTTCAAGCTCAAGTCATCTCCGAGAAAAGATTTGAATTTTCGATTGCAGCTTCCTACTGGAATATCAAATACGCTGATTCCTCGGATTCCGACTCCTTGCTGAACATCCCGCTGAGGCTGGGATTTTATATCTACAAGGGACTAGAGATCGAATCAGAGCTGATTTTAACTATTCCGGACGAAAGCGAGGACACAGGCTATCTCGCTCTTTTCCATCTTGTTTACAATCATAAAGCATCCGATAATGTGATTCTTTTCGTTTTGGGAGGTGCCGGAGTCGGGAACGGACAGAGATTTCTTTCCTCTGTCTTTGATTGGGACACTGGAGTGACAGCTTATGATTTTGGAGTGGGGATGAAATACCTTATGGGGAAATCTGCAGCCATCCGGATGGAGTACAGGTACACGCAGTTCAAAGGCGAGAAGACGGAAACATTTTGGGGGTGGACCTACACAGACAGGCTGGACCGTAAAGATCACAACGTCTTTATTGGTCTGTCAATTTTCTTTTAAACCGGCAAGTACCCTGGAAGGTGTTTCCAGCCGATAAAGCTTTTTATCAGTCAGCAACGGGGGACGCTTAGTGGCCGCTTTGCCACTGGGCTTTTTTTTTACTGGCATCTTGCTACAGGTGATAAATGAAATATTCGAAGGATCAGTGTATAATGCAGGTCGATCGAGGAGGGTCCATGAGCGCAAACATCATCACCCTGACAAGGGTCATCCTGGCGATTGTGACGCTTGTCCTGTACCAGATGGGCTTTTATTTTCGAGTGGCAGCCCTTTTCCTGATGGTCATCGTCTTCTACATGGATTCGCTGGACGGTTATGTGGCCCGCAAATTGGGCATAGCCAGCGATTTTGGCGCGCTTTTCGATATAACGGGGGATAGGATCGTCGAGCATGTCTACTGGATCTACTTCACCGCTCTGGGCATGGTCAGTTTTTGGGTGCCCATTATATTCATCAGCCGGAGCTTCCTGGTCGATGCCGTCCGGAGTTTGGCCTTCAGCCGAGAAGGAAAGACTCCCTTTGGCGAGAAGAGTATGATGCGCTCGAAATTCACGCTCTTTCTCACCTCCGGCCGGTTCATGCGCAGTCTCTATGGATTCATGAAATTGTTCACCTTCGTGCTTTTGGGATTCATGCTTATCCTGGAAGTTGACCCGGGTTTTATAGGGAAGTACTTGACACCCGGATTTTTGGCAAACTTCAAGGTTTTCACACAAGTCTGTATCTGGATCACCACGGCTCTCTGCATCATCCGCGGGATTCCGGTCCTCTGGGACGGCCGATATTATCTCCTCGACAAATACTTCCCTCGCGATCTCAAGGACGCCGGATAATTCTTTTAGGGAGTATGGCTTCGATAATTGAAAATTGTCTATCTGGAGGAAGGACAATGAAAAATATCCGGATTATTTTTGTGATGACCTTCCTAATTGTCTGCTTCGGTTACGGTTTTTCTCTAGATGAATCGGCTGATGTGAAAAAGGCACGAAAAATTCATAAAGACGCTCTGGTCATCGATGCCCACGCCCATCCCATGATCTACCTCTATTCGACTCCGGACAGATTGGAGCTGGGGAAGGAAACCGACACAAGCCAGGTGGACTTTGAAACCATGAAAAAAGGCGGGCTCGATGCCGTTTTCTTATCCGTCCCGTTGGTCAGAGACCCCAGTGAAGCCAGGCCAATAGAGAAAATTCTCAAGAACATCGCATATGTCCGCTCCCAAGTGAATAAATATAGCGACCTTGCGGAGATTGCCCTGACTTCAGCCGATATTCGAAGGCTTCATAAGGCTGGAAAAAGAGCCATTGTCCTGAGCATTGAATACCAGAGCCCTTTGGAGGGACGCATTGACACACTCCGGAGATATTACGACAGCGGAGTGCGCCTCATCACAGTTGGCCATACGCAGATTGACCGCATTGCCGAATCGGATTCAGATGCGGAAGGGACTGAAGGATTGAGTCAGTTTGGAAGAGAGATGGTAAAGGAAATGAATCGGCTGGGGATGATTATCGATATCACCCATACAGGAGACATCCTTCAAAAGGATATCATCCGCGAATCGAATGCCCCTGTCGTTGCCTCTCATTCCTGTGCCAGAGCTCTGCATGATATTCCCAGGAATATCCCCGATGACATAATGCGGGCGATCGCCAAGAAAGGCGGAGCCGTGATGAGCACATTTTATTCCGGCCACCTGTCAAGCCAGTATACGGCCAAGAGGCAGGAAATCAAAAAAGTTTACGATCAGAAAAGAGCAGAGCTTGAAAAGAAGTACAAAGAAAGTGATGATGAATTCATAAAGGCTCTTATTGCCTTGGAAGAAAGTATTCTTCCTCGACATGTGGATATCGAGGTTCTTATCGATCACATCGATCATACCGTTAAGGTTGCAGGGGTAGACCATGCGGGATTCGGTTCGGATTTCGGAGGGATTTACAATCCGATTGGGCTGGAAACGGCGGAGGGCCTTCCGCTTATCACCTATCACATGCTCAAAAGGGATTATAAGGCAGAGGACATCAAAAAGTTTCTGGGGGGAAATCTCTTGCGCGTTTTTGAAGAAGTCGAGAGAATCGCCAGGGAGACACGTTAATTCTTCTCTATTGTATCAGATATCTGCTTCTGATAAGATTTACTCACAAAGCAATCAAAGGGGAAAAGTAAAAAAGTAAAAGTTTTAACAGACGACGGGGTGTAAATAGATTTCTTTTTTCGGGAAGCCATCGCTGCATTTAATGAGAATGGCGACCAGATAGGGGGGTTATGATGAGAAAGCCCGCCTTTCTTGCTGTTTTGTGTCTGATAGTATTTCTGCTTGCTTCCGGAAATGCACCTGATCAGAAACGCATCCGATTGGGTACGCTGGGCTGTTGCTCCTCATCGCTCTGCTTCTGATTACCTACATTCCGGACCTGAGTCTGTGGCTCCCCAGGCTCCTTGGCTGAGCTCGCTGTCCGAAGATATTGCACACGATTTCCATTTACGCAATTGGCTCAGGTGCTCTTGACCGTCATCCAAATATTCGTATCCTCATGCGGAATAAATTTACCGGTTTCAGATGAATAGCTGTGAGGATCCTCAAAATGACATGATGCTGACTTTTTTGTGTGAATGATGAATAATGGGTATAGCGCGATGTTAAGACTTTATGACATGATTCCAGTCTTTTGCATATCATGCGCTTTAATCAATTGAGGAGTTACCGATGTCAAAAAAATTAGGCGTGATTCTGAGTATTGTTGTCCTCTCTACTCTGCTGCTCCTTGGTCAAGAGCAGGATAGAGGAGAGAAAATCGAGGGAGACACCTACGAGAATGAGCGCCTGGGTTTAAAGATCCGGCTCCCTGAGGGGCCGTGGTTCGTCAAAGACACGAGCCAGGGCGGAGCGACCGTTTTTGTTCTGTCCAGTCCCGGATGGAAGGAATTTAATTTGCTTTTGGTCATGATGCCTGCCGCAATCGGGATAAGAACGGCGGAGGACCGGAATGCGCAGTTGTCCAATTACTTCGGCGAGAAATACGAGAAGGTCGCTATCGAGACAGGGAGTATTGATGGCCGCCAGACAGGAGTATTGATCTACAATTACAAGAGCAAGAAGGAAAACCAGAGGAGTTATACCCATGTGTTTGTGGCCGATGACCAGACCTATCTCCTCCAATTATCCGGGCCTGAACCAAAATGGCTGGAAAATCAGGAGAAGCTCAAGAACATATTCGCGGGAATGTCTTTTTTCGAGAGGAAGGTCGCTACGCCTCAGGAAGAAAAACCCGAGCAGCGGGTAGAGCTTGAAGCGCCGCCCGAAGACATAGAAACCAATGCTGCCATAAAACATCATTTCCTCAAGCTGGATATCGATCCGCCTTCGAAGAGATTGAAGGTCTATGACAGGTTCACAGCCGAGATAACGGGAGATAATGTGCAGCAGGTCGCTTTTTATCTGTGGGCCATGGATGTCGATTCCATAAAGATGGACGGCCGTGATGTGGCGTTTTCGTTGGAGCCACTCAGAGATAGCGCGAAAAAGCTCGTCATCAACTTGGGTAGTTCTTATAACTCCGGAGAGAAGATTGAGCTGGAATATTCGGCCCATAAGGATGATTTCATTTCCGAATCCCCAGAGGGATTGATTTCCGGCTACAATATATTCGGACAAGTCAGGGAAAAATCGACCTACACCTCGCATATCGTCTATTACCCGGTTGATAACGAGAACAGGACCACCGGCGAGGTTTGGATAACGGTCCCCGCCGGGTATATGGCGGTCAGTGTGGGCAAGCTTTTGGAAACGTATTCCGAGGGCGGTAAGCTTACCTACCGATGGAGGACGGACATTGCCGTTCCCAGAATCCTGCCTTTTGCCTTTGCCGTAGCCGAGTACGAGAAGTACTCGACGAAGACTGATTCCGGTATGGAGATTGAGGTCTACACCTGGAGCGAATTCGAAGAACATGCGCTCAAGAGAGTCGACGTTATCAAAGACATCGCCGATTTTGAAACCAGGCTCCACGGCAAATTTCCCTTCGAAAAGCTCGCTTTTATCCATGTCATTCCTGAGGAAGGGCTGGCAGGTGTGAGTCTTCCCACGATGATTTTGCTCAGCGATCAGTTTTTCAAATCCGACATCTCCTACGATGTGATCAGGACATCCGTCACAGCCGCCATGAGCGGGCCGTTGGTCCTGGCCGATGAAATGTCTCATCAGTGGAATATTTACGCCGTTTCCTTCCCGAATGAGCTGGGAGAGGGCATGGCTCAGTATACGGATACGTTGTTCGCCGAGCACATCGGGGGGAGAGAAGTCCTGTCGGAGCACATGGGGTATTACTCGAGTCTGTACAAAGCCGGTATTGCCAATGCGCCGGATAAACCCATCGCCTCCAAGGAGGTCTACCAGACAAAGGCCTACTCATCCATTGCCTTCTGCAAAGGGGCGTTGGTGCTGAACATGCTCCGGTATGTCCTGGGGGATGAGGCCTATTTCACAGCCTACAGGAACATTTTCGAGACCTATTTCGGGAAGGAGGCGGATTTTGATGCCTTTCAGAAGATGATGGAGTCAAAATCCGGTCAAAAACTGGATTGGTTTTTTGAACAGTGGTACCACAGAGCAGGCTATCCGCAGTATGACGTGACTCTGGAGAAAGTGACGCCAAAGGGGGATAAATACGAGGTTGTGGTGGCCATCAGGCAAAGGCAAGAAGGCTCTTCCTATAAAATGCCGATGGATCTCACTTTCCTGGCTGCGGATGTCGAGAAAACCTTCGAAAAAGTGATGATCGACGAGCGGGCAAAACAACTCGCTTTTGAGCTTGAATTCAAACCCGAGCAGATTATCCTCGACAGAGACGGCATGCTCCTCAAGGATGTCACATATAGATAATGAGATATTTTTAAGCGAGAGACATCCTTTTGATAAATTCGAATGAATTGGCAGGGGACTCTACGCATTCGGCAGATAAATGGCATATTCCCATGAATTGCGAAGAGGCATGACCTATTCTTTTATTTTTTTAAGGAAATCCTTTTTGTAGGCTTCGCCGATGGGGATGTGTGTCTCCCCGATTCTAACCTGGTCTGTTTCGACCAGATCGATTTTTCTGAAGTTGACGATGTAGGATTTATGGATGCGATGGAATTGTTCAGCCGGGAGTTTTTTGAGCGCGTCCTTCAAATTCATCAGGGCCATAACCTTCTTTTTTGTCGCGACGAAAAAAACATAGTTGCCCGCACCTTCCACATAGAGAATATCATCGAAGTGAAGGGGATGGTAATCCGTCCCGCTCTTCAGGACGAGAAGCTCTTTTCCATCTTTACGAGGTTTTCTCCTTGGTGCAGGCGCCAGTTTGCTCTGTGATTTCAGGAGTTGGTTCTGTTTAAAGGCCTTATTTGAGGCTCTGAGGAACCGGTCAAATTCGATGGGCTTGAGGAGGTAGTCTACGACCTGATAGTCATAGCTTTCGACCGCATACTCGGAATAGGCCGTCGTGAAAATAATCAATGGTTGATGGGTGAGTGATTTGAGGAACTGAATCCCTGAGAGATCGGGCATTTTGATGTCCAGAAAGAGAAGATCCACAGTGTGGTTGTGCAAATAGGCCAATGCCTTCACTGCGCTGCGGAAGGAACCGGCTAACTCCAGAAAAGGAACTTTGTTGACATAATCTTCCAGGATTCCGATGGCGATGGGTTCATCATCGATTACCAGGCATTTCATTGTGGGTTTCATCGGTTATAGTTCTATCGAGAGCGAAACTTCGAAGACTTTTTCGGTGTTCAGGATTTTCAACGTGTGACGCCCGGGATAGAGAAGCTCTAGTCTTCGTCGCACATTGCTCAGGCCCAGACCGGCCTTTGACTCTGTGTATTCCGAGCGCGGTCCATGGGCGGAGTTCTTGACTGAAAAGTCAAGCCGCTCTGCCTGAGCTTTCAGAACGATATGGACAAAAGACGGGTCATCCAGGCTAATCCCGTGCTTGAAGGCATTCTCGACAAAGGGGATGAGGACCATCGGCGGGATCTGGATCTCGTCCGTCTTCCCGACGACCAGAAAATCGATGTCGATATCGTCATCAGCCGAGAAACGGAGTTTCTGGAGCTCGATGATCCGGCGCACCTGGGCGACTTCCTTGTCCAGGTCGATCCGATCCACCTGGCTGTCGTGAATCATATACCGCATCAGGTGCGACAGGCGAGAAATCCCTTCGGCCGTGGCCGAATCCTGGTTCCTGGCCATGCCAAAGAGATTGTTGAGGGTGTTGAAGAGAAAATGAGGATTGATCTGGGCCTTCAAGAGATCGAGCTCGGTTTGAAGCTGTTTGGATTCCGCTTCCTGGAGTTGCAGTCTCTGCCGGACCGCTTTCTTGATGAGTTTTGCCGCCGTGGACACGACGATGGCGAACCCGACAAAATACATAGCTACAAAGAGGCCGCCTTGGTAAGCAAAGTACTTTTTAAAGACGAAATCGGCCGCAAACCCGGAGCTAATCAGGATCATGAGGAGTAATGCGAGGTAAATCCCGAACCGTCGATTGAGAAAGAACTTCTCGAGGATGTAGAAATGCGCATAGACGGGAGGAATCAGCACCGCAATGTGCCCCAGGTTGTGTATGAGCAGTTTGATAAAGGGGACACCTCTCACTTCAGGAGATATCGATAAAAAAGCAAAGAAAAAGGACCAGAACAGGAAGTGGTGGAGGATTCTGGAGTTTATCACTCTGGAAAACAGGTTTTGATGGGTTGCCATTTTCACATCCTGAATATACCTGTCTGGGTGGCTAAAATCAAATTTTAAACCCTGTTTTCAGTCTGATTTTGCCCTCAATTTTCAGGGGTTTATCCAGTATTTTGCCGGGTTCGTGTATTTCTTGTTCCACTTTTCTGGGGAAGTCGTATAGTCGATAGAGAGAGATGTGCAGGATTGAGGAATACAGAGAAAAGCGCGGTGAGAAGCGCTATTTCCTTTATAAAAGAATCACTTTAAGGAGGCTCTGATGTTATCTGAAAAAGGATCTTTGGATTTCAGCCGCAGGCGGTTTATTTCCCAGGTGTTGCCGGCATGCTCGCTGGTGTGTTTGGGCTGTGGTGGTGGCAACCTGCTGGGATTTTCGCCTTCGTTCAGCAAGGCGCTGCAGAAGGCCAAACACAAATTCGATGAAGAAGCCCCGATGAAGTTAACGAACAAACAAATGGTCCTATTCATGATGGGCCGTGATCACATCCCGTTTTTGAAAGCACTTTCCGCAGAAATCGGGGAAGAACGAGTTATGGACATTCTGAAGAAACAAGTAGAAGAACGCGGTGCACAGATAGGGAAGATGCTGGCCAAGCAGTTTGGGGGGAATGATTTTGATACTCTGAAGAAGGTTTTCAGCCCTGAAAGTGCGGCGTTCAAGAGTTCTTTAACCATGAGCATCACCGAAAGCACAGACAGCGTGCATGAAATCAAGGTGACCGAATGCATATTTGCCAACGTGTATTTGCAGCAGAAGGCCGGTGATTTCGGATGGGCGTCGGTTTGCTACGGTGATTACGCCATGGCCACCGGCTTCAATCCCAAGGTCAGGATGGTCCGAGATAAGACCTTGATGCAGGGGGATGCCTACTGTAATCATCGCTATCTGTTGGAAGCTTAATTCTCATGTTTTTTATCCCCTCCTTAATAGTCCCGGGATATTCCATTCGTGAATAACTCAGGCGAACAGGGGACACGATGTGAAATAGCCTCACACAAGGGTTCTTCAAAAGGCACTCCAACATTGTGTCCCCTCATCCCACCCTTGTTTACGTTTCATTTCCTTTCTTTTGCTTTCTTTTCTTTCGTTATCTTGAACATTGATAATAGTTCTATCCGTATCTGGTGAGGTAGGCTCTCTTTCCTCGGTCAGGCCGCATTTTATGCTCGGGAGTAACATGCCCATGTTTGATTTTTAAAAAGACAGAGATATAATTTTCTATGATATTTAAAGTTGGAGGGATTGGTATGAACCTAAAAAAGACAAAGCCGGGGAAGATGTTCTCCAGAGGCGGTCCGGCTGTTTTGGTTTTTTTGATAATCATGGGTTTCTCGCCTGCGCCCGCCCCATTGGACTCAAGCATAACAGCGATAAAAGATGTGCGGATTTTTGATGGTGTGAATGTCCTTTCTAAAGGGACAGTTGTTTTCCGGGAGGGGAAGATAACCGCTGTCGGAGAGGATGTCGCCATTCCGGATGGAGCTGATGTCATCGACGGCTCGGGGAAAACGTTGCTGCCCGGGCTTTTCGATGCCCACATCCACCTTATGTCTCCTGATCAGTTGAAGCAGTCGCTGGTCTTCGGCGTGACAACGAACATCGATATGTTCATGGACGTCAAAGTGATGAACAGCATCAAAAAAAGACAGGCAGAGGGCAAAGATCATGATATTGCTCATTTGATATCTCCCGGGACTCTGGCAACAGCACCGGGAGGGCATGGAACACAGTATGGATTAGCAATTCCCACTATCACAGAGCCGGAGCAGGCTCAGGCGTTTGTGGAGGATAGGATTGCCGAGGGCTCGGATTTTATCAAGATCATTTATGAAGATGGAAGTGCCTTTGGTGGACACTATCCCACTATAAATAAAGAGATCCTGACGGCTCTCGTTGAAGAAGCGCATAAAAGAGGGAAAATGGCTTTGGTGCATGCCTGTAGCCTTGAGTTCTGTCATCATACCTTCGAGGCGGGTGCGGATGGGTTAGTTCATCTCTATTTTGATGGCGCCTATGACCCTGAATTCGGCCGCATAGCGGCCTCGAAGAACATATTTGTCATTCCCACCTTGAGTGTGCTGGAGACGTTGAGCAGAATCACGGTTCTTCCGAGAATTGACAAGGATCCTCTTCTTTCTCCCTATCTGACGCCGCAGGATATAAGGGCGATCAACATGAAAAGCTCTATTTCTACAGGTGAAGCTTCTTACAGAACAGCAGAGAAGGCGCTCAAGCAACTGAAGGAGGCGGGAGTTCCGATTTTAGCGGGAACGGATATGCCCAATCCCGGCATGATCATCGGTGCGAGTTTACACAGGGAGCTGGAATTGTTGGTCGCTGCCGGATTGACACCTATGGAAACGTTGAAAGCGGCAACATCTCTTCCTGCTGAGAAGTTCAGTGTCGAGGGCAGAGGGCGGATTAAGCCCGGGTATCATGCAGATCTTCTGTTGGTCAAGGGTGATCCGACCCAGGATGTTAAGGCTACTCGTCAGATTCTGAATGTCTGGAAAGATGGCGTGAAGGTGGACCGGGCGGCGTATCTGGATAATTTGAAGAAAGCCATAGAGAGGGGAGAGGAACTAAAGACAGCGCCGCCTCCGGAATATGCTCTGCCGGGGCTTATCAGCGATTTTGAAGATGACGAAGTGACGGCCAAATTCGGTGCGGGATGGAGTGTGTCCACAGATGCCATGATGGGAGGAAAATCGACGGCCGAATACAAGATCGTGGCGGGCGGTGCCCAGGGAAGCAAGGGGTCGCTTTTGATTACGGGGAATCTGGTCGGTGAAAGTCTGATGAAGTGGGCGGGGGCTCTCTTTTCGCCCGGAAAGAGGATGATGACTCCGGCCAATCTTTCCTTTAAGAAATCCATCAGTTTCTGGGCCAAGGGTGAGGACAAAAAGTATTCGATACTGGTTTTTGCCCAGAGCTTGGGATTTCAGCCGGCCAAGCAATCATTTACCGCTGGCCCGGAGTGGACAGAATATGTGTTCACCTACGAGAGTTTAGGCCTGGAAGGCTATGACATCATGGGGATATTCATCGGCGGATCACTGGAACCTGGAGCATTCTCGCTCCAAATCGACGATGTCCGGTTGAAATAGATTTCCAAGACGCTGGATTTTCGGGTCGAGAGAGTTCAGCAGCTCGGGAGGCACTAATCTGTTATTTGCCGCAGTTATTTTCAGCAGTCTCATTATTTTGGGAATGCGACTGATTTGAACTGAAGTGTTTTCAGACATCTATTCCCATTTTGCGCATGAGGATGAGGGCGTTGAAGCTTTCGCACTTGCCGCTTTTGAGCTTGTAGTCAAAGAGAAGCTTGTCTTCCTCGATATAGCCATCGAAGTGATAGTTGGCGATTTTCTCCGGGAAGTTTTCTTCCAGTTTGGTCAACTCCAGGTCGTGGGTGGCTACAAATCCGTTGGCTTCGCTGGCCGCCAGTTGTTTGAGAAGGGCGATGGCTCCAGCCTGTCGGTCCAGGGCATTGGTCCCTTTCAGCATCTCATCTAAGAGGAAGAAGACCTTCTCATGCTCGGCAACGCCGTCGATGACCATTTTCAACCTTTGAAGCTCGGCGTAAAAGAGCGAGAGGCTTTTATCCAGCGAGTCGCTGACTTTGAGGTTGGTGTACAGTTTTAGGGGAGACAGAGCGCATGCCTCCGCACATACAGGCGAGCCTGCCAGGGCCAGGACCATATTCACCCCGACGGTCTTGAGAAGTGTGCTTTTCCCCGACATGTTCGGCCCGGTTATTATCCAAATTTTGCCTTTGCCGTCCATTTCGATATCGTTGCCGACTCTATGATCATCCGGGATGAGTGGATGTCCCAGGTTTTTAGCCTTGAAGGAAAAATCCGCGTGGATAATTTCCGGCATTGTCCAGGACGGATTATTGAAGGATAGATTCGCGAGGCTGGAGAGGGCTTCGAACCGGCCGATGGCAGCGAACCATTCAGGCACCTGCGGTGCGATTCTGTGCTTCCATTTTTCGAGCCGGTAGGTCCAGTGAAGATCCCAGAAGAACAGCGTGTTGAGAAGGGGGTGGAAAAAGGGATTGCGCCGGAGTTCCAGGTATCCGACCAGGGAGGAAAGCTTGTGGATAGAGGAAGAGGCCGGTTTGTCATTGCTGTAAAGGCTGTCTCTAATTTCTGTCAGTATGTCACTGGAGTATGCGGCTTTTTCAATTTCGCCTATGATCTGGGCGTAGTTGCGCAGGATCCGGGTGTTTTTCATGGCCATGAGGTAAATGCGAACCAGGTTTTTGCATGTTCTCCTGTTGATGAGAATTTGTACAGCCAGCGGCAAGAGAATGAAGGGCCACGGGAGCCCGGCAATGATCAGGCCGATGACGCCCAAGGTCACCAGCGGCATGACGTGAAAGAAAAGAATCAGCCCTTTTTTGGGGAGAATATATACCGGCTCCTGGATGAGGTCTGTGATGGCATCCAGTCTTTCCAGTGAATCTTCTACAATTTTGCCGTGGGCTTGGACATGCTGACGGAGGTCGATCTTGTTACTCAGTTCGTTGACGGCTTTTTGTCTTTCCTTTATTTGTGCCGTATCTTTAACCGAAGGGAGGTTTATCAACCAGTCGGCAAGGCCTCGGCTCCCCATTCCTGTGGCCGCCCGGTTGAGGTAATGAAAGACACTTCTTTCGCCGAAGAAATCAAGGTCCGAACTGTAGGCATGATCCGGATCTTGAAAGACCTCACCGTCTTCATAATCCGTGAACTCGTGTCTGAGAGACTTGGTTTCCTCCTCGTTGATGGATTGGAGGGACCGGAAAAAAGTTCTTTTCTTGATGAAGTTTTCGTGGATGATAGCGATCAGGGTGAACACCACGGCCAGAGCCATTAGCCCGATGAGGTGGAGAGACGAATAATTGAGGGCGGCCAGGTAGAAAACGACAATAAATCCAATAGCAAGACCTAGCTTGATGAGGGATAAAATGGTTTCAATTCTCTTTAATTGGTTAATTTTGGACTTGTAGATTTCGATCCTGCTGGCGTAAATATTTTCAGGGTTTCTGTGTTGCATAACCTATGTGCGCTCCAAAAATGTGTATATCCACTCCCAAAAAACGAATCGAGCGGTTTTCTATTGTAACCAAAGCCAGGGAATTAACCTAATTCTTTTTGAGTTCCTCCATTCTTATGATGCACGCTTGCGAAATGAGCCGAGTGTCGTCACGGATATTGAGATGCCGAAGAAAAGCTTTGGCAGACCGGCTTTCGGCCATTATAATGAGGAAATAAACATTATTTTTTAGAAGCGAGCGACTTGCTTGAACGCAATTTGATCGGGGAGAGAGATATGCGTATTCAAAAAAAGATCAAAAGGGTAGTGTTCTGGACGATCCTGTGTGTGTGTCTATCCGTGATGTTTTATGAAGGCCTGGCCACTCCAGGGGATTCCGGTCTGAGATCGGGTTCGGATGTCCGAACGGGCTTCATCGAAGTGGATGGCGGGAAGTTGTTCTATGAAGAGGCGGGAGAGGGGGAGGCTATTCTCTTGATTCATGATGGGATTCTTCATCGGGTGACATGGGATGCGCAGTTCGAGGCCTTTGCGACAGAGTATAGGGTTGTGCGCTATGACCGGAGGGGGTATGGCGATTCTAGCAAAGCGGAAGCCAAGTATTCGGATATCGAAGATTTGGAAAAGGTGTTTGCCCAGCTGAATATCCCAAAAGCTATTGTGATGGGCATGTCCTACGGGGGAAGTTTAGCCATCGATTTTGCCCTGGCCAATCCGGAAAATGTGACGAAGCTCGTTCTGGTCGGATCGATCGTGAGTGGTTATGGATATTCAGAACATATGTGGAATCGGGGGGGACATTTGACAAAGGCTATATGGGCATCGCCAGCTGAATTACGGCGATATTTCTTCGAAAAAGATCCGTACACAGTGTGGGCAGAGAACAGGGAGGCGAGAAAAAAGGGGCTCCGGATGATCGAAAAATATCCCCATAATATGGATATGGAAAGGTATAAGCTTCTCCAGGGGCCAAAACACCCCGCTTTGGGCAGATTGGATGAGATCAAAGTTCCGACGTTGATCGTCGTCGGTGAGTACGATATTCCGGATGTCCATGCCCATGCCGGGGTGATTGAGGTGGGTATTCCCGGTTCCAAGCGCGTGATCGTGAACAATGCCGGGCATCATGTGCCCACAGAACAGCCTGAAATCCTCAACGGGCTTATCTTGAATTTTATCAGGGAGAAGTAGAATCCTATGGATGTCGTCGCAGCGCTTCTCATTTTGGGGGCAGTCCAAGGCATCCTCCTTGCTTTTCTACTCCTCTACAGGCACAGCGGTAACTGGAGAGCGAATCGATTTCTTGCTGGGATTTTAATCATTTTTTCGGTGAGCATCTTGATCCACACGCTCTCTCATGCAACGCAATATATTCAATTGCCTTATCACCAGGAATTGATCCAGATCTTGTATTTTCTGTTTGGCCCATTTGTTTTTTTCTATGTAACACACTTGACAACAGTCAATTATCAAATGAAAAAGAAAAATGTATATCATTTCATGCCAGCTGCGACTGCTTTGATTATCTATTTGCCATTTTATTTTATAACTGTGAGTAAAATTGGCCTGGAGGACAAATCTAAGACTGTTTTGGGAACTGTGATTTCATGGATACTCATAGTCCATTTGCTCATTTATTTGTTCCTGTCTTTTCAAAGACTGTTGTCTCATTCCAAGGCCATTAAAAACTCGTTTTCCTCTGTAGAGAGAATCAACCTCAACTGGCTGAAATTTTTTCTCGGCGGATTTGTCCTGCTCTGGATAGTAGCTGTCTATTTGGATGTCACCCAGATTGGTACTCAATCCATTAATGCCATGTGGCTGTTGGTCTCGCTCTTTATGTATGTGATCGGATACATGGGGCTGTGGCAACCCGATATCTTTGCCGGAAGTGAATTCAGAGAAGACAGACCGACTGCCAAAAAGTATGAGAAATCGACGTTAACAGAGGAAAATACGGAAACATATCTGGAGCGATTGAGCCGATTCATGGAAAAAGAAAAGCCCTATTTAGATACGAGCATTTCCCTATATGGATTGGCTAAAAAATTGGCAATGCCGCCGCATCATCTTTCCCAAATCATCAACGAGAAGCTGGGACAAAATTTTTTCGAATTCATAAACGGATACAGGATTGAGGAAGCGAAAATAAGGCTGAACGATCCTCAAAATGCCCATCTGACGATTGCGGCCATCGGGTTGGATTCGGGTTTCAATTCCGTATCCGCCTTTAATTCTGCCTTCAAAAAGCACGCTGGGATGAGCCCCTCTCAGTACAGAACGTCACCCCGCTGACAGCCTTTCAACCGGAGATTAGGGGTTAACGGACGGTTCCGTCACTTCTGTGTACTGCTTTCGGGCCTGCCAGCTTTATAAGTCCGTCATCCTATTTTATAAGTCGCATATACCCCGAGGTCATCTTTTCGTCAGAATGAGTGTGTGGTCACGGCCCCACGAAAAATTCATTCAAGGAGATGAAGATGACAAAGAAAAATTTGACGGTTTTAGCATGGATTTTCTATCTTCTGATTGTTTTCGAGATCATTTATATGATCACTCCTTTTGCGCTTTTTTATTATTCCGCCTACGGGCCTAGTCTGAATTTCTTGAATAAGTCTCCGGTTACGGCTTGGTCGGCGGGATTCTTCCTGCCTCATTTCACGGAGACATCCTCAGCAATCCTGAATGCACTGAATGGAGCAGGGAAGCTGTTGTTTTTGCTGGGCCTTGCCCTTTTTCTTATAGGCGCCGCCCAGATCTATTTTGCGAAATTTTTCAAGAAAGGTGCCGTGACTGGCGGCATTTACAGGTTTGTGAGGCACCCTCAGTACACGGCCTTTGCAATCATGGGATTAGGAACCCTGTTGGTGTGGCCTCGCTATGTCATCCTGCTCATGTTTATGACGATGCTTTTCGTTTATTATGCACTGGCCAGGAAAGAGGAAAAAGAATGCGGCCTGAAATATGGTGAAAGTTACTCAAATTATGTAAGGAAGACATCGATGTTTTTGCCGGGAGATTCTTTCATAGTTGAGCGGCTTCAGCATTTGAAAACCTTCAAACTCAAGCCCTCTCTGATTTTTATCATGGTATATGTCCTGGTTTTAAGCGGGGCTCTGGCGGCAGGTTTTGGCCTGAGAAATTTTTCTGTTTCGCAAATTTCAAAACTTTCGACACCGCATTCGGTCACGCTATCCGTTGTCCCCATGAAGCCGGATGTTTTATCCAAGATAGTGCAGATAATAAAAGATCAAGAGGAAATTCGAGCAAAACTAAATCAGTCCGGGTTTGATAACGGTGAGAAATTTCTGAATTATGTTGTCCCGTTAGAGTGGATTATTCCTGATCTGCCGCTTGATCCTGACCAGATCAGCAGACAAGGGCATCACCAGCCGGCCGATTTCGATCGAAAGGCGTATAAAGTGCTGTTCGCCAAGGTTATTTCGCCATCGCTACGAAAGGCCAAAGGTGTCGATATACTTAAAAAAGCTAGGAAAATACTTCCTGTTTTGGTCGTGAAACTGGATATTGCCAGAGAGGAAATTTTGGCCATTGAAGTCCCTCCGAAAAACGTAATCTGGGGAGATATCCTGGCGCCTTTATTCTGAAGGAAAAGGGAATCAGTCGTGCATCGGGGTCACGATCATCACCGCAATATCGAGTAATTTTCTGATACATTCGTCAGCCTTGCCGGTTTTGATGTATTTTCGAGCCCAGCCCAGCTCTATTTTGGCATAATTGACCGCATCTTGAATCTCGGAGATGGAGCTTGGCATCTGAAAATCCTTCCCATCATTAATCAGCCGGCGGGCCTTGTGGAGATAAACCACACCATCTGGACTTAAAAATGATTCTGAGTCGGAAATATCCTTGGCTTTTTGCATATTCTCGGTGAATTCAGGGGGGAAGTTCGTGTCCGGTGCTGTTTCTAAAATGGCCTCTAGAAGCAACGTGAACATGAGGACGCCATCCGAGCCCGGGCCTTCGGGCTTGTCCAGATAAGAGGCAATCTTTTTGATTTTCGCCGCGATTTCGTCCTTATCCGTCGCTTGGGCAAAAATGGATATGAAAACAAGGATTGAAAGAATTGCGAATATGGATATTGTTTTCCTCAATTTAACCCCCTGATGTGTTTCGGAATTGACGTGTCGTTCATCCATTAACACAACCGCTCAATCCAAGCGGATTGTTTACCAAAAAGGTGTCAGGCACCATTTTGTGGCGCCTTTTGTGGATAAATACTACAATGTAAACAAATTCCCTGTTGGCAGCGGTTAAGAGTAGGGGAAAGATATGGATATTTCTGTTGCCGCTGCAGGGAATGCTGCAACTTTACAGATGACGGATGCGAAATCACTCTACGACCAGTTGATTGCGCCTGTCGAGCCGCAGATGATGCGGACCATCTGGCGCGTCGTGCGCCACGACCAGATGGCTGAGGATACCCTGCAGGATGCTCTGGCCATCATCTGGCGAAAACGCCGGCGCATTCAGGTTCATCCTAATCCCCAGGCCTTAATTTTAAAGATCTGCCTGAATTGTGCCTATGATTCGCTGAGAAAGCGAGCTCGTCAGCGCCGGCGCCAGGATTTAACCGACCTCACAACGTCAATCAGCCAGTCGCGAACGTATGTCCCTGAACTGGAGACAAGGCAAATCGTGACTGAGGTCATGCATGCTATCGGTCGTCTTCCGCGGAACCAGGCTCTGGCCGTCATGATGCGCATCGTCCAGGAGCAGCCTTACTCGGCCATTGCTAAGACTATGGGATGCAGTGAAACGACGGCCAGGATCCATGTTTCCAGGGGCCGCAAACGTCTCAGCCAGTGGCTCGCCCATCTCCACACCTCTTCCTTGAAGGAGCCTTCCAATGACAGATAAAAAGGATCGAGAGTCACAAACGGATAACCTTTTAAGGTATGTATTTAAAGACGATCTGCCTTCCGTTGTCGAACGCCGGATGAAAGACAGGATCATTCGATTCCAGGAAAAAGTCGATGGAGATGATCAGGTGTCCGACCGGACTTCTTACAGTCATCGGAAGCCTTTTCTCCGGGTGAGATGGGCCTTCGGGCGGGAGGTCCTGGCCTTTTCCTCCTTGATTATGATCGTTGTCGGAGCCTTCCTCCACGTTTCCGGCCATCGCAGTGCCGTGGCCGAGACGCTATCCTTCCTGAACGCATCCGTTTCTGTTGCCGATCGGGTGCAAAACGCCGCGTCGATGGAATGCCGCATACACGTTCCAACGGAAGTGGAAACGTCGCAGTCATACACCATCTACTGGTTTTCTCCTGAACAATCACGAGTTGATGTCCGTCAAGGCGAAACGCTGATCAAATCCCTATTGATCTCTGGTTCTTCCATCATTCTCGCCGATCATATCCACAATACTTCTCAGAAATACCAAGGCCTGGAGCAACTCAAAGATCCCCTATTTAGACCTGCTCTGGAATTCATCTCGCCAACAGCCCTGGCCACAGCTATCTATGAACAATGGAAACCGCAATATTACAGAGAAGTGGACGAAGGGCAGAAGGGGACTTTTGTTTACTTGAACAACGGGGATAGCACCACTTTAGAAATGACCGTCGATATGGACACCAATCTGCCTCTGACCATCAAGAAATTCTCAGCCCATCCAACAGGTGATAATGACATATATGGATTGACTCTGGAAGCTCAATTTATCTGGAACGAACCGGTTTCTTTCAAGAAAATCAGAGATAAAGACGAACTAGGGAGGGAATAATGAACCCCGAAGATAAAAAAAGAAATCCTCTTCAATTTTTGGGCAGGATATTGATTCTTGCCATTCTAATCGCTGTCGTCATCCTGTCCGGGAGATTTGCCGATTTTATGGACCTCTACGGGCTGGCATTCGTCATTATCGGGGGAATATGCCTCATTTTTACGAGTTTCACTGCAAGGGAAATTGCATCAGCCCTAAGGGCCGCAGGTGGAACACCCGGATTTCATCCCGAAAACCAAAAATTTCTCATTTTCTGGGAATCGGCGTCACGAGACTTTTGGATGGCGGGAGTCCTGGCAACTCTCATTTCCTTTGTCATTGCCCTCACGAATTCAGAAGGTGGCCTCGAAGGGATTGCCAGCCGGATGGCCTCTGCTCTAATCCCTACTGTGTACGGCGTGATCCTCAGCGTGATTTGCCTTGTCCCTGCCTTGAAGCTCAAAGAATCGCATCCTATCCGTTCTCTAGAAGAGAGCACAGAAGAACCCGGGAAAACGCAGGCCGGGCTTGCCGCTTCCCTGAGTTTTGAAAACACGATCGGCTATATGCTGTTTGTGGTCATTGTTGCCGGGACGTTGATTAAAGCGGATCTCACCTCTAATGCGCCCATTTTCGATGCCTGGGAATGGGTGGTTTACTGGCCCTCATTGCTGGTTGTACTCGGAGGAACGATTGCCCTGGTGCTGTTTGTCGGTAATTCGGCCAAGGGACAAACCTTCACCCTGGGATTTGCCATAACGGGCCTCATCGGATCGCTGATGGGCATTATCCAGGTCCTCCTCGGTTTTTCCTCGAAAAGCATTCAGGACATCGCTGCTGCCGTAACCTTTATCCTCTCTTCCTGTTTTTTTGCCCTGCTGGGAATGATGCTGTTGGGTGCGCCCCTTGAGGACAGGCTAATCAAAAATATGCAAACAGCGAAACATTCCACCCTAAGCCGCGTTGCCTGGTATGTTTTTCCGCTTATAACGCTTATACTTTTAGTGATCACATTCGTTATTGTCGTCACCCCCATGAGAAAATAATTATAATTCGAGGGGCACTTTACTTAATTCGAGAATTCAGAGGACAGGGATTCAAGGGATATTTCACTTTTTTTCAGGAAGAAAAGTCTGAGTATCCTCGCATCGCTGAGCACATTACCCTCGATTTTAATTTTTCCCGGATGTTATTAGAATTAAGTACAGTATCCCATTAAGTAGAGTGCCCACCGTTTTGGTTTCGATTAGTATTCTTTATTCTATTACTCATGTTTTTCCTCTATAATAAGTCCCTTCGCACAGTCTTCTGGGAGGAAAACCTGCACAAGGAGGATGCCCTTGGCTGAATCAAAATTTTTAGCCTCACAGGATGAGCTCGAAGTCAACCAGGAAGCCCTGGAACGACGGCAGAAAAAAGAGCCTTCAAAAACGAAACACAAGATAACGCTCCGGCCTTTTTACTGCAAGGGGTGCGGGCTTTGCGTGGATATCTGCCCCACCGGAACTCTCCTGCTCCAGACCAACAAAAGAACGAGATGGGGCGTTACTGCTATCAAAGCGGCGCCGGATTACTGTATCGGGTGCAAGATGTGCGAACACAGATGCCCCGATTTTGCCATCTTCATCGACTACGAGGCGGACGAGGAGCAGGAAAGGGCCTTGGAAGCGAGGAAAGACCATGAGTAAACGAAGGGCGCTTCAAGGAAATGCCATCGTCGTCAAGGCCGCCATCGCTGCCGGTTGTGACTTCTATGCCGGGTATCCCATATCGCCTTCCTCCGAGATAACGGTCTACATGTCCAGGGAATTACCGAAGCTGGAACGGGTGTTTATCCAGATGGAGGATGAAATCGCCTCGATCGGGGCCTGCATCGGCGCCTCCTTAGCCGGCAGAAAAGCTATGACGGCCACCAGCGGGCCCGGCTTTTCTCTGATGCAGGAAAACCTGGGCTTCGCGGTCATGGCCGAGGTGCCTCTGGTGATTGTCAACGCCATGCGCGGTGGCCCCTCAACAGGTTTGCCGACGAAGCCGTCTCAGGCCGATATGATGCAGATGAGGTGGGGGACACACGGCGACCACCCCATAATCGCCCTCTATCCCGCTTTCCCGGAGGAGATCTATTACGAGACAATCCGGGCCTTCAACCTGGCTGAGAAATTCTGGAATCCGGTCATCCTCATCCTGGATGAGTGCATCGCCAAAGCACACGAAGATATCGAAATCCCCGAAATAGAAGATATCTACAGCGATCGCATGAAAAAACATGATATCAGAGACCTGAACATCTACGAACGGCATTTTGGGGAAAGCCCCCCGCGGATAGATTTTTTTCAGGGATATCCAATCCACATAGACGGCCTGGAGCATGATGCTCACGGCTGGCCCACATCCAGCCCTGAGGTTACAGACAGGATGCAAAGGTTGAGGATGGAGAAGATAACGAATGCTCTCGATGAGATCATCGAATACAAAGAATATTTTATGGAGGATGCCGAGATCATGGTTTATAGTTTCGGGATTTCGGCCCGGTCCGCGTTGGCGGCCGTCCATCTGGCAAGAGAGCAGGGGATTAAGGCCGGCCTTTTTCAGGCGCTGACGATCTGGCCTTTTCCTGACGATGTCCTGAGAAAGAGATTCGAACGCATAAAAAAAGTCCTGACCGTGGAAATGAACATGGGGCAGATGGTCTTCGAAGTGGAGAGAGTTGCCTGCAGAGGCGAGGAGAAGAGAGCGCTCCTTCGGGCCAGCGGAGTGCCGTTCACCCCGGATGAGGTTCTGGCCAAGATCGAGGAGTTTTGAGATGAGAGACTACGAAAAGTACATCCGTTACGAGACATTCCCGAATCCGTGGTGTCCGGGCTGCGGCGATGGGATCATCCTGAAGGCGACGGCTATGGCTTTTGCCGAGCTGGAGCTCGACCCTAACGATATTATTGTGGTGGCGGGGATCGGGTGTTCCGGAAGGATGCCTACATTTTTCAAAACCAACACGCTGCACACCACCCATGGAAGGGCTCTCACCTACGCGACAGGAATAAAACTGGCCCAGCCGGACAAGCTGGTCGTGGTCATCTCGGGCGATGGGGATGCTCTGGCCATCGGAGGGAACCATCTTATCCACGCAGCTCGGCGCAATATCGGGATCAACTTGATCTTGATCAACAACGGCGTTTACGGGATGACCGGGGGACAGGCCTCACCCCTGACGCCGCAACTCTTCCACACCGGAACGACGCCCTATGGGAACATCGAACCGAGATTCGACACGGCGGACCTGTTGATCGCGGCCAAGGTGTCCTTTGTGGCCAGAGAAACGGTCAACAGGCCTTTTCCCCTCAAGGAGGTCATCAAAAAGGCGCTGCTTCACAAGGGGTTTTCGGTTGTGGAGGCCATCAGCAATTGCCACGTCAACCTGGGAAGTAAGAACAAGATGAAGACAGCCTTGTCCATGACCAAGTGGATTGCCGGAAAGACTGTGACCAAAGCGGAATACGCCGAAATGAGCGACGAAGAAAAGAGACAAAAATATCCTGTCGGGGTACTAAAACAGGAAGATGAAAGGCTGGAATACACTGAGATCTACCACAACGTCGTGAGAGCGGCCGTGGAGGAGCAGAGAAGAGCTGAGGGGAGGGCCCAGTGAGCCGGTATGAGGTCAGGTACGCCGCCATAGGCGGACAAGGAATTATCACAGCGGCAACCTTGTTGGTGGCCATCGCTGTGGAGAAGGAAAATAAACATGCTGTCGAGAGTCCGACCATTACGGCGGCCGTCAGGGGGGGCGCGACCAAAGCGGATGTGATCATTTCGGAGGACCGGGTCATTTACCCCCAGGCCATGGCCATCGATTTCTTTGTCTGCACCCACCGCAAACCGTATGCGATGTATAAAGACCGTATCAAGGACGATGCCATCGCGGTCATCGATTCCAATTTGATTTTTGACAAGGGTGATACCATGAACTGGAAAGTTCATGAGATCCCTATCATCCACGAGACGAAGGAAAAACTGGGGCGGCTGGTTCTGACCTCGGTTGTCACTCTTTCGATTACACAAGCGTTGACTGGTATTGTTGAGTATGACAATATGGTCAGCTATGTCAGGGAGTGGGCTCCCAAGGATTTCCTCGAGCTGAACATGCAGGCCATCGAACTCGGACAAAACCTGGCTAAATAGGCTATGATACAAGTTTATGGACTGATTCCTGATGGATCATCCTGATTATAGATTCATGTTCAATGGTGAGTTTGTTCTCCCAGCGACCGTGTGAGATGGGCAGGATAAATGATTCACATAAAACTCATTAAAGGAGACAACGATGGACTTTTTTGAACTGATCGAACAAAGATACAGCGTCAGGGCCTACCAATCCAAGCCAGTGGAGGAGGATAAACTCCGAAAAGTGCTCGATGCCGCACGACTGGCTCCAACTGCAGCCAACCGTCAGCCATTCCGCATTATCGTTGTTAAGACTGAAGGCCGGGAGTCGGAACTCAAGCGGATTTATCGGGCCGACTGGTTTGCGCAGGCCCCGCTCGTGATTTGCGCCTGTGCCGTTCCCGGTGAGGCGTGGGCACGCTCTGACGGCAAAGATTATTACGACGTCGACACGACGATCGCCATGGATCACCTCATTTTAGCTGCCGCCAATCTGGGATTGGGAACCTGCTGGATTGCCGCCTTCGATCCCGTTGCAGCGAAGGAGATCTTAGGATTGCCCGATGACATAGAGCCCGTAGCGCTCACTCCGCTCGGCTATCCGGCCGACACTCCGAGGGCCAAGCATCGCAAATCTTTAGCCGATTTGGTTAAATATGACAGGTGGTGATAGAGACCACCGAACTTTCTCCGCTTAAGTTTCGTTTTATTCTATGATCGTCAATGTGTATACAGGCCTGTTTGCTGGGTATGTCCTTGAAAGTTGACCAGTCGCAGCGGATAATTGCCTTGCGTATGTCGTCCACAGTACAGTCATTTCCAAGTTGATGCGCTCAGAGTCCGAGAAATGAGGTCATTGACGAGACAAAGAGGTTGTGAATAATAAATTTGAAGGGGGACAAAATGAGAAAATTCGTAGCAGTCACGGCAGTTTTATTGATTGCGATTTCGTGTTCACAAAAAGAGCCGAATCGGGTCGAGGAGCGAATGGTTCGCATCGAAAACGGCCTCATTGAATTCAAATCACCTGCCGGCATGCTCGAGCCCCCCAGTGAACAACTCGCCAATCCAAAGATACTGACCGAAAGGATGGAACATTATAAGGTTCCAGGTGTGAGCATTGCTGTCATCAATGATGATCGCATAGAGTGGGTAAAAGCCTACGGGGTAATGGATGTCAACACCGGTGCGGCGGTGACAACCGAAACCATTTTTGAAGCCGCATCAACCAGCAAGTTTATCACTGCGGTCATGGCCCTTCATTTTGTAGAGAAGGGCGTGCTCGAGTTGGACACCGATGTCAACGGCTATTTGAAGTCGTGGCAGGTACCTGAGAATGAATTCACTCAAGATGAAAAGGTGACACTTCGTCGGATATTAACGCATCGCGCGGGTATGCCGACCACGAATTTCGGTTACGACGAGGATGTCGGAATCCCGACTCTAATAGATGTCCTCAATGGAGCGCCGCCGGCTGAAAATAAACCGGCCATTCCGGAGCGTGTGCCGGGGTTGCAGTGGCAGTATTCGAACGTGGCTTATGATATCATTCAGCTTCTGCTCGAGGACGTAGCGGGAAAACCTTTTCAGCAAATCGCCGAAGAGATAATTTTTGGGCCCCTTGAAATGACCAACAGTACATTTGTCTATCCCTTGAATGAGGAAAAGAAAAAGCGGGAGGCGATGCCCCACGATGCCGAGGGTATCTCCCGCGAGCCTGCGATGCATTTGACGGCTTTTGCTCACGGGAACTTGACGACAACACCTACTGACCTGGCCAGGTTCATTCTCGAGATGATCTTATCCTACCAAGGGAAATCGGATAGAATTTTGTCACAGAGAACAGCTCAACAGCTCTTTCATAAAGAATGTGACATCGATCAAAAGGCGATACCGTTGCCCTTTTATGAAGGGCTGGGTGTTTTTCTGATGGGTGAAGGGAAGGACCTGGTGTTCACTCACCCGGGGGAGAACTATCCGGGATTTATTTGTTGGCCAATGGGCTGGCCCGAACGCGGCACGGCTGCTGTCATAATGACGAACGGGGCACAGGGATATATGCTGGCCATGGAAATTGCAGCCGCCTTTCACCTCGAATACAACACGGCCACTGATAAATAGGCCGAAAAATTGGAATGGCTCTCGGAAATGAACGGATTTTCTAAGCTTTTCTAACGAAATAAAATTAGGGATGGAAAGGATTGAATCTGTAAACCCCCAATTCAGGACGCTGTTTTTTCTATAAATCCTCCAGATAAATACTTGTGGATAATTCTTGACACGAGAGTTTGGTAAGGAATCCTTATAATGGTTTGCTGCAAACAAACACCTTGAGAGGGTATTCGCCTTCTTTTATTAAGTAAGGATCATAGGCATGATTTAAGTCCATTTGCTTTACCTCTAAGCCTTTATCTCTCAAGAGGTCAAGCCAGGTCGACAGCGTAAAGAGCCCTAATGTTTCTGTATCTGATTGAATCTCTAATTTTCCTTTGCGCCTGATCAAAAACACTGCAGTCGCTTCATAAGTTGTCCCAGCAGGATCGGGAATATAATTGTTTTCGAAGAGCGTTACTTCCGTATCTTCTTTGGAACCTATATAGATAAAATTATTCTCTCTGAAGTCTTCTTTGACCGCTGTCACAATCAATAAAATTCCACCTGGGCTTAAGTGCATGTCTGCTGTCAGAATTGCCTTCTGAAGGTCCTCGATTGTCGTCATATGGCCTATGGAATCGGGAATGGCTACGGCATCGAATCTTTCATCGAGTTCAATGGCCCTCATATCTCCATTGAGATAGGTAATCTCTGGATTGAGTTCTCTAGCAATTTTCAACATCTCATCACTGATGTCCACTCCTGTGACCTTAAAATGTTCCTTAAAGGTGTAATCATGACCGCCTGCACCGCATCCAAAGTGGAGCAATGTTTTAGTCCCAATTTTCGCATTTTCCTTGATCACTTTGCTGAAGAATTCTGATTCCTCTATATAATCCTCGGGCGGACCAACGATGTGTTCAATCCAGGCAAAATCTCTGTAAAGACGCCACTTCGTTTTTTTCATGATTTGTATCTCCCTTATTTTCGAAGAAAGCCATCGCTCATTTCACCATTGATAGGAGCTCGAAATACCGATTCCGGCTCATGCCTGCCGTTCTCATGTTGCTTTTAATAATATCAAAACCTATCTCTGAGTATTTTGGAATTATGACCGGCCTATCAACTCCGGATTTGTTCAATATGTAATGGTTCCCTTCAAATCGAGTCACAGTAAATCCGTCTGCTTTAAAAATCTTAAGCAGTGTTTGATAGGATTGGGGGGTTAGCCGCGGCATTTGGCCAACTGGGAATCAATTATAAAAGGAAGAGGGACAATAATTTCCTGCTGCGATTGCTTTTTCTTTGGTAAGGGGCCCTTTGCTGCAGTAAATCCACATTCTTTTAATACTTTGTCCAGCGTTCCTCTTTCATAACAATTAATCAGGAAAAGCTGGGTTGCTTCTGCAATATTTTTCTTTGCTTCTGCTTTAGTTTTACCTTGTGACCAGACATCCAGTACAGGACACCAGGAAATATAAAGCTTGCCCTCTTTTTTGATGTTTATCGGGAGGGATGCATTAAATGTCACTGCGAATTTCATTTGTATGACCTCCCGGTTACCCTTTGTTTATAACCCGTATTGAAGATTTCGTCAATACTCTCCAGAGATGAATTTTATTATCTCCTTATTGATAGGTTCAAAACAATGCTGTGCCAATTTATAATTAAGATTCAACTTTAATAACGAGAGAAAATGATTAAAAATCTCATTAGATTTAATAGAACATCCTAATGCCACCATTATGTGGAAGTAAATATTGTTAAAAATGTTTACAATTGGTAGTAGGCTTAGTATTGTTTTCTTCAGAGAAACATAGATTTCAACCTGGCACTAAAATTGCTAATAAGATGAGAAATGGATTTTTAAAATGGAGGAAATGTGAAAAGAAGAGAATTTATGTCTAAAACGAGTTGTGGTTTTGCTGGCCTTATGGCCTCTCCCTTTGCCTTTAACGCAGCCAATGCCGGCGGCCAAGCCAAAAGGCGTAAATACAAAATCGATATCGAAATTTATGAAGCCAGAGCAGATACCTGGTGCCATAAAAAGGGTGATAAATTTGAATATCCGATGGATATCGGGAAAATCTGCCCTTGGTTATTGGCTAGCATGCACGATTTTATCCGAATTTTGGAATTTGGCGGTACATTGTCTTGGAAATATGAAGATACGCCCTACGAAAAGGTGATCGATCCCGACGGTATCACAACCGAGTATGTCCGCTGCCCCGATCCCACGGCCGATCTCATCGCCAAAATTACACGAACAGCTGTGTAAAAATTCAAATTTCGACTTGTGTCTGCTATACTTTCCCTCTTATTTTAGGAGGTTAGGTTTCTTGTTCTTCTTCGATCATCAACTTATAGGCATCAAGCCTGGAACCTTTCTTCAGAGAATTGCGTCTCCCTTAATGATATGGAAGTCTTTCGAATGCCCTTGAGGAGGACGTCTTGGAAGAGAAAAAAGATATCATAAAGAGGCTCATAACTTTTGTTGCTCTGACTTTTGGAATAAGTGGCATATTCATGGGTTGGGTGATTTCAGCAGGAAGCATGAGAGCTGGGGGCATGCTCGCCGCTTTGGGAGGCATGTGGAGCCCTGGGATTGCTGCGATTTTAACCCAGCTCATCTACAAAAAAAGTCTCCGCGGTTTTGGATGGGGCTGGGGAAAGACGAAGTATCAGGTTTGGAGCTATTGCATTCCTATCCTGTATGTGGGCGCGACACACATAATTGTCTGGATTTCGGGTTTGGGCGGCTTCACGGCTGAACCTTTGACCTCAGGTCTGGGGAAAACTCTTCAAACCATTGCTGTTACGACTGTTTTCGGAAGTATTTTTGCCCTGGGTGAAGAGATCGGGTGGGTTGGGCTCTTTGTCCCTCAGCTGGCAAAAATCACCAGTTTTACGAAGACAGCTTTTGCCAGAGGAATCGTCTGGTCGGTGTGGCATTACCCTCTTATTATTGGCGGTGTTTATGGGCCATCGGATATTCCCGTCTGGTACAAGCTGATTTTCTTCACCATAACTATGACCTCCGTCAGCTTCGCCTTTACCTGGATGCGGCTGAAATCAGGCAGTCTCTACACCGGTATGTTCATGCACGCCAGCCACAACCTCTTCTTTCAGGATATCTTCGACCGGTTGACGATTGAAAAATCATCCACTTTGTATTTCGTGGATGAATTCGGCGCCATCTCTGCCGGTGTGGCCATTCTCGTCGCCCTCATATTCTGGCTCAAACGGAAAGAGTTACCATCCAATTAAAAGTCTGAGTCAAGGTGCAATAGAAGAAATTTTATATAATCTAGATTTCCTCGCAAAAAATCCAAATTTTTGAAAATAATCCAAAATATTGGAATTATCTCCATATATTTGGATTTTATCCCATCTTAAGATGAACGGATGATCTTCTAACTTATATTTTTAGAGTATGTTAGAGATGAAATGGATTTAATATAAATTGGCATAAATTTTGCTGCTCCTACTCATGTCTCGGGGTTGAGTCCCGGATTGAGTGTTCAGTCCGGGTTGAGTGAATTACCTTCCAAATTATAGGTTTAATCCTATCTCTTTGTGCTCAAGGCTTCGCTGAAATGACTTCGATGTTCACGTCGATGAGAAATCTAATTGTGCTGAAGCCTATCAAGTCAAGCACAAATGACCGTTTCCAGCTTATTACGCACAAACTTACGAGAGATAAGCTTTTCTTATACGCGGATGACAGAAATCAAAAAAGGAGGTGTCTATCGAGAACGGTAATTTCATCAGGCATAGGTGTGGAGCATGACCTATAAAGATCAAATGCTCTGTTGGCAAGAGAAAATGTTCAATATCTTATGATTGAACAACCTTCATTTTGAAGGAAGGAGGAAAATGTGAAGATTAAAACCATATGCATTCTCGTATGTTTTCCATTGATGTTCTCTACATTGAGCCTTGCGCAGACTGGTGAAACTGGAACCTTTGTTGGAATAGTAACCGATACGGAAGCGATGCCGCTACCGGGAGTCGAGATTACGGCAGAGAATATTAAGACAGGTCTGACACAAAGTACTGTCACTAATGAAAGAGGTCGCTACCGAATCGAAAGGCTTCCGCGTGGTTTCTATACTTTGACCGCTGTTATGCAAGGGTTCAAGACCACAGTCAGGAAGGGCTTGGAGCTTTTCGGCGGTGCTGTCACATCGGTCAACCTGACCATGGAGATAGGAACTCTGGAAGAGGAGGTCACGGTCATTGGCGTGACTCCTATCGTCGAGACAACCCGATCCGAGGTCTCTACAGTTATGACAGAGAAAGAACTTCTCAGCTATCCGCAGCAAAACAGAAACTATCTGCATTTGATGCAATATGCCCCGGGGACTCAACCGGATGCGCCGACAATTGGTGGAGTAGGCTATGCCATCAACGGCATGAGGGGCGAGTCGAACAACTATATGCTTGATGGACTCAACAACAACGATATGACCGACAACACCATGGAAACCACGCTCCTTCCGCCTGAAGCGATTCAGGAGTTTCGATTGGTCACCAACAATTTTAACGCTGAGTATGGTCGAAACACAGGAGGAATTCTGAATGTCGTCATGAAGTCGGGGACCAACGAATTACACGGCAGCGCCTGGGGTTTTTTCCGTGGAGACTCCGCTTTTTTCCGTTCGGCCGATTGGTTGACCAAAGAAAGAGAACCTTACAAAAGATATCAGTACGGTGCAACGCTCGGAGGTCCGATCGTCAAAGACAGAACATTTTTCTTTGCGACCTTCGAAGGGATCAACGAGGACATCAACCAGGTCACCTCACAGTTCTTTTTGACGCCGGAAGCCATCGCCACTGCCGTCGGGCCGGCGCGTCAATTCTTTGACATGTATGGGGCAGCCTATCCTAAACCCACTTACGATTTTGTAGATAAGAATGGCGATGGAGTCCCTGATTATGGAAGGGCTCCCCTGTCTTACAAGGATAGCTACAAAGCCTATATGGGCGGGGTTAAGCTCGACCATATATTTAGCGAAACGGACCGTATCGCTTTTCGCTGGATGTACAATTACCGACAAAACAAGGAAGGATTTTCCTATTACTGGCTCCCTGACAGTCAGCTTGAACGACCAAACAAATTCCACACAGGCGGTTTGACCTGGTTGCACATCTTCAGCCCAACGGCGTATAACGAAGTCCGTTTGGGCTATCACAAGGATAACTGGGAATGGTTGAATCAGGACACAGAAATTACTTATTTTGCTTTTGATGACGAGCTTCTAGCTTTCGGCGATCCCGGCTATCCCATGCTGCAAATCAACAACACCTACCAACTGAGCGACGTTTTGAACATTCAGGTCAAGGACCACAATCTCAAGTTCGGTGCTGAATTCAGGTACTGGACGGTAACGTCAAATTTTGATGCTTTGGTCAATGGAGAATACATCTTCACTGATGGGCTGGCATTTCTCAATAATGATCCGGCTGCCTATCTAATCCTTGGCGCAGATCCTCCTGAAAATCCGGATAATCCCTATCTGCCTGGAGACGCCTCCCGGGAAGACTTGTGGAAAACCGGCTTCGGCCTGACGGACAGAAAGTGGAGGGGTTATGAGATCGGGCTCTTCGCTCAGGATGACTGGAGAATTAGCGACCGGTTGACTGTTTCCTATGGTTTGAGGTGGGAATTCTATTCCGTGCCCGAAGAATATTCCGGAGTCGGTATCAATCAACCCGCCTTCGGTACGGAACAAGGTTTCTTGAACAATGAATTGGTAGAAGGGGTTTGGAATGAAGAGGGGATCCGGTACACCATATTTGACGGCCGGCAACTCATGGGCAAAGGTATCTGGAACAACTATTACGGAAATTTTGCGCCCAAAATCAGCCTCGCCTACGACTTAACAGGAGACGGCAAAACCTCATTGCGGGCCGGATACGGGATTTCTTACGACAGGCAGATGAATCGATCCTATGAAAACGACCGGTTCAATTATCCCGACTTTGCTTTTAACTCGTTCACGGGAAGTCCCTGGGGCGGCCCTGTAGACTTCTATGCCCAACTTCCGGGCAATGTCGTCCCCGTCCAAGCTGCAGGAGGAGTGCGGGTTTCACTGCGTTGGATGGACCCTGAGCTGAGGCCTCAATTGGCACATAACTGGCTTATCGGAGTACAGAGGGAGCTGGGACCGAACTTTAGCATCGAGGTTGACTACACGGGTTCTGCCGGCCGGAGGATAGGCAGCATCATTCAGTTCAATAGATACACTGGTGATTATGCCGACGGCGTATATGATGCCATCAATCCTTACATCAACATTCGAGATGGAAATTACCGTACGAACAGCTTCTGGTCCAACTACCACGGAGTTCAACTCATTTTGAACAAGAGGTTCTCTGACGGGTGGTCCTGGTACACGGCCTACACATTTTCGGTGGCGAAGGACTTGGGCTCCGCCTATCAATGGGGAACGCTGCAAACGAGTATAGAGGTCTGGGATTACGACTACGGCTATGCAGATTATGATCACAGACACCGTGTTGTGGGCGGTTTTCTCTGGGAATTGCCAATTTTTAGAGAAACGGAGAATTCCTTCCTGAAAACTGTCCTGGGTGGCTGGCAGATCGGTGTATCCTACCACTTCACTTCCGGAAGACGTTTTAACGTTTTTGCTGCTTATTCACCTTCTGGCGACTTTAATTTAGATGGAGCTTGGGGTGGTGATAGACCTGTCTGGCTAGGAGGAGACGATTTTAACGATGCCATTCTCAAAGGGAGCGGAGATGATAATCCACCTTCTCTCGATGAAGACCTGTTCGGGGTTCCAGATCCACCTAGATACGAAAAAGATATGGACTACTACAACCAGAATCTGCTCCCCAAAAATGCCTTTACCTGGTTTCCGACTTACAACATCGATATATCCCTTCAGAAAAACTTCACAATTCCCTCTGGAAATAGAGATTTTAACCTCCAACTCATCATGGATGTGTTCAACATTCTGAAAAGTCAATTCTGGGATCTCCCTGCTACAACGTATGGATATGCCAATTTCGGCGATGTTACAAGAAAGAGCGGAGATAGAATCGCACAGATATCCATCCGGTTTATGTTCTAAGCTCTCGTAGCGTGCAAGCAAGGGCCCTACCATCGTTTTGAGGGCAGGGCCCTTTTTTTATTACAAGCAAAATGGACGAAGGGAAAAGAACGGAAGAAAAGAGAAATAAAGGGAAATATACCTTATATATGTTGACATGAACCCCTTCCAGACTTATTTATGAGGTAAGTCGGGGGGAGGAGTGAAAAACTTCTCGGGAAGTAAAAACAACAGAGGAAAAATAATACTTCCAGGTGTATTGGTCTGTATTCTCATCTCGATCCCATCCATAATTCATCCTGAAAAACCGCCTCTAAGAACAATAAATATAAAAATAGCCGCTGATGTGGAATTCAAGACCCGCTATCAATGGGATACAAAAATCTATGATCTTGTAAGCGTGTGCTCTTCTCGTTTTAGGAGGCATTTTGGTCTCTGCCTGCATATTAGTGGCATCGAGTATTGGAAACCTCGAGAGGATCTGAATTGTCTGGAAGATTCCTATAATGAATTAAGAAGTAAAATAAACCCTCAGGATTGTGATATTGTGTTGGGTATAGTGTCTGCCAAATATATCTCAGAGTATCCCTATGGTATTTCTGACTTTTGCAATGGCTATATCCTCGTCAAGTACATAGAGCCAGGAGAAGATTTTGGGATACCGCGCATAAGCGGATTCTTAAGTAATAAGGCAATAAGGTATTTTAAGTATAAAGACGACATGGAGTTAATACTGCTTCATGAGCTCTGCCATATGTTTGGCGCTGTTGATCTTGATGAAGAGGGTTCTGTAATGGGAGGCCAAAATCCAGGGTCTAGGATAGATGAGTTTACTCTTAAAATCATTTCAGCGAGCAAGAATAGAACATTTACTGAGACAAACTTTCCTCTTGATAAAAGACAATTAGAGGAAGTAATCGGAATATTCAAAGAAAGACGGTGTTTAAATCGCGATGAACCTCAGGTGATGTGTTTCTTAGCAAACCTTTTGTTGGAAAAGGGAGAGTATAAATCTGCTATTTTGGAGTGCCAAAAAGGCCTTTGTTTGAATCCACTCCAGCACGAATTGCTATGTCTATTAGGTCGTGCATATCGAAGAGCTGGACAATTGGAACTGGCAATTAGCCAGTACTTGAAAGCTCTTGTCTTCAAGCCCGCTAATTCTGATTATCATTTTAACTTAGGTTTAGCCTACCTGGATGCCGGGATGACGCCTTTGGCCATAAAGGAATTTAGAAAAGCGATTGAACTCAATCCTCGTTGTGCGATGTTTCATTATAATTTAGGAGTTGCCTTTTCAGAAAAAAACATGTTGGATTCCGCCATCCATGAGTTTAAAAAAGCCATCAAACTCGAAGAAAATTTTCACAGAGCATATTCAAATTTAGCGCAATCCTATCTTAAGAAAGGGATGATTGCAGAAGGAATAGTCGCATCAAAGGCTGCACTTGGTATGAATCCCGTTGATGCTCATTCGTATTCCAATCTCGGATGGGCTTATCTTTTGCATGGAAAGCTAGATGATGCTGAAAAATGCTGTCTGAAAGCAATCGATCTTGATCCTTGGCTCCCTCAACCGCATAACTTTTTAGGTGTTCTGTATACAAGGAGGAATGCTCAGGATCTGGCTTTAAAAGAATTTAAAAAAGCGATTGAATTATTTCCTGATTACTCTGAGGCTCACTATAATCTGGCTGATCTCTATTTTCAGAATAACAAGATCTCTCTATCCATTTATCATTATAAAAAAGTCATCGCCATTGATCCCGTCCATGTCGCTGCTCTTCTGAGTTTGGCGAATATTCATTATCTTCAAAAGAAATATTCGAGAGCATGGGATTATGTTGTTGAGGCTGAAAAGTCAGGAGCCAATGTCCGGCCTGAATTTAAGTTAAAAGTATTGACCAAATTGGGAGTTAAAGGGCCAGATACAGAGCAAAATCTAAAAAGGTAGGAATTAATCGGGGGTTTTCACTCAATTCCCTCAACCCGGGGTCAGTCCTTCGACTAGGGCGGCTAGTGAAGGCTGATCCCATTTTTTTACTTTGGGTGGCGCTCTTTGTTTTCTGATAATTCCTCATCTTTTTTGATTGACATTCTATCCCATCAGTTTGTATTATCGAGTCAGTAAATAAAGTCATTTTTATTAAGTTCTGGGTTGGGTGGTTGAGTGAAAAACCGGGATATCCTCGATTCGTGGAAAGAAATAGCTACCTATCTGGATCGATCTGAAAAAACCTGTCGTCGTCTTGAGAAGGAACTCGGCCTTCCAGTCCACCGCCTTGAAGACTCTCCCAAAGCTAGGGTGTTTGCTTACAAAGATGAAATAGACCTATGGGTTGATGAGATACTCAAGCCTAGAGAAAAGGCTCTAAAGGAAAAGAGAAAAAAATATCAGGTAACCTCGAATCTTAAGAAACCGCTTATCATTGTTTCCAGTTTTGTGATGCTGGTACTAGTAACTCTGATGGCATTTTATTTGAACGAGCTGGGTTCGACGTCTTCTGTTGGCATATCCTATTCACAGCTTACTCAACTTGGTGATGCTTCTGGCCCTGCTATTTCACCAGATGGCAGAATAGTTGCCTATACTACTGGTGGCGAAGATATGAATAGAAATAAAGTCATAATTCAAGACATCAAAAGCGGATACACGAATGAGATTATGCAGACAACTATGTGTCAAAGCTTGAGTTGGTCGCCCGATGGAACTCAACTTGCCGTTTGGGCAGCAATGGTAGATTTAAATGTAAGCACTTTTATTGTGCCTCGTCTAGGTGGAACCCCCCGCAATTTAGGGAACATAGGGTTGACAGTGTGGTCACCAGAGGGTACACACTTAGCAAGTATATTTTTTCCTTCAAAAGGAATCCGGATTACAAATATTCTGACCAAGGAATCCAAGACTATTCCCCTCAAGGGAGATTTTCAATGGATATGTGATCTCGCTTGGGCGCCATCTGGAGACCACTTGCTTTTTCTAACGAATAGTGGAACCAGAAATTGGGCCATTCGGACAATAAGAATTGACGGAGACCAGCAGAACACAGTTGCAGAAAGTGATTTTCTTTTATCCCCGTGCTGGTCGCCAAAGGGCGATTTTATTTATTACTCAGAAGGACAAGAAGGTAAAACCGGGATATGGAAGATTCCGTTTTCGGCTAAATCTGGAAAATCCTCAGGACTAGCCAAATCTGTGCTGAGCAGTGATGGGATAATAGGAACTTTCAGCATGTCTGCTGACGGGAAGGTTTTAGTCTATGAACGAAGCAATTTCTATACAAATATCTGGCATGCATCGATTGATGGCATAGGAAAGGACCAAAATATAAGAATTAAGCAGCTGACAAATGATACAACCTTAAATATGCTGCCCAGCATATCTCCTGATGGAAAGAGTGTAGCATTTGTTGAAGAAGGAAATATCCAAATAATGCCATTAACCGGTGGTTCGCCTGAACAAATTACTTTTTTGAAATCCTTATGTTGGAATCCTGTTTGGTCTCCGGATGGGAAAGAGATTGTTTTTGGCGTATCCGAGAAGGGCAATTCTAGGATTTGTAAAGTCTCCACCACTGGAGGAACAATACATCAGTTTACTACGCCTAGGGGAATATGCACCTGGGCCAGTCTAGAATGGGCACCTGGCCCTTTTATTTTGTATCAAGTATCAGGCAATAAAAACACCTGTGTGCTTGATCCTCAAAGCGAAAATGTAAGTCTTCTGATTGAAGAAGAAGAAGGCTGGATTATAAGCCCAAGGTATTCACCTGATGGTGAATTTGTAGCTATCGCATGGAATCGACCTGGTCACGGTTATCACATTTGGGTGATATCACTTAAGGATTTTTCAGCAAAAAAGCTATTGCCTAAAGATGTCATACCAATTGGATGGTCGTCAGATGGGAAGTGGCTGTACGTTTATAACCATGTTCCTCAAATGTTTAAAATATCTTTAATAAATATTGAGACTAGCCTTATGAAGACTCTTATTGAAACTCCCGTCTCAAAGGAAGTAGGAGAGCTAGAGAGGCAAAGTATACGAATGAGCCCTGATGAGAAAAATTTTGTTTTTTCTGCAAAAAAGAATTTATCGGATATATGGCTGGTTGAGAATTTCGATCCTGATATTAAATAACTTTGCGGTTTCGGAAATATAATTTACTAGTGGTGGTAATGAGGATTTCCTTAAGTTGGGAAGGATGCGGATCCGGGAATCCCAGAAGTTGAGGATGCAAAAAAGAGGTTGGCAGCATTAAGAAGTTTGATTTCAAAGGCCAATTCTAGTTTTGCCCAGCAAAAAAAACCGAAAGGTTTTGCATGACATTACTGGTATTCTTTTCATCATATTGACAAAAAAATCACGTTAGAATAGTTATATAAACGAAGGTCAGTACAACTTCAATGGTCTTGTCAGTGAAATCGAGTGTTACAATTCATATGATTTTTCCCAAAAGTCGAAAATGGGGGGGGTACGAGATGAAATCATATAAGTTGCTCTTATTGGGTGCATCTTTATCGGTCCTGTCTTTGCTTGCTTCGGCTCAGACCAGGGATGTGGGGACATTTGTCGGGACAGTTTACGACGACACCGGATTGGCCATTCCCGGTGTGACTCTAACTGCATTAAATGTTCAGACCGGAATGAAGCAAGAGACAATTACGAATACTAACGGGCACTACCGTTTAGAAAGGCTTCCTCGTGGATTCTATACTATTACAGCTTCTTTGGAGGGCTTTAAAACATTTGTGAAAGAGGGCCTGGAACTATGGGCCGGGGCTGAACTTAGGATAGATTTTATTTTGGAATTGGGAAGGATAGAAGAAGAGGTCACCGTTGTCAGCGAATCTCCGATAGTGGAGACCACTAGGTCCCAAGTTTCGACTGTATTTGTGGAAGAGGAGATTTTAGCCTATCCGCAGGGCAACAGAAATTATTTAACTCTGATAAGTTATGCTCCTGGAACAATGCCCGCGGAGAATGAAGGTTCAGGCTTTGCTATTAACGGAATGAGAGCCAATTCGAATAATTTTATGATTGATGGTATAGATAATAATCACCTGTCTTGGAACTCAGACGAAATCACAACCCTTCCCCTTGAATCCATACAAGAGTTCAGGCTTGTGTCTAATAATTTCTCAGCTGAGTACGGCAGAAACTCAGGAGGTATTATCAATGTAGTGATGAAGTCAGGAACAAACGAAGTTCACGGGAGCGCTTGGGTTTTCTATCGCGGCGACAGTGCTCTGTTTCGAACAGAGGACTGGCTTACCCGCGATCGTCCCATTTTCAGCAGGTGGCAGTACGGAGGGACGATCGGAGGCCCGATCTGGAAGGACAGGACATTCTTTTTCCTCTCCTTCGAAGGAATCAACCAGAGAGAAGAGGCGAGAGATCCACAGTGGGCCTACACACAGGAGTCTGTTTCCAGAGCAAGAGGCTTTTCCCGAGAAATATTCGACTATTTTAAAGATAGCTATCCTTACGCTACCTACGATTTCGTTGATCTGGATGGAGATGGTGTCAATGATTACGGAAGGACTGTCTGGAATGGGGAAACAAAGACTAATTTTTACAATTTCGGGATCAAGATAGACCACATATTCAGCTCCAAAGACAGGATGACCCTTCGCTGGCTTCATAATCATGGAGAAAGTAATTTTCATGATTTTTTCCTTCCAGGATACACCAAAGAAATACCTGATAGGTTTAACACAGGGGGAATTACCTGGCTGCATATATTCAGTCCCAATATGTACAACGAATTGAGGGTTGGATATCACAGTGATCAAGACGTTTGGGAAAAATCTATCCCCAATTTTCCGAGTATCGGGAATTGGCAATTTTATGTGTTTGATGATTCTGTGGGTAACGACTTCAAGAGCGAGACTTTCCAGCTTTCAGAGGTTTTGAGTTTCCAAGCAGGTAATCACTCGATAAAGCTGGGAGGAGAACTGAGATACTGGAGGACGGATACCTTTATTGATGCTATTCTCGATGGTTTCTATGATTATGTCAGTCCCCTGGATTTTATTTATGACAGCTCCCCAGCCTATCTTTATATCGGGACTGATCCTCCCGATCCTGATCCCTCCAATCCCTATGTGCCAGGTAATCTTTGGGGTGAATGGAAGCGCGCCGGACTGAACAGGAAGTTCAGAGGGATAGAGGGAGGTTTATTCGTACAAGATGATTGGCGGATTAGTGACCGACTCACCCTCTCTTTTGGGTTGAGATGGGAATATTTTGGCGTGCCAGAGGAGTATTCCGGCAGAGGGATAAGCACTCCAGCCTTCGGAACAGAGCAGGGCTATAACAATACAGTAGCCGGGAATCTCGACATAACCGAAGGGGAGTACAACAGGGAGGGCATTCGGTACCTCATTTTTGATGGCAGGGAGCTTCAGGGAAAAGGCATATGGGATCCCTATTATAAGGCTTTTGCGCCTAAGTTCAGTTTTGCCTATGATCTCACCGGTGACGGCAAGACTTCTCTCAGAGGAGGAGTTGGGGTTGCTTATGACAGGTTGACGAACTACCTTTATGAGAACGAACGTTTCAACTATCCTGAGTTCACGTTTGCTGCTTTTTTGGGACCACCGTATGGATTCCCCTCTATCACACCAACAATGCCCGCGTCAATTCCTATGGCCAATGTCTATAGTGCTTTAGTTTCTTTAAGGTGGATGTTACCAAATCTCCCGCCTCAGAAAGCCTACAATTGGTTGTTCGGAATTCAAAGGGAGCTGGCTTCTAATGCATCCATCGAGATCAATTACACGGGTTCCCTGGGCAGAAATCTGGGTATTATCCAGCGTCCTAACAGGTTTACAGGGGATGGTTTGGATGGTGTTGTAGATGGTATTAATCCTTATGCTAGCGTGCCTGATGTCAATACTCGAGAGCATATTTTTGAATCCACCTATCATGCGGTGACAGTTGTCTTGAACAAGAGGTTTTCGAATGGTTGGTCCTGGTATACGGCCTACACTTTTGGGAAGACCAGAGACCAGAATTCCGGTTATGGTGGCACCGGATCAGGAGCGAATTTTTACGCAGCCAGTCATGGAAGATACGAAGACGAGTGGGGGCCTTCTGCGTTTAACAGCACACACCGGATAGTGGGAGGGATCGTCTGGCAAATTCCCTTCTTCAGGGATTCCGAGAACTGGTTCGTCAGGGATGTCATAGCCGGATGGCAGCTTTCCAGTAATTTCTATTATGCCAGTGGAAGACCTTTGAATGTAAGTTCCGACCTTGGCTACGGCATTTATGATTTTAACCAGGATTGGAATGGCAATGACCGTCCTCTTTGGATTGGAGATGACCCAAAAGATGTCATCAAATGGGAAGAAGGGAAACCCTATTTAGATAGAAGCCTTTTCGCTATTCCCAATCCTCCAGAATATGCTGATGACATGAATTATTATGAGCAGAACTTTGCCACAAGGAATATGTTCAATTGGTTTCCTACCTACAATATCAATATCGCATTACAGAAAAACTTCATCATTCCTGTTGGGGCAAAAGACGTCAATCTTCAACTCATCGCTGAAATTTTCAACCTGCTTAAAGACACTTTCTGGGAGCTACCTGTAACAGACCTTTCCCGTCCTGATTTTGGACAGGTGACCAGAAAAAACGGCGTCAGAGAACTCCAACTCTCAATCCGAGTGATGTTTTAATCAATTCAGAGCTTACCTTGACTGACTTTTAGACTAGTCTGACAAGTCTCGTTATCACAAAGCCAACTTAGGATTAGCACATAAGATTAGCACATAAGGTTAACACAAATAATTTAGACCAATTGACACCCATCACGCAAATTTATATTCTATAGCCAGCAATGGAATAGGGAAGCCATGTCAGTGAAATGTCCAAATTGTCAATTTGAAAATCCGGACAATACTATCTATTGCGGGAAGTGTGCTGCGCCACTTAAACCAAGTGATGATGTTTTCCTATCTGCAACGAAGACCCTCCAAGTATCGACCAAGGAGCTCACAAGAGGGAGTACTCTTGCGGAGAGATACGAGATTATTGAAGAGCTGGGAAAGGGGGGAATGGGCAGAGTCTACAGGGTGGTGGATAAGAAGATAGACGAGGAGGTTGCCTTAAAGATCCTGAATCCTGAGATCAGCACTAACAAGAAGACAATAGCCCGCTTCCAGAACGAGCTGAAATTGGCCCGGAAGATTGCCCACAGGAATGTCTGCCACATGTACCACCTTGAAGAAGAGGAGGGGACCTCGTACATTACAATGGAGTATGTCCCGGGCGAAGACCTGAAGAGCTTTCTCAGAAGGTCAGGACAATTAAGCATGGCGAAAACCATTTCCATAGCCAAACAGGTATGCGAAGGATTGGCGGAAGCCCATCGATTGGGCGTTGTGCACCGGGATCTGAAGCCCCAGAACATCATGATCGATAAAGAAGGGAATGCCAAGATCATGGATTTTGGGATCGCTCGCTCGCTTGAAGGGAAAGGAGTGACCGGGGAAGGTGCAGTCATCGGAACCCCGGATTATATGTCTCCTGAGCAGGTAGATGGAAAAGGAGTCGACCAGCGTTCTGATATCTATTCTATGGGAGTTATTCTCTTTGAGATGGCGACAGGGAGAGTTCCCTTTGAGGGAGAGACGCCATTCAGTGTGGCTGTCAAGCACAAAACCGAAGCTCCTCAAGATCCGAAGCAGCTCAATGCGCTCATTTCAAGTGACCTCAGTGCTGTGATTTTGAAATGCCTGGCGAAAAACAAAGAAGACAGGTATCAAAGTTCCGAAGAGCTTTTTTCTGCATTAACCAGGATAGAAGAAGGCATCCCAACAACAGAGCGGGTCATTCCAAAAAGAAGACCTTTCACTTCTATGGAAGTGAGCGTTCAGTTCAAGGTGAAGAAAGTCCTCATTCCTGCTCTGGTGGTTATGGCTTTGGTTATCGTTGCTCTTGTTTTATGGAGGCTGATTCCTCGAGAAAAGGCGATAATGGCTCCAAAGATCGAAAACTCCATTGCTGTCGTAAGCTTTGAAAACTTGACCGGTGATAAATCTCTCGATCACTTCAGAAAAGTCATCCCGAATCTGTTTATCGTGAACCTTGAAAATACGGGATACATCCATGTTGTCACATCGGAGAGAATTTTCGATCTCCTCAAGCAGATGAACAAAGAGGATGTTGAAATTATAGATCGGGAATTAGGTTTTGAGCTGTGTGCACGCGAAGGGATAGAATCCATCGTTCTAGGTGAGTTTTCAAAATTTGGGAATACATACACGACGACAGTGAAAGTGGTGGATGTGGAGACAAAAAAAACACTGAAGAGTGCCACTTCAAAGGGCGAGGGTGAAGACAATATCATAAATCAACAAATCGACGAGCTAACACGAGCTATCATTCAAGGCATGGGCATCGCTAGAGAAAAAGTCGAAGCAACACCATTGAATATTGCTGAGATTTCAACCTCCTCATTAAAAGCTTATGAGTATTACACGAAGGGACAGGAGCTGCGCATCAAGGGAAAATGGGAGGAGGCACGGCAGTCCTTTGAAAAAGCCCTCGAGATCGATCCCTCCTATGCAATGGCCTATTATGGACTGAGCCGGATATACTGGGCTACAGAGAATCCAGAACTTCACAAAATGGCCTTGAAAAAAGCCATGGAACTCTCAGAAAAATCATCCGAAAAGGATAGGCTTTATATAGAAGGATACTATGCTAAGATGATCGAAGGAAATCAGGAGAAAGCAAGCTCGATACTCACTGAGCTGGTGAGAAAATATCCCAGGGAAAAAGATGCCCTTATCCAATTAGCCTGGGATTATTACAATAGAAGGCGATACAGCGAGGCAGAAAAAATCTACAGAAAAGTATTGGATCTCGATCCGTCCTATTACCATGGACTGCAAAACCTCACTCACATTTATGCTCTCCAGAAGAATTACGACATGGCACTGGAGCTTATAGAGAAACTGGCTGAATTACACCCCTATGAGTTCAAAGTCTATTGGCTTTGGGGGGATATTTATAAGGCTCAGTCGAAGCTTGACGAAGCCCTGAAGAAATACGTGGAAGCTTTGTCGGTGAATCCTGAATGGTTTGTATTCTATTGGCGTATCGGGCTGATTCATGCCTACAGAGAAAACTATAGTGGAACCCTGGAGTGGATCGATAAACTCATCTCAAAAGCTCAAGGCAACGACAAGGTAAATGGCTATATAGTAAAAGCCTTTATCCAGTTTTGGCTCGGTCGCTTTGATCAATGCCTTGTGAATTTGGATACTGCCGAAGATTTAGCGAATGAAGTCAATTACTTTTATTGGCCTTATGATCAAATAGAGTTAATAAGATTTCATTTATTTTTAGATAAAAGGGAATTTGGAAAATGCCTTCATAGCCTAAAAAACTGGCTTGATATGCAAAAAAAGTGTTTTCCTGCTCTTTATGAAGAAAGAAGAGCTGTGAATTTAATTTTGAAAACTGTCTTAGATTTGAAACAAAACCGAACGAAATCTGTTGAGACGAATCTGGAAGAATTAAAATCTGTAAGAGCTTGGATGCCAGATGCACAGCGCCTTTTTCTTTATTACCATGAATACTTATCCGCAGAAGCGTCACTTGTTAATAATTCCCTAGAAGAAGCTGTCACACTTTTTCAAAAATTGGAAACTTCGAAGAACCTCGATGCAGATATTTTAAATGAATTTTTTACGCCGATTCATCAGAATCGAATGCCTTTTCTCCACGATGGTTTAGCCCGTGCGTATCAACAAATGGGGGAGTTGGATGAGGCCATTGCAGAGTATGAACGGATGTTAAGCCTCACCCCAAAGGATGGACACGTGTTCATGATCCATCCGCTCTATCATTACAGGTTGGGGAAATTGTACGAGCAAAAGGGCTGGAAAGGGAAAGCCATCGATGAGTACGAGAAGTTTCTCGATCTCTGGAGAGATGCCGATCCTGCCCTTACTGATGTGCATGATGCGAGGAAGAGATTGTCTGCACTCAATAGCGAGTAGCACAAATTCGGGTCAATTCCACATTCAATTCAATCCCAAAGCTATATGACAAACCTATCTGCCTCTTGACAAAGATTTAGGCCTGCCAGTCATAGGCCTGAATAATCTCCTTCTATCGCTTTATTTTGGTTATTTTCCATTGAATACTGTAATTGGCTCCTCCAGGCGTGTTCGCAGGAACGAAAATCTCTTCATAGAAGCTTGCCTTTAAGTTAGACACTCCGACTCCGGTGTCGACCGTCACATGATCAGACATCCAGGACGCAATTCCGGACATCTAATCATCTGAATTCATTTTGAACCTTATGCTGACATCAAATTCATTCAGTCATGAGAAAAACCTCGTCTTTTCCGCTGGGAATTTTTATAATTCCTTGGTTGTGATTTTGGGATCGCAAAAATCTAATATTACGAGAGGAGGAGGGCAAATGGATATTCTTAGAAAGAACTTAAGGGATCTTCGATTCATGATTGTGATCGTTTTCTGTATCAGTTTGTTTTTGTATCTTGAAGGCTCTGAGTTTTCGACGGATACCTTCAAGAATTTGAAGTGGAGGTCGATAGGGCCGGCGGCCTTTGGGGGAAGGATCGATGATGTCGAGGCTGTGCCGGGCAGTCCGGAAATTATATATATTGCGGCCGCCTCAGGAGGAATATTTAAAAGTACAGATAATGGTATGACCTGGAAGGCGATCTTCGATCAGGTAGGGGTATCGCTGACTATCGGAGATATCGCCCTCGCTCCCTCTGATCCCAACATCGTTTGGGCGGGGACAGGGGAGCCCAACAACAGGCAGAGCTCATCCTGGGGAGACGGGGCGTATAAATCCCTGGATGGGGGGCAAACCTGGCAGAATATGGGGCTGAAGGATACGCATCATATCGGACGAATCGCTATCGATCCCCATAATCCTCAGGTCGTGTTCGTGGCAGCGCTGGGCCATCTCTGGGGCCCGAACGAAGAGAGGGGATTATTTCGGACCAGGGACGGGGGCAAGACCTGGGAGAAATGTCTCTACATCAATGAAGATACCGGATGTGTGGATGTGGTCATGGAGGATAACGGCCGCGTGATCTATGCGGCCGCCTATCAGAGGCGGCGACAGGGCTGGGGATTTATCGGCGGGGGGCCTCAGGCCGGGATCTATCGCTCTCTGGACCAGGGGGATACTTGGGAAAAGCTCAGCCATGGTCTGCCCGCCGGTGACACCGGCCGTATCGGGCTCGCTGTCTCCAAAGGGCATTCTCCCATCGTTTACGCCGTTATTCAGCACAAAGACGGCGGATATTTCCGGTCAACGGACCATGGCCAATCCTGGGAGCATAGGAGTAAGCCTGTATTTCCTCTTCCCTTTATGGTCTATTTCAGCAAAATCAGAGTGGATCCGCAAAATCCCAATAAAATCTGGGACCTGGGATACGGAGTTTCGGTTTCCATCGATGGCGGAAAGACATTCACGGATAAAGGCACCTGGGAAAACATCCATACCGACCACCATGCCCTCTGGATCGATCCCGACGACCCCGATCATCTCCTCCTGGCGGGGGATGGAGGTTTTTATATGTCTTACAATGGAGCCAAGACCTGGCAGTTTATTGACAATCTTCCTGTCGCGCAATTCTATGCCATCGGAATTGATACGCGAAAACCTTACTGGATCTATGGCGGGGCCCAGGATCATGGAGCCTATGGCCTCCCCAGCCGAACGGACAGTAAATTCGGCATCCGCAATTGCGATGTCATCCCTGTCGCCTACGGAGATGCCTTCTACTGTGTTCCCGATCCGGAAGATCCCCATATCATCTACACTGAAAACCAGGAAGGGCGGCTCCTTCAGATCAACATAGAGACCCACGAAGAGAGAGTCATCCGGCCCGTTCCGGGTGATCCGGAAGAGGTCTACCGATTCAACTGGAAGTGCCCTCTGGTGCTCTCGCCTCATGACCACAACACCCTCTATTACGGCGCCAATAAAATGTTGAGGTCAACCGATCAAGGTTATAGCTGGGAAGAGATAAGTCCGGACCTGACAAAAAATCAGGATTGGAAAAAACTTCCCATCATGGGCATGGAACGGAGTGAAGAGACCATCAGTTTGAACTATGGCGTGGCCCACTACGGGACAATCACGACCATATCCGAATCGCCTCTCCAGGAAGGGCTCATCTATGCCGGAACCGATGATGGGAACGTGCAGGTGACAACAGACGGCGGCAAAAACTGGACGAACGTGAGCGATGCGTTCCGTTTGCCCGCGCCCTACTGGGTGAGCCATGTGCGGGCCTCGCACCACGGTGAAGGGACGGCCTATGTCTGTTTCGACGGGCACTGGGATGACGACTTCGATCCTTATGTCTTCAAGACGGAAGATTTCGGTAAGACCTGGAAAAGCATCCGGGGAGATCTGCCCGACGAAATGGTGGTTAACACTCTGGCCGAGCACCCCAGGAACCCGAACCTTCTTTTTGCCGGCACGGAGTTCGGTTTGTTTCTGTCTCTGAACGGCGGGGGACATTGGGTTCTGGCTCGCGGCAATCTGCCCCGGGTTCCTGTGGACGACATCATCGTCAATGCCAGAGAGAATGACCTCATTCTCGGCACCCATGGCCGCGGCATCTATATCCTGGATGACATCACCTGTCTCGAAGAACTGGACGATGAGACTCTCAACACTGAAGCTTATCTCTTTCCTGTCCGGGATGCGGTTCAGTATTACGAATCCCGGGAATTGCCTGATCCGGCCGCAGCCAAGTTTCTGGGTCCAAACCCCGACTATGGAGCCCTCATCACGTATTATCTAAAAAGCGATATTGAGGAGGATGATGAAGCCGCGGGTGAAGGAGGGATCAAGATCACCATCCAGGACAGCGAAGGCCATACTGTTCGGGAGCTCACGGGGCCGGATGGCAAGGGCGTCCATCGCATCGCCTGGGACCTCCACTATGCACTGGGCTTTAATCCTGAGGACACGAGTGACGGTTATTACGAGCCCAAAAGAGGTCCCTTCGTTCTTCCCGGTGACTACACAGTTAAGCTCATGGCGCGGGGAAGGGAATTGATGCAAACAGTGCATGTCCATATCGATCCCCGGTTGGAGGCGAATCCGGATGCCTTGCGGAAACGATTAGGGGCCGAAATGGCTGTGAACGGAATGGCTAAAGCTTTTATCGACACCCGCAAAGCCATCACGGGAATTCAGAATGAGATCGGGCGCGTCAAAAAGGTTTTGGAACAGGGTGCGGTACTACCGAAGGAAATCCAGTCCGGAGTCGATGAGGTGTCGAAAAAATTGGCGAATGTCAAAAAGGATTTCGAGACAGATTGGTACGGCATGGAATTCGGTATCATGGACCTGATCGGACAGCTCGGGGCTTCCGTATCAAAGCCGACAGATAGCCAGATGATAACGATCAAACGGCTCCACGCCAAACTGGACAAGGCCATCGGACTGATCAATGGGCTGTTAACTGCGGACCTCCTCGAGCTTAAAAGGGAGCTTATCAAGCTCAACCTTCCTCTCGTTTTAGCTCAGCCCATCAAGCTTGGTAAATTAAATCTTAATTGAATTGAGATGATTGACGTCGCACTCTATTTTGAGTACAATCGTACTCAAAATAGAGTTCATTATGCGAGAAAGCCTCTATCTCACAAAATCGAAAATTCGGCAGGATTTGCTGGCACTCTTCTTTACGAATCCGTCGCGCCGGTATTACCTGAGAGAGCTTGAGAGAATCCTCCAGTATTCGGCTGGAAGCATCCGCCGAGAGTTGTTGAAATTTCAAAAGGACAATCTCTTTCGCACACAAAGAACAGCCAATCTTCTTTATTATTCTGTCAACAATGAGCATCCTCTCTACACAGAATTGGAGAGTATTATATTCAAAACAATCGGAGTTCCCGCCACGTTAAAGAAAATTATTTCCTCTCTGGATAGGATTCAAGCGGCGTTCATCTATGGGGAATTTGCTTCGCGGCAAAGCAAAGCGTCGGGTGACATCGACATCATGATTATCGGCGATCCTGACCTGTCTCTTCTCTTTACAGAAATTGCTAGAGTAGAAAAGAAGTTAGACAGAGATATGAATGTCACTGTCTATACGCCGGATGAATTCCGATCGAAGAAAAAAGAGGGCAAGGCTTTTGTGATAGATCTGCTTATAAACCCTAAAATCATGCTCTGTAGCTCTGAGCACGATTTATAGGATACTGCGGAAGAGTTTAGATGTGTACGGTACGATTGATCCCTATTCTTTGAATTTTAGGGGTTTCTTCCTCTTGGATGTTTAGACATCCCGAAATCTTCGCCGAATCGAAAAAAAACCGAGTTGAAAATCCGTAAAAAAGTGGTTCAGTTGACAAACGGGATTTCGCGCATATATTATTTTAACGAGAGTTTAAGTGCGGAGATTTTGACTAACCGGGGATGCTTAGCTCAAGATTTAGAAGACCATAGGCCCGCCATACGCCATTTTTACGGCCTTCTGAGTCATACGAGTAGTGCTGTACCAAATCGGAAGCACAAGTCCTTCTGAAGAATTGAGACCGGTTTAGCGGCCTATCTTCATTTATCAGAAGGGAGAGGGGATGGAGAGGGTTTCCTCCAGAAAAAAAAGATACTCTAAACGTCCAGGTCAATTATTCCTCGTTTTTTCTTTTTTTATCGTCTTATCATTGCTTTTTATCATCACGAATTGTCTCGCGTATGCCGAATCGCTCACCGCTGAAGCCCAATCTCTGAGAACTGTTAGCATCAAAGTTGCCGCAGATGAAAGCTTCCTGACGTGGTTGAAATGGGAAACGAGTGTCGGTAGTCTGGTGCATGCATGCAGCAGGATTTTTGAGAAACGCTTCGGCCTTCAGCTCAGTATCAAGAGATTCCAGTACTGGGAACCTCAGAACGAGCTGAAGTCCATTGAATTGTCGCTCATTGACCTGAGAAAGAAGGTTCCCTCTAATGAATGTGATCTTGTTCTGGGAATAGTCGCCGCGGGGAGAGCCAAAGGCGGCAAATGCGCTGTTTCCAGTTACTGCAATGGCTATATTCTGCTCAAGCATCTGGAATCAGAGGAAGGTATGGAGTACTACCTCCTTCATGAACTCTGTCACATATTCGGTGCCATTGACCTTCACGAACCGGGCTCCATTATGGGTGTTGATGAGAAAGGCCGGGAATTTGATGATTTTACCTCAAAATTGATCACTCTTAATAGAGAACGCACATTTGAGCAGGGCGCCTTTCCTCTTCCTGCGAGTGAATTGGATGAGGCGATTTCAATCTGTTTGGCGAGGGAGGGCTTAGATCTCAGAGAGCCCGAACTCAAAGGCCTCCTGGTAAATCTTTATTTGGTTAAGGGCGATTATGATTCTGTTATCGGGAATTGCCGGGAGGTGCTGACCCGCAATCCGGGCCAGGCTCACTTTCTCAGCTTTCTAGGAACAGCCTTCAGAAAAAAGGGCGAGATAGCAAATGCGCTTGTCGTCCTGAAAAAAGCGCTCCGGCTCCAGAAGTTCAATCCTGAAATCTACTTCAATTTGGGTATGTGTTTCATGCAGAAGGGACAATGGGATCTGGCTGTGCAGGCCTTTTATTCTGCTGTATCTCTCCATCCGACCAATGCCGTCTACCGTTTTGATCTGGGGGTGGCACTCACGCAAAGAGGAGATAGTGAGCGGGCGATTCAGGAATTTAAAGAAGCAATACAATTGAAACCGGATAATTCCCAAGCGCACAATAATCTAGCCCGCCTCTATTTCCGGAAAGGCAGGTTAGATGAGGGGATATCAGAATTGACGTACGCCTTGGAGATAAATCCGAAAGACGCCTATGCCTGCTCTAATCTGGCCTGGGCCTATCTCCAAAAAGACATGAAGGGGAAAGCCTTATCAATCTGTCAGAGGGCTGTTGATCTCGACCCTCTGCTTCCCCAACCACATAATTTTTTGGGCAGCCTGTACTCTAATCAAGGAAAAAAGGATGCTGCCGAGAAAGAGTATCTCAAGGCCATCAAACTGAAGCCGGATTATTTGGAAGCACATTACAATCTGGCCAACCTCTATTTTGAGTGCGGGTTCTATTCCCGCTCCATTCGTCACTTCAAGAAAGTTCTTGAGCTTGACGGAAGCTCCGCCCCTGCTTTTGTGAACATAGCTTTAGCCTATTATCAGCAGGGAAAATTCGATTTGGCCTACCAATTCCTCATCCAGGCCGAAATGAACGGCTATGAAGCATTGCCTAAGCTTAAGGAAGCTGTTTTAAGCAAAGCTGGACGGAGGTGACGGATTAAGTGCTTTACTTATAAACTGTCTTCCGGTGGTTTATCCCCATTATTCGCATTTGTTGTTCTGCCCGGTCAATAACGTAGATAACTCTATACACGCCAACTCTGTACCGGTAGATGCCCTTTAAATGTCCTTTTAATGGTGTGCCCAGCTTGGCAGGATCTTGGAGTAAATGTATTTTGACTTTGTCCTTGATCCTTTTTGCTATTGGTTTGTCAAGCTTTTCAAGATCTTCAAGTGAATCTTCATGCCATATGGCACTATATGCCAAGTTTCTTCTCCACTTCTTCCGTGGTTAGATATTTAGCGTTCTTTTTATTCAGGCGTTCAAGAGCCATGTATGCGTCCTCAAAGTCTTCGAGATAGAGCTCCAGCATTTCCTTGATATATGAGCTCTTTGTTCTTCGACTTTTCTTTGCTAGTTGATTGAGTCGTTTGTAAGTGGCTTCATCTAATCGCACCGTAAGAACTGACATATCATATCTCCTCTGTATGTATTAATTATAATACTTATAATACAATTAATACAAATTGTCAAATCATCATGCGGTTCAACACCTGATTCTTTACTTTAGACGGCTGACTTATAAAGAAATTCTCATGTAAGATGAAGGAATTCGGCCTAATCTTTATTATTAAGACTGGCCTCAATAGCCTTCGCGAGTTGATGGATGCCTTTATCGATTTTATCGAGGGGAGGGAAGGAGTAGTTCAGTCTTAAGGTGTTCTTACCCGCGTCATTGCAGTGGAAGGGCCGGCCGATGACGTAAGCCACGTTGTGTTCGACGGCTATCTGAAAGATTTCTTTGGCATCGAGCTGTTTGGGCAGCCGAACCCAAAGGAACATCCCACCGGTTGGCTTTGACCAGGTTACCCCCTCCGGCATGTATTTCTCGAGCGCTTCCAGCATCACTTCTATCTTGGGCTTGTAGCATTGAATCGCTTCATCGATTTTCTTTCTCATCTTCCCGCTTTTAATGTATTCAGCCAGGATCAGCTGGGTGAACGATGGCGTGCAGAGGTCAACCGACTGTTTGATCATTTCCATTTTGTCGATGAGCGGCGTTTCGGCTACGATCCAGCCCATCCTCATCCCCGGAAAAAGCGTCTTGGAGAAGGTTTTCAGCATGATAACGCCTTTTCCTCCGGAGAGCGTCCATATGCTGGGCAAGACCTCGCCAGTAAAGCTCAATTCTCTGTAGGGGGAATCCTCGATGAGTGGAATTTCATTGTCTCGAGCAATCTTGATCAGCTCTTTTCTCCGTTCGAGACTCATGGTAATTCCTGAGGGATTCTGAAAATCGGGCACTGTGTAAATGAAGCGGGGCTTTTTCCCTATTTTGTTCAGCTTGTGGAGCTCCTCCGTCAGGTGCTCGATAATCATTCCGTCATCGTCCATCGGGATGCCTTTCATATCGGCCCCACAACGCCTGTAAGCCTGGACGGCACCCAGATAAGAGGGCAATTCCAAGAACAAAGGTTCTCCTTCATCGATAAAGAGGAGAGACAGGAGATCCAATCCCTGTTGAGAAGAGGAAGTGATGCAGATCTGCTCTGGAGTAGCCTCTTCGCCGCATTCTTTCATATGGCCGACAAGAGCTTCGAGCATATCCGGTTCGCCTCTGGTTGGGCCGTATTGGAGGGCCAGGTAGCCTTTCTTTGCCAAAACATCCTGAGTGATATCCGCTATGTCTTGACAGGGAAAGAGAGCCGGGTCTGGTAGGCCTCCCCCAAAGGATATGACACCCGGTTTTCGAGACCACTTTAAAAGCTCTCTAATTTCAGATCGATAAATACGGTAGGAAACGTCAGAGTATAAATAATCCATTATGATGACTCCTTCGGCTACTATAATAACCACAAAATTGTCTTAGCTCAACAACCAATTATAATCCTTTCATGACCGGCCAATTGCGCAGCCACGAGTGTGGCTTTTCTTAAACTTTTTGCACACAAAATAGTATAAGTTATTGGATGTTGGTATATTAATGAGTTTCAACCGTTTTTTCCAGGGAAAAGAAAATTATGAATAAAAAGACACTGTTTGCACTGCTATTCATTTTCTTGGCGTCGATTCCCGGGCTGGTATCGTGCGAAAAGAAATCAGCCGCAGATCTTTCTTCAGATGAGATTTCTGTCAGAGAACTGCGGCGCCATATGGATTACCTTGCCTCCGAGGAAACAGAGGGACGGATGACTGCTTCTGGCGGTTATAAAAAGGCGGCTGATTATGTCGTCAAGCACTTCAAATCATTCGGTCTTGAACCGGGTTGGGACGGTGAGGGGGTTGAGAAAACTTACTATCAAGAGGTTCCTTTCAATAGATATCACTATGGTGAAAGGAATTATCTGACTATCCATTCCGGTGGAAAAATTGAGAGGTTAACAAAGGGTGGAAACAATTATGAAATATTTTATCCGGGAAAAGCGTCCGCAGATATTCCTCCGGGAAATCCTGTGTTTGTCGGATATGGAATTCACGAGCCGGATTTGGGCTGGGATGATTTCGAAGGCCTGGATGTCAAAAACAAGCTCGCGATTATTATTGCTGGATTCCCCACTAATCCCAACAGAGGCCCTAAATTCCCCAGAGAAGTGCATCGCAAATACAGAGACAGAAGGAACGGTGATTTCAGGCGCTTTTTGAATGTGATTGAAAAAGGCGCGTCTGGAGTGATTGCCATTCCGGGAAGGAGTATCGTCGACAATTGGGAATATATGATGGCTGAGCGCAGGCGGGCCACATTGGTTCCTGCTGAAAGTTACGATGTCTCCACACCCGGGGAGACGCCAATACCATCAATTCTACTCCATGCCGATTTGGTCCGGAGACTGTTTGAGGATGTGGATTTCAAGCCCATAACGCATGAGGGGAACTACAGACCTATGGTCATGAACGATGTGAAGTTGGGCTTAGCTGTGAATATGACAAAGGAAACGTTCAAGTGCTATAACCTCATCGGCATCATTCCCGGCACTGATCCCGAACTGAAGGATGAGTTTATCACTGTCGGCGCCCATCTGGATCACCTGGGAAGAGAGGGCGATGTGATTTACTATGGAGCTAACGACAACGCCAGCAGTTGTGTCTTGATTTTGGAAGTGGCAAAAGTCTTGGCCCGAAAACCTTTGAGACGTCCTATTGTGTTTATCCTTTTTACGGCAGAGGAGATAGGACATTTTGGATCGCTTCATTATGTAGCCCATCCGGCAATCTCCCATGACCGGGTGCGCCTCAACATCAATCTCGAACAGATTGGGGCCAGAACCCGCACTGTGAGTGGAATCTGGGCTATCGGACCATCTTCGGAGCGGCAGACATTGTTTTCTGTTAGGGAAAGAATCCCAGAGCTTGAAGTAGGATTCGATGATATTCAATCCCAGGTTCCGGTTATCAGCGGGAGCGACACACTGAGCTTTTATAGGAAAAAACTTCCAGCTATCATCATAGGATCGGGAGGTTTTCCTGAACATCACCAACCCAGCGACAACATAGATTTAATCGATTTCGACCACCTCTATAAAGCCACTCTCTTTGTCAGAGCCTATATCGAGGAACTCGGAAATCAATAACCTGGAGACACAAGAGCTTAATTTTGACTTTGTGTAAAGGTTGAGGTGCAAAAATGTAAGTTTACTTTACATTTTTACTTCAACAATCTTTTTTTCCCCTTATTCCCATCCCTTGAATTGGCATACAATTTGCAAAAAAATGAACCCTATTATCGGTTCTTCATATGAGGGATGGACACATGAATACAAAAAGCTTGATTATCGGATTATTTCTTTTTCTTTTCCTGATTGTCTTTCTTTTCTCAGGAGTGGAGGATTTTCCCGTCCTCAAAGGTCCCTATCTCGGACAAAAGCCGCCGGGAATGACTCCCGAGGTTTTTGCTCCGGGGATCATCTCTACCGCAAAAAACGAATTGAATTCCGTATTCTCTCCAAAAGGCGATGAATTCTTTTTTTCCATTCACACCGGAGAAAGATATGTGATGATGTACACCCGGCAGATTAACGGCGTTTGGACAAAACCTAGCGTCTTTCTCTTTTCCGGCGAGTATTCGGATGTGGATATGGCCCTTTCACCGGATGGAAACACGCTTTATTTCTGCTCCAACCGGCCTTCGATTTGGGAAGGAAGACAGATGGACGTATGGTACTGTCTCCGCACAAGCGATGGATGGTCCGAGCCTCAAAACCTGGGAAAACCGGTCAATTCGGCTCAGGATGAGACATATCCCTGGATAACGGCCAACGGCACCATGTATTTGGCTTCCTCCCGTGCTGGAGGGATGGGAGACAAAGATCTCTACTGTGCGATTCTGAAAAATGGCAAATATGCAGAACCTGTTCACCTTGGAGAAGCGATAAATTCGGAGTTCGGAGAAGGGGATACTTACATCGCTCCTGATGAAAGTTATCTGATCGTGGGTTCCTGGGGCCGGCCCGATGTTTACGGGCGTGGAGACCTGTACATCAGTTTCAAAAAAAAGGATGGCACCTGGTCAAAAATAGTGAATATGGGCGATACCATCAACACCTCCGCTACGGAATACTGCCCGGTGGTTTCTCCGGATGGCAAATATTTCTTTTTTACGAGAGGCGGTGACATCTTCTGGGTGGATTCGAAGATTATCGAATCTTACAGGCCAAAGAATTGAGAAAAGGGAACTGTATAGAAGAGCTGGCAACGGAGAATAGCAATAGCCATTAGCACACGAAAATCCAGGCTTATATGCCTCTACGCCGGATTAATACTGGTTGGCTACGCGTGTGAACGGCGCGAATTAGCGAAAGTCGAAGCCTTCCAAATATCGGACAGCCTCTACAAGCTGAACGTGGATAATTTCGTGAATATCATCGCCTTCACAGGCCCGGAAGGCGTTCTTCTCGTGGACACCGGTTTTCCGGAAACAGCGGCAGAGGTTGAGTCGATTCTTGATAACTGGGATAGCGGAAGAATCAGATATATCATAAACACCCATTCCGATTATGACCATATAGCCGGAAATCCGGCCTTGAGAGATAATGCAATGGTCATATCTCATACGAACTGCAAATCGCAACTGACAAAGTATGCCGAGCCTGATTTTGACATTCCCTTTGACAAAGAAATTTTCCGAGGGGCAATCCCTACGTTAACTTTTAATGATCCTCTCACACTTCACTTTAACGGGGAAGAAATAAAGATTATTCCTCTGATTGGCGGCCATACGGATGAGGACACTATCGTCTATTTTAAGAATGCAGGCGTTGCCTACACAGGGGATATAATATCGCCGGAGACTTTCCCGGTCGTAAAGCTCAACAACGGTGGAAATGCGAATACACTGGTTGAGAACGTCGAGAAATTGATCGCCCTGTTTCCGGAAGAAACCAGGATAATCGTAGGACATGGCCCGGATACGACAACTGCTGAACTGAAGGCCTATCATACTATGCTGGTCAGCACCATTAATCTTGTGGAAGAAGCTTTGAAGCAAGACATGTCTCTCGATGAGATGATAAATAACAACATTCTGAAGGATTGGATGTCCTACCATGATCCGCAATATGAAGAGACCAAGGTGGAGACCTGGATAAAAACGATTCTCCAGTCATTAGCTGAATTCCCAATGTCCAGAGACTTTAATCTCGGACGGAAATTACACGGACCGCTTGTTTCTCCGAACGGCGAGTACTCTTTCTGCACATGCCGCCATCGGGGAATTGATGATCTTTGTTCGCTGAACTTAAAGATTATCGATTACAATCGAGCCAAAAGTGTTATGTAGGAGGCCTTATTGGCGAAAGACAAATTGATCATTGTTGGCTTGATTTCTTGTTTTTTCCTTCTTTTCTCTTGCTCTTCTCCTCAGGACGATAGAGTGTCCATTGAAGGACCCTACTTAGGTCAGCCCCCCCCGGGAATGATTCCGGAGGTCTTTGCTCCCGGAATCATTTCGACAGGATTTCATGAGTTAGATATTACCTTTTCACCTGATTTGAAGGAGCTGTTTTTTACGAGATCCGGGCCTGATTTTTATTCGGCAGTCATTCTACTTGAGCAAAAAAATGGAAAATGGCGGGCTCCCGAGACTGCTCCTTTTTCGGGTGTATACTCTACCAATTATCCTTTTGCATCCCCTGACGGCAAAATGATCTTCTTCGAATCCACCGAACCCCTTACAGGAGAGGAGTATAAGCCTATTATCAGGAATATTTTTGTATCGATGAGGCTTGAATCGGGATGGTCTACTCCGAAAGCTCTTGACAGAGTTATCAATACCAGGAAGACCGAGATGTTCTTCGGCACTGCTCGCAGCGGAAATCTCTATTTCTGTGCCAACTATGGAGATTCCAAGGGAGGCTTTGACATTTACATGTCCGAGTTTACCGATGACGGCTACGGCCATGCCGTGAATCTCGGAGACGCAATCAACACAAAGTCCAACGAGTTCCATCCCTTTATCGCTCCTGATGAGAGTTACATCATTTTTGATGCCCAACGGCCAAATGGATTCGGAGCGAATGATCTTTTCATCAGCTTCCGAAATGAGGACGGAATTTGGTCCAAAGCACAGAATATGGGAGACATCATAAACACCGATAAAGCCGATATGCGACCTTATGTATCACCGGACGGGAAATATTTCTTCTTCTGCAGTAACCGGGGCCGTCATCCCATTGATAACACCGGCCGCAGGTTGAATTATACAGAATTCATGTCGAGAATAGACGGACCGATAAACGGTAATCAAGATATCTACTGGGTCGATGCGAAAGTTATCGAGGGATTGCGAGGGGATAATAGGGAATGACAGGAGGTCGTTCATGATAAAGAAAAAAAAGACGAGTATTGTTCAAATCGTTTGGAACTTACCGTTTTTCCTATTACCTTTTCTCCTCCCACTTACAGGCGCCGAATCAGGACCAAAACAGGAAATACCTTTCCGTGCCGATAAACTGAGTGACCGCGTCCTATTCATCAAAAGCGGCCAATCGGCAGTTATGTCCAATGTAACAGCTGTTGCTACTTCGCAAGGCCTGGTCGTGATCGATGCGCATTATAAGCCGGAGTGCGGCCATAAAATACGTCAGATCGTTGAGAAAACCTTTGGGAGGAAGGACTTCGTCTATCTGATCTATACCCATGCCGGTGTCGATCATATGGGAGGTGCCTCTGTTTTTCCCGAGGCCCTGCTCATCGGGCATGATAATTGCCCTATGCGGATAGACGCACTCCGCGAACAATTGCAGTCGGTCGATATCCGGGAAGCGATGAAACCGCGTCTCCAATCTATCCAGGATCAGATCGATGCCGGACCGGCAAGCCCTGAGGCTCGGATAAAATTACAGGAGGCCATGCTCTACTGGAGTGAACTGACCGAACTCATGGCTACTGGTTTAGAGCACATCAAGCCCGCCATTACATTTGACGATAGTTTAACACTTCACCTGGGTGATGTCCGTGTGAAGCTTCGCTATTGCACGCCCGGGTACTCCGAAAGCGACATACTTATCCATGTGCCGGAGGAAAAACTCCTGGTCGTGGGTGACATTTTCAACAAGGACAGGATTCCTCTGATTTCTGAAAAGACCGATATTCGGCGGTGGATAGACGTCTTCAAGCCCTTTGTCGAAGGCGAAGAAGATGTCGACTATATCGTCGGTGCCCACGACGAGCTGATGACTCTGCCGGAGTTGAACGTTCAGCTCGATTATCTTGAGGACCTGTGGGAGGGCGTCACGGATGCCAGGCGTGAAGGGTTGACACTCGAACAGGCGAAAGCAGAATTTTCATTTGAGAAAAAATTCCCTCAACTCTCTCACCTCGGCAAGCGTTGGGTCAGTTGGCCGCATGATCTGCACGAGCGCAACATCGAGAAGATCTGGGAGGCAGCGGAATTGAGCGGGCCTTATCTTGGACAGAAACCTCCAGGGATGACGCCGGAGCTGTTTGCTCCAGGCATCCTGCCGACCAAAGATAATGAGGCTTTATATGGGTTTTTCAACAACGCCACCTTGTGCCTCTTCGATCGCACACCGGTTGATTTGGAAGAATGGACGCCTGCCGTATATCGAATGGAATTGAAAGCGGGAAAATGGACGCCTCCCAATGCATCGCCATTTTTAGGGAAGCACTGGTATCATTATTATAAGACGGCGCCGGAAGGAGAACAGGTGTATTTTGCCTGGAGAGGATCAATAGGAGAAAAAACCTCTTCTACAGATGTGAATATCTGGCGAGTAAGGATGGCTAGCGAGGGATGGACAGAGCCAAACAAGCTACCTCCCCCAGTTAATTCCATGGATATGGATACTTATCCAAAAGTCACTGCAGATGGCACGCTCTATTTCTTCAGCAATCGCGAGGGTGGATTTGGTGGTCATGATATATATCGTTCACCTTCAACAAAGGGTAAACACATGACAGTTGAAAATCTCGGCAAGCCAATCAATACAGAAAATGATGAGCTTGATCCATTCATTGCTCCGGATGAGAGCTATCTCATTTTTTGCTCTAAGACACTGGAGGGATTTGGCGGCTTTGATCTTTATGTTAGCTTTCATAAGAGCAATGGGACTTGGACAGATCCGGTGAATATGGGTGAAGGGATCAATACGTTTGCTTATGATTGGGTTCCGTATGTCTCACCTGATGGGAAGTATTTTTTCTTCAACAGCACACGATCTGGCAGTTGGGATATTTACTGGGTGGATGAACAGATCATTGCAGATTTGAAGCCTGATGATTTGAAGTTAGAGAGGTGCCAATGAATCAAAAAGCAATTTTTATCTACTTGGTAGTGATCATCGTTGTTTTATTTTGTGGCTTTGTTCATAAGAATGTTTTTTCGGAGTTGAGAGGGCCATACCTGGGACAAGAGCCGCCGGGGGTGGTACCTGAAATATTCGCACCCGGGATTATCTCCACCGAT